>Ga0206868_10071_pt1 | contig 30033 bp, 26 predicted proteins | sample Alteio_BWOrgCont_38_FD_152901 | JGI IMG/M metagenome (GOLD analysis project Ga0206868, IMG submission 152901) | Enriched cells from forest soil in Barre Woods Harvard Forest LTER site, Petersham, Massachusetts, United States -... | ecosystem: Environmental > Terrestrial > Soil > Temperate forest >... | reverse complement strand
TCACTGCAGTGTGCTCGGTTGTGAACAGATACCTTCCTGTCACGTAGGATTCCAGGCTGAAGTTCCTGTATTGATAGAGCCCGTCAATCTGCGGGACAAATCTGGCGATCGAGTAGGTTGGAAGAATGCCGATCGTCGCATTGTTTTTTGGATTTTTAACCGTGGTCGTCGCCAGCGCTCCGCCGGCTTCAAAGCCGAGGTGAGGTTTGAGGCTCCATCCCGTTGTAGGAAAGCCGTCGGGAAACTTCCCTTGTGCAGGCATTGTTAAGGTCTTGGTTGGATCTTTCTCCCTCTTTGCGAAATAGGTTTCAGCTGCACGAACGGTTTGAGTCTTATTCAAAATACCCCAGCTGAAGACTGAATCGCCCACGGCGTTCAAGTTCCTGTGCGAGCCCGCCCGGTTGGTTTCGTAGGTGGGGCTCAGCGATAAGGCCTTTCCCACTTCTTTGCCGTCGGCAAACAATGTAACCGATGGGCCAGAAACGTCGATGACATCCTTCGCGGCTTGCCCGTTGATCTTATTGTTTCCAATGTTCGCCGTCGCACATACCCATGTCCACAAGATTGTGCCATTCGCCTGTGTGGATGGCGGCTGGAATTTGGCGTCAAGCAGCCATGCGGGCGCGGTGCCTGTTCCGGCGGTCACGGTTCCGTTGATCCAAAGCCATGCCAAGTCCTCCGTCGCCGGCGCCTTGCTTGCCGCAAGATTGGCAGACCCAAAGACCGGTTGAGCGCCCAATACATTGCCTAGTCCGGGCAAGATAACGTCCTTCGGTTTTCCTGCGGAGCCTGTCCTTAGCGGCGTGACTGCCTCCAAAGTCGCAGAAATCTTTCCTATAGCGTTCGGATTGTCAATTTTGAGCCCGTCAAGGTACGGTTGCAAAACAACGTCTTTGGTGGGAAAGGTCTCGCCCCTGATCTCGACACCTGGTGCCTGTATTGGAGGAAAAACGACAGCGGGCTTCCCAGTTGCGCTCTTCTGCGGGATGGTTTCGAATGGCGTTGACTTGCCTGCGCGTGTAAGAGCAACGTTTGAAGAGAGCGTGAGGCTCCGGGCGCCGGCGCCTGATGATAAGGGATGAACGGTTGGCGCGGTATCGATCTGGATCGGAATATTCAAGTAGCAGTTCGGTTCCGGTTTATTGGCTGACCCGCTTATGGTGAAGGTGTATTTCTTGTCGGACTGTAACGCGGAAACGGTGCCGCCAGTTATGAGATCTATGATCGTCCAGTGGTTCTTCCCGTCCGAGTCATAGACCGGAACGACTCGACCGCTCGCCAAAGCGCCTCCGACCTGAATAAGTGCAGTGTCATCCTTCCCGCAAACAGTCCTGAATATGACCTGCGTGGGACTGAGGACTACGTACTTCGGGGTAGCCACCTGGCCTTCAGCGCGTCGTTGCATTCCTCCGCCAAGTGCTGCGATTGCAGTGACCAGGATAAGTATCCAAGTGCATCCTCGTGGAGTTTTCATAGTTTGTGACCCTCCGATAACTTTCCCTAAGCTACCAACCGAGCTGATCTGCCAACTCCGAAACGGTCAGAGGGTTAAGATTCAAGATGAAATTCTGGTCAATCGTCTGCCCTATACGGGCAAAGGGACTAAGCTGATCCGCCAACTGGGCTGCTCCATCTTTCCAGTTAGCAGCAGAGGGTTGTCCGGAACCGCTCCAGAGATCCTTCAGGTTGTCGTCCCAGTCGGGCGAGCGCCCACACCAGTCTTCGACCACGCTTGTGCTGCTCTTATCGTCTGTCAATATTGACCTCTTTCGCAGGATTGGATTGAGCACAAATTTGTTGCTAACTGGATAGGCGAGAAGGGGGGAGAAAAAAGGGGTACTCCTGCCTCAATTTGTTTAGTGCGAACGCACATGAGCAAAGCAGTGGATTTCCGGACAGTTTTAAGGACGATACACAGGGGGATGTGCAGAGTTGCATCACAGTAGCACAGTGTTTTGGCGGTAGCCAATACAAAATATGAGCGCATGGGGATGATGGCGGATGTCTTAATCCACTGGACTTGGTGTCTATCTTAGAGGCAAGAGCTGAAGTGCATCCCTGTGTTTATTTGGCTGGGGCAGGTTTGGCGGAGTTCTTTACGGTGGGGAAGTAGCCGGTGCGGGTGCGGGCATTGAGTTTGCTTTGGCCTTTGGCCTGGGCGATGACGGTAACTTTGCGGAAGCCCTGGTCAGTGGAAGGTTTGGTGCTGTGGTAGGTGAGGGTGTACTGGCTGCGGATATCACGGGCCACTTCGGCGGCGATCTGGTCGACCTGATCCAGGGATTTAGGGAAAAAGGCGAGGCCGCCCGTTTCTCCGGAGAGCATCTCCAGGGCGCGGCGGGCGTGGCGGACTTCACCTCTGGACATTTCGTCGCCGAAGAGCAGGCCGATGGAGTAGATCACCGGCCCGGAGAGTTGCTGAACACGGCGGATAGCTTGTTCCAGATTGAGGGTGCTGGCGTTGTCTTCGCCGTCAGTGATGATGACGATGACCTGCTTGGGGCGTTTGGCGTCGGCAGCTAGCTTATCGGCAGACGCTACGACGGCGTCGTAGAGGGCCGTGCCGCCGCGGGACTCGATATGGGCTAGGCCGTCGCGCAGCTTGTTGATGTCGGAAGTGAATTCCTGATCGATGTAGGCGTCGTCGGCGAAGTTGACAACAAAGGCTTCGTCCTGGGGATTGGACGCGGATATGAGATCGAGAGAAGACTGATTGACGGCGGGGCGCTTCTTGTACATCGAACCCGAATTGTCGACGACCAGGCCGATGGAGACCGGGATGTCGGCGTGCTGGAAGCTGAGCAGGGTTTGCGCGACGCCGTCTTCCTGAACTTTGAAGTCCTCGCGTTTGAGGTCCTGAACCAAGTGGCCGCTCGCGTCAAGGACAGTGACGTTGAGGGAGACTTCTTCGACTTCGCTGCGGAGGACGAAGCCGCCTTTTTCCTTGGTGACGGTGTCGGTAGGACCGGTTGGGGTTGTATCAGGGTCGGGGGAGCGGACGGGATCGCGGTCCACAGTGAAGGGTGGAGGCGTCTTTGGCGGAGTGGTTTTCTCTGGAGTCTGGGAAATCAGCGGTGCGCCAGCGAAGGCGATCAGCGCGGCCAGCACGATCCCACATCTCAAAATCGAGATATGGGACACCCCAATTTGTTCAGGAGTTGAAGCCTGCTTCGAAATGAACAAATTTCGCCCTTTCGAAACGAGGGAGTTTGGTGCGACGTTTGGGCGCGGGATGGGGTGGCTCGGATTAGTGGAGCGGGGCATAGTAACCGGTGCGGGCATGGACTGTCAGAGGAGGCAGGCCCTGCGGTGGCACCAGCTTCACCTTCACTTTACGCCACTTACCGTCACGCTGCATGGATTTGGGATTGTAGCCGAGCACATATTGGTTGCGAAGTTCGGTGGAGATTTTGACGGCGATGTCGCCCATATCTGCCAGATCGTCGACGCGGAACATGCGGCCGCCGGTTTCTTCGCTGAGATCGTTGAGCAGAACGGGCCCCATGCGCTCCTCGGTAGTGGGGGCGTAGGGGTCGAAGATGCCGATGGAGTAGATTTCCACGTCGGATTCGCGCACCTGGGCTTTGACTTCGCCCTCGGTATAACGTGAGCGGTTGTCGCCGCCGTCGGAGACCACCAGCAGCGCCTTGCGCTCGTTGCGGGCGAGCTTCATCTTATCCATGCCGTAGTAGATGGCGTCGAGCAGGGCGGTGCGGCGGCCGCTGCGGACGGTCTGCAGGCGGGCCTGGATGTCTTCGATGGACTGAGTGAAGTCTTCGATGAGCTCGGGGCGGTCGTTGAAGCCGATAACGAAGAACTCATCCTGCGGATTGGCCGTCTTCATGAACTGGAGAATAGAGTCGCGCGCGCGGATAAGCTTGGAGGTCATCGAACCGGAGAGGTCCATAATGATGCCGATGGAGACGGGCGCGTCTTCGGTGGCGAAGGTCTTCACCTTCTGCAGGGAGTTGTTTTCGTAGACGAAGAAGTCGTTCTGTTCGAGGCCGGTGACCAGGCGATTCATGGGGTCGGTGATGGTGACGGGGATGAGAACCAGGTCGACGTCCATGCGGATGCGGGAGCCGGGAGTAGCTTTCATGGCATTGGCGCCGGTAAGCGGCGCAGCTTCGGCGCCAGCGGGAGCACCCGTTGCGGGAGTACCCGCGGCTGCGGGTGGTGGAACGTGTACGGTGTTGAGCGGGTCCTCCTGGGCGACGAGAGAAAGAGGAGAAACGGCGGCAAGAGCGAGAGCGGCGAAGAGACTGACGGGCAGGACTGTGAGGTTCTTACCGAGGCCCAAGCTTCGATTGCGAAGGGATGAATTCCGCGAGTTGGCCGACGTCTCGGTTTGTTGTGTGCGGCGTAAAGAGGGTCTGGTCATCGTCTGCCCTGATTGTGTTGAGGATATTAGCACGGTTGCGAATTTGAAGTTGTCATAGTTTTGTCAGGGCTTTTGTGTTGTGAAAAGGCAGTCCGTGCGTCGTGAGAAGAACGTTCGGGAATGGGATTGGGATGTTCAATTTTTACCACCGGTTTGAACGGGATTCCGTGACCCATCCACCCTTCGAGAATCTCCTTTCTAACTCATTCAATTCGCGCGTGTTGCCCGCATTCGAGGTTGCGGGGCCGCGGCCGGTCGATCCTGCTGCTGGGATACAATCGAGCGAAGGTTGACGGCCCCTGCTATGGACAGTACGACGGCAAAGACGGCGCGCACATATCCACTTTGCGGCGTGGATCGCTATCCAGTTCAACCGAGTTCCGGCTCTTTGGCTTTGCGCACTGTGGCGGCTGCGATTTGATCCTGAGATTCAAGCTTGATTTGAAGCCGATTGTGGCGTGTTTGACCATTGCTGGCTTAATAGCTGGACTGTCAACTCTGGCGCAGGCGCCTCCAGTTCCAGTGGCTCCGCAGCGGGCGAGCCCCCCCGGTAAGTTTGTGGTGGTGCTGGATGCCGCTCATGGCGGAGACGATGGCGGTGGCCAGGTTGGTGCGTCGGTGGCCGAGAAGACGGTGACGCTGGCGTTGAGCGTGCGGCTGCGCTCACTGCTGACGGCGCGTGGGTTCGCTGTGGTGACGACGCGCGAGGGCAATGTGAATCTGGACGGCGACGCGCGGTCGCAGATTGCGAATCACGCCGGCGCGGCAGCCTGTCTCAGCTTTCACGCCTCGGCGAGCGGGGCCGGAGTACACCTGTTTGTTTCGTCGCTAGAGCCGAAGCAGCCTGGCCGCTTTCTGGCGTGGAAGACCGCGCAGGCGGCGTATGTTGAGCGGAGCCTGAAGTTGGCTGGAGCACTGAATTCCGCCTTTCAGCATGGCGGCGATGCTGGACCGATTCCGGCGACGCTGGCGCGGGCTTCATTGCCGGGTGTGGACAGCATGGCCTGTCCGGCGGTTGCGGTGGAGGTTGCTCCAATTCGCGGAGCGGACCGCGCAATCGTGACCGACGTGACCGATCCCCAATATCAGGCGCAGATCGTGGAGGCGCTGGCGGCGGCGCTGCTGGAATGGAAGACGGACTGGGAAACAGACCCAGCTCATGGCGGAGGGCGGCAGCCATGATTCCGCGTTACCAGAAGATCGTGTTTGTCGTGCTGCTGGTAGTTTCGATCGCCATGGCGGTTGTGCTGGTGCGGCTGCGCGAGCGGGCGCATGACCGGCTGCTCAAGGGAGAAGATGTAGCGCCGACGACAGCTCCAGCGGTGGCTCCGGCAGAGCAGGCGACACTGCTGGTTGCCAATGACGCAGACGGAACTCTGGTAACCGAGCAGCGCTCGCTGCCGCTGCCCAAAGATCCTGGAGCACGGGCGCGGGCGATCCTGGACAAGCTTCTCGAGGTTTACGCCGCAGATGGTTCGACCCATCCGGTATCGGGCGTGCCGCGGGCGGTGGCCCAGGTCTTTCTGCTGCCGGCAGCGGGTAAGGGGGCGGGGCAATTGGCGGTGGTGAATCTGGCGGGCGCGTTTGCCGATGGGCATCCTTCGGGGATCGAGACAGAGGCGCTGACGGTGGAGTCGATCTGCGGAACGCTACATGCGAATCTCCCGCAGATAACTGAGGTTCGTTTCCTGGTGGATGGAGCTTCACGAGCAACGCTCGCCGGTCATGCGGATTTGACGCGGACGTATTTGACGGCTGAAGCAGTGGCAACGACAACGCCTGAGACGGGAGCCACGCCTTGAACGATTCGGTAAATAGCCCGGTGAACGATCCCGTAAACAGCCCGGTGATAGGAGTTTTCGATTCCGGCTTTGGCGGGCTTACGGTGCTGAAGGCGCTTCTAAAGCAAATGCCGGAGGCACGCTTTGTCTTTCTGGGGGACACGGCACGGCTGCCCTATGGCTCGAAATCGCGCCGGACGATTGCGCGCTATGCAGCGGAGAGTGCGCAGTTTCTAGTGGAGCAGCAGGAAGCCGAGTTTCTGGTGATCGCCTGCAACACGGCGAGCGCACTGGCATTGGATGCGATCGAGGAAGCGGTGTCGGTACCGGTGCTGGGCGTGATTCGCCCAGGAGCCGCGGCGGCTGCGGCGAGTTCAAAGACCAAAGACGTGATGGTGATTGCCACCGAAGCGACGATCGCCAGCCACGCGTACGCGGCAGCCTGCCTGGCGAACGGACTGCGCGCCGTGGAGAAGGCCTGCCCGCTTCTGGTGCCGCTTGTGGAGGAAGGCTGGGTCGATCATCCGGTGACGTCGGAGGTGGTGCGCATCTATCTGGCGGAGTTGCTTGCAGAGGCTCAGGCTGCTGGCCAGTCTCCGGATACGCTGGTGCTGGGATGCACACATTATCCTTTGCTGCGGGCAGTCTTTGAGCGGAGTGTTCCCGAAGGCGTTCGAGTGATCGATTCGGCAGAGGCTACAGCGGCCGAGGCGGCGCAGTTGGTTTTGGTTGGCCGCACAGGTTCCGGCGAGGCAATTCACTTGCCTAGCATTCGCTGCTTTGCTACGGATTCGGTGGATAAATTTGAGCGATTGGGGTCGCGGTTTCTGAGCTTGCCAGTCGGAAAAGTGGAACTCGTGGACTTGGGCGGATAGCAACCCGAGTTGCAGAGGATGGGATGGAGGCGGCCATTCTGAAACTACATCGATTGCCGGACTGCTATTCTGATTTGCGTTTGCCAGAGTTGCGGTTGTCGGCACAGTCGCGGCACCGGCTAAAGAAAGCGAGGAGTTATGGCGGATTTGATCAATCTTGCAGGTAAGACAGCAATAGTGTTCGGGCTGGCCAACAAGCGTTCAATTGCCTGGGGCATTGCACAGAAGCTGCATGAGGGCGGAGCCAAGCTGGCCATCTGCTACCAGAACGAGCGCATGAAGGCCGAAGCACATGGGCTGATCGAAGAGCTGCCGGGAGCAGAAGGCTTTCAGTGCGATGTGTCGAGCGACGGGGAGATAGCGACGCTCTTTGCGCAGTTGAAAGAGCGCTACGGAAAGCTGGACGTGCTGGTACATGCCGTTGCTTTTGCGCCAGCTGAGGATATGCACGGAGACTTTGTGAATACCAGCCGCGAGGGATTTCGTATTGCGCACGATGTGAGCGTGTATTCACTGATCGCGGTATCGCGGGCCGCAGCTCCGTTGATGACCGATGGCGGCAGTATCATTACGCTGACCTACTATGGCGCGGAGAAGGTGGTACCGCATTACAACGTGATGGGCGTAGCCAAAGCGGCGCTGGAAGCGACGGTACGGTACTTGTCTTCGAGCCTGGGGCCGCAGAAGATTCGCGTCAACGCCATCTCTGCGGGACCGATCAAGACGCTGGCAGCGCGCGGCGTAGGTCAACTTGGCGACATGCTGCGCATGCACGCGGAGAAATCTCCGCTGAGGAAGAACGTCGACCAGCTTGAAGTAGGTGGCACGGCGGCGTTCCTGGCCAGCGATCTCTCCGGCGCGATCACTGGCGATACCATCTATGTCGATTGCGGCTACAACATTATGGGCTTCTGAGAGCTTTTGATTTAGGATTGCTGGCGACTACCGCATCACGATTGAGACCGGGGGACGCGATGGCAAATCAAAGTTATGCAGTACCGGGGCTGGTCTTGCAGCCAAGTGGAACGTTTTCGCAACAGGCGCAGGACTTACAGCGGGATCTGCGCACGCTGGGTTATTTTGCCGGACCAATTGACGGTATGTTCGGCCACGGCACAGCAACCGCGGTGCTGGCCTTGACATACGACTTACAGCACAATGACGGGTCGAGCACTTCGAATGACGGAAGCGCCCCGGTAGCGGTGACCAGTTACAGCCAGGGCAATCTTACCGGCCAAGCGGACCAGGTATTCGCGGCCAGCATTGCGGCGATGCTCGACGATCCGAATTTCCCCAAGATACCCAGTTCAGCCGATCCAATAGGAGATAACCAGAGCGCAGTCGCAGCCGTGAAAGGGATGGCGAACCTGCAGGTGCCGTTCCCGTTTCTGCTGGCGATTCTCCAGCAGGAAAGCGGCCTCCATCACTACCAGGCGCCGGCGCGCGGCAACATCGACACCTTCGTGACGATCGGCCTGGACCGCAATGATAGCGCCAATCCAGCGCGGATTACCTCGCGCGGTTACGGTGTTGGGCAATACACGCTGTTTCATCATCCTCCGACCGCCGGCGCTGACGACGCTGAGGTGCAGTCGTTCATCCTGGACCCGGTGAAGAACGTAAGCAAGACCGTTAGCGAGATGCTGGATAAGTTCAACAATTGGGTTGCTGGACCGACGGACAAGGCAGATGACCGCATCGCTGAGAAGGGCAGCGGTCCGCTGGTAACCTGCAAGTATGCGCAGGGCGATGCACGCTATCTGACCGACTGCGTGAACTGCGCGAACAATGCGCCCAAGGTGACGATCACTTCGGGCGTGACTCCTTACTACGACGGCGCACAAGGGACCTATGCCCAGACGCAATATCATGTGGGCAGTTACAGCAATGTGCCGCAGCGGGACAAGATCGGCTGCGACTGGCCATACGCGATACGGCGATTCAACGGCAGCGGGGTCAATTCCTTCGACTATCAGGCGGAGTTTCTGCTGAAGCTGCAGGCGCAGTAGAGCAGCTCCGTCAGAAGCTTAGCGTGTGATGAGCGTCGAGAATGCCGAACTGTAACGGGGAGCTTCGGCCATTAGATCTTCAATAGCTTCGACGGGCTGGATGCCGCCGCGCGCACCCGAGGCGGTGCAGTTGAGAGCAGCTGCAGCGCAGGCGAAATCAAGCTGGCGCTGCAGGGGCCAATCCTGGAATAGAGCGTAGATAAAGCCGGCGTGAAAGATGTCGCCGGCACCCGTGGTGTCTTTTACTGCAACGCGGTATGCCGCGGCGTGATGTAACTCTTTGCCGTCCCAGGCGAGGACACCTTCTTCGCCCAGAGTCGCCGCGGTGAGACGATTGTTGTAGCGGCGATGAATCTTGGGCAGAGCCGATTCCAGGCTGGTTTCGTTCATGAGACGGCAGGGGAAGTCGCGGCTGACGATGAGGTAGTCGATGTTTTCGAGTAGATCTTCGACGCCGGGGTACAGCTCGTCGAGGTCGGCGATGACAGGAATGCCAGCAGCTCGCGCCCATCGCGCGGCCTGTGTCGCCGCAGCGGTATCGAAGCCGTCGACATGTAGGGCGCGGGCGTTGACGATCCACTCCTTGCGAAGTTCTTCAGGTTTGAGAATGAGCCGTGGATCGCGTTGGCAGAGGACGGTGCGTTCACCCTCAGGGTTGACGAGGATGATGGATTGCGGACTGGAGCCCTCGGCGACGGTGATGATCTGGGCTTCGACGCCGGTGCGGGCGAACTCACGCGCGTGCAGGCTGCCGAAGTCGTCCTGGCCGAGCTTACCTACATAGCGTGTGCGCAGGCCCCAGTGCTGGCACGCGACGACGGTAGAGGCGACCTGACCGCCGGGAAGGATGGTCGCAGTTTGGTACTCGACCTTGGAGCCCTGCTCGGGATGGTGCGCGAGCGGGATCAGCATATCGGTTGCGTTAAGCCCGACACCGACAAGATCAACCATGTCGATCGCGTCAGCACTCGAGGCTGCGGAAGATTTGGCCATTCTTGTCACTATAAACGGAGGGGCGCTCTGAAGAGCCGTCCAGGATGTGTCGCTGTTATGATTCCGAGTGCAAAATCGTTTGAGCAGCTGCGTGCAGTTTAATGCTTTGCCTCCGACAATCGATATTGCGTGATGATTTCCTGCATGGCATTGGCGAGCTTCGAGAGCTGTTGGGTTCCGTTCTGCAGATCTTGCTCATCTCCACTTGCGGTGAAGACGCCTTTGTCGGTTAGTAGATAGAAGATGACCTGCTTGCTTTCGGGAAGAGGAAAAGTGGTCGTGGGCCGGGATTCCGGTTGGCACGAAGAGGCGAGGAGCACGGCTTGTCTCGCGGCTTTGCTGATCGGCTCTTTAGATTGGCCACCGATGAATCCGCCGCCGCTGCTGAGATAGATGCTGGCGGTTCCGTCAGAGAGCGCGACTACGGTGGCGATTCCATTCGTGGTGGTCCAGTCCATGACGACTCCCCATGGCGTGGTGGGAGTGGCGGCTGGGGGAAGGCCGATCTTGGAGCGGGGTGTAGAAAGAGCTGCGTCCCGGAGGCCCCGGTAGACCTGTTTGGGTGGTGGCGATTGCGCCTCGTTCGCCTGGCTGCGGAGGTAGAATCCGATGCCGACTGCAAGCAGTGCTGCGGCAACGAGGACGATGGCGAGGATCTTCATTGTCTGGATTTTACGTTGGTGTGGGATGAGTTCAGCAATCGTAGTGCTTGTGCTACGCGCGGCACATTGTTCCACGATTGGCAGTTTTTGCCGAACGGGAAAGGGGTTGGCGAAGTTTGTTGCATGTGGTTTGTTTTCAGGTGATTCGAGTTGCCGATTTTATGGGGCGTTTGTGCCCTGTATCAGCGAATGGGGATTTGGACGTTTTTGAGGGGGATGGGGTGCAGTGTGGAACATGGTATGTTTCGCTTATGAAGGTGTCTGCCTGGCTTTGAGAAACCCAGGTCTCAGAGGCGAGACCTGGGGTGCCCGGCTGACGGACTTTGCGATTTGCGTGGATGTTAGTGCTTGCCTACTGAGTTCTTGAGGGCGGCTTCGCCGGTTTCCAAAAGCGATTTGAGGTTGGATAGGATTTGCGGCCAGCCACCGGAGACGGCCTGGATCAGCTTTGAATCTGCGATGCCGATTTCGTGGGTGACGCTGAGTTTCACGACATCGTCGAACGGTTCCAACTCGAAGGTGCAATGTGAGAATCCTTCGGCCTTGAGTTCTGGCTTCCATTCGTTGCGCCATTTGATGACGAAACGTGTGGGCGGGTCGAAGGCGGCGATTTCTCCGGCGTCGGCGACACGGCCGTCGGGGAAGAGAAGCTTCCACGGCGAACCGGCTTTCCATTCGGTTTCGATGGTCATGCCGAACCAAAACTGTTTCACAAAAGTTGGGGTAGTGAGCGCGGACCACAGGCGGTCCGGGGTGGTGCGGATGAAGGTGACATAAACGAAACGGGTGACGTCATTTTTCATCGGATTTCCTTTCCAGATTTACTTTGAGATCGTGGAGTGCGCTGAGAGGCTGTTGCTCGAATTTTCGAATCCAGCGGGCGTAGATTTCGTAGACAGGGACGGGATTGAGGAAGTGCAGTTTTTCGCGGCCCTGGCGCTGGACGGCGACAAGATTTGCCTGTTCAAGCAAGGCGAGATGCTGTGTCACCGCCTGGCGCGTCATCTCAAGGCCGTCGCACAGTTCGTTCAGCGACTGGCCGTTTTTCGCTTGAAGGCGGTCGAGCAGACGCCTTCTGCTGGGATCGGCCAGAGCCTTGAATACCTTGTCCATCTCGTCCATATAGGTTTTCTACGTCCCGAGAAATATGCAAGTTAATACTTGCGTGTAGGCAGAATAGGCAAGTATATACTTGCACGTCAAGTGGATTTATTTTGCGGGCGAATTTGGATCAGGATGGGCGGGGATTTGTGGATACCCACCCTTGACGCAAAGTGCGCGTAAAGGATAGGGCGCCCAGAGTTGTGGTGATTTTGAATGAAAACGGATGTGTGAGCCATCGCCGCTTCATCCTAAGATGCGATTAAGCCTGATATTACTTCTTTCCTTATGAGATACATGTAATCAATCAATCTGGAAGGGCTAACGACTTATGACTACTGTCAATGTTGACGAGAACGCGCCTCGGTGCGTCTTTGGACTAGAAGAGCGCAACGCAAAGGCTCATAAAATTATTTCTAGATATGCTAAGGCTCACGCCGCGATGGATGTAGGTATTGGATTAATGGCTTTTATTCCGATCCCTTTTGCAGGCACTGCAGCTCTTGTTGCCGCAATTCTAGCGCAGGCACCCTTGATCTATACTCCGATGACTAAGGAGTTAGCCCAGTTGTATGCGTCGGCACCTGACGAGATCACAACAAAAATGATTGCAGACACCGTAATTGAGGGCGCGAGTTACGACGCAGCTATCGATTTGGGGGCAGGATTCCTTGAAGAAATTGCGTCGGACTTGATCGGCGAGGCCGCCACCGGTTTGGCAGCGTCAGCGATACCGTTCATTGGTCCACTCTTAGCTGCGGGTCTTGATGCAACGATCGCTGCGACGTTGACATGGCGAGTGGGAACAATGGTATCTGCGTATTTTCAGAACGGGGAGAGTTGGATCGGGTCGAGAAAGAATACCTATAAGCTGGCGTCAAAAGCTGTCGGGGGTTTTTCTCCAGCAGTTGAATCAAGAAGCGATCTCAATGAATTCGGGAGAGCGAATCCTGTAATTAGCCAGAAGCAATTGGCGTTTGTCATGGGACTTATCGACGTAGCACGAGCTTTCTCGGGAGATCGCGCTCAGATATTATCCTCTCTCAGAGGCAAGAAAGTTCCGGAGTGGCTGGTCCAAGAAGGAATTAAGCTGGCATTCGTCTAGATGGGGAGCGAGTCTCGTTAACGTGAGACCAGCATCGCGATTTTTGTTTTAGCAAATAGCTGCCGTTGTTGTAGGTTCATTCGCTAGCCCACCTCGTCGCTATCCAACGTCTTCCGCAATCATTTAGAAACCATATGCGCGAAGCATGCAGCAGCCTAGGAATTCCGTTGTTGAGATGTTAGTTAGTGCACAGGGTGGTGATTGCGCCTTTTTTCGGGGCGGTTCATCAGGAATGGGGGTGGGATCAACCTGCTAGTGAGGGCTTGTACTCTTCCTCTCGCTTCCGAATTTCCGTTTTGGGCATGGAGAGAGTCTGCGTCACTAACCGGGTGAACTTGTCGTATTCAGTAGGTGGCTTTACGTCCATGCGGCTATGATAGCGCCAATCCTTTGAAGCGGAATCTGTGCATTTAGTGATGCAACCTTACCTAAGCTGCCTACTGCCAGCATCTGGGCAGAAGGTACTCCTGCGCTGCTGTCAATCACCGACCTTGCGGACCTTTTGGACTGGTACCAGATCAATTTATGCCAGAAGAAGGTCGTTGACCCGCGCGGACAACGCGTAACTTTTTTGGATACGGACTTCATTCATCTCATTAAACTCGTAGACGGATATGGAAAAGAGCCGAAGAATCGACGCATGGCTGTCGACCAGATTAAGTCAGGTAGGATCAGGTTTTTACCGAGCCGTATAGCGATCCAGAGAGCGCAAGAACTAAGTTGGGCGCGGTCTATTATCGAAAGCCCCGACAAGATCGTTCCAAATTGGCAACCGATCGCCCGTGCCAACCCGGGCGATGCCTATATTAAGAATTTTGGGGTAGGCAATCGGTCAGTCAATCGGGTGCTGATCTGCGGACACGCCGGTTTGAAACGATGGGCTGTAACGATTTTTCCCAAAGAGCACTTTGCGGCTAAAGAAATTGCGAACGTAATTTGGCCCTAAAAGCGCGGGGGGGGCCGCTCAAGGCGGCCCGCTCTAACCCTATTATGCCCCAGGCTGGGGTTTAGCAGGTCAACTTGAAAACCTGCGAACAACTGTAGATATGATGCTCCACTGGGTCCTAAGAAGCAATCATATTCTGCGCTTTTTATCCGTGGCATCAAACCCTTAGACCATTCTCTTCCAGTTACATTTCTAGGGAATTTCTGATTAAGTCTACGTCTTGTATCAGCATTCCCTCGGCGGCTAAAGCCGTGTTGATCTGGTTTCTTTTGTGGCGTGGCTGAAGCCACGCCCTTTCAAGACGTCTTCAGAGGTTCTCTAGCAACTGTGTGATTCGGACTAGAAGCAGTCTCATAAATGCCTGAGCATCATGTGCAGGCAGGCGAGATGGACGAAGCCGAGGAAGTTTTCGATGTGGTATTCCCATCGAGTAACGAGTCGTCTGAAGTTGTGCATCCATGCAAAGAGCCTCTCTACTTTCCATCTTCTGCGATAGCGGCGTAGCTGGCGGCCATCCTGGGTTCTGTGCTTTCGTCCACGTCTGTTCGGTGCGATCAGTTCGATGCCGTATTGCGTGGCGAGCTTTTCATCGAGCGGGTCTGAGTCATAGGCTTTGTCGCCGATGAGCCGGGCCGGGAGTTGGTCGAGGAAGCTTCCGGCAAGAACGTCTTCCACACGCTTGCACTCGGCCGGCGAAGCGCTTTCGACAGATACAGCGAGAGGAAGACTGTTATCAGCGGCGATAACGATGATCTTGGTGCCTTTGCCGCGGCGGGTCGGGCCAATGGCGAAGCCCCTTTTTTGGCGCTCGCGAAAGTTGCATCTACGAACGCCTCGTTCAGATTCAACTTGCCGCGCTCGTACAGATGCGCGGCAAGCAACTTCAGCGCCTCTTCCCGCTTCCCGCTTCGCACCCACTGCTGAAACCGGCGGTGGCAGGTCTGGAAGGGAGGATACTTCTCCGGCAACTCGCGCCATTGCGCTCCGGTTCCCAGCACCCAGAAAACTCCATTCAACACAGAGCGCGTGTCATGCCACGGACGACCGCGATTATCAGCCCGCCGCGCGCCCCGCAGCACTGGCTCTACAACCAACCACTGTTCTTCGCTTAACTCCCAACGTCCTGCCATTGGCGCTTGCAGAGAAACAAAGAGCAACTCCAGAATGCACCAAACTACTCCGCCAAATGTTTATGAGACTGGTTCTAGTGGACTGGCTCGGCGGATCTTGCGCCTTTTTTGGGGCGGTTCATTAGGAATGGGAGTGGGATTAACATGCCGGTTAGGGCTACCAGTATCCAGATGACGTCGACGTAGGCTAGCGTTCTGGCCTGGGATTGGATCATGCCGTAGATTTGGGCTCCGGCGTGGAGGGTGGAGTCTGGGCCGTGCCAGCCGTTGCGGGTCCAGGCTCCGGCGAGTGCGCCTCTCATGCGGTCGAAGGGGCTGTTGCCTTCTACGGTGTGGCGGATGAGCATGGCCTGGTGGCGCTGGCTGAAGCGCGCGAGGAGCGTGGTGACAAAGCTGATGCCTACGCTGCCGCCGACGTTGCGGCTGAGGGCGGTGAGGCCTGAGACTTCGTTGTTCTTTTCCTGTGGAACACCGGCGTAGCAGAGGGTATTGATGGGGATGAAGAGGAAGGGGAGTCCTACGGCGATCATGGCGCGCCAGCTTACGGCCATGCCGAAGTTGATGTTCTGGTTGATGTTGGTCATGCGGAAAAGGCCATACGTGGTGATGGCGAAGCCGGTGGCGACGAGGACGCGGGGGTCGAATTTGGGCGCGAGTGCTCCGGCGATGGGGAAGAGGACCATGAGGACGAGTCCGCCGGTGGAGATGGCTTCGCCGGCCTGGCGGGCGGAGTAGCCCATGACCTCCTGCAGGTATTGCGGGATGAGGACGGTTGTTGAATAGAGGCTGGCGCCGACCATGAACATGACGAACTGGGTCATGGCGATGTTGCGGCGCTTGAAGAGGCGCAGGTCGACGATGGGGTGTTCGATGCTGAGCTGACGCCAGAGAAAGATGACGAAGGAGATGCAGCAGAGGATGGCGGCGGTGACGATGAAGTTGGAGCTGAACCAGTCGTCTTCCTGGCCTTTGTCGAGCATCATCTGGAGGCTGCCGATGAAGAGGACGAGCAGGCCGAGTCCCCAGTAGTCGATGCCTTCGCGCTTCTTGCGGCGGGCGGCGAGGTAGGGGGGATCTTCGACGAGGCGCTGGGTGAGGATGAGCGAGATGATGCCGACGGGAATGTTGAGAAAGAAGAGCCAGCGCCAGCTTGCGTTGTCGACAATCCAGCCGCCGAAGGTGGGTCCGAGGGCGGGGGCGAGGACGACAGCCATACCGTAGACGGCGAAGGCCATGCTGCGTTTTTCGGGTGGGAAGGTGTCGGCGAGGATGGCCTGTTCGCTGGGCTGGAGGCCTCCGCCGGCTGCGCCCTGGACGACGCGGAAGAAGACCAGCAGGGGCAGCGACGGGGCGAGGCCGCAGAGCAGCGAGGCGATGGTGAAGCAGAAGACGCAGCTCATGTAGAAGCGCTTGCGCCCGATGCGGTTGGCGATCCAGCCGCTGATGGGGAGCACGACGGCGTTGGCGACCAGATAACTTGTCAGGACCCAGGTGGCTTCGTCGCGGCTGGCGGAGAGGGTGCCGGAGATGTGCGGCATGGCGACGTTGACGATGGAGGTGTCGAGCGCCTCCATGAAGGTGGCGAGGGTGACGGTGATGGCGATAACCCAGGGGTTGGCTTTGGGCCGCCATGTATCGTGGAAGGTGAGAGTAGCCGCCGCCAAACGGTGGGTCCTTTTGACTGATATTTGCCTGTGCTGACAGCTCTCAGAGTAACAGTTTCAGAAGGTGATTGGCTGCGGTTGGCGGTCTTGTCCGATGAATGAAGACGATAGTGAGTGATCCCTTGGAATCCGGTGGAAATGCTGGAGTGGCGCGGCTGTTTGCCGGGCTGCGGGCGGGGGAGACGCGTGCTCTGGCGCGGGCGGTTTCGCTGGTGGAGGATGGTGCGGCTGAGGTTGGGGAGTTGCTGAGACTTTGCCGGGATGCGCTGAAAGATTCGCCGCGGGCGTTTCGGGTGGGGATTACCGGGCCTGCCGGGGCGGGGAAGAGCACGCTGCTAGATGGGCTTACGCGGGAGCTTCGAAAGCAGGGGCGGCGGGTGGGGATTGTGGCGGTCGACCCTTCAAGTCCGTATTCGGGTGGGGCGATTCTTGGGGATCGGATTCGGCTAGGGGATTTTCCACCCCAGCGACAAGGACCTGTCGCTGGGGACCCCGGTGCCGGCGACGCTGGGGTTTATATGCGGTCGATGGCTACGCGCGGGCATCTGGGAGGGTTGGCGCGGGCTACGGAGGATGTGCTTGCGGTCATTGAGGCTTCGGGTAAGGACGTTTTGCTGATTGAAACGACCGGTGTGGGGCAGGGTGAGATTGAGGTGGTGGGGTTGGCGGATGCTGTGGCGGTGGTGTTGGTGCCGGGGATGGGGGATGCTGTTCAGTCGCTGAAGGCGGGGGTGCTGGAGATTGCCTCAGTGTTTGTGCTGAACAAGGCGGATTCGCCGGGGATGGAGCGGCTGGAGGCGGAGATTGGGGAGATGATTGCGCTTTCGGCGGTGGTTTCTTCGGAAGAGAAGGCACCTGCGGTTTTGAAGACGGTGGCGACTACGGGCGAGGGTGTGGCGGAGTTGTTGGCGACATTGGATTCGCTGGTGGCAGATGGAAGGCTTACCGCAGGGCCTAAAGGCCGCATTCAATCTGGTGTTCTAATGCCCGGGATGAATCCCCGGCCTACCTTTTCGGCGGTTTTTTCGCCATCTCGAAGTGACTTCGGTACACCGGTTGAGGGGGCGGTTTTGGATCATTTGGGGATTGCTGTGCGGTCGATTGCGGATTCGCAGGGGTTGTATGCGGCGCTGGGGGTGGTGGTTTCGGGGGTTGAGGAGGTTGTCCAGGAGCGGGTGCGGGTGATGATGCTGGCGGTGGGTGAGAGCCGGATTGAGTTGCTGGAGGCTACTGAGGCTGATTCGGCTGTGGGGCGGTTTATTGCCAAACGTGGCGAGGGGTTGCATCATGTTGCGCTGCGGGTTTCGGATTTGGGGGCTGCGGTTGAAAGGCTGAAGGCGCAGGGCGTGCGGCTGGTTTCGGAGACGGTTCAGGTGGGGGCTGGTGGGCACCGGTATGTGTTTGTGCATCCTTCGAGTGCGAATGGGGTTTTGCTGGAGTTGGTGGAAGCGGATGGGAGCGGGCGTTGATCCGGATATTGAGCAAGGACGCGCTGTTGCTGGGTGTGGATACATGCGGGCCTTCGGGATCGATCGCTTTGGCGCGTGTGACGGATGCGGGGTTGACGGTGATGGGGGAGGCGCAGCTTGCGGGCGGGGAGTATGCGGCTTCGCTGGTGCTAGCGATTGCCGACTTGCTGGATGGGGTTGCGGCTGCGGTCGGGGATCTGGCGGGGATTGTGGCGGTGGCTGGGCCGGGTAGTTTTACCGGGATTCGGATTGGGTTGGCGGCGGTGAAGGCGATTGCTGAGGCGGTTTCCGTTCCTGTGGTTGCGGTGTCGCGGCTGGCTTTGCTGGCGGATTCGGCTGGTGCTTCGTGCTCGGTGTTGGATGCGCATCGGGGGCAGTTCTATTGTGGAATGTATTTCGAGGGCCAGACGCCGGAGATGGCGCGGGAGATGCTGCTGACGGCGGGTGAGATCAATGCCATGGGCGGGTTGAAGGGGCGGGTGGCGGTTTGCGAGGAGACGGTGGCGCAACTGTTGGAGGAGCTTTTTGGTGAGCCTGATTTGATTCGGGTGGAAGCGCCTAAGGCTGCTACGGCGCTCAGGTATTCCCTGAACAAGTGGCGGGCCGAGGAGTTTGCGGATGTGGCTTTGTTGGATGGGTATTATTTGCGTGGGGCGGATGCCAAGGTCAGTGCGAGGCTGGGTTAGGCCGTGCATTCGGAATTGACACGGATTCGAGCCATGCAGGAGGGCGATCTTGAGCGGGTGATTGCGATTGCTGCCTCTTTGGGAGACGCCCCGCAGTGGCGGAGGTCTGCGTACGAGGATGCGATCGCGGTGGATGGAAGTCCGCGGCGGATTGCTTTGGTGGCCGAGCTGGCAGCGCAGATTGCGGGATTTTCCGTGGCCAGTGTGGTGGTTGGGCTGGCAGAGCTGGAATCGATTGCGGTGGTTGAATCTGCGCAGAGATGTGGGATCGGGGCTGCTCTGCTCCGGGCGACGATGCGGGAAGTGAGGTCTTTTGGCGCGCAGGAGATGGTGCTTGAGGTCAGAGCCTCGAACATTGGCGCGGCAGCGTTGTATGCGAAGGCTGGTTTCGGGGTGGTGGGGCGTCGGCCTGGATATTACAGCAATCCGGTTGAGGACGCGATTCTGCTGGGGCTTACGCTCAGCGATAGTTGAAATGGCTGCAAAAAATGAGTTTGGATGAGAAGCGATGGAAAGCGTATCTCAGGGGCTAAAGCCCGATTCGTTGTGCGGTTTTGTGCCGGGGATAAATCCCCGGCCTACCTTAGGATCGAATCTTCCTGCTTCATATAAAGCCTTTTTCCCGGATTGAGGCTGCGGGTGGGCCGGGTTGGGAATTTTTGCTGGTTATCCACACTTTGGTTTTGAAAGTACCTGTTTGCGTCTTGCGGCGCGGTATTCATCGGGCGTATATATGAAGCGTTCGACTTCAACGAGGTGCCTGATGGATGAATTACTCGAATCGCAAATGAGCGCAGAGGTTCAACGCTTGCTGACCGAGCATCAACGGTATTCTCTGCGCTTGGAAGCATTGATGACCAAGCCTTACCTCTCCTCCGACGAACAGTTGGAGGAAGTGCGGCTCAAAAAGATGAAGCTGCACGCCAAGGACCTCATTTCAGCGATAGAGCACCGCGCGGCCGTTACGGCGTAACGGATTCGGCGGAACGGCCAGGATAGATGGCCGGAAGAATGGCGCGAAGTTCGCAGGGCTGTTGCATAGTGGCCTGTGCTCGGTGGTTCTACGCCCGTATAATCGTTTGGAATCATGGTTAAAGACGGTTATTTCTACGGTGTGGGATTGCTGGTTGCGGCGGCGCTCCTGTTTTGGCTGACCAGTTGGCCTCTTGCTCTGGTGCCTGTGCTGCTCGCGGCATTCTTTCTGTGGTTTTTTCGCGACCCGCAGCGGGCGATTCCTGCTGGGCCGGGGCTGGTTGTGTCTCCCGGCGACGGGCTGGTGACGGAGACGATTCGCCTGGAGACGCCGCAGGGGCCGCGGCAACGCATCAGCATCTTTCTGAGTGTCTTCGACGTACATGTGAACAGGTCGCCGATTGGCGGAACAATTTCGGAGATTCGCTACCAGAAAGGCAAATATCTGAATGCGATGAACCCTGCCTCGGCCGATCAGAACGAGCAAAATATTGTGACCGTGCGCGGCGAGGGGCCGAATGCTCCTGAGGTTGTCTTCAAGCAGATTGCCGGGTTGCTGGCGCGGCGGATTGTCTTTGTGCCCAAGGTCGGCGATACGATTGCTCGCGGCGAACGAGTGGGTTTGATCAAGTTCGGTTCGCGTGTGGATGTGGTGCTGCCGGCGGATGCCGAGCTTCGGGTTAAGGTAGGGGAGCGGGTCAAGGGCGGAGCTTCGGTTCTGGCTACGCTGCCGTCTGCACTTTTGCCAGGTGGGCGCTCGTAATGCCTCGGACGGCTGGGCGGTTGCCCGTGAGTGCCGAGGAGAGAGCCGGTGTGCGTGCAGCGCGGATGCGGCGCGGCATGTTCCTGCTGCCTTCGTTGTTCACGGCGGGAAGCATTGGCGCGGGCTATTTTGCCATTACCCAGACCATCGATTCGGTAAATGCTGTCGGCGGCGGAGCGCAACATCTTGATTTAGCTGCGATTGCCATTTGCCTGGCGATTCCCTTTGACGCGCTCGATGGCCGGATCGCGCGGATGACCAACACTACCAGCGAGTTCGGCAAGGAGCTGGATTCGCTGGCGGATGCGATTACCTTTGGCGTTGCTCCCAGCCTGCTGGCCTTCGTGTGGGGCTTTCATTCTCTGCCGGACAGCATCAGCGCGCAATGGCGGCAACCGCTACTGCAGATTGGTTCGTTTGTCTGTTTTCTTTTTTTGCTGTGCGGGGTTTCGCGGCTGGCGCGGTTCAACATCAGCAACAATCCTCAGCCACGCAATCCGGGGCGGCTGGACCGAAAGTATTTTGTCGGTATGCCGATTCCGGCGGCGGCGGGGATGGTTGCGGCGACGGTTCACTGTTTTTATGGGATTCCGATTCCTAACTGGTGGCTGGCAGTTTTATGGATTGGCCTGGTGGGGCTGCTTGGCTTCCTGATGGTGAGCACCTGGCGCTTCTGGTCGGGCAAAGAGATCAATTTCTCGCGGCGGCAGCCGTTTCAACTGCTTGGTGTGCTGGCGATTGTTGTCTTTGTGCTGATCAAGTTTTCCAGCGGAGCGCTGTTTTTTGTGGCGCTGGCGTATATGTTCTCTGGGATTTGGGCGCGGGCGGCTTATTCGTGGTCGCGGCGGAGGCGGCACTTTCCCAGGGAAGATACGCTGCTTCGGACATCTGTGCGATCATCGCCCGTATTCGTAGACGAGTATCCCGAACAGGTTCCCGAGGCCTATGAAAGCTCGCCGGAATATCCCCGCGAAGGCCTGCACGAACACCCACAGGAACATGTGAACGATCAGGATTCGAGGCCCGATGGCTACTGAGTACAGGATTGCGATCGCCGGGGCTTCGTCGCTGCTGGCCAAGGAACTGAAGGAGTGCCTGACGGAGTCTCCGTTGGCCGCGGCGAACTTTGTGCTGCTGGATGAAAAGGATGCCCAGGGTCAATTGGAGCAGGTGGGAGACGAGGTTACGGTCGTTCAAACGATTGGGGACGGCTCGTTCGAGGAGATCGACTTTACCTTTTTCGCAGGCACCGAGGAGATGACGCGCAAGTATTGGCGCAAGGCGCTAAGCGCGGGATCAACGGTGCTGGATATGACCGGGGCGCTGGACGATGAGCCGGGGGTGCTGGTGCGGGCTCCGTGGGTAGGCGACTCAGTGCGTTTGCCGGATCTGCTGACCAAGGCGGTGGTGCCGGCCAATGCAGCGTCGCTGGCGCTGGCGCTGATGATGGATCGCTTGCAGGAGATTGCGGAAATTCGCTTTGCGGCGGCAACGGTGCTCCAGCCAGCCTCGGAGTACGGCAAGGACGCGCTGGATGAGCTGCACCAGCAGACGGTGAGCTTGCTGAGTTTTCAGAACATGCCCAGGGCGGTCTTCGATACGCAGGTGGCGTACAACACGCTGGCCAGCTTTGGCGAGAGCGCGGCCGTCAGTCTGACCAAGGCGGAGGAGCGCATTCGCCGCCACTACGCAATTCTGGCGGGGGACCGGCTGCCCGATCTGCGGTTGCAGGTGCTGCACGCGCCGGTGTTCCATGGGCATACATTCTCGATCTGCATCGAGCTGGAGCGGGCTGTGCCGCTGGCGTCGATTGAAGATGCGATGGGCGGGGAGCATCTGGATCTGGTGCTGGAGGAGACGGATTCACCTTCGAATCTGGCTGCGGCGGGGCAGAACGATGTGCTGGTTTGGTTGAAGCCGGAGCCGCCGGTGGAGCGGTTGAGCGGGGAGACGAGCCGGTTCTGGATTTGGGCGGCGAGCGACAATCTGCGCCTCTCGGCACAAAATGCTGTTGAGTGTGCGCTGGATATGCGACGGTTGCGGCCTTTGGGCAAGGTTCAGTAGGGCTTTCTCCGTTTTCTAGAAACTATAAAGAGCGATAGATACAAAGTATCCCACCTTAGACGCGAAGAAGCTGCGTCGAAGGTGGGGCACCCATGTTGATTAGAGCGAGTTTTGGCTGGCGAGGTAGGTAGACCAGGCTTGCTCGATGTAGGCGTCGGTCATGCCGGCGATGTAATCGGCTACTGCGCGGGGGGCGCCCTCTTCTGCGACACGGGTCTGATGATCGAAGGGGAGAAGTTCGGGATTTGCGGTCCAGGCTGAGAAGAGGGTTTGGATGACTTCTTCGGCGTGGATGTGCTCGGAGTCCAGGGCTGGGGATAGATAGAGATTTGCATAGAGGAACTTCTTTGCCTGGGAGCGCTGGGCTTCGATGGGCTGGCTGAGTTGGGCCAAACGTTGGGGGGCTTTGCGAATCTCGTCCAATGTGGTTGCACCGATGCTGCTTACCTGCCGGGCGGTCTCTTCCATGAGATCGGTGACCAGAGCGTTGAGCATCTGCTTCAGGGCTTCGTTGGAGAGCATTTGCGTTGATGCAGCGGGGAATTGGGCTTGGGCCTGGGTGTAGAAATCCGCGAAGAACGGGATCTTATCGCGAACGAGCTCGAGATCGAGGATGCCGGCGGCAAGGCCGTCTTCGAGGTCGGCGGTCAGGTAGGCGATTTCGTCGGCCAGGTCGATAAGCTGTGCTTCGAGCGGAGGCAGTTGATCGAGGAAGTATTCGCTTAGCTCGGGGTGGGCGGCGGCCGAATAATCGCGGGAGTGTTTGATGATGCCTTCGCGTACGGCGAGGGTGAGGTTGAGGCCGCGAAAGGCGGCGTAACGCTCTTCGAAGCTGGCGACGGTGCGCAGGGCGTGCAGATTGTGATCGAAACCGAGGCCATGTGCCTTGAGGGCTGAGTCGAGAGCCTTTTCTCCGGCGTGGCCGAAGGGCGGGTGGCCGATGTCGTGGACCAGCGCGAGGGCTTCGGCGAGGGTGGCGTTGAGGCCGAGGGTTGCGGCGATGGTGCGGGCGATTTGGGCTACTTCAAGGGTGTGGGTGAGGCGGCTGCGGGAGTGGTCGCTCTCTGCGCCGCGCCGGGTGAAGACCTGAGTTTTGCCGGCCAGGCGGCGAAAGGCTTTGGCATGCAGGATACGGCCGGTGTCGCGCACGAAGGCGGAGCGGTAGGGATGGGCCGGTTCGGGATAAGTTCGAAGCGATAGTGGATCGTGCGCACTTCCGGAAACGGCGATTGCCGGAGGGAGTGCGAGGGACGGAAGTGTGGGGTGAGAATCCTGCATACGCGGATGATGGTCGAGGCAGTTACAGGGTAAATGGTTTGGTGAAGAAGCATTGACCTTTGTTGGACAAGGCCAGGCAACCGGAGTACACTTCCCGGTACTTTTGAGGCAGGATGGTCACGGACACGAGAATTTGAGGCTGAAGGAAACGGAACCAGACTGCTGAGACCAGCTATGTACGGAGGGCTACTCTATGAAGTCGGTCACGAAACTCGTCGCACTGATGCTTTCACCTATGCTGCTCCTGCTTATCAGCTGCGGACGGCACTCTCAATCCGAAACGTTCTATCTTGTTTCGAACAATTTGTCGCTGGCATATTGGAAAACGGCGGCGGCTGGGTTCAACAGCGCGGCGGCGCATTACAAAGTTACGGCGAAGGTGGTTGGTCCGGATACGTACGATCCGCAGGCAGAGTTACAAGAGCTCAATCATGCTGCAGCCGCTAAGCCTGCTGGAATTTTGATTTCGGTGGCAGATGAGGCGTTGTTGAAGCCGGGAATCGACGCGGCTGTGGCGGCGGGGATTCCGGTGATCACGATGGATTCCGATGCTCCCAGCAGCCATCGGCTTTTCTTTATTGGGACCAACAATCTTGCGGCCGGACGCCTGGGCGGAGAGCGCGTGGCGGAAAAGCTGGGTGGGCGCGGCAATGTTGTGTTTTTCTCAATGCCGGGGCAGCCCAATCTGGATGAAAGGTTGAAGGGATTCAAGGATGTTTTTGCGACGCATCCGGATATCAAGATCATCGATGTGGTGGATATCAAGGGCGATGCACGCAATGCCTTCGACAACACGCAGCAGTACCTGACGCAGACGGGGGTGGCGCGGGTGTCCGCGTTCGTCTGCCTGGAGGCTTCTTCGGGAAAAGTAGTGGCGGATGCGGTGCGGCGGCAGAAGGTCACCGACCGGGTGGTGCTGGCCTGGGATGTGGAGCAGGATACGCTGGCCGAGATCACGGACGGAACCATTGAGGCGACGATTTCGCAGAAGCCTTTCACGATGGCATTTGTGGGACTGAAGGAACTGGATGAGATATTCCACAACAAGCCTGCTTCGTTGACCAAGGACTACTCTGTGGATGCGTTTTCGGAGTATCCGGTGTTCATCGATACGGGTACGTCATTGGTGGACAAGGCGAATGTGGATTTGTACTCGCGGGCGGCTTCGGAGCATAAGTAGGGTTTGAATTTGTGCGGAGAAGCGGGTCCTTCACTTCGTTCAGGATGACAATTCTTCTCTATGACTACTTCGTTCAGGATGACAATGTTGTTATCGGGAAAAGAAGAAGGCCGAGACGGGGGAGTTCCGTCGCGGCCTTCTTTTTGCGAGTGAGGAAAAGCTAGGGCTGCTTTTCGTCGCCGGTGTGGCTCTCTTGCTTGGCCAGCTTGACTCTTGCGCCCTCGAGCTTCTTTTGCACTTTGGTTACTTCTGCGGGCTCAACGTCTGCCTGGGCTGACTTGGCAAACTCGGCAACTGAGATTTCCCATTGCGAGGCGGCGAGGCGAATGCGTCCGGTTTTCTCATAGAGATCGCCGAGATGATCGTGGACGGTGGGGTCGGTGGAGTTGCGCTCGACTGCCTTGCGCAGGTTGTCTTCGGCAGGCTCGAACTGGCCGAGTTTGAGGTAGACCCAGCCGAGTGAATCGAGATAGGCGCCATTCATCGGTTCGAGTTCGACGGCCTTGCGGATGTACTTGAGCGCGTCGGTGTAGCGGCTGGTTTTGTCGGCCAGCATGTAGCCCAGGTTGTTGAGGGTGATGGCGTTATTGGGATCGATTTCCAGAACCTTGTGGAAGAGTTGTTCGGCCTGCTCGTATTTCTTTTCCCGCTCCGCGAGAGCACCCTTGCGGAAGTACAGATTTGCCTTGTCGTCGTTGCTGGTGGCCAGGGGCTCAACCTTGGCGAGAGCCTCTTCAGCCTCTTTCCAGTGGCGCTGACGAGACTGAATCTCGGATATCTGCAGATAAACTTCACGGTCCGCGGGCTTGCCAGTCAACATACCGTTGGCGAGAGCTATGCCATCGTCGAGCTTGCCCGTATCGGCAAGCTGCCAGGCAAGGAGCAGCTTTAGATCGCGGTCGTTGGGGCTGGCAGCAATAGCTTGGCGCAGGACTGCAGTGGCCTGATCGAACTGATGCGCATCACGGTAGGTATCGACCTGGCCGGTGTAGCCGCGCTTGGCGAACTCGCCGCCGAGATCGATCATCTTCTGGTAGGTGGCGATGGCTTCGGCGGTCCTGTTCTGTTCGTGGTAGACGGAGCCGAGGCGTTCGAGGAAGAAGCTACGATTGGTTTTCTCGTCCTGGGTAAAGGCGCCGTTGGCGTGATCGGTTTGGTCGACCATCTTTTCGTATACCGCGATGGCTTCGTCATAACGGCCAAGGACATCGAGCAGCAGGCCCTCGGAGTAGCCGGCTTCAAGCGAGGTCGGGTCCTTGGCGCGGGCTTTGCGAATGGTGGCCAGAGCCTGGGTGTATTTACCCTGGCGGCGCTGAATCTCAGAGACGCGGGTAAGAGCGGCGACATCTTCAGGGTCGGCGTCGACCAACTGCTGAAATCTCTTCAGAGCTTCGTCGAGCTGATTGTCGGCGAGAAGGGCCATGGCGAGGGAACGAGCAGCGTCGAGGTTCTCCGGCTCCATGTCCACCGAGCGCTGGTAGGCGGCGATGGCTTTCTTGGACTGCTTGAGCTGTTCGTAGGCTGCGCCGAGGGCGAACTCTTCCTTGGTGGTGCGGTCATCGACGGGTACGGCTTCGAGCAGTTCGGCGGAGCGCTTCATGTCGCCGGATTCGGCGTAGAGGCGGGCTAGGTTGATGATGACGTCTTCAGAGGCAGGTTCGATGTCCTGGGCGGCTTTGAACTGGGCCTCGGCCTTGGCAGCGTCATGCTTGACGGAGTAGAGCTGGCCGAGGAGCAGGTGGTCTTCGAGGCTTTTGGGCTCAAGCGTGACGATCCGGGTGAATTCGGCGATAGCCAGGTCGAGCATTTGACCGGTAGGGGTGGTCTGGCTGCCGGGGGCCTGTTCCTGGCCGAGGGAGCGCAGGTAGATGCGGCCGAGAAGCTTGTGCGCTTCGAGGTTGGTGTCGTCTTTCTTGATGAGGTCCTTGGCGGTTTGGACGGCTTCAGCGATGCGGCCGATGCGGAGATAGAGCCCGGCGAGCCCGACGGCTAGTTGAGGAGAGTTGGGATCGGCATTGAGCGCGAGCTTGTACTCTTCGACGGCGCGGGTGGCGAACTCCTGACGACCGTAGTTGGTGGCCATGTCTTCGTAATTATCTGCGAGCGCGGCGTGGTAATAGGCGGTAGCGCGGTCGGCAGCCGAGGTGGTTGCGGGGGGTGTCGCAGCCTGCGCTGCCGGTTTGGCGGCGGGAAGAGGCGCAATGTCGACCGGAGATTTGGGAGCAGTCTGGGCAGGTGAGAAGTGCGCAGTCGAGATCAGGACGGCGGCAAGAGCGGCGGTCAGCAGTTTCGAGTTACCGCAAAATTGGTACGAGTGCGCTTCAGTCATGTATGGCTTTCCCACGCTCTTTCTCCCGCGCTTTGAGTGCCGGTGCCGGCCCGTGCTTTGGGAATGGATGGCCTGTCCGAATCGGCTGAAACTGAGGCGAAAACTGTTTCAAGGTCGAAATGGTTGGGTCTGCCGGACGGTTCAGTGCCATCAGTTATTGGACGATTGTATCGCGCAAATGGTTCAGACGGCATTCTGGAGTGCGCTAAAGTGGGCTATTTTAGCGAAAGTTGTAGCGATGAGGGCCGCAGACGGATCCCAGGTCTCAGAAGCGAGACCTGGGCCACCCTATCTCATCTGAAGGGTTTGGATCAGTGGCGGAAGTGGCGGATGCCGGTGAAGACCATGGCGATGCCGAGGCGGTTGGCGGCGGCGATGACTTCGGGGTCTTTGACTGAGCCGCCGGGCTGGATGACGGCTGTGGCGCCGGCTTCGACGACGGTTTCGAGGCCGTCGGGGAAGGGAAAGAAGGCGTCGGAGGCGGCGACGCAGCCGGCGAGAGGCAGGACGGCTTTCATAGCGCCGAACTTAGCTGCATCGACGCGGCTCATCTGGCCGGCGCCAACGCCGATGGTCTGGCCGTCTTTGGCGTAGACGATGGCGTTGGATTTGACGTGTTTCGAGATGCGCCAGGCGAAGAGCAGGCTGGCCATTTCTTCGGCTGTGGGCGGGTGCTGGGTGACGATTTTCAGGCCAGACTCAGTGACATGGCCGGTGTCGGCGTCCTGGACTAGGAGGCCGCCCGAGACTTGCTTGACCGTGGGGCTGGCTGGCGCGGAGTGGACTTCAACGAGGCGCAGGTTCTTCTTGGCGGCGAAGATGGCGAGAGCTTCCGGGGTGAAGGCGGGAGCGGCGATGGCTTCGACGAAGAGCTTGGCGATTGCGGTTGCTGCTGCGGCGTCCACTTCACGGTTGATGCCGATGACGCCGCCGAAGGCTGAGACGGGGTCGGCGGCGAGGGCTTTTTCGTAGGCTTCGAGGACCGTCGAGCCGGTGGCTGCGCCGCAGGGGTTGGTGTGCTTGATAATGGCGACGGCGGTTTCGGGGAACTCTTCGACCAAGGCCCAACAGGCGTCGAGATCGACGAGGTTGTTGTAGCTGAGCTCCTTGCCCTGGAGCTGGCGGGCATTGGCGATGCCGAGGCCGGTGCCGTCGGCGTAGAGGGCGGCGCGCTGGTGAGGGTTTTCGCCGTAGCGAAGGGACGCGACCTGGGGCAGGTTGATGCGCAAGGTGGCTGGCAAGGCTTCGCTGTTCTTTTCGGCTGGGGATTCGGGGGCTGGAGCTTCCGGGATCTGGTCGAGGGCGTTAGCGATGGCGGTGTCATAGGCGGCGGTAGTGGCGAAGGCTTGCTTTGCCAGACGCCATCGGGTGGCGCGGCTGAGGCTGCCGTTGTTCGATTGCAGCTCTTCGGTCAGGGTTGCATAGTCGCCGGCTTTGGTGACGATGGCCACGTCTTCGAAGTTTTTGGCGGCGGAGCGGACCATCGACGGACCGCCGATGTCGATGTTTTCGATGAGATGGCCGAAGGCTACGTTGGGTTGGGCGGCTGTCTTTTCAAAGGCGTAGAGATTGACGACGACCATGTCGATGGGCAGGATGCCGTGTTCTGCTACTGCTGCTTCGTGTTCGACTTTGCCGCGGATGTAGAGCAGTCCGCCGTGGACTTTGGGATGCAGGGTTTTGACGCGGCCGTCGAGCATTTCGGGGAAGCCGGTGAGTTCGCTGATGTCTTTGACGGCGAGACCGGCGTCGCGCAGGGCTTTGGCGGTGCCGCCGGTGGAGATGAGTTCGACACCGAAGCCGGCCAGAGTTTGCGCGAAGGCGACCAGGCCGGTTTTGTCGGTGACGCTCAAGAGCGCGCGGCGAATCTGTTTATCGTTCTGCGTTTCTGCGGGCAAGAGTATTTCCTTGGTGGAGAATTCGAGCCGCGCCCAGGTGAGGCGGAGCACTCTTCAGGGTATATCGAATCTGTGCGAGACGTAGAGCTGGGAAGGAAATGGGAAGCTGGATGGTGGCAAATGAAGAGGAAAATTTGGAAGTGGGTCAGTTTGCAGTAGATCGGTAGGTTCTTCGTCGCCTGCGGCTCCTCAGAATGACAATTCTTTCAAACTGACCCACCACCGAATTTTGAGCTGAATTGCCAGCCAGCATCAAGCCCACTAGAGTAGAGATATGGGAAGTTCCCCGCCTCCTGGCTTTTCGACACATGCACCTGAGATTCTGCCGCCTGAAGGCAACGCTGCTCAGCAGGAGGAGTTGCGTGCTGTACGCGACCGGCTGCCGGGTGAGCGGTCCGGAACACGGTCCTGGGCCTATGCGCCTGCGACTTACACCCTAGTGGCGATCAATTGCCTGGTGTTTCTGGCCATGGTCTTTTCGCATGTTTCATTTCTCAAGCCATCCATAAGCGACCTGATGCACTGGCAGGCGAATAACGCCAATGCGGTGCTGTATGGCGGGGAGTGGTGGCGCGTCGTTACGGCGATGTTTGTCCACGTTGGGATCATTCATCTGGCGACGAATATGTGGTGCCTGTGGAATCTGGGTTTGCTGGGAGAGCCGCTGATCGGGCCTTTCGGCGTTTTCGTCGCATATATACTTTCCGGCGCGGCAGGCAACTTGCTCTCGATTGCAGTGAGCCTTTA
>Ga0206868_10076_pt1 | contig 30328 bp, 22 predicted proteins | sample Alteio_BWOrgCont_38_FD_152901 | JGI IMG/M metagenome (GOLD analysis project Ga0206868, IMG submission 152901) | Enriched cells from forest soil in Barre Woods Harvard Forest LTER site, Petersham, Massachusetts, United States -... | ecosystem: Environmental > Terrestrial > Soil > Temperate forest >... | reverse complement strand
GCGAGGGCAAATTCGCCAACGGCAAACCAATCCAAGCAGGTGTTACGTTTAAGGCCGATCTTGACGGGCAATGGGTCGCTTACAGGCACGACGACGTAGCGCCAAACGTGTATCACGCGTCGACCATGTGGGGTTTCGATCCAGACACGAAGGCTCTTCGGGCCGTTACATTCGATAACTTCGGCGGCCAGTGGTCTTTTGCCAGCCCCGGCTGGGTCGACGGGTCAATGACCTGGACAAACGAAACCAAGAAGAACGGTCAGACCTCATTATCCCATTTCATTTTCAGGCGAGTCGACGAGAATAGCTTCCAAATGAGCTACGAAGTTCAAGTGAAGGATAAGTGGCTGCCGGTAGATTCGCTTGTCTTCAAGCGAATCGTCTGACCGCCGAAAATTGCCTCAAACGAGGAGACCCGGCACGTCCCGCACGGACTCGACGAGGTGTGTGTGAGGATGCCCGCGCAACTGTTCGGCCGTATGGGTTCCCTGCGTCACACCCACGACCATGCCGCAGCCGGCCGCTGTTCCTTCCTGAAGATCGGATGGCGTGTCCCCGACTTTCACAACTTCGGCAGCGTCGCCTACGCCGGCTCGCCGCATGGCTTCGAAGACCAAGTCCGGATAGGGCCGGCCCCGCTCTACTTCATCGCTGGTCACCGACACATCGATCACGTCCTCGCCCCAGCCCAGGCGAGAGAGCAGCACTTCGACGATGCTCCGGTCAAAGCCCGTATCCAAACCAACCTTAACCCCGCTTTCACGAAGAATCCGAAACGTCGCGGCGGCGCCGGGGACTTCGCGCACCACCGGACTCGTCCGGTAGTACTCGATCATCCGGGCTTGAAAATCTCGATGAATCGCCTCGATCGTCGCAGAATCCGGATCGAAGCCTGCCGATTTCATCAGTACCTCGATCGCGACCGGTTTCGGTATTCCCATGATCGCGTTGACTTCATCAGCAGTCCATGCAACTTCTGCGGCATCGAGTGCGGCTTTCAAGCAGCCCCCCACGCCATCCGGGTCTTCAACGGTCGTTCCGGCAATGTCGAACAAAACTAGACGCACGGGCATATGCCAATCTTGTCACGGCGCTGCCCGCAAGTGAGGCCCTAAACAAAACATTAACATGAGCGCAAACGCTAGGTTCGACGTCGCCATCGTAGGAGCCGGCATCCTAGGCCTGGCCCACGCCTATCTCTTCGCGCGTCAAGGCCTCCGGGTAGGCGTCTTCGAGCGGGGACAGGCCGCATCCGGCGCCTCGATCCGAAACTTCGGAATGATCTGGCCCATCGGCCAGCCACCCGGCGAGATGCGCGAAATGGCCCTGCGCAGTCGCGAAATCTGGCTCGAGGTCTTACACGCAAGCGGAATCTGGCATCGGCAATGCGGCTCGCTGCACCTTGCCTACCGTGACGACGAGTTGGCCGTCCTCGAAGAGTTCGTAGACAAGGCCACCGGTTACGGATACGCCTGCAGCCTGATCACAGCGAAAGAAGCCGTCGCCCGAAGCCCGGTCGTCCGCCCCGCGAGCCTTATCGGCGCCTTGTGGAGCTCCAGCGAGCTTTGTGTTTTTCCCAGGCAGATTGTCGCCGAGCTCCCCCACTACCTGGAGACGCTTGGAGTGGATTTCCATTTCGAATCGGCCACAACTGCCGCCGAACCGGGCCGCCTCGTGGCTGGCGGACAAGAAATCCTGGCAGACCGCATCTACTTATGCACCGGCGACGACTTCGAGACGCTGTTTCCGAAAGATTTCAAACAGATGGGAATGACCCGTTCGAAATTGCAGATGATGCGAGCCCGGTCGCGCCGGCCCGGCTATCAAATCGGCCCGCATCTATGCGCCGGTCTCACCCTCGGGCACTACAAAAACTTCCAGGTCTGCGAACGGCTGCCGGAACTGCTTAAGCGTTATGAGCAAGAACTTCCAGAGCATGTCGCGTGGGGAATTCACCTGCTCGTCAGCCAGCACGAAGACGGCCAATTGACCATCGGCGACTCTCACGAATACGGTCTGGAAGTGACGCCGTTCCGGCAGGAAAGGGTCGACCAGCTCATCCTCGAATACCTCGACACCTTCCTCGACGTCTCTCAGATGGAAATAACAGAGCGATGGTACGGCGTCTACGCCAAACATCCCGACAGACCCTACATCTCTCAAGAGCTGGCGAAAGGCGTCCGCGCGGTCACCGGCGTCGGAGGAGCAGGCATGACCCTGTCCTTCGGCCTAGCCGAGCAAACTGCGAAGACGCCTTGATGCTTAGTTTCTAACCGCCGTGGGCGGCTGCATCGTGCCGATCGCGATAGATCGACTTGCTGTTCCGGTTGAGCGACCGGTTGAGATTCGACCGCTCTTTCGCGGTCAGATGGCCGTTGTCATGAGCCTTGTCGCGAAGCTCGCGGGCTCGTATATTGGCGTCGTGGGAACGAAGGGCGTCCACTTGGTTGCGCGTTAACTGGCCGTCTTTGACGCCCTGCTTAATCCGCTGGTTTTGATTCTGAAGGCGTTTGTTGATGTTCTGGCCATTTGCCAGGGCCGGGAGCAGGCTAACCGACGCAACGGCTAGAACCGATGTCAAGAACAAGCTGCGTAATTTCATAGCGTTTCTCCTTATCACTCTCAATTCGGCTCAGACTTCAGTAAGTCTGGTTGGGGAGCAGAGACGGCCCCTCGACTCGAAGGTTTTGGCCAATGGGCCTTCCGCCTCGTTTGGACCGGAAAGTCCGTTCAAGCCCGGGTTAGAGTCCTCTTAGACACCACAATGCCCGCACGACTACGTGTAACCGCCCCTCAGACCAGGGAATCTAAATGGTGTTCGAGGAGAGAGTCACTATGCGCCCATATTGTCTATTGCTTGCATCCGGTATCGCCTTTTCGGTGGCCGCAGGATTTACACCGCAGGCCACCGATGGCCCTTACCACGTCATCAAAGTCACCAAAGTAGGCGGTGAAGGCGGGTTCGACTACGTCTACGCCGACTCCTCAGGTCGCGCATTGTACGTTCCTCGTGGCGGACAGACGGCCCGAGTGGATGTCTTCAACTTGGACACTCTTGCTTCGGCAGGAACGATCAGCCCAACCAAGGGCGTCCACGGCGCCGCCGTCGACCCCAAGTCACACCACGGTTTCTCGTCCAGCGCACCGGTCGCGATGTGGGATACCAAGACGATGACCCTGATCAAGACGATCGACGTCCAGGGCAGGCCCGACGGAATTCTGGGCGACCCCCAAATGGGCCGCATCTATATCCTCAGCCACAGTTCGCCGAACGTAACCGCGATCGACGCGAATGACGGCTCGATCGTCGGTACCGTCGACGTGGGCGGAGCGCCCGAGCAGTCCGTCGTTGATGGCAAGGGCCACCTGTTCGTCGACCTCGAGAACAAAAACGGAGTAGCAGTCGTCGATACTAAGACGCTGAAGGTGACCAACACTTACGACCTCGGCGGTAAGGGCGGTGGCAACGCAGGCCTCGCAATCGACGTGCGGAATCACGTCCTGTTCGTGGCGTGCCGCGAGCCGGCTGTGATGGTTATGATCGACGCCAATACGGGCAAGTATCTCGCCGACCTGCCGATCGGCAACGGCTGCGACGGAGCCTCGTTCAACCCGAGGACGATGGAAGCGATCTCGTCCCAGGGCGACGGCACTCTGACGATCATAAAGGAAAACAACCCAACGACGTTCGTCGTCGAGCAGACGCTGAAAACGATGCCGGGCGCCAAGACGATGACGCTCGACACCAAAACCGGCAAGATCTACCTGATCGCAGCAGAGTACGGCGCACCGGCCGAAGCACCCGCCAACGGCGGCCGCCCGCGCCGTGGCCCGATGGTTGCCGGTTCGTTCTCGATTGTCGAAGTCGGGAAGTAGGGGCAGACGGGTGTTAGGTGTTAGGTGTTAGGTGTTAGGGTCCGAATCCCAACACCCAACACCCAACACCGTCGTCGAAGACGACAAATGGCCATACCAAAACTCGCCGGAATCAGGTAGCTTCACTTGGTCGTGCCGTGTTTTTCCGGCACGTTGAAGCTCCCTTATGACGGCACTTAATCTCACTCGCATCCTCCGAGGAGGAACAACGTCTCTGGCTCTCGCCGCCGCCTTCGCGGCGTTTGCGCAAACCGAACAGCCGAGAGACCTCTCGCAAGGAAACACGCTTTACGTGGTTCCCTACGCCCACCTCGACACGCAGTGGCGCTGGGCCTATCCGCAGGTCATCCGCCAGTTCATCGCGAACACCCTCACCCGAAACTTTGCGCTGATCGACAAGTACCCGCACTACGTTTTTAACTTCAGCGGCTCGCGACGGTACGAGATGATGAAGGAGTACTACCCGGCCGACTATGAAAGGCTGAAGGGATACGTCAAGGCCGGCCGCTGGTTCCCCTGCGGTTCCTCGGTAGACGAGGGCGACGCCAATGTCCCCTCCGCCGAGTCGATCGTACGCCACGTGCTGTACGGCAACCGGTTCTTCCGCCATGAATTCGGGGTGGCCAGCCAAGAGTTTATGCTGCCGGACTGCTTCGGCTTTCCCTATTCTCTACCGTCGATCCTCGCCCACTGCGGCGTCAAAGGCTTCTCGACCCAGAAGCTGACGTGGGGTTCGGCGAACGGCATTCCGTTCAAGGTCGGCGTGTGGGAAGGTCCCGACGGTAAGAGCGTGGTCGCCGCCCTGGATCCGGGTTCGTACGGAGCCGATATCACCGAAGATCTTAGCGAGAACACCAGCTGGCTTGCCCGAATCCAAAACACCGGCAAACTGTCCGGCGCCTTCGTCGACTACCACTATTACGGCACCGGCGACACCGGTGGCGCACCGAGAGAGCGGGCTGTCGACTGGGTTGAAAAGAGCATCGCCGGCAAAGGGCCGATCACGGTCGTATCCAGCCGGGCCGACGAGATGTTCAACTCGCTGACGGCGCCCGAAATCGCGAAGCTGCCCAGGTACAAGGGCGAGCTGCTGCTGACTGCACACTCGGCCGGATCGATCAGCTCGGAAAGTTTCATGAAGCGGTCGAACCGCAAGAGCGAGCTGTTGGCCGACGCCGCCGAAAAGTCGTCGATCGCCGCCATGCTCTTTGGCAGCACCAATTACCCCGGCGACCGTCTCTATCACGCCTGGGACCTCCTTCTCGGGTCGCAAATGCACGACATGCTGCCGGGCACCTCGATCCCGAAGGCCTATGAATTCTGCTGGAACGACTTCCTTCTCGCCCAGAACCAATTCGCCGCGATCGAAACCGACGCCGTCGGCGCGGTCGCCAAGCAGATGGACACGCGGGGCGACGGCGTTTCCGTGATCGTATTCAACCCGCTCTCGATCGGTCGCCAGGACGTCGTCGAAGCGACTTTTACCGACCCCGCTCCCGGCGAAGCCATCGCCGTTAACGGGCCAGATGGCAAAGACGTTCCCACTCAGATCCTCTCGCGAAAGGGCGGCACAACCCGAATCGCCTTTTCCGCCGCCGTTCCTGCTACCGGCTTTGCCGTCTTCAAAGCTCACGCCAGAGACCGGCGCTCGCCTTCGAAGGACCTGCGCGTCGACGCCCACCACCTGGAAAACGCCCGCTTCCGAGTCACGGTCAACCTGGCCGGCGACATCGCATCGATCTACGACAAGCAGGCAAAGAGGGAGGTGCTCAAAGCGCCTTCGAGACTTGAGCTGCAGTACGAGAACCCCAGCCAGTTCCCAGCGTGGAATATGGATTGGGACGATGCCAAGCTGCCGCCGCGCGAAGTGATCGGAGGTCCCGCCAAGATTCGAATTATCGAAAACGGCCCCGTTCGCGTCGCACTGGAAGTCGAGCGCGAAGGGTACGGTTCCAAGTTCGTTCAGGATATCCGCCTGACCGAAGCCGGCCAAAGCGTCGAAGTCGTCAACAAGATCGACTGGCAGACCAAAGAGCGAGCCCTCAAGGCATCATTCCCGCTGACGAGCGGAAATCCCAAGGCAACCTATGACCTCCAGCTAGGCACGACGATTCGCGGCAACGACGATCCCAAAAAGTATGAGGTGCCGCAGCATCAGTGGTTCGACTTGACCAAGCCGGACGGCAGCTACGGCGCCGGAATCTTGAACGACTGCAAGTTCGCTTCCAGCAAGCCGAACGACGACACCCTTCGCCTGACCATGATCTACACGCCTGGAATTCGAGGCGGCTATGAGGATCAGGCGACGCAAGACTTCGGCCGCCACCAGATCGTCTACGCCATCGCGCCCCACACCGGCGACTGGCGCAAGGGCCAAGTGCCCTGGCAGGCGCAACGCCTGAACCAACCGCTGCGCGCATTCGTCGTCGGAAAGCACGGAGGCACGCTCGGCAAGTCCTTCTCCCTACTGTCGACAAGCTCCACCCAAGTCGAAGTCCAAGCTCTTAAGAAGGCGGAAGACGGCGACGAGGTCGTCGTCCGGCTTCGCGAGCTGACCGGAGCCAGCGCCGAGGGCGTGAACGTCAAGTTCGCCATGCCGGTCCTATCCGCACGTGAGCTCAACGGCCAAGAGCAGCCGCTCGGGCCGGCCAGGGTAGACAACGGAATGCTGGTCGCCGACGTCCCCGGCTACTCGTTAAAAACGTATGCCGTCAAGTTGGGCACGCCTCGAGCGGCGCAGCTTCCAACGATCAGCAAGCCGGTATCCCTGCCCTTCGACACGGACGTGATCACCACGAACGCGAATCCCGGCGCCGGCAACTTCGCGGGTGGGCAGTCGATTCCGGCCGAACAGCTACCTAACAGTCTGAAGGTCGATAGCATCTACTTCAAGCTCGGACCCAAGACCGACGGAGCCAAAAACGCCGTCACCGCCCACGGCCAAACTATCGCGATTCCTTCCGGCTATTGGCGCCTGTATCTGATCGCAGCGGCCGACGGTGACACGAAGGGCGCGTTCAAGATCGGCAAGAGCGAAGCCGACAAGACGATTCAAAGCTGGCGCGGCTATGTCGGCCAATGGGACAATCGCCAGTGGTCGGCCGATCCCGGCCCCAACTTCGGCAACTACGGCGACATGACGGGCCTTACGCCAGGTTTCGTAAAGCAGAGCGAAGTCGCCTGGTTCGCTTCCCATTGCCACACGCCGACCGGCAACACCTACTACGACTACAGCTACCTGTACAAGTACGCGTTCGACATCCCTGCCGGCGCGACGACATTGACGTTGCCGAATAACCCGCACATCAAGATCCTTGCCGCCTCCGTCGCCCGCTTCGGCCACGACGATGTCAAGCCTGCCCAGGCGCTGTTCGATAATCTCGCCGACCATGTGAGCGGCGAAGCGCCCAGTGTCAGCCCCGCAAGAGGCTCGTTCAACGACGCGACCGAGATTCGAATCGATCCGCCGCTGTACTTCCATGCGGGCGGCATCCACTACACCGTCGACGGAACCACTCCCTCGGCTTCGTCGCCTCTTTACAAAGGCCCGTTCATCCTGAACGACTCGGCGACCGTCAAAGTCGCCCAGGTCGATTCGAGTGGCAACATCGGCCCCGTCGGTTCGGCAAGCCTGACCGTCGTCGATAAAACCGCACCGTCGATCGTGTCGGCGTCGATATCCAAGTCGCTTGGCATCGCGCGCATCGCCTTCTCGGAGCCGGTGTCCCGGTCGACCGCCGAGAACGTCGGAAACTACAAGCTCTCGGCGCCGGTGGGTATCACTGGAGCAAGGCTTTCCCCGAACCATCGCCTCGTCGAGCTAACGCTCGACGGACCGATCTCTTCGGAGGGCGCGGTTACCGTCTCCGTTAACGGCGTGCAGGACTTGGCCCGCCATCCGAACACGACGAACGCAACGGCGACTGCCGTCGATCGCGGCGCCGTGTTCACTTCACCCGAGTTGAAGCCCGGCGTCGGCCGGACGTTCACCTCGGTGAAGGGCATGCCGACCCATCCGACCGATCCATGGACGCTCAACTTCTTCTGCAAGATCGACAATCAGCCCGATGACCGCACGATGATCGCCGGTTTCGGCCGATCCATCGACGGAGAATCCGGCACCGGTCGCTACTTCACGAAGTTCGCTCAAGGTCTCAACTTCTGGATCTCGAACCGAGATGTGATGACCAACGTGCCTCTCGATCTCGGCACATGGCAGATGCTGACCGCGACCTACGACGGAACGACGATGCGCCTCTACAAGAATGGCGCGAAGATCGCCGAAGAGAAGGTCCAACTCGAACAGGATGGAACCCAGATCCGGGTCATGCCAGTCGACGCCTGGGATCGCCAACGCCGCTTCGGCGGCGAAGTCCGCGACCTAACCATGTGGGACATCGACCTCCCGCCCTCCGCCGTCAAGCGGATCTGGGAGTCTGACAAGCACTAACGACCGTGTCCCCAGGGTCGCCTACCCTGGGGGCAGACAACTAAACTGCGGCCAGTGCAGCCCCGAAGGGCCGGAATCCAATCGAAGGCTCCGTGTACCCCAGGGTCCAACAAACCCACATTTCTCCCCTCCGCGGGAGAAGTCGGTGAGCTCCGGCGAACCGGAAGAGGGGGACAAAACCATAGACGTCAAAGTCCGCACCCAACAATCTTCGGAATGCTGCCGGCGGCTGGGACACGCGGACCTATCCTCTCGAATTACCGATGATGCCCATAATCGACGGGATGGGACGAAATCCATGATTGCTAGTGACGACCCATTCTGGGCCGGATTGGTTGAACGACGATCCCAGGGTTGCACCCTGGGCTGGCGAATCGCTCGCCCCTTCGGGGCTAGATTTGCTGCGCTCATTTGCCTGGTTGGCGGCTTGGCCGGTGTGGCTGCCGCCCACCCGGCGAACATTCCGGTGGCGCGCGCGAAGGTCCAACCGAGCGGGCTCATCGAGCTTAACTTCACCTTCGACATCCTCGCCTTCGTCCTCGACCAAACGCCGCAAATCGTCCTCGACGCGCCGATGAACGCACTTCTCGACGGGCCGGCGACTGATTTTCAAACCAGGCTTGACGCCGCCAAGAAGCGCTTCCTCCAGGGCCTGTCGATCGGTTCCGGCGCCGATACCGGCGTCGTCGACTCGGTCGACTTCCCTAATGCCGAAGACATCCGCAAGGCGGCAGAAGGACAGACCCCGAGACTGCCCGTCATGATGACGGCGACCCTCCGGTGCCACCTTAAAGCCGGCGTCCGAAAGGTCTCGTTCCACTTCGCAGAAGTCCTCGGCACCGTCGTCCTGACCACCGAATTCCCCTATAGGGAACCCATCTCCGAATCCGTCGACCCCGGCGATTCGAGCAACGAATTGCAAGTCCCAACCCAAGCCGAAATCGACGCCTCGGCCGCCTCGATGCGCCTCACCCCCGCCGACAACGGCAAGCTCGCCGCCCAACCTACCGAAGCCCAAGCGCGCAAAGCGATTCAAAAACAGTACGACTCCTGGACCAAGGCCTACATGGCCCACGACGTCGACGCCCTCCTCGCGATCCTCGCCCCCGCATACACACTGAAGACAGCCCAAGGCGTGCTTATCAAGCGGTCCGAATACGAAGTGATGCTCAAGCAGCGGAAGCAAAAGCGAAGCGACACCACCCAATACCGCCAAGAGATCGTTCGAATCACCCTTCGCGACGGTGTAGCCGCCATCTGGTCCCGCGAGACCACCACCGACCCTGGCCTGAACCAAAAAACCGGCAAAAAAGAACCCGTCACGTACCAACACGACTACATCGACGTGTGGACCTACACGGCCAACAAATGGCTCCTAAAAAGCACCGTCACCCAAAAAGAGCAGCGACTAGCTGTCCCAAAACCTCCCAAATCTTTGTAGCCGCCGGATGGTTTTTGCCGGCGAACCCAGCCTACAGTTCGAACTCAAATGCGGACGTAACCGGCGTCCCTTCGGGAGTCCCGAGGAACGAGGGCGAACCGGGAGAGAGGGCAAATCCGCAATCGCCAAAAGTCCATACCCCACAACATGAGGCGCTCCTCGAACCGAAAAATGCGATGCAACATCTTCGACAGTCGGATGATCCCGGCGCCTGGCCAACCGATTTACCGCAACCCACTGTTCATAATGGGACCGATCGAATCCAAACGCAATCGAATGGAAACATCTCAATAGAGATCCCCGATGCAAAAGGAACAAGCCAACTACGACGCATTCCTGAGCTACGCCCGTGTCGACGATGAGACATCGTCGGGCACACCCGGGGACGTGTCCAAATTCCATGCCGCCCTTGAACTTGAAATGCGCAGGTTGTGGAATCGCAACTGCCGCATCTTCATCGACCGGGAAATCCAGTCGGGACAGCGATGGCGAGAAGTCCTGGAGCAACGGCTGAATGAAGTCAACTTCATGATCGTCATGCTCTCGCGAAGCTTCTTCGAGAGCAAGGAATGCCGAGCCGAGGTAGAGGCCTTCATTGCGAAGGCCACCTCTCAAGGACTGGAAGCCCGCATATTTCCAATATTGGTCCAAGATGTGACGTATGTAGAGGCCGACGACTTTTACCTCGAGCTGATGGATCGCCAGAACTCGGACTACATAACGCTCAAATACAAAGGTTCAAGTTCCGAGGAATTCCGATTATTTGTCGCCGAAGTCGCCAATCAAATCTTCAACACGCTTCGTGAAAAACCCAAGCCTGCGCCAATGAATTTGGCTGAGCTTAGAAATCAGCTGGAAATACTTGAAGGTGAGAAGCAGGATTTATTGGCAAGTTTGGATGAGAAGGCAGAATCGCTCCAATCCGCGACCCTGAACGAGAATGAGCTAAAGAAGCTTATCGCCGACCTGGAGGCAACCTCAGAGTCATTGACAGCAAAAATGGCCGGAATCCAAGATGACCTAGCTGATGCGAAACGTGAGGCCAAAGATTATCGGTCTCTGGTGCATCGCGGAGCACTGACAGACATCTCCCCACTTGCTGCTTCCAGTGCTTCAGCACAACCAAGGTTCTCGTTTGGCCCAAGCAGGCTAAGGGCGGTCAACATCGGACTCCTCCTCTCGGCCCTTTTGCTGGGTTTCGTTGCTGGCAGAGTTGTACCCTCGAATCAGACGCTACGCCCTCCGCTATCGGATCCGTCGGTTCGCGTCGCAGAAGTCGGTTCATCGTCGGACGGCAAATTGAAGTTCACGACGACTGTTATCGGCGACGGCCAGATCCGCATCGAAAAACCGGACGGCAACAGCATCGAGCTAGAGTTGAGCGATCGAACCTCCCGGGAGTTTTGTCTTACCGAGCTAAGAAAAGCTGCAAATAAATTTGACTTAGATGGAGATTCCCTCATCGTCGCTCTCTTTGGCAAAATGCCCGAACCGAAGCGAGAGATGTTTACCGCAGACGCAAAGAAAGACCATACAAAGGTAGTAAAGGGCCAAGGGGATCGATCCCAAAAAACAGTGGAATTCGACTTCAAGGAATTTAGCGGAATGTAATCAGACGCAGTAGATTAGCAAGGAACAGGCCGCAGATTTAGAATAAACGAAATCTGATGGCAAGTCACTCTGTATGCCCTCGAATTATCTGCGCATTCTCGTACCGTAATGTGCGTTCACTCATTGTCATGTTGGGGCTTGTCGTCATAGCTCTGCTCCAGGATTGACCAGCCAAATGAGTCGTAGGCTGTATGCGGTGTGGCGCTAAATCCGATTCCAAGGAATCGCCGCAACGTCCTTCGTCACCCAGAAAGCCCGCTCCGTCGCGCAGACGATGGCGCCCCTGCCGATCTGCAAGTGCGGATAGGCCGCCCGAAATGCCGAGATTCCGGACGCGTCCTTCGCAGACGGATTTGCCGTCATCTTCATCTCGAAGGGATAGAGCCATCCGTCCCGTTCGAGGAGCAGGTCGACTTCGGCGCCGCCGGATGAGCGCCAGTGATGGAACGCTCCGCCGGATCGGCGCGAATTCTGCTTTCGAATCTCGTGGGCAACGGCCGTCTCAAAGAAAGATCCAAGCAAGGGATGTCCGCCCAAAGCCCGCGAGGACGTGAATTGAGAAAGGTGGCAAGCAAGTCCGGTGTCCGAGAAGTAACCCTTCGGTTTACTGGAGACGCGCTTGAGCAGATTTCCCGTAAACGCCGGCACTTCCCACCATTGAAAGGTCCCGCGAAGGATCTGCAGCCATCGCTGAGCAGTCTGCGGCGTCATACCGAGTTCGCGGCCTAACTGGCTGAAGTTGATCTCCTGGGCAGTGAGGGCGCTGGCCAGCCGCATAAACAACCCGAACTGCTGCCAATCGCCTACCTCGCCGCTCAATCGGGCATCGCGTTCGATGTACGTCCGCTGATAACCGCTCCAAAAATCAGGCACCAGGTCTTCCGGTAAATCCTGCGCTCCCGGCAAGAAACCGCGCCAAAGCCAATCCCATAAGCGACGATCAGACCTCTCGTCACCAACCCCCCGCTGCGCAACGTAGTCCTCAGGAGCATCGATCCACGCTTCCAGCCAACCCGGCCGATCGGCCTTGCCGGCAATCTCCTGAAGAGAGAACCCCTCCAAATCGAGAAACACAGCTCGCCCCGCCAAGCTCTCGGAGAGGGACTTCATCACTTGCCACTGCTGAGACCCAGTGATGAGATAATGCCCCGGCGCCAAACTCATCGGGTCAAGGCGACGCTTGATCGCCGAAACGACCTCCGGCGCATACTGGATCTCATCCAGAATCAGCGGAGCCCGGTGGTTTTGGAGGAATAAATCGGGCTCCCGTCGCGCCCCTTCTAGGTCAATCGTAGGATCGAACTGAACGTAGTCGAATTCCGGAAACAGGTGTCGCACGAGCGTCGTCTTTCCAACCTGACGCGCTCCGCTCACCACCACGACCGGAAACGCTCCGACCATTCTCCGCAGCTTGTCGCTGACTAATCGTTCTCGGTACACCTTGCAGATTGATGATACCATCATCAATCTGCAAGGTATTTATCCCCCGCGGAGCTCGCCGATGGCTCGGCGGCGTTCGTTGCGGGTGAGAAGCTCGTCCAGTTTCAGACCCATCTTCGTCACCAATTCCATAGCCAGGTTCTCCGGCCGGTCGCCGCCTGGCGGCCTTTCGATGACGGTGCAGATCGGCTCGTTGGCCGTGTAACAGGAGAATTCCGCCTGGTAGTACACCTCGGCGTAGCCGTTGCAGGTCAGGCTACCGGCGATCAAGATGTCCGCTCGCAGATCGCTTTCCTTCCAAGCGGCAAAATCAGAAACGGACGTAAAGCTAACGTCGGATACATCCTGCCTAAGTAGGTGCTCCTTCAGTAGATTCGCGAAGACGGGATGAGGGTGATCCTGCTTCACAGCCAGCGCGATGCGCAGGCCTTCCAAAGGTTTCGCCGCCTCCGGCAAAGCCGCCGGCGGAGGATCGAGACGAGCCTGAGGAGCCAGTTCAAGCGACCGAGATAGAGCCCAAACACGAAGGAGCAGCCCCAGCGAGACGCAAAGGCTCACCAGGGCTGCCACTAACGCGACGACCGCGACAATCAAGGCCCTACGCCGGAGGCAATTCCGATTCCGGACCTCCCATGTCCTTCATGATCTTCTTGAGGAACGCCTGAGCCTCGGGACCCATCGCGTCCTCAGACTCATCCTTCCCCACGTCAGTGAGCCCCAGCTTGTCGGTCAACAGCAACGTCAGCATGTGCGTGAGCATGTTGTCTCCGCCATGTCCGTCGCCGTTCGAACCGCCCATGTTGACCACGCTTCGCGGAACGAGCGGCTGCTTGGTCTCTTTCAAAGCATCGGCGATCTGGCCGATCATCTTCTGCTTGACCATCAGCTCGGACGAGCCGTAAGCTTTTCGGACTTCGCGAATTCCGAGCGCCTCCGCGATCTGGGTTCGCGCCTTGCTTTCCGCTTCGGCGTTCGCCAACAGGATGATCCTTTCCGAATCGGCTTTCGCCCGAAGAACGGTCTGCTGAGAATCGGCCTCGGCACGCATAACCGTCTGCCTTGCGTCCGCCTCCGCAATCGTGATGCTGCGTCGCGCGTCCTTCTCGGCACGCTGTGCGGCGGCATCCGCTTGGTTGACTTCGATCTCGATCTGGACCTTGGAGTCGGTCAGGTCGGTCTGCCTGCTCGCAACCGCTTTGGCCTCGTTAAGGGTTCTGAGTCCGGCTTGCGCCTCCTCTTGCCGTCGGTACGTCTCGGACTGCTCGACCGCTACCTGCCGCTCGCGAAGCTGGGCAAGGATGTTCTCGATCTGCGTATCGCCGCGCGACGAGTGCGGCGTTCCGATCAGCACTTCCTGCAAACCAAGGTCGTACTCGGCGAAGCGCGTCTTCATGTCCTTCGTCGCCACCAACTGGATGTCGCTGCGCTCCTGGATTAGCTCGATAAGCGTGCGCTGCTGGCCCTGATTCTTGAAGTAGCTTGAAACCAGCGGGTCCAGGCTCTGCTCGATCAGGTTCTTCACGCTTCCGAAGCGCTGAATCACATTCGGCGCCTTCCGATAGTCGATGTTGATGACGACGGACAGCGGCAACTCCGGCTCGAAAGCATCCTTCGTAATCAGCCCGATTTCACGCAGGCTGGCGTCGAGTTTGTGCTCGCCGCTGTCGGTCGCGATCCACTTCAGGATGATATTGATTGTCGGCACCACGATGACTTCACCCGCATACGGGTTGAACGCATACTTGCCAGGCAGCAGCGCCTCCTCCCAAATGCCGCGGCCGCCCTTCTTGCAAAGCTCGCCGTGCCGGAAAGCTTCGCCGGATACGTCTTCGCCTCGCTCGCCGTAGTACGACACCACAACGCCGACCTCGCCGACGTGCACCGCCGTCTTCGGCTTCATCTCGACCGTCGCGAACAGCCGGTTGATCCAGTAGGTGCCTTCCGAAAGCACTTGATACTGCCTGCCTCGGAACCCGCCCGCCCGAAGAAACGCCTGCGGATCCTGGAAGTTGTTATGATAATTGTCGTCGGTTTTGCTGTCTCCAACCGTCGGCGCGATGATATCGCCCTGACGCAGAGACGGACCGTCGTGGACGGTAACGATGCCGATCTGGTCGGCCGAACCGTCGATCACCACGGGAGAGAACCCGTTCTGCGATGCGATCTGGTCGGCGATCTTTTGAATGGTCGCCGCCTCGTCCTTACCGCCGACGGGGTGATAGTACATCTCCTTCGGTCCGCAGATCACAATGAACTGGGCAAGGTTGATAGCGTAAGTTCCTTCACGTAAGATCGCCCGCTGAGAACCCTGCTGTCCGCCTGCTTTCAGCCAAGCACGAACGTCGGTGATGTCTCCATTGCCGACGACTTGGCCGAGCGTTTGGCCGGCTTCGACCGAATCGACTCCGCCCTTCGAGACGTGTCCCATCGGCTGTCCGTCCCGAGCAAAGACGTAGCCGATCTGGCCGCGGTGGATCGTGACGAGCGGCACTTTGTGGATTCGAAAGCGGTAGCCGGGCTTGTAGTGAAGGCCGCCCCGCAAGACGTCGGGCTGGAACCCAGCTTCGTTGTTGAGGGCGATGAGGTGACCCGAGAGATGACCGCCGCCCCAGATCTTCTCTACGATCCCGACTTCCGTGTTGCCGATGAACCTCGGGCCCATCAGGAACTTGATGATCAGCGGAACCGCCACAAGCAAGACGAGGATAGCGACGACTGACGATATGGCCCAATTGGGCATTTGTAACTCCTATTCTAGGCCTCTTAAAGGCCCACTCCTATCACGAAGCAGTCCCGTCCGCGGTTGCGTAAAGAACATGTCAAGAATAGCCCTAATCCCCCAATCGCCGAAATGGTAAGTTTCACTGCTTTGAGGCGAACATGAAGGTTCTTATTATCGGCGCAGCAGGAATGATCGGGCGAAAACTGAGCGAGCGCTTGGCGGTCCAAGACGGCATCGAGTCGGTGTCGCTACACGACGTCGTAACGCCGGTTGCTCCACCGTCGTCGATTCCATTTACGGTGGAAACATCCGACCTCGGAGAAGCCGGCGCTATCGAACGCGTGCTGGCAGGGCGCCCCGACGTGATCTTCCATCTCGCCGCCGTCCTCTCCGGAGAAGCCGAATCCGACTTCGAAAAGGGGTATCGGGTCAACCTGGAGAATACGCGCGCCCTCTTCGAGGCGATCCGCCTGGCCGGCGATGGCTATAGACCTCGCGTCGTGTTCACATCGACCATCGCCGTTTTCGGCAAGCCCTTTCCTCCGCAAATTCCCGACGACTTCCTCTCTGCCCCTCTGACGAGTTACGGAACCGCAAAGGCAATGGCCGAACTGATGCTCTCCGACTACTCGCGACGCGGCTATTTGGACGGTCTGGCCATTCGCCTTCCAACCATCTGCGTCCGCCCCGGAAGGCCGAACAAGGCCGCTTCCGGCTTCTACTCGAACATCATCCGCGAACCGCTGAACGGCGAGGAAGCCGTCTTGCCGGTTCCTGAAAGCATCCGCCATTGGTTCGCGTCGCCGCGCTCGGCCGTCAATTTCTTGCTAAAGGCAGCCACGCTCGATTCGTCCGTCCTCGGCGACCGCCGCAATCTGAACATGCCCGGCCTTTCCTGCACCGTTGGCGAGCAGATCGCCGCCCTCCGCAAAGTCGCCGGCGACTCCGTCGCCGCCCGCATCCGCCGCAAGCCCGACGAAGCAATCCTAAAGATCGTCGAAGGCTGGCCCGAAAACTTCGACACCCAACGAGCCAACGCCCTCGGCTTCCATGCCGAAACCACCTTCGATGAGATCGTCAAGATCCACATCGAAGACGAACTCGGCGGCACCTTCGTCCCCTAGCTCTGCAAGGTTCCGATGAGGCGCGTAATGTCCTTCATCAACAGGTACAGGTGAAACGGGTTGTCTGGACAGGCAATCATCCCAAATCTTTCGTAAAGCGCCTTCGCCTCTTCGTCTTTCGCGTGAACCATAAACGCCCGCACCGCCGCCTCTCTTGAAACATTGAGGCACCGCTTCAAGGCGTCCTTGAACAAGCCGGCGCCGATTCCACGGCCCTGATAGCCCTTGTCGACCGCGAAGCGAGCCATCAGGAGAATCGGAACAGGGTGTCTGGCGAGTCCCTTGACCATCCTCTCCGGCGCATCTTCGAACAGAACGGCGCTTACGGCCAGGCTGTAGTATCCCACGACGCGACTCCCGTCCAGCCCGACAAAGGTTCGTGCGCTGTCGTTCGCCTGGTTCGCAAGGGCATGCCTTATCAGAAATCTGTTTAGCGGCTCCTTGCCACAGTCGAAGCTCGAACAATCGTGAGATTTGTCGAGCAGGACCGGGCCCTGAAACACGCTCACGCTTCGAAAACGCTCGGCTTGCTGAAGAGCTCTCGGAGTTCGGGCAAATCTTGCGGCGGTTCTTCCAGCTTCGCCAGCAGCCAATCGTACTCTTCCTTCGAGACGCGGATGATGAGCTGATCCGCAATGACTTCCTCTGCCGCATCGAGCGACCGGCTAAGCACGAACTGGCTTACGTTCATGTTCTGAAGTCGCGCCGCTTCGGCAAGCCGTGCCTTTTGAGCCGCCGACGCCCGGATATTAAGCTGTTCGCCCTTCTGATGTACGTGCATTGCCGACAGTTTACCAGCCCGTATAGACGTTGTCCATACTTTCGCTAGCCCCGCCCGATGAACGGCATTTTTGTAGCCATCACCGTCATGAATTGCACGTTGGCGTCCAGCGGCAACGAGGCCATGTAGACGATAGCGTCGGCGACGTGATTAACATCGATGACCGGCTCGGGTTGGCGCTCACCGTCGGCTTGCAGCATGCCGGCCGCCATGCCTTGCGTCATGTCGCTCTGCGCATTCCCGATATCGATCTGCCCGCAGGCGATGTCGAACGGCCTGCCTTCGAGCGACAGCGCCCGAGTCAGACCGGTCACCGCATGCTTGGTCGCCGTGTAGGCCACCGCGTTCAAACGCGGAACGTAGGCCGAGACCGATCCGTTATTAATAATCCGCCCGCCCATCGGCGTCTGCGCTTTCATGGCGCGAAAAGCCTCTCGCGCACAGAGAAATGAACCCGTCAGGTTGATGTCGACCACCGACTGCCAATCGGCAAGAGAAACCTCGTCGATCGGCGCCGGCGGGATGCCGGTACCTGCGTTATTGAACAACAGGTCGACGCGCCCGAACCGCTGCCTCACCGCCTCGAAGCATGCGACGACCGCCGCTTCGTCGGTGACATCGGTAGGAACTGCCAGCGCCGTACCGCCAGCTTCCCCGATGGCAGCCTCGACTTGAGCCAGCAACTCAGCCCGCCGGCCAACCAGCGCAACCTGAAATCCCTCCCGGCCAAGCGCCAAAGCACAAGCCTTCCCGATCCCACTCCCCGCGCCCGTTATGATCGCAACTCTCGCCCTCATCAGAATCGGAAGCATACATCCTCACCCCGTTTGCCAAACGAGCGTGTCCTTCCATGGTTTCAACCCGCCGAGGGTGGAGTGTTCACGCGGCGCTCGCTGCGGTTCGCTGCGTTCGCCGCGTGAAATACGGCCGTTCAGCTACCACCTACTCGCGTTCGAAACCGCAGAGAGGACCCAAAACGGAACCAAGCAAGCCCTTGCCGAATTACATACTTAAACCATGAAACGATGCTGGATGATCGTCACTGCGGGACTCCTTTTGGCAGGCTGCTCTAGCGCCAATAACGCTGTGAGCCCAGCGGCGCCGAAACCCGCCGGCTTCAAGGAAGTCGTCTTCGACGCCGCCGACCACCACAAGGTCTACGCCGACTTTTATCCGGCGGCAAAGCCGGACGGCAAGAAAGTCGTGCTGATGTTCCATCAAGCGGGTTCCAACGCCGGCGAGTACGAAACCATCGCGCCGCAGATCAATGCCCTCGGCTTTGACTGTATCGCCGTCGACCAGCGCTCCGGTGGCGACATGTGGGGAAGATCCAACCGCACCGCGGCAAAGTCCGGCGAAGGCCAATACCTCGATGCCTTCAACGACCTCGAAGGCGCCGTGACATACGCCGTAAGTTCCAAATACGACAAGGTCATCGTCTGGGGCAGCAGCTACAGCGCGTCGCTGGTCCTCAAGCTGGCCCCAACCGACGCCCACATCAAGGCCGTGGTTACGTTCTCGCCCGGCGAGTACATGGATGACAAATCCGTCGTCAAGAGCTGGGCATCCAAGGTCAACGTCCCCGTCTTCTTCGCCTGCACTACCGACGAGTTGCAAGACGGCCGCCAGGAGATCTACGACGCCATCCCCTCAAAGTCGAAGACGCTGGTCGCCATCCCCGGCGGCGTCCACGGCTCGTCGACTTTAATCCCAGATAAATCCAAGGCCGCAGGCCTGTACATGGCCAAGGTCAAAGCTTTTCTGTACTCCCTCTAAGCGCGAGCAGGTAAGCCCTGATAGATCGTGCTATAAACGCCGGTTCGGAAACCGCACGATGGCGCAATGCTGTATCACAAGGTCATGCGCTGCTTATGGCCTTGTCTGACACTCGTCGTTCTCGGACTTACCGCTGCGGCTCAAGCGCGCGACGTGCCCAAGCCGTGGAAAGAGACCTACGCCAAGATCTCGAAGACGATCGTCGAAAACGACGTTCCCGCCTACATGAAGTGGATGGACAGGAGCTTCATCAACATCCAGGACGGCAAGAGGACCGGCTTCGACGAATACCAAAAGATGTTCACGACGTTCCTGAAGCCGTTCAAAAACATCAAGGCCGAGGCCAAACCCCTGACCTACGCCATGAAAGGCAAGGATGTCGTGATCGCCTTCCGCTACACCTTTAGCGGCGACGTCACAAAGGACGGCAAAACCAAGACGCTCCGCTTCTTCGAGGATGGCGTCGATACATGGTCGATGAATGGCGGCAAGTGGCTGCAACGGGCTGAAGAGATCAAGAAGCAAGGGCTGCTGCCTGCGAAGAGCGCGTAAGCCGATATAATCGGCCGCATGGGCTTGGCTGTCGACTGCGCGATCATCCTGATCTATTTCTGGATCGTCGCTGCTGTCGGACTGCGCATGGGCCGCCGCGAGCGCAACCTGAGCGACTTCGCCCTCGGCGGCAGGCAGATCCCCTGGTGGGCGGTGATGGCTTCGATTATTGCAGCCGAAACCAGCGCGGCGACCTATCTGGGTGCACCGACCGAGGGGTTCAAACGCCAGAGCCTCGCCTATGCGCTCCTCACCTTCGGCGTCATCATCGGCCGCTGGATCGTCGGCAACTGGTTCCTGAAGCCGTTCTATCAGTACAAGGTCTACACGGTCTACGACTACCTGGAGATCCGGTTCGGACCGCTTACCAAGAACTTCGCCGCCGGACTGTTTCTCCTGATGCGGACCTTGGCCTCCGGCGCCAGGCTGTTCATTCCATCTATCGTGATGGTCCTCGCCTGGCAACTGCTCCAAAACCACGGCCAGCCGGTGATCGTGTCGCAAAAGCCGGTCGACTCGGTCGGACCGTATCTGATCGCCATCGCGTTGCTGACCGTCATCACCGCGATCTACACATCGAAAGGCGGGATCAAAGCCGTCGTCTGGACCGACGTGATCCAGGCCTCGCTCATGTTTGGCACCGCCTTGATCGCCATCTTCACGCTGCTGAACCACGTCGGCGGCTTCGGCGGCGTGGCCCACGCCATCCCCAAGATGAGCTCGATCCAGGGCTACGTCACCACCGGATTCGATCGCACGAGCATCCAGGACTGGCAGGTCGCCCAGAAAATGATCAAACCTGGGTCGGCGCCGCTGCCGATGGGCATCCTCGATTACCTCCGCGAGATCGCCACAAACGACTACACCTTGGTCTCAGCGCTCGTCGCCTCGACGGCGATGAATATCGCCGCCTTCGGTACCGACCAAGACATGGTGCAGCGGCTCCTAACCGCCGAGAACTTCAAAAAAGCCAGGCGCAGCCTTTTGACCGCCGCCTTCATGGATATCCCGATCGCGGTCACGTTTACGTTCATCGGCATCCTGCTGTTCGCCTTTTATAAGGCTGATCCCACCTATCAACCGAAAGCCCAGGCGGACGTCTTCGGCAGCTATATCCTGAACGTGATGCCGGTAGGCATTCGAGGCCTGGTTCTCGCCGGCGTGTTTGCGACCGCGATGGGTTCCCTTTCGGCTGCACTGAACTCGCTGGGCACCAGCGCGACGAACGACTTTTACGTGCCGTTCGTCGCCAAACGGAAGTGTCTCGGCGAGGAGCAGATCTTGCGCGCCGCTCGGTGGTTTACCGTCGTCTTCGCCGTGCTGATGGTCGCCGTCGCCGGCGCCTTCGCGTATCTCAAGGTCAATAACCCCGATCTCGGCATCATCCCCGTCGTGCTCGGCATCGCCGGCTACATCCTCGGCCCGATGCTCGGCGTCTTCCTGCTCGGCATCTTCACCAAGAACCGCGGTTCCGACCTCGGCAACATTGCAGCGCTAGTCGCCGGCCTCGTCGCAACCTCGGTCTTCGGCGACCTGCCCGGCAAGATGAACCCCAACTGGAAGATTCACCTCCCCTTGGAAGTCTCCTTCACTTGGTTCGCCTTCATCGGCGCCGCCGCTGTCCTCCTGGTCGGCATCTGGTTCAAAACCCCACCCGAAACCATAAAGTCCGCCCAATCCCGAGCCGCCGAAGCCGAATCCATGGCCGACACCCCCCTCGCCCTGCGATGAGCGCCCATTCTACGGCGCAAGGCCCTTGATATCCATTGTATGGCCATTTCTGCTCTTGTTACTTGCGGTTTAAACTACCGGTGGTAGCCTTCGAACGGCGTCGAGCGAGGGCTGCGTCTAATTTCAAGCAGGTTTCTTTTATGCTGTCCATCCTTTTGGCCGCTTTGACCTTTAGCCGCGCCTCGACATCGCACGTTCCCGCCGTTAACGATGAGATCTTCGTCCGAACCGAGCCGACAGTCACCGTCGAGAGGCTGGCAAAAGCCATCGTGCCGCTCGGCAAGCTGGAGTCTCGATCGAAGGGCTCCTCGTTGTACCTGGTCAAGCTGAACCCGGGAATCGAAGCCGAAGCGGCCAGGGAAAGCCTGGAGAAGACGCCGGGTATCCATCCGCTTGATCCGGCCGAAGAGCCGGTGGACATGAGCTCGTTGCGTTCCCTGCACAGAAAGATCGCCCACCTCAAGAAAGGCGAGCACGAAGAAAAGGGAGAAAACGGCCTCGACTACCTGGAGGCGTACGAATATTTCATCGGCCAGCGAGCCTTTCCCAACGACACCGTCGATTGGAGCGCCTATGCCCGCGCGCAAAAACATGCGGCCGGCATGAAACCAACCACGCTCCGATCCGGCGGAAACACCCCCGCCACCCCGCCGGCGTGGGAGTTCGTCGGCCCGACCAACCTCGGTACGCCCTACCAACAGTATTTCGGCATCGGCCCCGTCAACGGTCGGATCAACGCACTAGCCTACGACCCGAACAACTCCCAGATCATCTATGCGGGCGCCGCCCAAGGTGGCCTGTTCAAGAGCTCCGACGGCGGCACAACCTGGACCTGGCTCTCCAGCACTTGGCCGCAACTTTCGGTTAGCTGCATCGCGATCAGTCCGCAAAACTCAGCCACCATCTACGTCGGATTGGGCGACTACCCCGGCGTCATTCCGAACGGTTACGGAATCATGAAGACCACCGACGGGGGCACAACCTGGACCGAGATCGCCACCGCGTACATGGGCAAAATCGGAGTTCCGAAGATCCTGATCGACCCGACTAACGATCAGACGCTCGTAGCGGGAACCGGCGACGAAAACACGGTCGGAGCGATGTACCAGTCGACCGACGCAGGAAAGACCTGGAAGACCGTTATCCCCTACGATTCGGGCGCCTACCACTGGTGGCCAACCATCGCGGCGAGCCATCCCGTCGGCAACAAAACCCGCTTTTACACTCTGGCTTCGGACTGGGGAAACGTCTCAACCCCGACCTCCCGCCTGTACGTCTCCGATGACCACGGTGCGACTTGGCAGAATCTCGCCAGCCCCATAAACACGGACGGCACGTTTCACCGCGCCTATTGGGTTTGCACGTCTCCTACGAACCCAAACGCCGTCTACATGCTCGATTCCGAGAACGTAAAGCTGTATTCGAGCACCAATCAAGGCTCGACATGGACCGACTTAAGCGCCAACCTGCCCAACGACGGCACCAACTTCACGCAGTCTTGGTACAACTACTACCTGGAATGCGGCACGCGGGTGGTCGGTTCTAATTCGGCCGACGTCCTGTATCTCGGCGAAATCGACATTACCGAATCGGTCGACGGTGGCCAAACATGGCAGTCGATCGGCGGACCGACCTACGCTGCGAACGGGGCGGTCGCTCATAACGACCAGCACGCCTTGGCCGTCTCACCCACCAACCCCAACCAAGCGATCTTCTCCGGCGACGGTGGCATCTACTCGCTTACCTACAGCCCCACCCTGCAGACGAACACGGTGACCCCGCTCAGCAAGAACCTGGGCGCAACGATGTTCTACAAAATTGCCGCCCATCCGACCAAGGACAACATCCTGTTGGGTGGTACCCAGGACAACGCGACCCCGTTTTCGAACGGCGACTTCTCGAACTGGCTGAACGTGGGAGGCGGCGATGGCGGCGGAAGCGCCATCAACCAAAAGACTCCCAACATCGCTTACACCTCGTCGCAGCCTGTCAACGGCGTCGCGAACATCACGCGGACCCCAGACGGCTGGCAGTCGCAATTCGAAATCGGCCCCAGCACCCTCGCATCGGAGAACTTGGCCTTCGTGGCGCCGATCGTTCTCGATCCATCCAACCCGACGAAGATGTACTGGGCGACCGACTACCTGTACCGGTGGGATGAAGGCACACAGAGTTGGAGCCCAAGGCTCGGCAATCAGGTCCTGACGGCGGGTACCGCCAACTCGCCGGTGGTGCAAGCGATCGCCGTCTCGCCAACCAACTCCAACCAAATCTACACCGGCTCAAGCGATGGAGCCGTTTGGATGACGACCGACGGAGGCGCCACTTGGTCTTGGATCAACCAAACAGCCGGCTCGTTTCCGGCGGGCAAGGCAATCACATCGATCACCGTCAACCCAAGTAACTATGCGGACATCCTCGTCGGGGTCTCCGGAACGGGCTCCGGACATTTGTGGCGATGCACGAATACGATGCTCCAAGTCCCGTCGTTCGTCGACGTATCTGGAAGCGGCGCCAGCGGCCTGCCCGACATCCCCTTGAATGCGATCGCCCTCGACCTCGATGCGCCGACGACCACCTGGTGGGTGGCAACCGATATTGGCGTGTTCCAAACCGCCGATTCGGGCGCTCATTGGACCAACGCGGGGGCGCCGCTGGGCCTTCCCAACGTGATCGTCGACGACCTCGCGGCCGTGCCCGGGACCCGCTACCTGAACGCCGGCACCTACGGCCGGGGTATGTGGCGCCTATACCTGCCGCCCGGCGGACCGTTGACCAGCCTGACCATGTCGCCGAACCCGGTGGTGACCGGCGCCGACAGTACGGGAACCGTCAGCCTGACAAATCCGGCGCCGACCGGCGGCATTTTCGTCAACCTCACGTCTTCCAATACGGCAGCCGCGACGGTGCCGTCCACGGTTTTCGTTTCGCCAGGCGCAAACAAAGCGTCGTTTACAATTGCGACCATCTCGAACCTGACTACTACGACGACCACGACGATCACGGCAACGTACAGCGGCTCGACCGTTACGCAAGTCTTGACCGTACTCGCCGTCGGCCCCGCAACTCTTTCCATATCGCCGTCGCCGGTTACGGGCGGTACCCCGGCCAACGGCACTATCACCCTGAACACCGTAGCCCCTCCCGGCGGGCTGGTCGTTACCCTGAAGTCGACCTCGACCGCTGCTTCGGTTCCCTCCTCGGTCACGGTGCCGGCAGGCGCACCTGCGATCTCCTTCCCCGTCACGACCGTTGCCGTGTCGGCCGCTACGACGGCTACCATCACCGCAACCGCCGATAGCACACCGGCAAGCACGACTCTGACCGTCAACCCGCCGGACATAAGCAGCTTTACGATATCGCCTACCTCGGTCGTCGGAGGAACGTCTTCGAGCGGGACCGTCCAACTGACGGGTCCTGCCCCATCGGCCGGCATAATGGTCGGCCTGTCGTCGAACAACGCGAGCGTCCAACCGCCCGCGACGGTAACGATTCCGTCCGGAGCGAACTACGTCACATTCTCGATAACGACAAAGCCGGTAGCAACGGCCGTCACCGCCTCGGTCCAAGCAACTTTGGGTTCAACGAAGAAGATTGCGAGTCTGACCGCCACGCCTCCCGTCCTGACCAAGCTAGCGGTGTCGCCGACGGCCGTGCAATGCGGCTCGTCGGCGACCGGAACCGTCACCCTAAACGGACCAGCGCCGGTCGGCGGCATCGCGGTGAACCTGTCGTCGAATACCCTGAGCGCGACGGTTCCAAGCTCGGTAACCGTCGCCGCCGGAGCTACCTCCGGAACGTTCACCATAACGACATCCGGCGTTTCGACCGTCACCAACGCCAATATCACGGCATCGCAAGGCGGTGCGTCGTTCAACGCCCTCCTCACGATCAATCCGGCGACGTTTACGTCGCTAACGCTCTCGCCGACGACCGTCGTTGGCGGTAACCCATCGACCGGAACCGTTACACTCAGTGGCGTAGCGCCAAGTTCGGGCCTGAAGTTGTCGCTTTCCTCAAGTAACAAAACCGCAGTCGTTCCCCAATCGATCACGATTCCGGCCGGGCAATCCTCAGCGACCTTTGCCGTCTCAACGACGACTGTAACGGCAGCGACTTCGGCGACGATAACGGCGAGTTTAAGCGGCACGCCACAGTCCGCCGTCTTGACTATCCAGCCCTTGATGTTGGTGAGCGTTGCCATCTCGCCGTCGACGGTTGCAGGCGGAGTTTCGGCAAGCGGATCGGTCAACCTCAACGGTCCCGCGCCGTCTGGCGGCTTGACCATCTCCCTTAAGTCGAGCAATGCCAATGTCACCGTTCCCGCCACCGTCAAGATTCCCGTTTCGGCAATGTCGGCAACCTTCGTCGTCGGAACCAAACCCGTAGCGGCTCCGGCCGCAGCGACGGTGACTGCGACTTACGGAAAGCAGACCGCATCGGCCGGCATCACGGTCGAGCCTCCCTCGCTAATCAGCCTATCGCTGTCGCCGGCGACCCTGGTCGGAGGTTCCGACACGGCCGTCAAGGGGACGCTGACGCTCAGTGGACCGACGCCATCCTCCGGCATCACGGTTTCCTTGAGCAGCTCGAACACCAAGGCCGCTACCGTGCCCCTATCGGTGCATGTCGTCCTGACCGGAAACGCGCGCACCGCAACGTTCGTGGTAACCCACCTGAGAGTGACTTCGAGCACCACCGTAACGATCAAGGCGACGTTTGCCGGTGTAAATCAGGCCGCCACGCTGACCGTCGACCCAATGCTTGTAACAAGCCTCACCGTCTCGCCGGCCACCGTCAAAGGCAGCAGCACGACCGTCGTCACCGGCACGGTGACCATCAACGCCCCCGCGCCCGCCGCCGGGATCACGATCACGCTTACGAGCTCAAAGACCACAGCCGCAACCGTCCCCGCCACCGTCCATATTGCCAGTGGTAAAACGACGGCGACGTTCGCCGTCAGCCACAAAAAAGTCACCACCCAAACGCCGGTGACGATCACCGGCAGCCTCTCGCCGTCCAGTGCGATAGCAACCTTGATCGTTGCCCCGTAAGACCGAAGGAGGTCAGGACAAGTGCTTCGGGTGCCTAACAACCCCAAACCTCTTCCCGCCGCGGGAGAGGTCGGTGAGTCCCGAGGTACGAGGGCGAACCGGGAGAGGGGGATCCGGACCCGAAGCTGTCCCTTCCGCAGTAGCGATGGGCAGAAGACTTTTGCAGCAAACCAACGGGAAATCCCCCTCTCTCAGTTCACTGCGTTCACAGTCTCTCCCGCGGAGGGGAGAGAATTGGGGCTCCCGCTGCCAAACCGGGTGGCATGACAACGCTGATGAGGCGCTGAATCCCGCGGGGACTGCCAACCGTTTAATCTTTGTGGCAGTCAACACCGGCTTCTCCGGAAACGAGATATTTTGTTTGGCTAAGAAGGGGATGGATCCCGGTGAGATGGTCATCGGGAACAGCGTTTGGTCGATGGGTTTCGTTGGGACGATCGGCTCCGGGTTGCGCACGCTTACCGGCGGCGAGGTCGAGCAGGTCACCCACGTCGTGCATGAGGGCCGTCAGGCCGCGCTGGAACGAATGCAGGCCTGGAGCGACCTTCGCGGCGCAATCGGCATCTCGGGCGTAACCACCGAGCTGGTCCAGCACGGTGGCAGCATGGAGTTCTTGAGCATCGGCTCGGCCGTTCACCGCCGGGGGCAAATGGCGACCAACCTCGAATTCACGTCCTCCGCGGACGGTCAAGAGCTGTATTGCCAACTCGACAGCGGCTTCACGCCGAAGCACTTCGCCTTTGGAAACGTGGCGTACTCGATTGGGTTGGGCGGAGGCATCGTCGGCGGTCTTCGCGGGCTAGCCCGGGGCGAAATCAAGGAGTTTAGTCAGGTGTTCAACCACACCCGGCGCCTGGCGCTTGAGCGCATCCAGGCCGACGCCGTCCAGCACGGCGCCAACTGCGTGGTAGGCATCCGCACGTCGATCATCCCATTCCAAGGGATGCAAGAAATGGTGATGGTCGGCACGTCGGCCCGACACGACGGATACCTATCCTCATACGATGCCGCGCCGGCGACAAGCGATCTGACCTGCGAGGAGACGTGGAATATGGCGCACCTCGGCTACCTTCCGATTCGCCTGGTGCTAGGCTGCTCCATCTACTCAATCGGATTCGTCGGCGGGCTTGCTGCCGCCTTCAAGTCCCTCGCCAAAGGCGAAATCAGCGAGATGACGAAGCTCGTCTACCAGGCACGTGAGAATGCGCTCCAACACATTGCGAAAGATGCCGACGAATGCGGCGCCGACGACGTGGTCGGCATCAAGACGTACGTCTATTCCCTCGGCAGCGGCATCATCGAATTCCTCGCCATCGGCACCGCCGTGAAGAAGATGCCCAACGTCGGCACCATCTCCGACCACCTCCCGCCTCAGGCCGTCATGCGAGACAAAGATACCTTCATCAATACCGCCGAGACCCTAAGAGGCCAAAACCTAAACTCCGCCCAAAAATCCGGCGCCGGCTAAGCACCGCTTCCATCCCATCCGTCAAAGATGGTCTAGGCTATGGGCATGGCGAAACTGCCAAAGTCCTTTACCGCCTTTGTCGAAGCCTATCCGCAGGTTGGCGCCGCATACGGCGATTTAAGCCAGGCGGTGGCGACTGCGGGGCCGCTCGACGCAAAGACGCAGGCCCTGGTCAAGCTCGGAATCGCGATCGGCGCCGGCCTTGAAGGAGGAACGCGAAGTCAAGCTCGAAAGGCCTTGGAGGCAGGCGCCAGTACCGAGGAGCTCCGGCATGCCGTCCTACAGGCAACCACCACGATCGGATTTCCGGCCATGATGAGGAGCCTGAGTTGGGTCGACGGCGTCATCAAAGAGGCTGCCGAGGAATGATGCAAGGTCAAAGCGTTTCCCAGGTCGAGATTCAGAAGTTTCGTGGGACGGTTCTCTGCCCGGCGGAAGATGTCCTGGCCGTCGAGGAGCCTTTGGAGATCCGTCTGGGATTTACCCAGGACGGCGCCCGCCTGCACCGCAGTGTCTCCATTACAATGCGGACGCCGGGCGACGATCTCGACCTTGCCGCCGGATTTCTTTTCACCGAGAGCATTATCTGCTCGCGCGACCAGATCGCCTCGATCCGGCACTGCGGCCGTCCCGTCGGCGAAACGAAACTGCAAAACGTCGTGCGCGTAGACCTGAGCCCCGAGGTGGCCATCGACTTCAGCCGCATCGAGCGGCACTTCTACACGTCGTCCAGTTGCGGCGTCTGCGGGAAGTCCTCGCTCGAAGCGTTAGATCTCGCCGGAAACCCCTCGCCCCTGGTCGACGACTTCCGTGTCAGGCCCGAGACCATCCACCGTCTTCCCGCCGCTCTCCGCGAGGCACAGGCCGTTTTCGATCAGACCGGTGGGCTGCACGCCTGCGCGCTTTTCGACGCGCAGGCCAACCTGCTTAGCCTGAAGGAAGACGTCGGCCGGCACAACGCACTCGACAAGCTGATCGGCGCCGAACTTCGCCAAGGCCGGGTCCCGCTCGATGAGAAGGTTCTTCTGCTCAGCGGCCGGGCGAGCTTCGAGCTGCTGCAGAAGGCGCTCGTCGCACGAATCCCATTCGTGGCCGCCGTTGGCGCACCCTCCAGCCTGGCCGCCGACCTCGCCCGACGTTACAACATCACGCTCCTCGGCTTCGTCCGCGAAGGCCGCTTCAACGTCTACACCGCACCGGAAAGGATAACGGTCTGACTTAGTAGTCCATACCCATATCACCATAAAGGGTTTGGATGAAGTTCATCTGCCCAATGTGATACTGGTTGTGGCCGGCCGCATAAGTCATCCAAAACCCAATCGGAGCCTCTTGCCAAGGCGCCTTGACCGCCTGGTCGGTCTTATCGTCCGGAACCGCGCGGATGGCTGCCGCCAACCTCCCGACCGATCCCTGCATCTCATGCACCGCTTCTTCCCGGTTCGTGATTGCCCCGACCCGAGTCTTGAACTGCTCCGGCCAAGCAAAGTCTTCCAAAATCTGTGCCCATTCGTCGCAATGGACCGCGCACTCCTTGACGAAATCCATGACCGACCGAGCCGTTGGCTCCGCCTTCCACTCAAGCTTCTCATCCGGCGTCCGCGCCAGCGTCAATAGCATCTCGACCCCCGATTGCTCTGCAAATCGAGCCGCTCCTTCCTGCAATGTCATAAGGTTGCCTCCTTCGGTTTCGAGATTGAGAATAGCAGACGATTGTATAGTATGTCTACATAATCCTGAGGCGTTTTCTTCGATATTGTCGGCATTCGACAGGCCCTTGTTCATGCGGAGGCCGCGGAGGTTGCGCAGAGTTTCGCGGAGGATTGGCCGCCACTCCCCTCCGATTTGCGTTCCTCCGCGACACCTCCGCGCCCTCCGCGTGAAAAGCGGCCGTTCGCTTACAACTTACGACCGCCCCAACGACCCAAAAGAGCAACAAATGTCAGACCCAAAAGGCACCCAAAAGAGACCAAAGCCCGTATTGTCGGCAGATGGAATGTGCCATGAGGCTTGATCGGCGGAGGCAAAAGTTTGCCGCCCCGTGAACAGGCGTCGGAATACCGGTATCACAAGATCATCGCGGGGGTTATCGAAGAGGTCCTGCGCTGTCCGACCGGGCGCATTCCAGTGCCCGAGTTGGCGAACTCCGCCGGCTTCTCGCGGTTTCATCTGACCCGGCTTTTCCACCAGTCCGCCGAAGAAACGCTCGAACAGTTCATGCGGAGAATCCGGCTGGAGCGTGCGGCATACATGCTCCTCCATTCCGACCAGAAGATCTATTGCGTGGCTCAGGGCAGCGGCTATC
>Ga0206868_10075_pt1 | contig 30502 bp, 29 predicted proteins | sample Alteio_BWOrgCont_38_FD_152901 | JGI IMG/M metagenome (GOLD analysis project Ga0206868, IMG submission 152901) | Enriched cells from forest soil in Barre Woods Harvard Forest LTER site, Petersham, Massachusetts, United States -... | ecosystem: Environmental > Terrestrial > Soil > Temperate forest >... | reverse complement strand
TGTGCTGGAAGCCAAGCTGGCACTGGAGTCAGAGGCCCAAGCCGCGCGCAAAACGCTCATGGCCGGCGCCGACCAGTTGGCCGAACAGGTGGTTCGTGCGGTGATGCCGGCGGCTGCCGGGGGTTCCCGTTGATCTTTACCAAGCCATTTCATCGCAGGCAGTTTTTGGTTCGAGCCTGTTTGTTGGTCTTCTGCTGCATGTTTTCCTTCGGAGTTTTTGCCGGGCCGGTCGCTCTTCACGCCCAGTCAGCAGCCTCTTCGCCAAAGCCAGAGCCCAAATCCGAAGCCGACGAGATCAACACCTATCGTCACTCGGCGTCGGTCCAGTGGTTTGCCAAGCTGCTGCATGTGGATGTTGAGACCGCAGCAACCGGCTTTGAGTACATCAATTTCGCAATCATTGCGCTGGCCATCGGGATTCCGCTTTTCAAGATGCTTCCCAAGGTTTTCCGCCAGCGATCGGCGCGTCTCGGCGCAGACTTGGAGGTCGCGCAGGCCAAGACCGCGGATGCCAATGAGCGATTGAGTGTTGTAGAGGCGAAGATGGCTGGCCTCGACGCCGAAATCGCCGCTATCCGCAAGCAGGTCGAAGAAGAGATGCGCGCCGACGAAGCGCGTCACAAGGTCTCCATCGAAGAAGAAACAGCGCGGATTGTTGCGGCGGCAGAGCATGAAATTGTGATGGCCGGCAGCCAGGCGCAACGCGGATTGAAGAAGTTTGCCGCGGATCTGGCCATCGATCGCGCACTGAGTACCCTGACGCTCGACGCCGAATCAGACCGGGCCCTGATTGCCGAATTTACTGCTGACATAGACGGCGGCAAGCGCAAGCGTTCCAGCAAAGGAGACAAAAACTGATGGCAGCCTTTGTCTCACGCTATGCGCGCGCCTTTGCCGATGCAGTCGCCGAGTTTCATCTAGGCGCGCCCGAGGTCGAGAAGCAGTTGAACGACTTTATCGCCAGTTGGGATGGCAGCGCTGAGCTACGCGAAGTCTTCAGCGACCCATCGGTTCCGGCAGTGCAGAAAATCGCCGTGCTGGACGCGATGAAGGGTAAGCTGCGACTGGCTCCGCAGGTGCGTAACCTGCTTGCAGTCTTGATCGAGCATGACCGCATCGGTGCTATTCACGAGATTGTGGCGGAATACAAGAAAGAATTGCAGCAGCGGTTGGGCGTTTATCAGGCTGAGGTAACGACGGCCCGCAAGCTGAGCGCCGATGACAAGGCTGCGTTGCTGGAGCAGGTAGCGAAGCTGGCCAAAGGGCAGGTTGAAGCCACATTCACGCTGGATGAGTCGATTCTCGGCGGTGTGGTGGTGCGCATCGGTTCGACAGTCTATGACGGTTCAGTGCTGGGGCGCGTGGAGCGTTTGAAGGAAGTGCTCGAAGCGTAGTTGTTCATGCGTTGAACTCACTTCGATTTTTGCAATAGGAACAAGAAAGAACAGGAAGAGCGGCATGGCTCAGATACAAGCAGACGAAATCTCTCAGATTCTCCGCGAGCAGATCGCGAACTACGACTCGAAGGTCCGCGTCGACGAGGTTGGCACCATCATTTCGCTGGGCGACGGCATCGCGCGCATTCACGGCCTGGACAAGGCGATGGCCGGCGAACTCCTGTCCTTTCCGCATGGCATTGCCGGCCTGGCGATGAGCCTTGAAGAAGACCAGGTAGGCGCTGTTCTCTTGGGCGACTACACCGAGCTCAGCGAAGGCAACGAGGTCAAGCGCACTGGGAAGATTCTGAGCGTGCCAGTAGGCGAAGCCATGATTGGCCGCGTGGTCAATGCGCTCGGCGTGCCCATCGACGACAAGGGTCCGATTGCCACCACTTCCACACTGCCCGTGGAGCGTTTGGCGCCTGGCATCATCGACCGCCAGCCGGTGCGCGAGCCAATGGCTACAGGTCTCAAGGCCATCGACGCCATGATTCCGATTGGCCGCGGCCAGCGCGAGCTGATCATCGGTGACCGCCAGACCGGCAAGACCGCGGTCGCGCTCGACACCATCATCAACTCTGCCAAGAACGACCTGATCTGCATCTACTGCGCCATCGGGCAGAAGCGGTCGTCCATCGCGCAGGTGGTGCAGACGCTTACCGAAGCCGGCGCCATGGGCCACACCATCATCGTGGCTGCTTCGGCCTCCGAGCCCGCTCCGCTCTTGTATCTCGCACCGTACGCAGCAACCGCAATTGGCGAATTCTTCCGCGATTCGGGCCGCCACGCGCTGGTGATCTACGACGATCTTTCCAAGCACGCCATGGCCTACCGCGAAATCTCGCTGCTGCTGCGCCGTCCTCCGGGCCGCGAAGCGTATCCCGGCGACGTCTTCTATCTCCACTCGCGCCTGCTTGAGCGCTCGGCTAAGATGAGCGAGAAGAACAAGTCCGGATCGCTGACTGCACTGCCTATCGTTGAGACGCAGGCAGGCGACGTATCGGCATACATTCCGACTAACGTGATTTCGATCACCGACGGCCAGATCTTCCTCGAAACCGATCTCTTCAACTCCGGCATTCGCCCGGCTGTGAACGTGGGACTCTCCGTAAGCCGCGTCGGATTCTCGGCGGCCATCAAGGCGGTTAAGCAAGTAGGTTCAACGCTAAAGCTCGATCTCGCGCAGTACCGCGAACTTGCGGCCTTCGCGCAGTTCGGCTCCGATCTCGATCCCATCACGCTCAAGCAGTTGAGCCGTGGCCAGCGTTTGACCGAACTGCTCAAGCAGCCTCAGTTCCAGCCGCTTACATGGCAGCAGCAGACCATCATTCTCTTCGCCGGAACGCAAGGCTATCTCGATCAGTTCCAGGTTTCTGAGATTCGCGCATTTGAGGATGGTCTCTACAGTTATCTGGCCTCGGCACAGAGCGCGCTGCTGGACGATCTCACCAAGAAGAAGCAGCTCGACGATGACATCAAGAAACGGCTGCACGATGCATTGAAGGAGTACTCGGAAAACTTCAAGGCGACTCTTTCAGACAAAGCCAAGGCGTAAGGGATAGACGATGGCAAGCGTACTCGATCTAAGACGGCGCATTCGCAGCGTGAAGAGCACGCGGCAGATCACCAAGGCCATGAAGATGGTCTCGGCGGCCCGTCTGCGCCGCGCGCAGGCGCGTGCCATGGCCGCGCGGCCCTATGCGCAGATGATCACCAGCGTGCTGGCGTCACTGATTCGCCGTATTGAGATCATCGATCCCGAAACCGGCAATCTGCGTCATCCTCTTTTTGCAATGCGCCCGGAGAAGCGCGTACTGGTCATCGTCGTTGCCGGCGACCGTGGATTTGCCGGAGCTTTCAATGGCAACATCTTCAAGGCAGCCTTCCAATATCTCCATGCCAATGGCGACAAAGAGATCGACGTTGAATCCATCGGTAAGAAGGCGACCGAGCAATTCCGGCGTCGCTACCCCGCTGCGGTTTACAACGAGAGACAGGTTGAAAATCCAGCCGATCGCGAACAGATGACAGAGAAAATCCGCGAGCGCAAAGGCGGAATCGAAGTTGTCGGCGACCACGTTGCAATGCTTGAAAAGCTGAATCCGCAGAGCGTCTTTGAACTGGCGCAGGATGTGATCCGGCGCTACGTGCATGAAGAGATCGACGCCTGCTACATCGTCTACAACGAATTCAAATCCGTCATTCAGCAACGCGTTGTGACTGAGCGGTTGCTCCCCATCATCGAGATCGGCAAGCACGACATTGCAGCTTCGATTGAGCCGACCAAGGAAGAGCGGGAAGCGGCGGCTCAAGCGGCGATCTCGGCGGGCGTCGAGATCAAAGAAGCGGACACCCACGAGGCCGACGAAGAAGCTAAGAAGTTCGGTACTGCCGAAGTGGACTACATCTACGACGAGTCGCCTGAAGAGCTCTTCAACGGCTTGATGCCGCAATATGTAGCGGCGATGCTCTTTCATGCCACGGCAGAATCGGTCGCGGCAGAACACGCGGCGCGTATGACCGCAATGGATGCAGCGACTAACAATGCAAGTGACATGATCGATGCCTACACGCTGCAGATGAACCGTCTGCGCCAGGCAGCGATTACCAAGGAAATCATTGAGATTGTGAGCGGCGCAGCAGCGGTTTAAGCGGACGCACAGATTTTTGGAAGGCAGAGAATGGCAAAGAATATTGGCAAGGTAATTCAGGTTTCCGGTCCCGCGGTGGACGTGCAGTTTGAAGAGATTTCGATGCCGCCTATCTACCAGGCGTTGCGCGTTACCAGCGAAGGCTTCACGGTGCCGGCTGAGATCGACGTGATCCTCGAAGTGCAGCAGCACCTCGGCGAAGGCCGTGTCCGTACTGTCGCTATGACAGCAACCGACGGCATGGTGCGCGGCATGAATGTGCTCGACCTCGGCACGCAGATCACCGCGCCCGTGGGCCGCGAAACACTGGGCCGTGTGCTCAACGTGATTGGCGAGCCTGTCGACGAACTTGGCCCGGTCGGTGAAAAGAAGCGCATGCCGATCCACCGTGCTGCGCCCTCGTTCGAAGAGCAATCGACGCATGAAGAGATGTTCGAGACTGGCATCAAGGTTGTCGACCTGATCCAGCCGTTTTTGAAGGGCGGCAAGATCGGCCTCTTCGGCGGCGCTGGCGTGGGCAAGACGGTTATTATTCAAGAGCTGATCAACAATGTCGCGACCAAGCACGGGGGCTTCTCGGTTTTCGCCGGCGTCGGCGAACGTACCCGTGAGGGCAACGATCTCTGGCTCGAAATGAGTGAGTCGGGCGTCATTACGCCCGGCGATCCATCGAAGTCAAAGGCTGCATTGATCTATGGCCAGATGACCGAGCCGCCAGGAGCACGTCTGCGCGTGGCGCTCACCGCGCTCACCGTTGCCGAGCACTTCCGTGACGAAGAAGGCGCGGACACGCTGCTCTTCATCGACAACATCTTCCGCTTCACCCAGGCCGGTTCTGAGGTTTCGACGCTGCTTGGCCGTATGCCTTCGGCTGTTGGCTATCAGCCCAACCTGGCCACCGAAATGGGCGAGTTGCAGGAGCGCATTACCTCGACCAAGAAGGGCTCCGTCACTTCAGTGCAGGCCGTTTACGTGCCCGCCGACGACTTGACCGATCCGGCGCCGGCGACGACCTTTGCCCATCTCGACGCGACCACCGTGTTGAGCCGTCCGCTCTCGGAGCTTGGCATCTATCCCGCCGTCGATCCTCTTGCGTCTAGTTCGCGCATTCTGTCCGCGCGTATCGTCGGGCAGGAGCACTACGATGTGGCGCAAGGCGTCAAGCGCATTCTGCAACGCTACAAGGACCTGCAGGACATCATCGCCATTCTCGGGATCGACGAGTTGAGCGATGACGACAAGATCACCGTGGCCCGCGCCCGCAAAGTGCAGAAGTTCCTCTCGCAACCCTTCCATGTCGCCGAGCAGTTCACCGGCCTCACAGGCCGCTACTGCAAGATCGCCGATACGGTGCGCTCCTTCAAGGAGATCATCGAAGGCAAACACGACGATGTTCCCGAGCAGGCCTTCTACATGAAGGGCACCATCGAAGAAGTGCTCGAATCCGCTGAGAAGATGAAGGCAACGGCGTAAAAAAGCTAGTGTGGAGTGTGAATGTGAAGTGTGAAAGACAGCCTATCCGGTTGTTCACACTTCACACTCACACTGAAAGGTAGTCATGGCTGAAACAAATCAACTCCGTGTCCGGCTTGTAACTCCTGAGCGCATTCTCGTCGAGCAGAATGCCGACGCGGTCGAACTACCCGCCAAGACCGGCTACATGGAGGTGCTCTACGGACACGCTCCGCTGCTGGCCGAGCTGGGCGCGGGCGACGTAACGCTGCACGGCGCCTCAGGCGGCGAAAATGCTGGCAAGTCTGACCGCTACAACGTCAGCTGGGGCTTTGTTGAAGTGCTGCCGGACCGGGTGACCATCCTGGCCAACGATGCGATCGTTCCCTCACAGATCGATGTCGGACGTGCCAAGCAGGAGCTCGATCACGGTCACGAACTGTGGAATCAGGCTGGCGATGACGCCGACAAGTATGCTGAGGCTAATGACGTAATCCACGAGGCAGAGGCAAAGCTGGCCAGTTCCGAAAATAAGTCAAGCTGACTTCAAAAATCCTCCGATCAACCAAGGGTCCCGCTTGATCGGCAGCGGGGCTTTTTCTGTTCCCAAAATAAGCGTTTCGATCTAGGCCGCCACAGTGTACACTTCGCTCTCCTTATCAATTGGGAGGGACACGCATGGCAGCGAATTCAGCCGCAGCACGGGACTACATCCTCGGTAATTCCACCCAGGAACAGGAGAGGCTGAAGCTCCAGGCAAGCATTGTGGGACGATGGACCGAAGGCTTTTTCCATGCCGCGGGACTTGATCGCGGCATGAACGTACTCGACGTGGGCTGCGGAATGGGCGACGTATCCCTTCTTGTTGCTGAAATCGTCGGTCCCTCAGGCAAAGTGACGGGCATCGATCGCGACCCTGTCGTAATCCATAAAGCTCGCGAACGATGCGCTCTACAAGGGCATAGCGCACCCATCGATCTGGTTCACACCGATCTGTTGGAATTTCGTTCGCAGGATCGTCCATTCGATGCCGTGGTAGGACGATATGTGCTCCTCTATCAGCCAGATCCGGTTCGTGCCATGAAGCACCTGGCAGAACAGATCCGCTCCGGCGGCATCCTCTGCTTCCATGAAATGGACTTTGGTAATCCGATCCGATGCCTTCCAGAGAACACCCTCTTTTCCCGAAGCTACGCATTGATCGGGGAGGCCTTCCACAGAATGGGTCTGCCCGCAGATTTTGGCCTGCACCTGACCAGAACATTCCTGAATGCAGAACTGCCCTGGCCGCAAATCAAGGCCGAAATCCCTATTTGCGGGGAAGCAGGATCGTATCTCTACGGCTGGATTGCGGAAACGCTTCGAACCCTGCTCCCACGCCTGGAGCAGTTAGGCATTGTTACTGCAGAGGAACTGGATATCGATACGCTGGCCGGGAGGATCGAAGATGAAGCGGTCCAACTCCAAAGCCTGATGCTCGGACCCATTCAGTTCGGGGCCTGGGCTAGAAAGGCTCATTAACTTCACTAAAATTTCCCCTGTGTTAGGGCGATCGCTTTCCTGATCAGTAACCACATATATAACGAGCGAACCCTGATTCCGAGCAAAACCGGGGCGACAACAAGCAGGGAATGCTCCTACAATCGCTGATAGCAATGGCGAAGCAGGGAAAAAATCGCGTTTTTGAGGTCGCCTGTCCGGATTGCTCCGCCATGTTGCGGATCGATGCCGAGACCGGTGCTTTGATCAGTCATACGACAGCGCCGCGCAAGCGCACCTTTGAAGATCTGGCCACGGCGGCGCAGGCAATGCGCGAGCAGGATGACCGCAAGGAGTCGATCTTCCGGCAGTCGATGGAAGCTGAAAAGAATAAAGAAGACCTGATGGAGAAGAAGTTTGCCGAGGCCCTCCGCAAAGCCAAGGACGCTCCCGAAGGCAAGCCCTTCCGGGAATTCGATCTCGACTAGCGTGGTGGATTCGTCAACTCCAGAATAAGCATCGAAGCAACGAAGGAGAAAACAATGGTTGCAGTTCCGATTCCGCGCACAGGCCAGCCTGCCCAGCTTCGCTCTTTAGGAACAGGTGCGGCCGCGCCCACTGACTGGACGCATTTGCTTGCCGCGGGCACCGTCGTCGCTGGTGGGGCGCTTATGATTGCAGGGCACAAGAAAGCTGGCTTGGCGGTGGCCGCCGCGGGAACCGCGCTGGTGCTGTTGGAAGAGCCCGAAGTGCTCGACAAATGGTGGAAGAGCTTGCCCGGATATCTGGCCCAGGCGCAAGGCTTTCTGGATACTGTCGAAGGCTACCTGAATGAAGCCTCGGTGCAGGGTCACAGAATTCAGAGCATTCTTAGACGGTAGAAATTCCGCACCAACCGACTGTTAGAGGCCCAGCTGTTTTCTTCCAGCTGGGCTTATCTTATGCGGCGTCCACTTCGGCTCCCAGACTAGATCTACTTCGACTTTGCCGATCTGCTGAATACTCGCCAGCCGATTGTGAACCTGCTCGAAGATCAGTCCACTAGCCGGACACTGCTGGGTCGTCAGGGTCATGGTCACTTTGACCCGCTGCCGTGGAAAGGCCGGGGTCGAGTTGGGATCAGGCTGGATGGCGACGTCATAGATCAGCCCAAGATCGACGAGATTGAGCTTCACTTCCGGATCGAAGCAGTCGCGCAGCGCCGTCCACACATCTTCGGTCGTCAAAGCGGGTAGTTCGTCAGGAAATTTAAGCGTGGCCACAGCTAGTTCTTCCGCTCGACCAGATACCGCGCTACTGCTTTCAGCCCATCTGCATTTGCACCGAACGAGTCCAACGCGGCAAAGGCTTGGGCGATTAAACGGTCGGCATCCGTGAGGCTCTGTTCGAGGCCAAAGACGGCAGGCCATGTAGCCTTGTCGCTGGTCAGGTCCTTGCCCGCGGTCTTGCCAAGCTGTTCGGAATCCTGTGTGACATCAAGAACGTCATCGACAATTTGAAAGGCCAGCCCAGCCTTGCGGCCAAAGGTATCCAGTGCCGCAACTTGAGCCGGAGTCGCCCCGGCAAAGATACCGCCGGTCACCACGCTAACGCGAATCAACGCACCGGTCTTGGCGCGATGTATCGCATCCACCAAGGCCGCTGTCGGCTTCTGATGTTCTCCCTCAAGGTCGAGCACCTGGCCGCCGATCATGCCATCGACGGTGCCTGTAGCCTGGGCGATGAGGCGGATAATCTCGACCGTCGAAGCGGCTGGGCAATTGAGCCCTGCCAGCACTTCATAGGCCTGTGTTTGCAGCGCGTCACCCGCCAGGATAGCGATCGCCTCACCGAAGACGACGTGGCAGGTAGGTTTGCCGCGGCGCAGATCGTCGTTGTCGAGCGCCGGCAGGTCGTCATGGATGAGCGAATAGGTATGCAACATCTCAAGTGCCGCACCCAGATTGCCAATGCCTGGCGGAAGACTCCCCGCGACTGCGATCGCCGACTGAATAGCCAGCACCGGGCGCAGGCGCTTGCCGCCCGCGAAAACAGAATGCCGCATCGCTCCATGAATCGAGGCTGGGACGGTCGCAGTAGTGGGAATCAGCGCTTCAAGGGCCTGATCGGTAAGCTCGGCGCCTTCCCGGATGAGCGCCTTTACATCTGGTTTGAAATCTACAGGCATTGCTTCGATGATAAACGAATTGCCAAACGAAGTGCTCACGCGGTCTGGTGCGACCGGCGCCGCTCTGCGAACCAGAGCGTGACCCACAGCGCGATCAGGACCAGCAGCGCCGCGAAGCTCACCCAGCGGCCCCAGACGACGTCCGGCGTCGTAGTCCAGCGAACCTCGATGGTGGACGATCCGGCGTGGACGGGCACCGCAATGAGGCCGTCTTCACGGGCCGCAGGCGTTTCCGTCGGTTGTCCGTTCACCGTGATTAGCCATGCCGGGTAGCGGCGCAGCCTGAGAACGATGAAGCCGTCGTGGTCGCTGTCGATCTGGAGCAGCTTGTGTTCGTTTTGCCAGAGCCTGGCGGTAAAAGTCTGGTCACACGAGCCCTGCTCCGGGTACCAGTCCGGAACGGACGCCGCACCGGCAGTAGAATCGCTTTCACCCAGGTCGCGCGTGGGGTCTGTCACCAGGCATGCATCGGGCAGATCGCTGGAAACAAGGGTATTGTCACTGCCCACAGCGGCGTATTCGTCGATGCCGTCAACACCTGTGCCCGCCCGGAAGACGGAGACCTGGTTGGCGACATCGTCTTCATCGTCGCAAAGCTGGTGAAAGAAGGTGGATGCGACCGCGGTTGAAATCAAGATCACAGCGGTGCAGCCAATGGCCGACCAGATCCGCGCGCGTCGGCTGGCAAGCGGTGTAACCGCGGCTAGGAAGATCACGAACGGAACGTCGAGAACGATAAGCCAGCGCCAGGGGAATTGCAGAAATTGCATTTTAGGCAGGTGCCAGAGCAGTGCGGAAACAGGGAACTGAAGCAGCACGACGATAGGGATAAGCAGCGCCAGGGGCATCCAGAGCGACCGGTTCGCGGCGGGCAGCTTCCGGCTCTTGAGACAAAGCGCCAGCGCGGCGAGGGCTACTGCCGCGGTGAAAACGAGGATGGTCGAAACGAGCCGCAGAATCTGATCGTGCAGCTCCATGTCGGGACCGCCGTGGCGGGCGAACAGCCAACTGTCCTGAACGCGCATGCCGATGTCGAGTACTTGGTTAATGGCGATCCAACGCTGCTCCCATGCCGCTGGAATCAGGTATAGAGCCGCGAGCCCAAGCCCGATCGGTCCTGCGATGGCAGCGCGCAAGACCGGCATCCATGAGCGTTGGAAGAAAACCGCAGCGATCGCCGCGAAAGCCAACAGGTAGCTGGCCATCACGCCTGCCGGGGCATTTGTGAGCCAGATCGCCGCAAAAGTCAAAGTAAGCAGGGCTGCAAGCGGGGCCGCCCTACCATCGAACAGCCTGCCGGCTTTGCGTAGCGCATAGAGGAGCAGCAGTGGAATCATGGCCGCTGCTGCCAATTCGCTGAAGGCGGCGCGTTCGTAGGCGGCGAAAAGGGCATACGGCGCAGCGGTGGCGAGAACTCCGGCGAGTGTCGCGTTGGCCGCAGGGAGAAAGCTGCGCGCGAGGACGCGTGTGGTCAGGCCCGTTGCGGTGAGGCACAGAAATATATAGGTAGCAGAAACCCATCCCCACTTCATCAGGTACCCAAGTACTGCTCCAAGCATCCAGGAGAGGGGTGGATAGAAGACAAAGCGCGGCTCGCCCGCTCCCCAGTTGGGACTCTGCGCCCAGTGGGGATAAAGGATGCCCTGACTCCAGGCGCGATGCGTCTCAAACCAGGAGATCAGGTGAAACTCGAAATCATGCCCGCAAGAGATCCCCCGCAGGACGCGAGGTAAAGATGCAATGAGAGCGGCGAGCGGAATAAGCAGAATGCCTTCATGAAACGCCGCGCGGCGGAGGCTAGCAGTCTGAGCCTTGAGATTGTGCAGAATGCCCACTACGGCACCAGTTGAAGAGTGTGAGTTGTTTGCGCTGCAACGGCGGGCGGTGAAAATGGCAACGGGAATGTAGTACCGCTGTACCAGGCGGCCCACTGATCGCTGAACCAGTTGCTCGCAGGATTGCCACTTTCGCCGAGGACGATGTTTTCAGTCGATGCGTCGGGAGCGCTCCAATCCATGGTGAAACGCTGGCTAGGCCCAAAGGCGCGGCCGACCTGCTTGATTGTGTTGCCGTCGCCGTTGAGGGGCTGCTCACCGGTACCCGCCCAGCCCTTGACGATAGGAAGCAGGGAATAGACCGGATGCTCCAGGTCGATGACATGCCAGGAGCCGTAGTTCCATTTAGATAGATCGGCGGGAGCTTTACCACGCTCCAAACCACGCCGAACAGCCTCAGTGAGCAGAGCGTCCCAATTTTTGTAGCCGGATGGAAGCCATTCGTTGGGCGTGGCTGGGTTAGCCGGATCGGAGCCCGTCGAGACGCCGCCATGCATGATGATTTCTTCCTCAGCGAAGTCTTTCTCGGCCCACCCGTACATCTCCCAATCGCTGCCGAGTTTTGGCTCCAGGATGAGCGGCCAGAAGGCCTGACGGGCACGAAAGATGATCGACGCCGCTGCTGAATCTGTGCTGACGCGTCCATCCCAGCTGCGCAGCAGGTCGGCAGCCTGCTTCAGGCGGGAATCTACGCCGGCAGTTTGGGAGGTTTGAGCCGTTTGATCGATAGCGTAAGCGAAGCGGTGGGCGAGTTCCTGGTCCACCTCGCTGTAGATGTCGGTTTGGACAGCGAGCATGTCTTCGCGCGTAAGCTTGTCGCGACCGCGCAGATCCATGTAGACGCGTTCCGCCCGATATGGATCGGGCCAGTCCAGGGTAAGAGGGAACTTGGTGTCGTTTGGCGTCACGCGGGCGTTGGCCGTGGCCAGCAGACCCGAAGGTGGATCGACCGAATACGGCAATTCGTCGAAGGGAATGTAACCCTGCCATTCATGCTGCGCATCCTGAATGGGAAGGCCAACCAGCCCGTTGGGCCGCAGCGGAACCTTGCCCACGGCGTGATATGCAATGTGGCCGGCGTCATCGGCATAGACCACATTCTGCGTCGGCCAGCACCATGCAGCAAGGGCGTTGGAAAAGTGCTGCCAATCCGGAGCCGTGTTCATTTCGTAAAGAGGAATGGCCGCAAGCGCCGGATCGTAGAGCGTCCAATGGAGAGCAATGGGGCGGGTTTCGCTATGGAAGATAGGGTTCATCAGCGGTCCGTGGGCGGTGAGCTGAACCTCGACCTTCACATCCTTGCCAAAGCGCACATGAATGGTTTCGAATGCGTGGGCCAGCGGCAGCCATTGCCCTTGTGGACCGGCGTAATTGCCTTTGCCATCCAGCTTCTCAACATAGATGTCCTGCACGTCGCCGTAGAGCGCTGTGAACCCCCAGGCAACATGATCGTTGTGCCCGGCGATCACCAGCGGCACGCCGGGTAGCGTAACCCCGGCCACATGCAGCCCCGGAGCCTTGAGATCGGCCATGTACCAGATATTCGGGACGGAGAGGCCCAGGTGCATATCGTTAGCTAGCATCGCCCTGCCACTGGCCGTGTGTTTGCCTGCGATGACCCAGTTGTTGGAGCCGGGAACGCAGCCTGAGCACGCCTGTGCGCCAAGCGCTGCGTGCAGCGCCCGCAGATCTTCCGATGAAATGCCAGGCGAATTGAGCCGCGTCTGAGTCTGGTCGTTGTCTTCGTCGTCGTTTTGGGGCGGTGCAGGATGGGGCTGCGTCATGTCCGCAACCGCTGCCGTAGGCGGCTGATCACGCCATGAGCCAGTGGGATAGAGTTCAGCCTCGAGTTTGGAATCGTGCAGGTGGTTGGCGATGCGCTCGCGCGTGAGCTTGTCTTCAAAATGGTTGTCCAGGCTTAACACCATGTTCAGGCCGATGAGCACTGAATCCACGCCCGACCAGGGCCGTGGATGGTAGCGGAGCAGACGAAACTCGGCAGGCAAGCGGGCTTGATTCTGTTCGGCTTGCTGGATGAAGAGATTGACGCCGCGCGCGTACTGTTCGTAGCGGTGCCTGTCTGCCTCGGGCAGGCTGTTATAGACCCGCTGCGCAACATTGCGGAACTGGAAGACGCGCTGCGCCCGGTCGTGCTCGAGGAGGGTGGGGCCGAGGATCTCAGCCAAATCGCCGGCGGCATTGCGGCGCAGCATATCCATCTGCCAAAGGCGATCCTGCGCGGTTGTGTAACCCTGCGCGAGAAACAAGTCATCCTGGCTGGCAGCTTCGATATGGGGAATTCCGTGTCCGTCGCGCCTAACCGTCACAGGCGCGCTAAGGCCGACAAGCTGCACGCTTCCGTCGATCATAGGGAGCGAAGTCACCATCGCGTGGTGCAGCCAGAAAAGGCCGCCGCCCATAATCAGCAGCGCAAGAGCGACGATTCCTCCCAAAGTCCACAGTAAACGGCGCAGCCAGCGTCTTGCGTTGCTCAACGAATGCTTCTCCCCGATCCAGTCGGCATGACCTGGCAGCTTGATTAGGATAGCTGGGGTTGGGCAGCCGTGGAAGGGGATTCGAAGCTTGTTTTGCGCCGGTAGACGAGTATCAGCCCCAGCAGGATCAACAAAATCAAAGGAATGATCAGCAGGCTGCCCTCCGGGCCATCCGTGCCGCCGCTCCACAACGCCTTACCCGCTGGGCTGGTGGTTAGATAGTGGCCCTGCGCCACCAGGCCGCTGTCGGCGGTGCCAAAGAAAAACGTCTGCGCCCAATCCCAGGAGGCATGAAAGCCGATAGCCCACCATGCAGACCCGGTCAGGCGGATACTTACGCAAAAAATGAAGCCGATTGCCGCGGCGGTGAAGATGCCAATCCAGTTCTCGCCGCCATTGCCCGTGTGGATAAAGCCGAAGAAGGTCGATGTAGCCCAGGCAGCCTGCCAAAAACTTGATCCCTTAGACTTGGACAGGTGCAGCAGAAAGCAGGGAACTAATCCCAGCGCGGCGATCAGGTACACACCCCAGATGCCCTCCCCTTTCTGAAAGAGAAAGCCGCTCAGGCACATCGCACCCGTCAGCCCAAAGGCCCACCAGAAATTGATGCCCCGCGCCAGAGTGAATTGCAGATAGCACCGGACGCTGCCCTCTTCCGCGAAGCCGGTCAGCAAAAACATGATGCCCCACGTCGCGCCGAATCCCAGAATCTGAACGCCGCTCAGAGCAACCGGTCCAAAGTGCAGCCAGCCACCCCAGTAGAGCGCCCCAACCAGCACCGTAAGCGCTATGAACCCGCCCGCCAAGCCACTGGCAAAGTGGAAAGCGCGCCGGGGGCCGGTCAGGTTGTAGTCCAGAATGCGGCGGCGCTCGATGCGCGCGCAGATCGCTACTGCTCCCAGGATCGCCAGGAGTTGAACGACCTCGCTGATCATTACCCCTGCAGGACTAATTTGACCGGCTTTGGTATGAAGCAGATTGGGGACGAAAGCGCTCGCGATCGCGCCCAAAACACCCATGAATAAAAGAGTGGAGAGCAGGAAGATCGTCACTGACCAGCCGGCACGAAGTCCATTGCTGCCGAAGACCATCCATTTGAGAAAACGGGTCTCCGCGGGTTCTGAAGGCTGTGGGGGCTCCGGGACCGTCGTTTCAGGCCGAAGCTCAGGTGTGTTGGTGGCAGCCTCGTGACCAGTCGTCAGGGAGGGATCGTCGAAATTCATTGCTTTCCTTCTGTGCGGTTCAAATGAAGATGAGATCTATTCTTAAAGTAGATTACGCCGGAACGGCCTTATCTGTTCCTCCTTCGGTCCGAACCAATGTCATGCGAATTACGCACTTGGCTTGACAGGGCCGCCCGGGGCGCTGATGCTAAATGCTTCGGCTATTGCGTCTGTTACATCTTGTGGGTAGGCGTACGGCAATTCACGTTCAGGGAGCGGGTTGATTGCAGGTTCGAGTTTTTTATCATGACAAATGTTTCGACGGGGCCTGCTCCGCTTCGCTCTTCACCCGCTTTCATCGCGAGTGTGTTGGGCCTTCCGATGTCGAGTACGAATACCACGGTCTGGTGCATCGCGCCGGGGCGCTCTTTAATGAGGCCGATTTTACCGGCGATGAAAACGCCATCGTCGACTTCAAGTATTCGCCTTCACCAAAGATCACCTGGTGGTTCGACCATCATCTTTCAGCCTTCCTGAGCCCGGCGGATCACGAGAACTTTCTGGCCTGTAAAGCGGACCCAGAGTGCGGTGGCCGCAAGTTTTTCGATCCTACCTACATCTCTTGCACTAAGTATTTGGCGCATATTGCGGCAACGCAGTTTGGGTTCGACACCAAGCCGGTGGAAGAGCTCATCTACTGGGCAAATATTGTCGACGGGGCGCTCTACGAAAGCCCGGAGTCGGCGGTCGAAATGGCCGCGCCTGCCATGAAGCTCACGCTGATTATCGAGGCCACGCAGGATCCGGAATTTATTCCGCGGCTGATCCCACTTCTGACCGAGCTACCGCTTCAGGAGGTGCTCGAACAGCCGTTTGTAGCAGAGCTCTTGCCGCCGTTACTGGAGCAGCATCAGAAGGCAATCGCGCTCATTCGCGAACGCAGCGAATACCGTGACGGCACCATCTTCTTCGATATTTCGGATCATCTGCTGGAAGGCTTCAACAAGTTCATTCCGTACTACCTGTTTCCGCAGGCGACGTATTCGATCGGCCTATCGAAGTCCAGCTTCCGCACCAAGGTGGCCGTAGGATCGAATCCCTGGACCAAAGCCGATCCGGCGACTATGGTGAATCTGGCGCAGGTCTGCGAGCGTTACGGCGGCGGGGGCCATGCACGCGTGGGCGCGATCAGTTTTTCGCCCGACCGCAGCGACGAGGCGCGCGAGGCGGCCAAAGTCATTGTTGCCGAACTGCGCGCGCGGAATCCGTTTCCCGGCCTGTAGGGCCGGACCTAAAAACAGGCCTAAACCTTGGCATGGTTGCTGGGCCAGTCGGCCCGGCGATGCTCCAGAAATGCGCGTACGCCCTCGCGAAAGTCTTCCGACGAGCGCTGGTGTGAATTGGCAGCGATAGCGTCTTCGATCTCTTCATCGAGCCGCGTGGCCGAGTGGCCGGCGAGCAACTGCTTGACGGCGCGCATAGCTTCGGGGCTATTCATCAGCAGACTATGCGCCAGCGCCTGAGCTTCGGCCATCAGCTCTTCCGGTTGCACGATGCGCGTCACCAGGCCCATGCGGCAAGCCTCGTCAGCCTTGAGAATGCGGCCGCTCAACAGCAGTTCGCGGGTGCGTTTTTCGCCGATCTGGCGGGTAAGAAACGAGGCAACAATAGCGGGGACGAAGCCCACTCGCACCTCGGTATAGCCGAAGCGGGAATCCGGCGTGGCGTAGGTAAAGTCACAGAGCGTAGCCAGGCCCATGCCGCCCGCAATGGCCGGTCCGTTGACCGCAGCGATGATGGGCTTGGGAAATTCGTAAAGCGTGCGCAGTACGCGGGCCATGTTTTCCGAGTCGCGCCGGTGCTGCTCCAAAGTGTGCGCGGTCATGGTTTCCAGATGTTCCATGTCAAGGCCTGCGCAGAAGGCAGACCCCGCTCCGGTGAGGATGACCACACCGCAGTCGCAGTTGGCTGCGTCGGCCAGAACATGAGTAAGTTCGTCGATCAGTTCAGGACTTAATGCGTTGCGTTTTTCCGGACGGTTGAGGGTGATTGTCTGGACGCCTTTTGTGGATTCAACCTCGATATAACGAAAACGGCTCATCGATCCCTCCGTGCCAAACCAGCGCTTGGGCCAGCGCCTCCGTTATACACCTATTGCCAAAAGCCAGGATAGGCCCTTTGGTACGTCTTTAGATGTAAGGAGTTGGATTCCGGCAGAAGGACCTATTTTGCACTGAAAGAAATCAGCCAGAGAACGATTGCAGCAATGCCATGCATCAGAACCAGCTGGATGATTGCCACTTTGAGGTTCTTGCGCCGATCCAGGGTAAGCTTGGTCAGTAAACCTTCGAGCGGCAGTTGGAGATAGAGAGCAGCCTGCTGCAACGTGCTGGCTACATGGCTATCGATGCCGATGCCGCGATGCGCAGCGAACATCGTCAGCGGAAAAGCAAAGCGATCCGCCCAGACGCCGATCTGCACAGCCATCGCATGCCACTCCGGCGCAAAGCCGCATAGGAACATGCCGACAGCGACCGGCCACCATGAAGCGATAGCTTCGCCAGGTTTGCGTTGAGCTTTCTTCGCCTTCTCAGCCTTGACGGCGACATCCGCCTTTGCAGCAATTGCCTGCGCTGCTGGGGTTGACACCCGAGTTCGGTGCGAGGGAGGGGTTGAGCGAACTGGCTGCATTCGCTTCTTCGTCCTCTGCAACCGGGGCTCAGGCATGGTGTGTGCGATCTGGCTCATGGATTCGAGAGTAACGTTACATTCGTCCGGTCTCAATGGCGCGAAGGAGGTAGGCAATATACCCAGGGGTGGAAAGCATCTTTACCCCTCCGATGCAAGAACCGGAATGATCGCTGAAGATTTCCTGCCTCCCGATGCCATCTTGAAAGCGCATTTCGTGTTGTGGTAAACAAGCCCTGCGAGGATATCCGAACATGGCCGCAATTCTTTTCAAATTCGAGCAGGATGACCCGGTAGTAACGGGTTATGTTTCGACTGCTGTTCTGAGCACAGTCACTTCCTGGCAAACCAATGACGACTACGATTTTGAGCTGCACTCCGGCCATCTGACCGGCTATCCGATCTACATCCGCGGTCAGCTATACGCCCGCGCCACGTCGAATATTCCCAAGTTCGATACGCTGAATAAACAAGCCTCCGACTACGACGCGATCGGCAAGTTTGCCAACGACGACCGGCTCGACACGCTGCCTCTTCTGGCAAAGAATGAGATTCTGCGTCTAGTTCGAGATAACTGGGAAGCCTTCTCCGAACTTGCATTGAATTTCTGGAACGACACCCCCGTCTCCACCAAGACCAAGGAAGAGATTGAGCAGGAGGCCTGGGTCAAAGCCGAAACCTCCGACACCGGCCAGCACTACGATGAGATTTCAAAGAATCAGTTCAAAAGGATGTATGGTATCGGCTAATACCGGATTTCACAGGCCCAGTTTCACAGGCCCAGTTTTTACAAGCCTAGTTCACCTGCCCGTCGCTGCATCGCTCCCAGGCAAAATGCGATGTGGGCGTCCAGGTCGACGCCCAGCTCTGCCGCGCCCTGAATCACATCCTGCCGGTTGACGCCGCGAGCGAACGCCTTGTCCTTGAGCTTTTTGCGCACCCCGGCCGGCTCCACATCGGCAATGGCCTTGGTCGGTTTGACCAGCGCGCATGCGGTCAAAAAACCGGAGAGCTCGTCGCAGGCGAACAGAACCTTGTCTAGATGAGTAGCTCGAGGAACACCGGAATAAGTTGCGTGGCCAAGGATGGCGGTCTGCGTAGCCTTCGGCCAGCCTAGGCGGGCCAGTTCGCGCACACCCACAAAGGGATGTTCGTCGAGCGTCGGATGCCGCTCATAGTCGAAGTCATGCAGCAGTGCAGTCGTGGCGTAAAGGGTGAGCAATTCTTCTCGTGGGGCGCCGGTGAGACCAAGCCGGTCGGCCTCAGCTTCGCCATAGGCAAGCACACAGGTTTCGACGCCCAGCGCGTGCTTGCGCAGACTCTCTCCCTGCGTCCACTCGGTGAGTAAAGCCCAGGCGGCAGGACGGTCAAAGGCTTGTGAGGCGGCAATCATGGCATCTGCACTCATATTCGTGCACTCATTATCGGTCATGCTCCACAATTCTCGAAGCTTAGCAAAGGGCAATGTTGCTTCTTATGGTTCGCGTTTTGTCGGGTTTCTTCGGGATTCTTCCATTTATCTTCGGAATGATCCCTGTTTTTCACTTGACAATTATGGTTCCACCCGTTCAGAGTAACTCTTGACGTGGTGTATTAGTCACCACCGGAAGCCCAGCTCTGGCCTCCGCACACAAATTATGGCAACGACTCTGGTGACGATGCCCCTTACGATGCCTGCGCGCGAGGTACTTCGCTGCGAACACTGCGCTCTGGTGCAGTTCAGGACAAGCAACTCCATGTGCCGGCGGTGCCACAAGCCGCTCGATGTGGAAGAAGCACCTACCCCTATCGAAATCGTAGCCCCCAGCCAAACACCGGCCAGCACTCAAGATGCTGGTCTTCGGGTTGCGGCGCAGGTGAAAGATATTCGCAAGGCGCGCCACCTCAGCCAGCGGCAACTGGCTGGCCGCATGCAGGTTCCCCGCACCTACATCTCCAAGATCGAAAACGGCAAGGCGATTCCGACGCTTGGTTCGCTGGAGCGTTTGGCGGCTGCCCTTGAAGTGGACATCTGCCAACTGGTTCGCGACGGACGCAGCCAGCGCGAGGAAGAGATGGCCGAAATTCTCGCCGATCCCTTCCTGGCTGAACTGGCGCAATACCTTCCCAAATTGGAGCCTCTACAGCGTTCACTGCTGCTGAATCATGCCCGGGACCGGGCGCGCGATGCAGCGCGGGAACTCTCGATGGGGAAGCGCCGTACCGCATAGCGCGGGGATGGTTCTTCTCTGGCGAGAGCAGTTCTGAAGGACCCGCAATCAGGCGTCAGAACTGCGCCAAGAATCCCATCCGAGCTGAGATGAACGGCCTTGCGTGACATTGCGCAAGGCGGATTGCGACCCATCGGCGCTTGTGCTACGGTCGAAGTTGCTAGAGCGGTTGCAAGAGGCGAGCCTTTGTACCTGACTGCCACGTCGCGGATTCATGAACTTACACCCGAAGAGCGGGCAGTCTATGCGACGCTGACGCCGGCGCGGCTGCCGGAACACGTGGCCATCATCATGGATGGCAACGGGCGTTGGGCCGGGGCTCGGTCGTTGCAACGCTTTCTCGGTCACCAGCAGGGGGCAAAGAGCGTTCAACTGGTCACTGAGACCGCCTCCCGCATCGGTCTGCCGTGGCTAACCCTCTATGCATTTTCTCTCGAAAACAACCTCCGCCGCCCCCGCTCTGAAGTCAGCTTTCTGATGCGTTTGCTCAGGAGCTACCTGGAGAGCAACCTGCAGCGCATGATGGACAACAACGTTCGCATCCGCTACATCGGGCGCACGCACGAGCTGCCCGCCGAAGTGCAGGAAAAGATGCAGTGGGCAGCCGACGCGACAGCGCGCAATACCGGCACAACGCTCACCTTGGCCTTGAACTACGGTGGCCGTTCGGAAATGGTGGATGCCTTTCGTTCTCTTGCTTCTGAGATGAAACAGAAGGGCCTGAACCCGGATCGTATAACCGAAGAAGACGTGCATCGCCATTTGTACACAGCCCACATGCCCGACCCCGACCTGCTGATCCGCACCTCAGGCGAGATGCGCATCTCGAACTATTTGCTCTGGCAGATCGCCTACGCCGAAATCTTCGTCACCGAGCGCTTTTGGCCCGACTTCCGCGGAATTCATCTGTTGGAAGCCATCGCCGCCTATCAGCGCCGCGAACGCCGCTACGGCGGCCTAGGCGAAGCCGAACGCGAAGGTCAGGCGAGCGAGGATATCAAAGAAGAAGCCCGCACCGCAGCCGGTTAGAGATCGAACTTGGCTCCCCTGTTTCGCTGCCGACCTGAGTCCGGCAGTGTATTCTCAGCCTTGGCATGAAAAGAATACTTACAGCAATCGTTTTAATTCCCCTGGTCATAGCGTTGGTCTTTTTGGGTCAAGACTGGTTCGTCTCGGTCGTCACCTGCGCCGTGGCGCTGCTGGCAGCCTGGGAGTATCTGGGGATTGCCGCGGCAACCGGCGCCAAACCGGCTCGCATTCCCGTGCTGGTGGCCATCGCAATTCTCTTCGCAGTCTGGCTGCGCTGGCCGGACAAGCTTCCTGTGGCGCTGGGCGCTCTTTCGCTGGCATTGTTCGTCTATTGTGCCTTTTCGGGGCCGATTCAGCGGGTATTGGTGGATGCAGCCACGGCGGTCTTCTGCCTCATCTACACCGGCTTCACTCTGCTGGCCATTCCCGCGCTACGCGGCGCCGAGGACGGCAAATCGCTCGTGGCCTTTCTTCTATGCGTAGTCTGGGCGGGGGATACAGTAGCCATGTACATCGGCCGCACTCTAGGAAAACACAAACTGGCCCCCCACTTAAGCCCAGGCAAGACCTGGGAAGGAGCGGCCGGCTCGCTGTTCGGCAGCCTGCTGGTCACGGTTGGATTGATCGAGCTGGCCATCCAATTGGCTAAACGCGACATTCTCACGCTCTCTTTTCCTGGCCCCATCTGGTATTGGCTGGTCTTCGCAGTGATCGTGAATGTCGCCGCACAGGTAGGAGATCTCGCCGAGTCGGCGCTCAAGAGGTCTGCCGGAGTCAAAGATTCCGGTACCCTGCTTCCCGGCCACGGCGGTATTCTCGACCGCATAGACGCGCTCCTGTTAGCGGCTCCAGTGCTGTGGTACGCTCAGGTTATTCAGCACTTCTAAGCTGAACATTAGGTTTGGTATCTGATTGAAAAGACTAGCTATTCTCGGTTCTACCGGCTCTATCGGCCAAAGCACTCTCTCCATCGTCGAGTCCTATCCAGAACGCTATTCCGTGGCGACGCTGGCGGCCGGACGAAATCTTGATTCAGCCTTTGAGCAGGTCAAATTCTGGCGACCCAAAGTAGTTTCGCTGGCTACTGAAGAGCTGGCAGCACAACTGGCTAGCCGTCTCCGCGCCGCTGGTATCACTGGTGTTGAAGTGCTGTGGGGCATGGCGGGCAGCGTAGCCTGCGCCACTCACGCCGATGTGGACTTTGTCGTCTCCGCCATCGTCGGTGTCGCTGGACTCGAAGCCACCCACGCCGCCATCCTCGCCGGCAAGCCCATCGGTCTGGCCAACAAGGAGTGCATGGTCGCCGCCGGAGAGATCCTCACCCGCGACGCGCATGCCAAAAACGTTCCGCTTCTGCCTATCGACTCAGAACACAATGCTGTCCACCAATGCATGAGAGTCGGCGCTGCCGCCGAGGTCAAGCAGGTCTGGCTCACGGCTTCCGGCGGCCCGTTTCGCCAGCTTCCTCTCGACCAGTTTGCCGGAATCACGCCCGAGCAGGCTCTCAAGCACCCCACCTGGGTCATGGGCCAGCGCATTACCATCGACTCCGCCACCATGCTGAACAAGGGCCTGGAGGTGATCGAGGCCTGCCGCCTCTTCGATCTGCCCCCGTCCCAGATCCGGGTCACAGTTCATCCCCAGTCCACCGTTCATTCGTTGGTCGAGTACGTCGACGGGTCAATCCTGGCGCAAATCTCCGTCACCGACATGCGCCTGCCCATCCTCTACGCGCTTGCCTATCCCGAGCGTCCTGCCTCCACCCTGACCTTTGATCTGGCAGCTCTTTCTCATCTCGACTTTGAACCGCCTGACTTCGCCCGCTTCCCCTGCCTGCGGCTCGCCTACGAGGCTGCGGCAACCGGCGGAGCCCACTGTATCGCCCTCAATGCCGCCGACGAGATTGCCGTAGACGCATTTCTGCGCCGCGAAATCCCATTTCTCGGTATCCCGCGTACAATAGAAGAGGTGCTGGAACGGACTCCCGACAGCCACCCGGAGACCATCGCCGGGGTGCTTGAAGCCGATTCTCAGGCGCGTGAACGGGCTCGCGAAGTGATCTCCGCAGCTGCAATTCGCGTGTAGCTCCTACTCATGGTTTGAGGTATTGCACGCGCATTTATGCACACATTTCTAATCTCCCTGGTCTCCTTTGTCATCGCTCTCGGCATTCTGGTTCTGGTTCATGAATTTGGCCATTTTCTCGCGGCCAAACTCTGCGGAGTCCGTGTAGAGCAGTTCTCCATCGGTTTTCCGCCCCGCCTCTTCGGCATAAAGATCGGTGACACCGACTACTGCATCTCTGCCACCCCGCTCGGCGGCTACGTCAAGATGACTGGCGAGTCCATGCCTGGCGAAAATCTCTCTCTCACCGGCGCCGACGCCGAAACCGTAGCCGCCCAGAAGATCGACCCCGGCGCGCTCACTTCGCACCCCCGTTGGCAGCGCATCATCATCGGCCTCGCCGGTCCCTTCGCTAACTTCGTTCTGGCTCTGGTCCTGATGACCGGTTTCTACATGCTGCACAACGAAGTGCCGCTGTACGAACACCAGCCATCCACGCTCGATTGGGTTGCTCCGGGAACGGCAGCTGCCAGTGCGGGTCTCATGCCAGGCGACACGATCGTCAACTTCGACGGTCAGCAGAATCCCACCTGGGAGCAGGTAGACGAGCGTACCGCCCTGAATCTTCAAAGCGAGCACATCAGCCACACCGTTCCAGTCGTCGTGGAACGCAATGGGCAACAGGTCACGACAAGTCTGCGACTCTCGGATGGGGGAGACGAACTGAAAACGCCGGACTTTAGCATGGACCAGATTGGTTTTCTGCCCGTCTTCCAGCCAGGTCCCGTGCGCGTCAGTTCAGTGACCGCCAATTCGCCCGCAGCACGTGCGGGGGTCCAGCCCGATGACCTCTTCGTCACGGTAGACGGCCACGCCTTCCATGGCACACCCACCATCATCGCCTATCTCCAGGCCCGCAAGGGAGTCCCGCTCACAGTGGAAATAAGCCGTGCCGGCAAACTCTCCACCGTCGTCCTGCAGCCCTTTCTCGATACCGCCAACGGTCCTTCGGCCTGGCGTATCGGTTTCACCGGCTCGCGGCCCCCGTTCAATGTGGAGCAGTTGCCATTTCCCAAAGCGGTGAAGGCCTCGGTCGCCTTCAATCGCGAAAATTCGCTCCTGATTCTCGAAGTCCTGAAGCGCCTCTTCACCAACAAGATGTCGGTCAGCACCCTCTCCGGTCCCATTGGCATCGCCCAGCAAACCGGCATGGCTGCCGAGAGCAAAGGGTGGGAGCCGAAGTTCCGCGTCATGGCCGCCATCAGCATCAATCTCGGCATCCTCAACCTGCTGCCTTTCCCCATCCTCGATGGCGGCATGATCCTCTTCCTCCTGATCGAAAGCGTCATCCGCCGCGACGTCAACATGGTGGTCAAAGAACGCGTCTATCAGGTCGCCTTCGTGCTCATCATCGTCTTCTTCGCCTTCATCATGTTCAACGACATTTCGAAGCTGGGCCTGTTCACGCATACAAAAATGTAAGCAGTACGAGAAAGTGGAACCATGTCCATCGTGACCGAACTACGAGTACGCTACGCAGAAACCGATCAGATGGGCGTGGTCTACTACGCAAATTACCTGGTGTGGTTCGAACTGGGCCGCGTTGAATTCATGCGCTCGCTGGGCTTCGACTACAAGCAGATGGAGGTCGAAGACGGATGCATTCTCCCGGTCATCGAAGCCACCTGCCGCTACAAGGCCCCTGCCCGCTATGACGATGTAATCCTCATCGATGCCTGGCCAGTCCTGCTGCGCGGTTCGCTGCTCAAGTTTGCTTATCGCGTGCTACGCGCACCTTCCGCCCGCGAAGCTCAACTGGTGCTGGCCGAAGGCGAGACCGTGCACGTCGTCTGTGACGCATCCATGCAAAAGTGCCTCATGCCCGAACGCTACGCCGCCCCTATCCGCACCGCTATCCGCCTAACCGACCGCGACGAACAAGGCGAAGTAGACGGCCAGGAGTGACTGCCCTCACGGGCGTTGTAGAGACTGATTTGTCATCCTGAGCGTAGCGAAGGATCTGCTTCTGTCTTTATTTAGGCCTGCAAATCCGCCGTCCGTGGCCTGACATTCTCACGTAGAAAACTGACAATCGTATCCAGCGGCGTCCCCGGCCCAAACACCGCCGCCACGCCCTGCTTCTTCAGCGAAGGAATATCCGCCTGCGGAATCGTCCCGCCCAGCACCAGCAGAATATCCTCAGCCTTCTGCGCCCGCAGCAGCGCAACGATGCGCGGCACCAGCGCATTGTGCGCGCCGGAAAGAATGCTCAACCCAATGCAGTCCACATCCTCTTCAATCGCCGCCTGGACAATGCTCTCCGGCGTCTTGCGCAGTCCGGTGTAGAGCACTTCCATCCCCGCATCGCGCAGCGCACGGGCAATGATCTTTGCGCCACGGTCATGCCCATCCAGGCCAGCCTTAGCCACCAGCACACGAATCGGTCGGGTTGTGATTAGGTTAGCCACGGATACTTAAGAGCAAATCTCACAAACCATTGTCCATCTCATTCTAGGGTGTCGTAGGCGCTTCGTTAAGGTCTATAACCTTCCTCACTCCCATTCCTGGGGGCGTCAGGTAGTAGTCACCGCTTTCAACGTGTTCAAGGAGATTGTCACTATCCGCGAAAATGCCTACATATCGCAGTTGTCTGTTCTCGAGTCTAAACAGGCCCCCGACAGCAGCATTTTGCGGTAGGGGGAGAGCAGGGTCTGGCGAGATCGTTTGGAAGCTACCCTCGGGTCCAAATCCCAACCGATCTATGAGCCAACCTCGTTGGCCTACGGTTAAGTGGAACCATCCTGGTGAGACATATTGATGGGCGTCAAACACGTAAAGCCGATCGCCAATCAGGTCAATTTTCCATGAGATAGCATTTGCAAATCCCCATTCGTCTCTTGAATTAATGAGATCGTAAGCCTTACCATCGCGCTGGAGTACATAGTGATCGACCTCAGAGTTATATGATCCGCCATCTTCTAAGTACTGATTCAGCTTCCAAGTACTCCCAGTTCCAGCGGGGACATAAGGTGCGGGTCGCCATTTCTGAAAGCGATCCCTTGGAATCTCGGCAAAATAGGGCAACGATTTATGTACCGCTAGCGCAAACCTAGCGATAATTGCGATTCCGATCAAAAGCAACAGATAGTAGCGGATTTTCAAGGCATGAACCCTTCACCTTTGCTTGGTTTACATCGCCTCCGGCGCTTCAATCCCCAGCCAACCTAGCACAGTCACCAACTCCCGCAGCACAATCGCCGCTGTAGCCAGCAACATCGTCTTCCGCGCCGGATCTTCCTCGGTGAGGATGTGATGCCGGTGATAGAAGTTATTAAACTCCTGCGCCAACTGAAAAACATGCCGCGCCACATAAGCCGGTTCTGAAGTAGCAATGCACTGGTCCAGCATCAGAGAGCGCTTGCCAGCCCGCAGCCAGATAGCCCAGATATCATCCGCTTCCTGCAGCAACGAAGAAACATCCAGCGCAGCAAAGTCAGCCAGCACCTGCTCCGGCGTAGTCTCCGTCTTGCGAAAGATATTCCGCGCGCGGACGACAGCATACTGCACATACGGTCCCGTCTCGCCCTCAAAACTCAGCGCATCTCTGAAGTCGAAAGCAATCACCGTCCCGCGCGTGAATTTCAACATGAAGTAGCGCAGCGCCCCGATCGCAATCTGCTCGGCAATCACCTGCCTCTCCGCCTCAGGCCGGTCAGCCTGTCGCGCATCCGTCTCCTTGCGGGTGGCCAGAATCAGTTTGTCCAGCAGATCGTCCGCCTTCACGCCAAAGCCCTTGCGCCCGCTGACCTCGATATAGGGCCGCGCCAGATCCTCTTCGGCCACGGTATAGCCAAGCTCAACGGCGCAGCGCGGCGTAAGCGCCACCATCTCGTAGCTGAAGTGCGTATACCGATCCGCCTCCGCCGTATGCCCCATCCCGCGCAGCGCTTGGATCACATTGGCCTGCGGATCGCTCTGTCGCGAATCGATCACGTTATAGATAGCCTGCGCCCCGCCAAAATGCGGATGGTGGTCCGCACCCTTGATCGCTGAAATCCAGCACGCATGACTTGGATATTGGAAGAAGGGAAGATATCCAAAGTCCCGCCCCAGCAGCCCAAACTTCCATAGGTGATAAGCAATGTCCTTGCCCACATAGGTCACCGTCCCATTCGACCGGACAATCACCTTGGCGTCTTCATCGGTCTCGCCGTCCACGGCCTTCGCATCGGGACGCGTCATCACCCAGCAGCCCTTGTTCTTGCCTTCAGTTTCGAAGTAGAGCACGCCCGTCTGCTTCAACAACTCAAAGGCCAGATCCCAGAACTTCAAGTGCAGAATCTCGCTTTCGCGCGGCAGAAAGTCATACGTGATATCCAGCCGTAGCATCGTCTCAAGATGCCGCCGCAGCACCGCCGTCGAGATCAGCTCACCCACCGCAGCCGTCTCATTGCCACCAGCCTCAATCTCATGCAGCGTCGCATAGCGAAGTCCCTTGCGCTGCTTGTTTTCGTCCTCGGAACCAGCCTCATACCACTGCGAAACCCGCGCATAAACATCCCAGCAGAGGTAGTCGAACTTCTCTTCGCCGGTCTCAAATGAGGCGATCAGCGCACGAATCTCCGCTAGCGACTTGCCTTCCAGATGCAGAAAACCCACAACCACATCCGCAACCTGCACTCCGGTATTGTCGATGTAATTCTGTACGTCTACCTTCTGACCGTTAGCCCGCAGAATCCGCACAAACGTATCGCCCAGAATCGCATTGCGCAGATGCCCCACATGCGCAGCCTTGTTGGGATTGATGCTGGTGTGCTCCACCAGCACATGCAGCCCCGAATTTGGCTCGGGGTGAAGATCGTACTGCGCCAGAAACGCCGCGCAAGTCGCGCGATTGACATAAACATTCAGGTATCCGGCTCCGGCAGCCTCAAAGCGCGAAATAGCCACCCCTTCCGCAGTCCCTTCTTTGCCTTGCGGCATCAGCAGCGCGACCGTGACGAGACTGTTGTTCAGCAGGCCGGCCAATTCAGCGGCAATGATCTTCGGAGCTTTGCGCAGCTTCCGCGCCAGCTCAAAGGCCACCGGCAGAGCAAACTCGCCCATCTTCAAATCCGGCGGCTGCTCGATGGCGATGGGGCCAAGCTCAATGTCGTAGTGGCTCTTGATAAGAGCACGCACCCGCCTCAGCAGGGCTTGTTGCAGTTCGAGATACACGGGCAAAAACCTCTGAAAATGCCTTTATTTCCTATCAAGTCTAGCAGGGGGAGGCGTTATTCAAGGTCGCATCGAATGCATTGACTGTCTCATTTAAGATGAGATTGAGCACATGCCTAATTCGCCTGAAAATTCCAACGGCAGTTTCTACATCACCACGCCGATCTACTACGTCAACGCGCGCCCACACCTGGGCCACGCCTACTCGACAATCGTCTGCGATGCCGTAGCGCGCCGCAAGCGCAGCCAGGGAATCCCAACCTGGTTCCTCACCGGCACCGATGAGCACGGCCAGAAGATCGATCGCTCCGCCAAGCTTGCCGGCAAGAGTCCCGAAGAATTCGCGACGGCCATCTCCAGCGAATTCCGCTCCCTCTGGGACCGCATGGGCCTCACCTACGACGACTACATCCGCACCACCGAAGAGCGCCATAAGCGCGGCGTGGGCAAGCTGTTTACAACGCTCAAAGACAACGGCTACATCTATAAAGGCTCGTACACCGGCCAGTATTGCGTCTCCGACGAAGCCTATGTAGACGTCGCTCCCGGCGCGCCCTGTCCCGACTGCGGCCGCATCACCGAGACCGTCAACGAAGAGAACTACTTCTTCAAGCTCTCCGCCTTCGAACGCAAGCTGTTGGAGTATTACGAAGCGCACCCCGAGTTCATTCAGCCCGAAGCCCGCCGCAACGAAGTCATCGCCTTCGTGCGCAGCGGTCTTAAAGACCTCTCCGTAAGCCGAACCAGCTTCACCTGGGGCATTCCCGTTCCCGGCGACGAAAAGCATGTCGTCTACGTCTGGATGGACGCCCTCGCCAACTACATCACCGCCCTCGGCTACGGCTCCGATGCGCCCGAAGACAAAGCCCGCTTTGAAAAGTTCTGGCCTGCGAACGTGCACCTCGTCGGCAAGGAAATCATTCGCTTCCACTGTGTCTACTGGCCCGCATTTCTAATGGCCGCAGGCCTGCCGCTGCCCAAATCGGTCATCGCGAACGGCTGGCTGCTCTTCGACAAGTCGAAGATGTCCAAATCGGTCGGCAACATCGTCCGCGCCGAAACGGTGCTTGAAGTTCTCGGCGCCGATGCCCTGCGCTATTACCTGCTCCGCGAAATCAGCTTTGGCCACGACGGCAATTTCACCTTCGAATCGCTCGTCCAGCGCTACAACGGCGATCTCGCCAACGGCTACGGTAACCTCGTAAGCCGCGTCGTCAACATGATCCATAAGTATTTCGGCGGAGTGGTGCCAGAGACAGGTCCGTTGGGCACAGCTGAGGCGGCAGTTCAGGCACACGCAACGCGGACCATCGCCGACTTCAACACTCAGTTCGAGTCGATGGACTTTTCCCGGGCATTGGAGACACTGTGGACGCTGGTCGCGACTGTTGATGGCTATCTGACCGCCTCTGCGCCATGGAAGAAGTCCGCCGATCTCTCCGATGAAGTTCACGCATCGAACCAAGCACGAGTATTGGCCACTGCTGCGGAGACGATCCGAATTATCACCGCACTCGCCCATCCAATTCTCCCCGAATCAACCGCTAAGGTGTGGCGGCAACTCGGCCTGGGTGAAATTGAAGAAGCCGCGAAGCGTGGCGAACTGAAAGAATTGACGTGGGGAGGATTGCAGGCAGGCACTCAGTTCAACGAGCCATCGCCGCTTTTCCCCCGCGCAGAAAAGGATGCAGTAGAGCGTATGGAGAACCTTGAGAAGACGAACAACCAGAGTGCCGTAGCGGCGGCTGGCGGTCCAGAGCCGGGTAACACCACGAGTGAGTCACCCGTGATTTGCGAGGCTACGGCACTGCCGAATGCCGCCAAAGTCGCGTCAAATCCGACAGAAACTGATACCCCGGCGCCGGAGCCTGAATTACCGGCCATATCGGCGACGCCGGAGGCAGCAACGTCATATGCAGCTGTTGCTGCGAATTCCGGTGCTGCATCTACCAGCACGGATACAGCGTTGCCGGGTATCGCTCAAATCGGCATCGAAGACTTCGCCAAAGTAGAGCTCCGCGTCGCACAGATACTGGTAGCCGAGCGTATCCCCAAAGCCGACAAGCTGCTGCGCCTCGAAGTCGACCTGGGCTACGAAAAGCGCCAGATCCTCGCCGGCATCGCGCAATATTACGAGCCGGAAAAGCTCATCGGCCGCAAAGTCGTCATCGTAGCCAACCTCGCCCCCCGCAAAATGCGCGGCCTCGAGTCCAACGGCATGATCGTCGCCGCTTCTCTCGGCGATCAGGGCACACCTGTACTAGCTGGCTTCCTCGAAGATGTACCCGTCGGAGCGCGTCTGAAATAGGCCTTTGCCAATTCCAGTGAATTCAACCAGGAGATAGTCGTTTGCTCGTCGATTCCCACGCCCATCTCGATAGCGAACGCTACGTAGGTGAACTCCCCGAAATCCTGAAGCGCACTTACGCCGCGGGCGTGGAAGCAATTCTGGCCATCGGCATTGGCGAGGGACCAGCCGAAATGCAGTGCGCCCTGGAAATCTGCCGCAAGTTCAACGCGCCAGACCGCTCAGCCGGTGAAGGCCTGCCGCAGCTCTTCGCCAGCGCCGGCATTTATCCCCATAACACGCACGAGGCAGACGAAGCCGCCCTG
>Ga0206868_10073_pt1 | contig 30597 bp, 25 predicted proteins | sample Alteio_BWOrgCont_38_FD_152901 | JGI IMG/M metagenome (GOLD analysis project Ga0206868, IMG submission 152901) | Enriched cells from forest soil in Barre Woods Harvard Forest LTER site, Petersham, Massachusetts, United States -... | ecosystem: Environmental > Terrestrial > Soil > Temperate forest >... | reverse complement strand
TTGCCGCCGCACGTCTGGGTCGAGCTCGACCTTCCTTTCTCTTAAGCCGGCAATAAGGGCGTCGAAGGTTTTGGCTTCGAACGGCTCCGGCGAGTAGAAGCGGTGGCCGTGGCTGTGCAAACCGGTCTTCACGCCCTCGATATCGAAATCCACGACGTCGCCGCTGAACGAGGCAAGTAGCCACCGGATCGGGCGGGCGAAGCGCATGCGTGAGTGGCCCCAGCGCATCGTCTTGTCGAAGGTCATCGCCCGGATCGCTTTCGGGAGCCCTTCCGCCAGGATTTCAACCGTCGGCCGTCCGACGATGTTCTTGGAAGCCCAAACGTATTGATCGTCCTTGCGTAGGCTGTCGGCCTCGACCCCTTGGCTGCGGCAGAATCCAAGCAGGGCCTGAGTCGGCGCGCCGTCCGGTCCGAAGGCTGCCTTGAGGCCCGGACCTCGGACTTCCTTGACCAGATCTTCCTGGCGGTCCTTGAGATCGGGAAACGAAAGCACGAGCCGCCGAGGCGTACCCATCGCCTTCCCCGGCGCGTTCAGGACGCCCGCAGCCGAGAGCAGATCCGTGACATTTTCCAGCAGATCCGTGTAAGCGCGACGAACGGAAGAAGCCGGCAACTCCTCGCAACCCACCTCCAGCAGCAACTCAGACATCGTCCCCAGAGGATACCGCCCGAGGACTGCCGCGCTCTTCGGGGCATTCGGCTTTGGCCTTCAGAATATCAAGCCGCAAGATTGGCACATTCGTTGGGTCCCGACGACATTGATTGACGGCTGGCAAGCTCCGACGATCGCAAGGATGAGCCCGACGAGAAAGAGGGGCCAAAAGCATATGCCTACGATCACCATCACGCAGCCGGCGGCGACAAGCCCTCCCTTGTTCATGTTCTTGGTGTGCACCGGTACGTGGGCTATATGCGGCGAGCCGCATCGCACACAGACCACTTGAGGCGCATATGGGTGCATGGGTTGCGGAGGCGCGTACGTCTGGTATGGCTGTTGTTGCGGGGGTTGCTGGTAGTACGGCTGCTGGGCTTGGGTCTGTTGATATTGCGGTTGCTGGAATTGCCGCGCCTGCAATTTCGCTAGACATGCCGGACATAACCCCCGATTGGCGTTGCTTAGGTCTCTCGGAATATGCGCTCGGCAGCCGATGCAAAAGACCGGAAACTGCATGTCTTCCTGGCTAAAATTCATCGGTCGCCCTCCATACCCATAGAGTAACGTACTTTCAGCTACCTGGGATTCCAAACAGACCGTCTAGCTTTGGCTAGGATACAGAACGAGGGCGGCGGCGCCATAGAGGCCCGCGTCTTGACCGAAAGGGGTTAGGGAGAGGCCGGGGGATTGGAGGTAGGGGGCGATCCAGTCGGTTAGGGCGATGGCGCCGCAGCAGACGATCTGGTCGGGGAAGTACATTTCTTGGAGGACGATCCCGGCTTGGAAGAAGGCGGCAAGGGCCTGCTTAATCTGCTCAGGGGTTGGCGATGGCGATAGGGACGCGCCGCCGAGTAACTGTTCGAAAGTCTTTCCGCCTTGAGTGGGGAGATCGTTTAGGCGTGGGTATTCGCCGCACGGGCCCATCAGGATTCGGCCTTCGGCCACGAAGCCGCAGCCGACGCCGGTGCCGAGGGCGAGGGTTGCCACTCGCTTGCCGGCAAACTGAGGCAGACATGCATGCCCCCAGGCGGTAGCCAGACCATCGTTCAAAGCTATCGTCGGGACGCCCAGCGTTTCTTCGTTGAAAACAGAACCGACGTGGTCGGGAATGAGGGCTTTGGCTTCCCAAAGCTCGCCGGTGCGAGGATCGACGGTTCCGCCGGTGCTCACGCCTACCGCACAAACCCCCGAAGCCTTGACCTGCGCACGAATCCAGTCCAGCCGCGCTTCGCGCTCTTCGAGCAGCGGCATCCGCTCGACTTCCAGAAGCTCCCAATCCGGCGAGAAGGTCGCGAAGCGCATCCACGTACCGCCGATGTCTACCGCCCCAACTGGACCGCGAGCCGTCGCATGAGGCATGAACCGGCGCGTCGTTTTGATCGGATCGTTCAAGGCGCCGCCGACTACGACGCCGACGGCGCCGATCCGAAGCGCCGCCTCGACCTGCCAAGGCTCGGCGAACCGGCCTTCAGCCAGCACCGGCACTATTGACGCTTCAACGACCGAGCGCAAGAGATCCAAATCCGGACCGGCTGTCGCCGCGTGCTCCTTCGTATAGCCGGCCAGAGTCGTGCTCACCAAATCGGCGCCTGCCTCGATCGAATACAACGCGCTCTCAACGGAATCGATGTCGGCCAATACGAGCGCGCCCCGGTCGTGAGCCAACGTGACAAGTGCAGCTAAGCTCTCCCCATGAGGTCGAGAACGCTGAGTTCCGTCGAGAGCGACCAGATCGGCCCCCGCATCGACTACTCGCTCTACTTCTAGCCTTGTGGGCGTGATGTAGACATCGCTGTCGCGATACGAATGCTTGATCAGGCCGACGATATAAGGGTTGGCTGCTTCTCGAATCGTTTCAATGTTCACTAAGCCCTGCAGGCGAACGACCTTGACTCCCTCCTGCAAACTTGCCTGTGCTAGTCGCAGCAGCGTAAGTGAACCGTCGACGGGCGAGCTGTCGCTTGCTTGCACGGATGCGATCAGCGGACACTCGCGAAGCAAGGCAAGGAATTCGGCGACTTTCACGGTTCGGGTTCATCGTCGCCGAACAGCTTCTTCAGGCGCTCCCGGTCGGCGCGCTCCTGTTCGCGGCGTTTCACGTCGTCGAAGTAAGTCTGGTCGTACATCACTTGCCCCCGCGTCGTGGCCGATTTCTCGGTTGTCCTGAATGTCACACCCGACCCGTACGCCATCCCTGGAATCCGGTTCAAGGCAAAGGCGAAGCCAAGCAGAAGCGGCAGGCAGTTGGTGACGCCGATAATCGGCACAGTTTGGGCGAAGTAAAGGAGCACGGCGACGGTAATGATCAAACCGAGCCAACGGCCTGTGACCGGAATGACGCCATAGACTCGGATCTCGCGAGCCGGATAGCGCGTGCACCACGCAACAGTTATGACGGCAATGGGTATGAGCGGACCATATAGAATGGAGAATCGATGAGAGATCGCCACGCCGGCCCAGTTGCTTAAAGCGCCGGCGAAAGTCGCCGCCAACCAAAGCAGAAGCATCTTGGGCGAACCGATGTCCTGCTCAACCGTCTTTCCGACCCAGAAGAACCAGACCATCAAGACGATGAAAAATACGAGGCCCATCCCACTGGCCATCAGGGAAGCCCACGGATAGGTCAGAAGCGTCCATGGCCTATCCAGCCCCATGCCGGCATAGACGATCCGTTCGACGCCCTGATAGCGGGAGGCGAAGAAGTACAGGCCAACCAGAGACATCGTCGCGATGAGCAACACCGTGACCGGATTGCCTTCCCGCCGTGACCAAGCCTTGAAATCGTCGAGTGCTCCCATGGGCCGTCCTTTGATTATGCTTTCTGGCGATGCCGGAGGTTGGATAGCCGTAAGATAGAACCATGTTTCGGTGTTGGAAGCTCGTTGGGCTTCTCTTGGCTGTTGCCCCATGGGTTGTCCTTGCAAGCCACCCGGCGCCGGCCGTACCCCCTCCCGATCCCGCCTTGCTCGCCATCTGGCGAAAGCCCGACAACCAAGGCCGCGCCTGCGTTTCGTGCCACAGCCCGGATGGGATCGAGATCGCAGCGTACGCCTTCCCCGACGAAGACATCGTGCGCCGCGCCCAATCGCACGTCTCCGAGCCGGATGCGAAGCAAATCGTCGAGATGATTCATGAGGTGCGCCGGAATTACCACATCGACAAGCTGCTGGATCCAATGCGGGACCGCCCAATGCAGCCGGGCGGCGAGCTTTTGGCGGGCAGTACGCCGATGGAGCGCGACGGATCGTTCGCACGCGAGTTGCAAGCGGTCGTACCCCTCTTTTTCGCCCGGCGCATCGATTCGCTTGCGGAGGCAATAGCGGCCCGCGATCAGTTGCTCGCCGTCGACCTTAGCAATCTGAAAGTCGGCATTCCCATCAACCGGCTGAGCGAGGACGTATTCCACGGCCCGGAGCATGCGACCATCGCCGACTGGCTGGGCGACGTTCCCTTGGCTAAAGAATTGCCGGCGTCTCTGCAGGATGCGTATTTGGCCGACCCTTCGTCCGCCAATTTTCAAGCCCTGGACCACGCGCTGAACGCCATGTACGCCCAGCAGGGCACGCTTGCCCAGATGTGCGCTTGGATCAAACGGCGATCGCTGCTCTACTTCCAGCACAGCCTCCGAACGCGATTTCTGAAGACGGCAGAGCCTGTGAAGCTGGAGGGTTTGAACCCGATGTGGAGCCTCGGCGAATTCGGGCGCATGTCGCAGAACGTGAACATCACGGCGATGGGCATGCCTGCCGACGTGGCCTCGAAGAAGCTGACCGGCCCAAGCTCAGCCGACCAGATGCGTGAGCTGCGGCTGTCCTGGTACTGGCTCGGTTGGTGCATGGACCCCGGCCTGCAAAGAACCGGCCCCCTGACCGAGACATTTCGGGCCGACTACTTCACCCGTTTTCTGTGGTCGGATGGACCGTATCCGATGCACCAGGCGTTCATGGTCACGCGGAAGATCGCCACCGAGTCGTTCGTTCCTTCCGCCTGGAACAGCGGTGCGCCCCAGCATCTGGATCTCAACTACAGCGCATTCCTGAACGACGGCGGCGTAGGCGGCCCATTGCCCCCCGATCCGCAAGATCGAGCCCTGTTCGACGCCTTCGTTGCCAACTCGTTCCGCATGAACCTGTTCCTGCAGATCGACGAGCTATCGCGCACGAAGACCGTCTACCTGCGCGAAGCGCTAAACCAGCAGATCAAGCGGATGAAGCAAATCTTCAAAGACCCTCGGGATCAGACTCTGGCCGACCGGACGCTTGCGCTGATCGCCCAATGCAAGAGCGCCGGCCGGTGAGGCTAGTTTCCGGCCGATCCCGACGCAACCTGAACTGAGTCACGCCGTATGATTAGACAAATGTCTAATTATCTGATGATCGTGGCGGCCGTGGCCGCGCTAGCCTCTGGCGCCGGCGCATCTCGACCGACCGATGGCAAGGCCCGCGAGATCGCGTTCACAGGGGCGAAGGGTTTGCGGCTTTCGGGAACGTTGCTGATACCGGCGGCGAAAGGATCGGTTCCGGCGATCTTGCTCCTTCCAGGCAGCGGGCCGACGGATCGAGACGGCAACGCGGCAGGGCTTCAGATCGATCTGCTCAAGCAGATTGCCGAGCGCCTTGCGAAGGAGGGTTACGCGTCTTTTCGCTTCGATAAGCGCGCTGTCGCACGCTACCAGGCCGACTGGCCAAAGACTACCGCCGCTTTGAACCACTTCTTTGCATACGGGAACTTCATCGGCGATGCGGAGACTGCTTACGAAACCCTTCGCAAGCAGCCGGGCATCGATCCCAAACACGTCGGAGTTCTCGGCCACAGCGAGGGCGGCCTCTACGCCCTTCAAATCGCTGCCGATACGGCCGGAACGGGCAAGGCGCCGCACGAGGTCATCCTCGTCTCGACGGCAGGAAGAAAGCTGTCGGATGTCATCCACGATCAAATCGTCTTTCGAACGAGCCTTCCGCCCACGCCCGAGGCCTTGGCTCAGAAGTTGGTGAGTTACACCGACCGAGCCTGTGCGGCTCTTGCCGCAGGAAAGCCGCTTCCGCCCAACGAGCCGGTACCGCTCAAAGGGTTGTTCAATGACAGCGTCATCGACCTGCTGACCGCCTACACCCGGATCGACCCTTGCGACCTCGCCAAGAAGTACAAAGGCCCTGTCCTCGTGCTGAACGGAAGCGCAGATACCCAGGTATCGCCCGCAAAGGACGCGAAACGGCTTTTCGAAACGCTCAAAGGGCGTTCCTCGGGCTCAGCGAAGCTTCTGATCGTGCCGAAAGTTAGCCACAACATGAAGTCCACCGCCGGCGGCAACCGCGACGCCTTCCTAGGCCCCGTCGTTCCGCCGGCCTTGGACGCCATTGCATCGTTTCTTAAGTCAACGCGCTGATGACCGGTCATAATGACTGGTATGCAAACTATCTCGGCAACGGAGTTCAAAGCCAAATGCCTCCAAATCTTGGACCATGTTCCTCCCGAAGGGATCGCGATCACCAAACGGGGAAAAACAGTAGCCAGGCTGGTGCCGCAAGTGATTGACAATTCTGACCTCATCGGTTTAGCGCGTGGAATGAAGATTGAAGGAGACATCTTATCGACCGGAATCAAGTGGGATGCTGAATCTTGATACCCACATCGTCATCAAATTGCTCGATGACGCCTTAACGGTGCGCGAACTGGACCTCGTCATTAGGTCGCCCCTTTCGATCAGCACGATGGTGATATGGGAAGTAGCCAAACTCCATCAACTAGGACGAATTTCCCTGGCGGTTGAGGACGAAGCCTTTGCAAGGTTCCTTTCCCGGGTTCGCGTTTGGCCGATTGACATAGCCGTGGCCGCAGCCTCGACGCGGCTGGATTTCCGCAGCGATCCGGCGGACGAGATCATTGCGGCGACGAGCGTCGTTCATGGAATCAGGCTCCTTACCAGAGACGAACGCATCTTGGCATCCAGGATCGTCCCCTTGGCTTGACTCTACTAAGGCCTGCAACAGCACAGGCCTTAGGGGTGAATACCTCAGAACTCGTAATGCAGGCGTGCCGTAACCAGCGAGACGGGGCCTCGGTCTTGGTTGTAGCCGGGGTTGGCGATTAGTTGGTAATCGATTGTGAAGGCGACCTGCTTCGTTACCTGACGAAGCCAGTAGGTCTCCATAATCGTTTCGCGGCCGTAGTTCAACTTGCCGTCGCCAAGTAGGAAGCCGGTGCCACCGGCGGCCAGGTAATCGCGGTGCGGCGCCGACAAGCCGTCAGATACCAAGGCGATTCCGAAGCGCTCCTGCGGAGCCCGCCACCGCTTGCCGGAGATCTGGGCGCCCAGGCTCACTTGGTCGTCGCACTCGGTGTAGGCGAAGCTCTCGGTCGCGCCGTCGTCCCATCCGAGGCGGGCAAATAGGCCCGTGTCGCCGTCGTCGCCAAGAGGCTGTTCCATGTTCAGGACGGACCCGTACTTGACGGCGCCATCCCGCTCGGTCGCAGTGATGTTCGGGGGCTGCCCTGTGCCGGCGGCCAGCGCCAGTGCGTCGCGATAGTTGCCCATGTGTGCGAAGTTCCGGTACTCAAGGAGGCGGACCGTCGCCGGGTCTTTGCCTTTTAGCACCTTCGGATAGAAGTCGGCTTCGATCTGGTCGCCTCGATCCTGCGACCAATGGGTAGCCAAAACCGGTCCGTTCGGCACGACCGGCATCTCGAAGCTCCCCAACCGAAGTGCCCAAGTCGGGTGAACCCATTCGAGGGCGACTCCATCCGAATAGCCGCGGGTATCCGCCGCATAGTCATAGGCCGCGCAATTGATCAGCGCCCAGTTCATAAACTGCGTGCGGGTGTTGTTCGAGTAGGCGTTCGTATCGAAAATGTCGGCAGTCGACATCTTTCCTGCGGAAAGGACCAGCCGGTTGCTGGGCGCCTCGCCCGCGATCTGGTTCTGCCCGGCCGCAATCTGGGTAACGCCTTTTCCGGTGGCAACCGTAAAGCGCGCAAAGTACCGGCCTAAATAGGGCGTCTCCGGTAGCGCCCCAATGCCGAAACCGGGAACGCGGAGCACGTCTCCATTGGGAAATCCGGCCAAGCCGACCGCTCCGCCGACACCGGCGCCCCGCGCCATTTCCGGGTCGACGTATAGCTCAACACCCTTTGTAGGCCGCCAGCCCAGAAAGAGGGTGTACGTATCGGTCCATTCGGTCGCCGCTTTTGTCGGGTCGATCAGGCTGTTGGGTCCCGAATAGGGGCTGTGGAAAGGCAGGAGCGTCTGAGGGACCACGGTAATTTGTCCGCCGATCAGATAGTTCTTTTCTTTCTCCACAGGCTTCGGCTGGGCGGCCTGGGCCGGGTCGGACTGACCGAAGCCGAGTGCTGCAAGCATTGTAAGGCCGGCTACTGCTCCGCCCTTGCATCGCGCGCCAATTGGACTGATCCGGGGCATTGCGCGCTGGGTGCCCTGGACGTTCGACGATCTGATTTGAAGCTTCTTCATGAGTATTTCCTCGAATTAATTGGGTGGCGTGCCGACCGAATAGGCCGGCGACGCCGATCACGAGCTCACGGCGTCGGGCTCGGGAATAGATTCGGTAAGGCCACTTGGGCGGCGAGGAGCAGCGAGAGCGTGAACAGCACGGCGACGATGATCCAGTTGACGACGTTGTTGAATCGAGTGTTGACGAACCTCGCGCCCAGCAACTCCTTGTCGTTCAGCAAAAGCTGAAGGAAGATAATCGCGGACGGCAGCATCAGCCCCGCCAGCACCTGGACACCGACGATGATCTGCTGCAGGTCGACGCGGGGGATCAGCACGACCGCCGCCGCTGCGAACACGCACAGCGCGTAAACGGCGTAAAAGCCGGGAGCGTCCTTGACCTTCCGATGGAGGCTGTGCGGCCAGCCCTTTACCTCGCCATAAGCCCAGGCGCTGGAAAGCGACACTGCGGTCGTGCCCAGGACGGCGGCGTTTACCATCAGCAGCAGGATTGCGTTTCGGACGAACGGACCGTACACGGTAAAGAGGTCGCCGGCCATCTTGGCGGGGTCCACGAACTTGAAGCCGTGGCGATAGGCAGCGTCGCCCGCGACCATCATGCCGCCCGCTACCAGCACGGTGAAGCAAGCGCCGACCAAGGTGTCCATGCGCGCATATTTCAGGTCGGCAAAGCGAAGCCGCTTGTCGGCAACGCAGCTCTGCTGAAAAAATAGCTGCCACGGCGCGATCGTCGTACCCACGATGGCGACGACCAAGAAAACGTAGTCGGAGGTGATGCCGCCATGAGGCACGCTCGGCCGAACGGTATTAACGGCAACAGCGCCCCAGGCTGGATGGCAAAACCACGCGATCAGGAACCACGAGCAGTCGAGCAGGCAGAGGCCGATTACGATCCTCTCCCATCGCAGATAGCTGCCGGTAAAGACCAGCGACGTCAAGGCTACTGCGGCAAGAGGCACCGCGATATACGGCGAAACGCCCATCTTGGAAAGCGAAAGGGAGATCGCGGCAAACTCCGTCACCAACGTCAGGAAGTTGAGGAGGAGCAGGTCGAACAGCGAGAATGCGCCCCACCAGGCGCCAAAGCGCTTGTAGATCATGGCGGCGTGCCCCTGCCCGGTGGCAATGCCGAGCCTGGCTACCATCTCCTGGATGTAGTAGCAGATCGGAAGGAGGATGATCAGCACCCAGATCAGGTGCAAGCCGTATTGGGCGCCCGCCTGAGTGTAGGTGGACACCGCGCCCGCGTCGTTATCCGCCTCCATAACGATGAGGCCCGGGCCTAGCACCATCAGGTGCGTCAACAGCTTGGCCTTCCATGGCGCGCTGACCTTGATGCCCTGGGGAACCGCGCGCTCTGCTCCCACTTCGGTCACGGACAATGAATTCTTCGGCTCGAACATCTGACTGCCCTCCTGGCTTCGGTCGTGGACGCCGACACGGCGCCCAACACGGCGAGAGGGCGCTTGGAGAACTGCTCCAAGCGCCCCCTCAAGGAAGGCTCACCCGATCAGGTAATGATCAGGCCCTTGTGCACGCTCCACGCGCCCACCCTCGAGCAACGTTCATGTTGCATGAGGGAGGTTCGGATTTGGTGTTGTTACTACTATCTGGTTCCATTGCTTTTGCTTACCCAGCCGCAATGCGGTAGGCCATGCAGACGGCGACCCGCGACGACGTGCGGACCGACACTTAAGTATACGTATGCAGGGTTTCGCGATTGCTACGCTTTCACCGCTATTTTCGCCAAATCAAACAAAAAAGCGATGCGCCTTGCCAATCTAGGATTTTGGGAAGAATCTAGGTGTGCCTAGCATAGAACTGCTCCGTTTTTCGTGATTTTTCGCGCGTTATCGCAGAGCAATACCCCAGGTCAGTTCTGAAAAAGTCGGCCGGTCGGTGACGATCGGGTAAGCCGACTGAGCGGCCGCCAAGGACGGAAGCAGGCTAAGAACAAACACGGTTCGTTTCATTTCAAGAGTTCCATTTGGTTAATGAAGGCGAAAGTGCTCCACGAGCGGACCCAAGGCAAGCGCGGGAAAGAAGCTAAGCAGAGTCAGCAGCAAGACGGTGCCGATGATAATCACACCGAACATCACCCCGTCGGTAGGCAAGGTTCCCATCGTTATCGGACGGCGGCCCTGACGGGCGAAAGCGCCGGCAAGGGCCAGTGCCGGAACCGCAAGCATGAACCTTCCGCCCATCATCGCGATCGCAGTCGTGATGTTGAAGAAGGGCGAGTTGGCGGATAGGCCCGCCATCGCCTGCCCGTTATTGGCGAAAGCGGAGGTGTAGGCGAAGATAATCTCGGTAAACCCGTGCGGGCCGTCGTTGGTCGTCAAACCTGCCACGCCCTGGCTTGTCGTGACTGCCAGCGCGGTCAAGCACAGCACGAGGAACGGACAAGCGAGGGTATAGAAGACGACCATCTGGATCTCGTACTTTGTGATCGACTTGCCCAAGTAGTCGGGCGTTCTTCCGACCATAAGGCCGCAGATAAAGAGCCCGAGAACCGCGACGATAACGATGCTGTAGATCCCCGTTCCAAGGCCGCCGAAGATCATCTCGCCCATCAGCATGTTGCTGAGGGGCACAAGCACTCCCACCGGCATGTAGCTGTCATGAGCCGAATTGGTCGAACCCGTCGCGCCGTTGGAAGTCGTTACAGCGGCCAACACCGAGCCTCCTACGCCAAACCTCGTCTCCTTCCCCTCCATGTTCCCGCCGGAAAGGTGGGCAGAGGCCATGAGCGGATTGCCGGCGCGCTCGGCTCGGTCGCAGATTCCGAGGCCGACCGCAAAGAGCACGACCATCGCGCCCAGCAGGACCCATCCGTCGCGCAGGCGTCCCGTCACGATCCCGAAGGTCCGGGTAAGCGCCGCCGGCAAGACCGCGATCGCAAGCAGGTTCAGCAGGTTCGCCGCGTTGTTCGGAGTTTCGAACGGGTGGGCTGCATTGACGTTGAAGAACCCGCCTCCATTGGTGCCCAGGTTCTTGATGATCTCCATCGCCGCCACCGGCCCTTGGGCGATCAGCTGCCGGGCGCCTTCGAGCGTCGTTACCTCCGTGTAGGAGTTCATATTTAGCGGAACGCCTAAGGCGATCAGGACTACAGCGCCGACGATGCTGAGCGGCATCAGAACGTAGAGGATCGCGCGGGTCATGTCGACCCAGAAGTTGCCGATAGTGTTCGACCGATCCCGGGCCAAGCCCCTGATGAACGCGATTCCGAGCGCCAGCCCGGCGGCGCCCGCCATGAAATTCGAGGCGATCAGCGCCATCTGGGAGATGTAGCTCACCGTGGTTTCGCCGCTGTATGCCTGCCAAGTCGACGTGGTCTGGAAGCTGATCGCGGTATTGATCGCGAGGTCGGACGTCATCGGCGTGGTCAGGTTTTTCCCGTCGTAGAACGGAAGCAAGTGCTGAAGGCGCAACAGCGCGTAAAGCGCCAGGGTACCGGCGAGACTAAAGGCTAGGAACGCGATTGAGTAGTTCTTCCAACTCTGCTCTTGCTCCGGATCCACTCCCGCGAACCTGTAAAGAAAACGCTCGACGGGACGAAGGACGAGGCTCAGCCACGTGCGCTCGCCGGTGAAAACGCGGGACAGGTATTTGCCGACCGGCAAAACGAGCAAAACGACGGCTAAGAGGAATAAGGCATAGGCGGCGATGCTTGCTAGGGACGAAGTCATAAAGTTCGATCCGAGACGCTAGTAGTTAGATCGTACGGGCTGGCGACGGCACTATTGCGTAAAGATCGGAGGTGCAGAGGTCAGTATTAGGTCAAGAATTGGCCATCGCTCTGATTGAAGGAATTTCGCGCCACTCCAAAGAATCAGGAAGGCTTACTGCAAGAGGGCTCATGGCAAGCGACCTTCCGACCCACGATCATACGGACGAGGATAAGCAGATCCTCCACAGCATGGGCTATGCCCAGGAGCTGTTTCGGGGGATGCGGACGTTCCAGAACTTCGCGATCTCGTTCTCGATCATCTGCATCCTCGCCGGCGGAATCAATTCATTCGGCCAAGGTCTGTCTAGCGTCGGCGGGGCTTCGATCGGCATCGGCTGGCCGTTGATGACCGGGGTTTCCCTTCTCTTTGCCCTCGCGATGGGGCATATCGGGTCCGCCTATCCAACCGCCGGCGGTCTCTACCATTGGGGTTCCATTCTTGGCGGCCGCGCCGTTGGGTGGATCACCGCCTGGTGCAATCTCGTCGGCTTGATCGCGGTACTGGCCGCCGTAAACGCCGGCGCGTATCAGTTCATCGTCAGCTCCCTCGGCCCGGTGATCGGGCTCAACGTCGACGCGTTGCAGCCGAAGGATCCGACCGCCTTCAGCATCGGGATACAGACCGTCGCCGTGATCCTGATCACCCTCTCGCAGGGCCTATTCAACCACTTGGGCATCCGGCTAACCTCCAAGCTGACCGATTTCTCGGGCTATCTGATCTTCTTTACGGCCGTCGCGCTGACTGTCGCCCTCGTTGCCTACGCGCCTCATATCGACGTCAGCCGCCTCTGGACGTTCAAGAACTACAGCGGGGACCCGGGCGGCGGCGTTTGGCCGAAGACGGGAAACATGACCTATCTGTTCCTGCTCGGCTTGTTGCTTCCCGCATTCACGATCACCGGATTCGACGCTTCTGCCCACACTGCCGAAGAGACGGTAGGCGCGGCGAGGGCGATACCCAAGGGCATGATCCACTCGGTTCTGTGGTCGGGCGTTTTCGGCTGGGTCATGCTGATCGCGATTGTCCTAGCGGCGCCGAACATGGACAAGGCTGCGGGCCAAGGCAGCAACGGTTTTTCCTGGATCATGGGCGAGGTTGTGCCATCGCCGGCACGCATCGCCCTGTTCGCATTGATCGGCCTGTCGCAGTACCTCTGCGGCCTTGCCACCGTCACTTCGGCAAGCCGGATGGTCTACGCCTTCGCCCGCGATGGCGGCCTGCCTTGGTCCAGCAGGCTGAAGCAGGTCAACGCGAAGTACCGCACGCCGGTTTCGGCCATTTGGATGGTTTCGATCCTGGCCATCGCCTTTACCATCTACACGCCGGTGTACACGACGCTCGCCGCCGTGTCCGCGATCTTCATCTACATTTCCTACTGCTTGCCGGTAGGGGCCGGGCTTTTCGTCTATCGTCGCTCGTGGACCAAGATGGGTCCATTCAACTTGCGCGGCTGGTACCCGGTTATCGCGGCCGTCTGTATTGTCGGCTGCATCGCCTTGACCTACATCGGCGTGCAGCCGCCTAACGAAAAGGCCCTGTACGTCATCATCGGGTCCGTCGTCGCGGCCCCCATCTTCTGGTTCGGTCTGGAGAGGCGGCGATTCGCCGGCCCGCCCGTCGGCGATCTGATCGCAAAGCGGCAAACCGAGATCGCAAGAGCCGAAGAAGCAGTCGGCGAGTAAGGAGCATATAAAGGAACCGTAAGGATTCTTGTATCCTGGGTAAGGAATGAGTCAAGCTGGTGCGGCAGCACAATAGTGCCGGATAAACTACACGCGCTAGTCTTGTGGACCAGCTGATTCGATTTTTCTAGGAAACCAATCCGTGTCAAGCAACCCTCCTATATACTGAAGGAAAGGCGATGTTGACGATTTCGGAGTCTGGCTTCGACTCGTCGGCCCCCGCTTAATCCTCGGAGGCAATGCATGAAAATCGTAGGCAAAGCAAAGGCGCTTGCCATATATGTGGGCGAGTTCGATCACTGGCACGGAAAACCGCTTTACGCCGCCATAGTCGAAAAGGCCCGTGAGCGCGGAATGGCGGGAGCAAGCGCTACTCGCGGGATCATGGGATTCGGGGCCAACAGCCGGATCCACACGACGGCGATCCTTCGCTTTTCGGAGGACCTGCCAGTCGTCATCCAAGTTTTTGACACTCCCGAACGAATCGATCTTTTTCTGGCCGACCTGGAAGCGATGGCGGTCGAAGGTCTTGTTGTGACGTGGGACGTCAACGTGGAGCGGTCTGTGCACTCGAAAAAAGAGCTTCAAGCCGTAACTGCGGGTTAGCGCCGCAAATCAAAAGGCGCCGGTGAGGATGTAGATACCTAGTGCTATCAGCACGACGGGCATGAACCTTTCTGCCCATCGGTCTAGATAGTCGGCCCCGACCCTGTGACTTGCCAGCGCAGTCGCGATGATGCACCACAAGGCCGTCATGACGAAGAAGACGGTCAAGACTAAAGGCAACGCCAATCTTCCTGCCCGAGCAAGCAGCGGGACGAAGATTGCAATATCATCTGCTCCATTCACTATCGTCACAGTCGCGACTGTCAGAATCTTGGAAGCATCGCGCTCCCCGGGGCCGCACATCCTGCGCTTGTAAGTGCGAGTAACCCAAATCCCAGAAATTGGCCCACGTAAACCTGCGTGGGCCTTAACCTTGAATCGCCAAGCCACAACGTCAAGGGGAATATGTCGTCAAGGTTCGCCGACGCAAATGCCGCAACAGCCAAGATGACCAATTGAAACATCTATGAAGGTATACGACGTCAGTCGGTTTGACTACCGCTCTTGACACCCCTGGGGATAGCCGGATACTTATGCGCCACGAGAAGGTAGAGCACAGGCAGCACGAATAGGGTGCCGATGATCACGTCCGTAACCATTCCGCCGATGATCGCCACCGCCAGCGGTTTCTGAACGTCCGACCCGATTCCCGTCGAGAGCGCTGCCGGGATCAACCCAACCGTTGCCAGCAGAGCGGTCATCAAGATCGGCCTCAATCGGGAGGCCGCTCCATCCAGCACGGAGTTGAACACGTCTTGACCCTGCAAGCAGAGGTGATCGATCTGAGACACCTTGATGACGGCGTTCTGAACCGCAACGCCGAAAAGTGCGATAAACCCTACCGCCGCTGAGACCGACAGATGGTAACCGCCTGAATACAGAAGGAAGATTCCCCCCGATACGGCGATCGGAACGTTCATCATGACGATAAACGTTCGCGAAGCCCGGCCGAACAGAACATACAGGATCATGCAGACGACCACAAAGGTGATCGGAATGATAATCGCCAGACGCGCGGCGGCCCTCTGCATGTTCTCGAACTCGCCGGCGAAAACCGTGTAATAGTTCGGAGGCAGCTTTACCTCGGCCGCCACCTTGCGCTCCGCTTCCGCCACGGCGCCGCCGATATCGCGATCGCGAACGCCGAACTTGATCGCAATGAACCTGCGCCCGGCTTGCCGATAGATGAAAGAGGCGCCTCGGGTGTCATTGACGTTCGCTACCATGGACAGCGGAATCCGATAGCCTTCGGCGGTGTCAAGCTGCACCTCGCCAATCTTCGTGATGTTGCTGGCCAGGTCCGAACGCAGTCCAATTCGAACTCCGAACCTCTTCTCTCCGTCGAGGATCGTCGTGAACTCTTGGCCCCCAATCTGGGTCTGGACTGCATCCTGAACGTCGGAGGTGTTCAAGCCGTACCGGGCGCACTTCGCGCGGTCAACGACAACCTGAACCTGAGGTTCGCCCGTCTCTCGGAACACAGAGAGGTCCACGATGCCCGGGATCTTGGCCATGACCTTCCGGATCTCCTCGGATTTTTTCTCAAGGGTATCGAGGTTGTCGCCAAACAACTTCAATGCGAGCTCTCCTTTGACGCCGGTGATGGCCTCCTCGACGTTGTCTTCGATGTTCTGCGAGAAGTTGAACGAGATCCCCGGGATCTCGTTCAATTTCTTACTCATGGCCCGAATAAGGTCGTCCTTGTTGGAGTAGCCCTTCCACTCGCTGTAGGGCTTCAGGTTCACCAAGCTCTCAGAGTTGTCATAGCCCGTGACGTCCTGCGCATCGTCCGGACGTCCAATCTGAGACTGAATCAGATCGACTGGCTGGAAGGAAGCGACGATCTCACGGATCTTGACGACTCTATGAGAGGATTCCTGAAGCGAGACGGTCTGCGGAAACGAAGCGCGAATATAGAGGTTTCCTTCGTCGAGGTGAGGCAGGAACTCCGTACCCAACATTGGCAGGACAACGGCCGACTCGATCACCACCGCCGCACCGATGGCCAGCGTGACCCACGGGTAGTGCAGCGCTACCGTCAGTATTCGTCGATATCCGTTCGTCAGCCAGGTGAGCCACTTTCGCTCGTTGTCGACGACTTTGCCTCGGAAGATCAAGTAGCACAGGGCCGGTGCGATGATAAGCGCCATGATCAGCGAGCCCAACACCGCGAGCCCGACCGTGTACGCCATCGGGGCGAAGAACTTCCGTTCGACGCCCTGCATCGTGAATAGCGGAATGAATGCGGCAACGATGATGATTGTCGTGAAGAACAACTCAGAGTCGACTTCCCTCGCGGCAGCTAAAATCGTCGTCGACATCGACTTATCACCACGATGGTGCATGTGGCGGAAGATGTTTTCGACCAAGATGACGGTGCCGTTGACGATAACGCCGAAGTCGATTGCCCCCAGCGATATCAGGTTGGCAGGTACATGGATGACATTCATCCACGAGAAAGCCCACAGGAGAGCAAATGGAATCGTCATCGCTACGATGACGGCGGCGCGTACGTTTCCGAGGAATAGGAACAGAACACCCACGACGAGGATCACACCCTCGATGAGGTTATGCAAAACGGTGTGAGTCGTGACATCGATGAGGTCGGTACGATCGATGAGCGGCACGACCTTGATGCCCTTCGGCAAGATCTTCGTATTTAGTTCGTCGATCTTGTGGTGGATACGATCAAGCACTTCGCTCGCGTTTTCGTAGCGACGCATCACGAGTGTCGACATTGCCAAGTCGTCAACATTCGGTCCGCCGTTGCCCAAGGTCATTCCGATCTTGCCGAGGCGAGGGAGAAAGCCGTTGCGTACGATCGCAACATCTTTCACCCGAATGGGGATGCCGTGTTGTTCTCCCACGACTACCAACCCGATGTCCTGTGAGTCCTTCAGCAGCCCAATGCCCCGAATGACGTAGTTCTCGCTACCTCGTGAAATGTAGTTGCCACCGCCGTTGGCGTTCGAGTTGGTCACGGCGCTCTCGACCTGAGCTACGGTGATGCCGTAGTTGTCGAGCTTCCGACGATCCAACTGAATCTGGTACTCCTTTGTCGTTCCCCCGAAGATTGCGGTATCGACTACTCCCGGCACGCTCAGGAATTCGCGGTTGAGGGTCCAGTCCTGGATCTCTTTGAGCTTCTTCAGCGGCACGTTGCCGGTCACGATGTACCGCATGACTTCGCCGGCCGCGCTCTCCATTGGCTGCATGCTCGCTTGTATGCCGTTAGGAAGCGTCGCCTGCGACATGTTCTGATTGATCTGCTCGCGGGCGAAGTAGTCGTCCACGCCGTCTTCAAACGTCAGATAGATCGCCGAAAGCCCAAATAGAGAGCGGCTGCGCATCGACTGCACGTGCGGCACCGCGTAGAGACTGATTTCGAGTGGGATTGTGACCTGCTTCTCGATCTCCTCGGCGGCGTGGCCAGGCCACTGGGTCATGACGACCACCTGCGTGTTCATCACGTCCGGATAGGCCTCCACCGGGAGTTGTCGATAGCTGAAGGCGCCCCAAACAAGCAGCACCAGGGCAATTATCAGCACCGAGACGCGGTGGTGTATGGACAGATAAATAAGTCTGTTAATCATGTGGCAGCACTTAGTCCTTAGTCGGCGGCGGTTCCGCCGGCGCCAAGGTAGAGGGCGCCATGGGTCACTATCGTCTCTTTTCCAGTTAGGCCCTTCGTGATTGCGACATTACTTTCACCTCGCTGTTCGCCCAGCGTCACCTGCCGGCGGTCGTATTTGCCTTTGCCTTGCACGACGAACACAAAGTCGTCGTTGCCGTCGTGCACAACGGCCTCCAGAGGCACAACGGGCGTCGATGGGAATGGTGAAGACCCTCCCAGGTCGACAACTGTGCTCACGAACATGCCGTCTTTAAGCAAGCCCGACGGATTCTGGATCTCCGCCCGCACTGAAAGTGCGTGAGTGGCCGGATCGAGTGAGGGAGACACAAAGTCGATGATCCCCTTCGCAGAAAAGTGAGGCGGCAGCGCTTCCGAGGTGATCGCAACGTGCTCTCCTATCTTTATACCGACCATGTCCTTCTCGTAGATTTGCGCATCGACGTACACCAAGCCTGAGTTCACCACGGTCATCATCTGCCACGGCGTCTCACCCGTCTGGTCCACCATTTGACCGGGATTGATGTTTCTGGTTGTAATGACTCCCGATGCCGGCGAACGGATCACGATCACACCATCCGGAGCGGGGTTGTCGTATGCGCCGAGAACGTTGTGCGCCGCTTTGTCGTCGGCGAGGGCTGCTTGGTAATCGTGCTCTGCCTGCTTCAGATCGTGAAGGAGAGCAGCCTTAACCATGGTTAAGGCCGTTGCGGCTGCTCGCTCCTGGATGACGGCCTGCTCGTATGTGGTCTGCGCTTGCCGAACCGCCTGGTTCGCGTACAACTTGGTGCTAAAGGCCTTTTGCTCACGCTCGAGGGTCACTTTGACGATCCTGAGTTGCTCCCTATCGTTCGCCACGGCGTCCTTCTGCTTGCCAAGAGCGTCTTCGGCAACCTCGACGTCGGCCTTGGCCGCCACTCCGTATCCAAACAGCTTCGAGGTGCGGTCGCACGCGTTTTGGTCAAGTTGGAGGTCCTTGAGATCTTGAGCGAGCTGAGTCTCAACCTGCTTGGCAGCACTTTGCGCATCGGTGAGCGGCTTGTCTGTAAAGCCGCCGATGCCGTTTTGCTCGCGGGTTAGGGCAAGCATGCGTTTGGTGTAAAGCGTATTCTCGTGAGCCGATATCCGGGCCGCTTCTGCGGCGGTCACTTCGGGGGTACCTGCGACAAATTGCTTTCGAGCAGTTGCGAGGGTGACAGTGGTGAGCTTCAGTTGCTGGTCGGCATCTTTAGCCGTGTCTACCGCGATCGCGGCGTCGGAACTGAGCAGGTTTGCGAGAGGCTCGCCTGCCGTGACGTGATCTCCAACCTTCACAAATACGGCTTGGATTCTTCCGACGAGGCGCGGACTGACATTGATCGTGCTGTAAGGCGAGAAATGGACCACGCCGTTTGTGTGAATCGTATGCGCGCCGGGTTCAACGGTCACCGGCGCCGTATTCAACTCCACTGCCTCGGCAGCCGCCTGCGTGACGATCATTTCGGTGGGGTTGAGCGCATTGGCTGTCTTAGGTTTGGAGTTGGTCTGGGCATTTGATTTCGTTATAACGACCACCCCCAAAAGGATTACCGCCACCACAGCGACTGCCACGAGTTGCACCCGAGTGGACGCCGACCGCGAAGACTGCGGTACGCCATGGGCGAAGCCGCTCTCGTCGATATATTCGCCGTGAGTTGGCCCGTGCGGATCCTGCGGGGCCCCTTCCGGTTGATTTGGCTTCTGGTTGTCGTTGTTCATTGCTTGACTGCGGTTTGCGCCGCCGGAATCGCTGCCGAGGGCGCTAAGTTCGTTAGAGAAAACGTCGACGAGGAGAAGGCATCGGGCAGGTCGCCAGTGGAGTGCCTTAGCGTATAAAGTGCCTGAACGTAGGCGCCTACCGCGACGTAGTACGAACTTTCAACGCTTCTGTATGTGTTCTCTGCGGTGACAATATCAACGATAGTATTGGCGCCAAGTTCGTAACCGTGCCGGATCTGGTCGACGAGCGTTTCCGACATCGTTAACACGCCGCCTTCATAGGTTCCCACCTGCTTTTGAGCGGCAACGAGATTGATGTAGGACGACTTGACGTCGAGATCGACGCTTTCGCGTTCCTGCTCTACCTGCGCCTGCTGCGTCTTGACGTCTGCCTCAGCCTTGCGCACCTGGCCGCGAATGCTGCCGAGGTCGAACGGTATGTTAACGCCTACCCATACGAAACCGTCGTTTCCGAAATCTCTGGCCAGGAAGATGTTGGGAAAGTATTGCGATCTTTCCAATCCGGGAACGGCTCGCAGCGAGTCGAGGTTTGCGATCGCCGAGTGCAATTCGGGCCGGCTCAGCTCTGCTCGGTGGGTGAGATCGGCAAGATCTCCCGCCGGGATTGGCTTGTAAATGAGAGGCTCTACCGCGTCGACCGGCGCATCTTGGGCAAGCCCAATTTGGTTTCTTAGCGCTGCGCGGGCAGAATTGACGTTGGCGACGTCCTGGATAACGTTCTGCTGCTCTTGAATCGCCGCGATATGGGCACGAATCGCGTCTGCCTGGGTTCCCGCGCCAGCCAAGTAGCGCTTGTTCGTGAAGTCCCCGAGCTTTACCATGTTGCCGTAGATGTTTTGCTCTACCTCCAGCGCGCGGTTGGCGATTTGGAGGTTGACGTAGGCGTCGATGATGCTCAGGGAAAGCGAGAGTCCAGTCGTGCGTGCGTCGAATTCCGCTTGGTGAAGCTGCTCTCTGGCCTGACGTGCACGGAATTTCTGGGCGCCGTTCGTCTCGAGCGTGTAGTAGAAGGTGTAATTGGCGCCCTGAGCGAAACCGGCTCCATAATCACCCGGGGCAACCTCGTTATTAGGCGCCCCATAAGTGATGTAGGGATTGAGTGGGGCTTTTTGGCTGTTGTAGTTCTCACGTGCGCTTACGATGGAGCTTTTCGCGGCCGCGATCTGAGGGTTTTGTCGAAGGCCAAGCTGCAGCGCCTGGTTCAGGGAAAGCTGGGCTGCGGCCGGCACGGGGACGGGGAATTCCACCGAAGGTATCTGATCGAGGGGAGACACAGCCGGCCCAGGGGATTGGCTTGTCTGGCACCATCCGCTTACCGGAGAAGCGAAGATGGCGATCGTAAAGATTCGGAACAATCTCTGCGGCTCCGTCAGGCGTGCGGACCGGCTCTTCCGTGCGATAAGTCCGGAAGAGAGCATAGTGAGCGCAGATTTGGAGGGGGTGAGAATATTGAGCAGCATTTCAAGTCGATATAACTATTCGTTACATAAAGGGCGAAGGTCAGTGGTCTATTCGAGATAGATAACGCGCGACTAGCCGCATCAGTTTTCTGGACGCGCTTTTCCGATTGATGTCGGCTATGCGATATCACCCCATTGGATATGCTTCGCGGCTTAACGATTTCCATTGCGCTGCACCGGCTTACGTTATTAGAGTTTTAACCATGACATTACATATCGTTCCGTGCGAAAGGGCGGCTGTTCGCTATTGAACGACCACCCTTCGCAGCAGCAGTGCCCTCAAAAGTGGAAAATAATGTCGGCCGCAAGCGTCAACTGGGTCTTTCGAGTTCCATTATCGTAAATGTCGTTCTTGTCGGCCCATTCGTAGCGCAATTCAGGCCGGAACGTGGTTGTCGGGCTAAGCCAATGGCAGTACCCGAGAGTTAGGCTGTACATATTGTTCGGAACGCCGGTTCGCCAGCCTTCCGGGTCACCGAGCCAGTCGGTTCGGAACGTCCAGTAGCTCCACTTGTCTGTCTGATGCATCAAGTAGGTGGTGTAGCCGTAGGCATGCGACATGCCTGGGATGATCGGCCCAGGTCCTCCGCCGCTCGCGAACGTCTGTGAGGGGCCATCGATCTCGGTGCCTCCCATCTCGGCATCGTATGACCACATGTCGTAGAACTCGGTCTGCATATGCCAGGATTCGTTGAATTTGTGGCCCCAAGTGGCGGAGAAGATCTGCTCGCTGTCGTGGCCAAACGAGAAGTGACCATTGCCGATTTGGTCTGGACCAATCCACACGTCGTCCTTGTTATCGTTCGAGTGCCAACCAACCAAAAACTCGAAGTTCAGGCTGGTATCTTTTTCCCACAGCGATTTGTCGTTCCCACCGTCGATACCGAACATGGTCGACCAGTTTTTGCTCCACTGTTGCTGGATATTAGCGCCGGTGTAGGTATAGGGGTCGACCGTATACATAAGCGTGTGGGAATACAGGTAGTTTTGAGGCGCGAGCTGACACTCGACGTCGGCCGGCGAGATATAGCGGCCGACTTGCACAAGACCGCCTAGGGGTGCAAGCTTGGGAAAGTACTTTTCCACATAGAATTCGGGCAGATCGTAGCCCATCTTGTTGTTATGCTTTTGAAGCTGGTCGAAGAAGTAACCATCACCGGCGAGAAACCGATAGTCGATGCCGAAAACTTGTGTCACCCTGAACCCCCAGTCGTCATGGGCGGTCTGAACCGTGTCGGGAGTGCGCTCAATTCGGATCACCTCTTGGTCGAGCACCGGTGAGTTGGGGATGGTGTTGTAGGAAAGCGGAAAGTTGTTGTGCTTCGACGTGCTTTCGGTGTATCCAAAGTCAAGCCAACCGTAAAGTCGGATGCGTTGTTTGTCCCACTGCGTACCGAGCAACGACTTTTGCAGGGGGCCGTCACCCACGTCCCAACTTTCGCCTAACGGCTGCTGGCTCTCGCTGATCCAGTCCGCAAGGGGGAAGGGTGGAGAATTGAGGGGGTGCGGCCACCACCGAGAGCTCGGATCGGACCCCGGCTGCCCGGCTTGGACCTGATTCGAAGTAGCCGGCGTCTGCAATGACTTTGGCAGCAGTGACGTGTCGTCGGCAGCTTTGGTGACGGCGGAAGTGGCGACGGCTCGTTGAGCAGTGATTTGCTTCACCGCTACGGTCAGGGCTGGACCAAGGCTAGTAACGTCGGGGGCGGACGCGCTTGCGGCCACCTGTAGACCGCAAGCGGCAATAACGATAGCAAGAGCATGAATGCCAGAAGACCTCTGCAGCATTCAACGACATTAGCTGACGGCCACGAGATCGCAAGGGCATCCTCATCTCTTCTTGATTTCGCCCGGCGCACCTTTACGAAAGATTTACGCTGGGCAGTCGCCGCAACCGGGAATATTAGTGTCAGTCAGAAAGCTGAAGACTCAAGGTAGAGTCCAATCGAAGTCGTTCCACAACGGTGTGGCGCGGACATTCAGTTGTGCCTACCTTGCCATCGCTCATCAAGGAAGGTACTTACATTGCAAAAATCTATCGGAATGCGCGCATCGCTCGCGCTTCTAGCCGGATGCGGCCTCCCGTTGTCGGCTAACGCAGAATATCTGGACTTCTCGGCCATCGGCCTAGTAGTGAAAGCGACTCAAGCCGCCAAGTCCAAAACCGCCGTTGCCACCAAACCGGCTCCGGCGAAAGGGCAAACCCCTACTCAGGCAACGCCGCCCGCGCAGGATACGTCGAACGGACGCGCTTTGCCATCGCCCCTTGATTCCCCTCCCTTTCCGGATTCCGACTGGCTGGGATTTCCTCTCATCGGCGCCCCGTGGAGCGGCGCCCCCGCCTATCCCCTGGAGAAGGCTCTATTCGGCGATAAGCTTTCTAAGCAGGATATCCACGTCTACGGCTGGCTGAACCCATCCTACAACGCGAGCACTTCGAAGACATCGAACGTGCCGCTGTCCTACGACCTGGTGCCAAACAGCTTCCAGTTGGATCAAGCGGTTCTGGTTGTCGAAAAGCAGCCCAACACGGTCCAGACCGACCACAAGGATTACGGTTTTCGAGTCGTCATGCTGGACGGAACCAATTACCGCTACACGATCATGAAGGGCGTGTTTAGCGACCAGTTGCTGAAGTACAACCACGAATACGGCTTTGACCCGGTCGAGATGTACGCGATGTTTTACGAGCCGAAAGTCGCGGAGGGAATGGTCATCCGCGTCGGACGATACATCTCGCCGCCGGACATCGAAGCCCAGCTCACTCCCGACAACTACATGTACAGCCACTCGCTGATGTTCACGGTCGACCCGTACACCTTCTTCGGCATCAACCCTATGGTCCGATTGAGCAAGCAGTGGGAGATCATGGCTCAGGTGACAGCCGGCAACGACATGGCGCCGTGGTCGTCGTCTGCCCAGTTGAACTTCGGCCTGATGGCCCGGTACGCGACTCTGGATGGGAAAGACGGATTTTGGGGCGGCGTCAACTCGATCGGATCCGGACAAGTCGTCGATCAACACGACAATCTCCAGCAGATCGTCGGAACCTGGGGCCACAAGTTCGACAACAAGTACCACATGATGACCGAGGCCTACTACATGTGGGAATACAACGGCAACGTCGGAGGAACCGCGATCAACGGCCCTTTGTTTGCCGGCACCGGCGGCGGCGCCGGAGCATTCTTGCCCGGTAAGTCCGACGCTACCGGCATTGTCAACTACTTCCAAATCGAACTTTCGAAGAAGGACTACTTCTCGATTCGAAACGACTACCTCAACGATCCGCGCGGTTATCGCACCGGTTTTGCCACCGCGTATTCGAGTCACACGCTCGCTTACTCGGTGCAGCTCACGCCGATGATCACGTTCCGCCCGGAGATCCGGTACGAACACTCCTATGCCAATGGCGTCACGCCTTACGACGCTGGACAACGAAAGGATCAGTGGACGCTTGCCGCCGACATGATCTTCCGGTTCTAGAAAACGACCTTTTATGCCCGGCCTTGGGCAAGCCGCATGGTCGGGCACAGGGCGATTTAGCATGTTGAAGTACACGCCGAAAATCCTTATCGTCGAGGATCACCCGTTGATCCGAGGGGTCTTGCGATTGAACTTGGCCGAGGCGGGGTACGTCACTGTTGAAGCTTCTACCGGTGAGCAATGTCTTGCTCTGATCGATGCCGAACGCCCGGCGCTAGTTCTGCTCGATCTCGGTCTGCCCGACATGGATGGTTTCGAGTTGGTCAGGCAGCTGCGTTCGACGAAGATCACGCCGATTATCGTCATCTCTGCTCGCTCGAATGAAAAGGACAAGGTCCGGGCCCTGGATGCGGGCGCGGACGACTACCTGACCAAGCCCTTCGGCATCCCAGAGATGCTTGCACGTGTTCGAGCAAGCTTGAGACACGCGGCGAACATGGTGCAGGACGAGGGGACGTTCGAAATCCCTGGGCTCAAAGTAGATTTCGACTCACGCAGAGTCTGGTCGCACGGATTCGAGGTACATCTGACACCGCGCGAATACAAGCTGCTGCTGGTTCTCGTGAGGCACGCCGGCCGCCTCGTCAGCCATGAACGGCTCCTGGAGCAGGTTTGGGGCCCGGCACACGCCAATGACGGACAATATCTTCGCGTCTATATGCGCCAGCTCCGCCAGAAGCTCGAACCAGACCCTGAAAGACCGAAACTCTTGCTCAACGAGCCGGGCGTAGGTTATCGGCTAGTTGCTTGATTCGCCTCATTTTGTTTTGCAATAGCACTATGCGACCTCTCACAGCCGCTCTACACTGGCGACAGGACGCCGCAATCGGGAGAATATAGGAGTGCCTTACGTTGTAACTGAGCCGTGCATCGGCGTCAAAGATAAGTCCTGCATGACTGTGTGCCCCGTGGACTGCATCTATGAGGGCGAGGACATGGTCTATATCCACCCGGATGAATGCATCGATTGCGGTCTTTGCGAGCCGGAATGCCCTGTCAACGCCATCTTTGTCGACACCGACGTTCCCCCGAACTGGAAGGACTTCATCCAAAGGAACGCTATCGAAGCAAAAAGGCTCTCCGATAATAAATAGCAGGCGGCGGTCGATTTAGAGCTAGGATCTGTTGATGCGACCGAGGCCAACGGCGGCCTGGGTGATTTAGCTATGGACGACACCGGACTAGACGTATTGGAAGAAGCTTGCCCCAAACCTGAGGCCGAACCGCGGTCGAACCTTCAACGCGCCCAGGATCAGTTCATCCTCGAGTGGGGGCGGATGAGCAGCAGTTGGGGGATCAACCGCACCATGGCTCAGATCCATGCCCTGCTGTTCGTCAGCGGCGTGCCGTTGGAAGTCAACGAGATCATGGACCGGCTGCAGATCAGCCGCGGTAACGCCAGCATGAACCTGCGTGAGCTGATGGACTGGGGCGTCGTCCGCCGTTTCCGCCAGCCGGGCGACCGAAAGGACACGTACCTATCTGAGACGGACCCATACCAGATGTTCGTGCGGATCGTGAAGGAGCGCAAGCGCCGGGAGATCGACCCGACCAACGACGCCATCCGCGAGGTCATCACCAAACTCCCCGAAAGCGACCAAAGCGAAGCCGTACAAACCCTAAGAGCCCGCCTCCAAGCCCTCCTAGAAATCTTCGACCTCATCGACGCCGCCTACAAACAAGTCTTCGGCAACGACATCTCGCTCGAAGAGCTGAGCGACCTTGTCAGAGGCGCAGTCGGCGGTTAGCAGAGGAGCCGAAACAAAGTCAATTCTTCATCCAACGCGAGTGTGGAACCGCAGAACGACACCGAAGGACGCAGAAGTGGTGATTGAATGGAACTCCCTCGACTAGACTTCTGCGCCTCTTCTGCGAAGTTCTGCGGTTAAAACGCTGCTAGCGGCTAGCCGCCGACTTCCAGCATCCGCTGCAACGCCTGCAAGGCAAAGTGCTTCACCTTCGCCGGCACCACGATCTCGTTCACGACGTTTCCGGCGACCAGGTTCTCCAGGACCCAGCAGAGGAAGCTGGGGTGGATGCGGTACATCGTCGAGCAGGGGCAGATTTGGGGGTCTAGGCAGAAGACGGTTTTGTCCGGATGCTCTTGGGCAAGGCGGTTCACCAGGTTGATCTCGGTTCCGACCGCCCATACCGAGCCGGCGGGAGCAGCCTCGATCGTGTGGATGATGTACTCGGTCGAGCCGGCGTAGTCGCTATGTTGAACGACGTCCAGCGGGCACTCCGGATGGACCAAGACATTGACTCCGGGATGCTCTCGCCTGGCTTTTTCGACCTGCTCGACTGTAAAACGCTGGTGTACCGAGCAGTGTCCCTTCCACAGGATGAACGTCGCGGCCTTTAGCTGCTCGGGCGTGTTTCCGCCCATCGGCTTGAACGGATCCCAAACGCACATCTGGGTATCGGGATCGTAGCCGAGCTTCACACCCGTGTTCCGGCCTAGATGCTGGTCCGGGAAGAACAAAACCTTCTCGCCACGCTCGAGCGCCCATCGGACGGCTGCGGGTGCATTGGTCGACGTGCATACGGCGCCGCCCCGCTCGCCGACGAACGCCTTCAGGTTGGCCGCCGAGTTGATATAGGTGACGGGCACGATGCTCATCTCCACGCCAAGGATTCTCTCCAGCTCGCGCCAGCAGTTTCGAACCTGGAAGAGGTTCGCCATGTCCGCCATCGAGCAGCCGGCGGCAAGATTTGGAAGGATAACGTGCTGATGGTCCGGCGTCAGGATGTCGGCGCTTTCGGCCATGAAATGCACGCCGCAGAAGACGATAAACTCCGCATCGGGGCGCTTGTTGGCGTCCTTCGCGAGCTTATAGCTGTCGCCCCTAAAATCTGCGTGCTTGATAATCTCGTCGCGCTGGTAGTGGTGCCCGAGAATAACAAGCCGGGAGCCTAACGTTTTCTTTGCCGCCTGGATTCTTGCGTCGGCCTCCTCCATCGAGAGGTCCGCGTACTCCTGCGGCAGCGGAGTTTGATACACACCTTATTATACGATTCCAAAGCGGGCAGCATTTTCTCCGCTCCCCTCTGCGTGACCTTTGCGTCCTTGGCGCGAACTTGCCTAACCTCGACGGCCCCCGACTTTCTTCATGCCTCGTTTCACGCAACGGGCGCAAAGGTTTCGCAAAGAACGCAGCACGGAGGGAAGGTAACCTCGCGCTTGATGCGTGCAGCCACCGGCTTAGACGTCCTCGTTCGCCAGGAATTGCAACCTCTGCTCGGCAGAAGCATTGGCCTGGTTTGCAACCAAGCTTCGGTCACCCACGACTACCGGCATGTTTTAGAGGTGGTCCTGCCCTATCACCGGGCCGGCAAGCTGCGATTGCAGGCGGTGTTTGGCCCCCAGCATGGGCTGTTCGGCCACACCCAGGACAACATGATCGAGTGGGAATCGGACGACGTCGGCCGCTGGGAAATCCCGGTCCACAGCCTGTATGGCGAGCACCGGGAACCGACGCCGGAGATGCTGGACGGCATCGAGGTTCTGGTGATCGACCTTCAAGACGTCGGGGCCCGATACTACACGTTCATCTGGACGACTGCTCTTTGCATCAAAGCCTGCGAGCCGCTGGGCATTCCGGTTCTCATTCTCGACCGACCCAATCCGATCGGCGGCGCCGTGGTAGAAGGCACGGTCCTCGATCCGGACTTCGCGAGCTTCGTCGGTCTCTATCCGTTGCCGACTCGCCACGGCATGACGCTCGCCGAGATCGGCGGCTACCTCAATGCCCGCTTCTTCCCTAAGGCTCAGGTCGACAAAGTGCTTATGGAAGGGTGGCAGCGAAGCGCCTTTCTCGACGAAACCAACGCCCCGTGGGGCATGCCGTCGCCAAACATGCCGACCGTCGACACCGCCGTCGTCTATCCCGGCGGATGCCTGCTGGAGGCGACGAACCTCAGCGAGGGGCGAGGGACGACCCGGCCGTTCGAAATCGTAGGCGCGCCGTACATGGACGGACAAAGCTGCGCTCAGTCCCTCAACGGCCTCGATCTTCCCGGCGTCCATTTCCGCCCGCTCCAGTTCGAGCCGACGTTCAACAAGCACGCCCGGACCCTTTGCGAAGGCGTCTTCGTCCATGTCCTCGACCGCAGCTCGTTTGAGCCGGTCTTGACCTATGTAGCGATCATGCAGGAGGCCCATCGCCTCGGCAAAGGCTCCTTCGCATGGAACCCGCCGCCTTACGAATACGAGTACGCGAAGCTGCCCATCGATATCCTCGCCGGCAATGAATGGCTTCGCGCGGCGGTCGATAACTTAACGCCGCTAGAGGAGATTCGCGGTCGATTCCATGCCGAGTGCAAGGAGTTCGAACCAGAGCGGCGGTTGCACATGGAATACATCTAAGGTTGCGAAACGGGCGTGCATCGTATAATGGGCCTGTGAAGCTTGCCGTCTGCATCGTGCATAACCGTGATAAGGGGCGCGTCACCGACGAGTTGGTGAAGGCAGGGTTCAAATTCACGGTCATCGGCTCAACCGGTGGGTTCCTTCGCGAAGGCAACACCACCTTTATCATCGGCGTCGACGAGACGGAACTGCCCGCTCTTCAGAAGGTGATCGCTCAGAACTCCCAGAGCCGCGAGCAGTTGGTCAACGTCATGCCCTTCGAGGCCGCTCCCCCTGGTGCGTTTATTCCAAGCCCGGTGAAAGTTCCGGTCGGCGGCGCCGTGATGTTCGTGATGAACGTTGAGCAGTTCCACCGTTTCTAAGCTGGACGACCTGATCGGGTTGTCGGCGGCCAAGAGCGTGATCAGAGGACTCGCCGAGAACGAGCGAGGCATCCACGCCATCCTGCTGTACGGCGCCAAAGGCTCCGGCAAGGGCGCGTTGGCGCAGATCCTTACCCAGTTATGGCTGTGCAACCAGCCGACCCCGGACGGCGCGGATGGAACCTGCCGCCCTTGCCAAGCCTATATGCGAGGCAACAGTCCCGACGTGCTTATCGTCGAGCCGCAGGGGCCGAGCAGCATTATTCCGAACAAGGCGATCACCAATTCTTCGCCGGCCAACGACGACCCGCTGCCGCTGCTCGGTTTCTTCCGAACGCCTCCCCTGCTTTCCCGGCACAAGGTCGGCGTGATCGTCGACGCGCACCGCATGAACACCAGTTCGGCGAACGCGCTGCTGAAGACGCTTGAAGAGCCTCATCCCCACGCCAAGCTTTTGCTGACCACTAACGCGGTGGGGAGCATCTTGCCGACGATCCTCTCGCGGTGCCTTGCCGTCGCCTGCGAAGCCCCTTCGGAAGCCGAGATCTCGGCCGCCTTTCCGGATGCCACCGCCGATGAGATCCGCTTCGCGGAAGGAACGCCGGGCCGCCTGCGGACGGTATTCGGTCAGCGCGACCTCTATAAACGGCTTCTGCAATTTGCCCGGCGGCTGCCCAGCCGCTCGCCGGCCGAGGCCTTGGTCGTCTCCGAAGAATTCCAGTCGATCGTCGAAGGCTTCCGCGCCACCGGCGAAACCGGCGCCCGTGCCGCCAACGCCGAAGCCCTCAACGCCTTGGCCATCTACTTCGCCCGGGACCCCTCCTGCCCCCCAAGCTGGCCCCAACAGATCATCGAGTCCCACCGCCGCATCCTCGGAAACGGCGGCGCCTCCGTCGTCTTCGACGCGTTGTTTACACGTCTCCTCTCCTAGGAGCGCGGACTTTAGTCCGCCAGGCCTGCGCGCCGAAAACCAAACTTTAAGGGCTATAGCCCTTGAGCTTGATCAGTTCCAGCCTGTCGCAGGCGGCAGCGTTAGCTGAACTCCATGGCCAAAGAACGGGATCTTGACAAAGTTTGGCTTTCACCGGATTCCACTCGATATAGCGGCGGACGCCGGTGAAGTGGTCGAAGTTTCTGATGACGCGGTCGAAGTAACTCGGCTGCCAAAGGCGGCCTTCTCGCTGCATGAGCTTGTTCAGGGCTGAAGATGAGGATCCTTTCAAAGCCTGGACCAGCTTGTCGAGCGAAATGCCGAGAGGCGTTCTATTTCCCATCTTTCCAAAACGGTCGCCGGCATAGCGTCCGCGAGTCGCCATGTCAAGAACTGAGGCACATCGCCGGCGTCGATATGTGGCAAATAACCCCTCGAATAACGGCCCCTGGCTTC
>Ga0206868_10072_pt1 | contig 30670 bp, 25 predicted proteins | sample Alteio_BWOrgCont_38_FD_152901 | JGI IMG/M metagenome (GOLD analysis project Ga0206868, IMG submission 152901) | Enriched cells from forest soil in Barre Woods Harvard Forest LTER site, Petersham, Massachusetts, United States -... | ecosystem: Environmental > Terrestrial > Soil > Temperate forest >... | reverse complement strand
CTCAGCAGCGCAGGGCGGCACGATGACGGTGGAGGATTTGAGCTCGTATTCGGCAGAGTGGGTGGAGCCGGTTTCGACGAAGTACCGGGACTGGACGGTGTACGAGCTGCCTCCCAATGGCGATGGGATTGCGGCGCTGGAGATGCTGAACATCATGGGGCAATCACAACCATCGCCAGATGGCCCGCTGAGCGTGGCCGAGCTGCATGAGCGCATCGAGGCCATGAAGCTGGCCTATGCGGATGTGAAGGCGTATGACGGCGATCCGCGGTTTGGGAAGATTCCGGTAGCGGAGCTGCTTTCGCAGGAGTTTGCGGCCAAGCGGGCGAAGTTAGTCGATCCGGAAAAAGCCAATTGCGATGTGGCTCCGGGGGCGCTGGGCGGGAGCGATACGACGTATCTCTCGGTGGTGGATAGGGACGGCAATGTGCTGTCGCTGATTCAGAGCGTGTATTCATCGTTCGGGTCGGCGGTGACGGTGGAGGGCGAGGGATTTGTTCTGCAGAACCGGGGCGGACTTTTTACGCTGGATGAGAAATCTCCCAACGCGCTGGCGGGGCGGAAGCGGCCATTCCATACCATCATTCCTGCGTTCATGGAGCGGGGGACGCAGCATATCGGCTTTGGGATTATGGGTGGGATGAATCAGCCGCTGGCTCATGCGCAGTTTGTTTCGAACTTTGTGGATTATGGGATGAATATCCAGGCAGCGCTGGAAGAGGCGCGGTTCACGGTGAGTGCGAAGCTGGGATGCAACATCGTGATCGAGTCACGGGTAAAGCCAGAGGTGCGGGAGATGCTGACCGGCATGGGGCATATGTTCGATGTTCGGAAGGAGTATTCGACGACGATGGGGCGGGGGCAGGTGGTGATGTTCGACTCGGCGACGGGAATGAAGTTTGGCGCTTCGGATCCGCGCGCGGATGGCGTGGCGGAGCCGGAGATGCCGGGGGTGTCTGGAGTCGGTTCTGGGTCTCAGTAGCGGAATGCGTGTTCGCTATGGCGCAGAGGGTCTATATGCGTCTCAGTACAATGGAATAGCTGTAAGGAGGCAAGGCGATGAAGATGAAAGTGTGGATGGCGCTACCAGTGATGGCGAGCGCATTGATGCTGGGGGCGGGACCGATGAGCGCGGCTCAGGATAGCACCGCGAAGCAGGATGTAAAGGACGCAGGCAAGGACACCAAGGACGCGGCCAAGAAGACCGGTCACGCGGTGGCCAAGGGAACCAAGACCGCGGCGAGCAAGACGAAGGAAGGCACCGAGAAGGCTGCAGATAAGACCAAGGAAGGTACCGAGAAGGCATACGACAAAACCAAGAGCGGAACGAAGACTGCCGCTGTGAAGACCAAGGACGCTACGAAGACTGGCGCCGAAAAGACCAAGGAAGGCACGGAAAAGGCCTACGACAAGACCAAGAGCGGCACCAAAACGGCGGCTGAGAAGACCAAAGAAGGGACTGAAAAAGCTGCCGACAAGACGAAGGCTGGAACCAAGAAGGTGGTTCATGGCGCGGCCAAAGGAACGGCCAAGACTGCTGACAAGGTTGAGGACAAGACTGCGCCTAATTAAATTGTTATCCCGTCCTTGGCGCGATGGAACTGTGTCCGAGATGGCACCCGATCTTATTGATCGATTTGATCGATTAGTTCGATGCAAGGAGAATCCCCGCCGCTGTGGTATTGAGCGGCGGGGATTGTTTTGTCAGGACGTGGAGAGGTGCTGTTTGCCTAGGGATGCGGCGCGGTGCCTACGGATTTCTCCGGCAGGAAGGCGTTGGCGAGGCGGTCGGAGACGCGCATCTTGCGGAGGGTGTGCACGATCTCGGGAGCGAATTCAGCCAGGAGATTGTGGGAGGCGAAGGATGTCAACTCGATCGAAGCGTGCTGGTAGGCGTGGGTGAAATCGTTGTAGCCATCGGGGTAGTAGGCCATGCCGACAGCGCCCCCGGCCATGCTTCCAGCGAGGTTGCCGAGGGCGAGGGTGCGCCGATCTGAGGTGTTGCGGTCGACGACGGTGAAGACAAGCGCGTGTACCGTGCGCTTGGCGAAGTTATGGCTAAGGCTGGGATAGTAACGCGGGTCTTCGCGATCGATGGCGGCGACGGTGAAATGGGTGAATCCGGCGGTGGTGTGACGGGAGAATTCGGAGCCATAGAGGCGTCCGAAGGCCCCGCCGCCATCGCGCCATTCGCGTGGATAGTGATCGGGCGGATCGGCCATGTCCACGAGAGCGTCGCCTACGGGAACGAGGAAGGCGGAGATACCGAGGCTGGTGTGCACCTCGAGGTGGAACCGTTCGCCGAGGGTCAACGTGCCCGTGGGTTGCGGGTTAGGGGAGTCCGGCAGCGGGACGCGGCGTTCGGGCAGGAGACCTTCTGCCGTGGGAGCTAATGGTTGCTGGGCGATCGATGGGAGGCAGAGACAGAGACAGGCGAGGAATGCTGCGGCGAATTGTTTCACGGGCCTCAGATTGCAGGGTCTTGCTAACATTTGAAGGGCTTTCCTGAGGCTTTGAGCTTTTTGTAAGAGTGCTGGTCTGAGACGGGTTCAGCAGCATTCCCCTAACGTTTAACAAGCATAGTCATCGGGGATGGAATTGGATGATCTAAATGACACAGCGGAGCTGGACAGGGAACTGTGGGTTGAAATCTGGAGTCATGCTCTCAACATGAGATGAAACACGCATGGGCTGCTGGCACGGTATACTTCGGGAACTGTTTCAGGTGAGAGGAATGAAGATGGGTATGCGGATCGGCAAGCGGGGACCGGCGGCGTTGATGGCTGTGGCAATGGTTATGGCGGGAGCGCTGGGCGCGGCGCGGAGCAGCGAGGCGCAGGCGGGAGATACGGTTCTGTCGCAGGCGGAGATGAGCAAGCTGCTGCCGGCCTCAGTGTATTTCAAAGGCCAGTCGGCGACCACGCAAGTGCGCAACTCAGGCGGGGTGAAGTTTGCCGATGGAACGTTTGTACTGGCAACGCTAGTGGATACCAGCGGGTACTCGTCCGAAGTTGCGCAGAAGTATCAGGCGTATTTCATTGCCGAGACACCGATCAAGATCGAGGGGCATGATCTACCGGCAGGCGTCTATGGCGTGGGCTTTATCGCGGAGAGCAAGTTTGTGGTGCTGGATGTTGGCGCGCATGATTTGTTCACGGTGGATTCGCATAAGGATGAGGGGCTGAAGAGGCCGACGCCGTTGAAAGTTTTGGCGGAAGGTGGCGGGTTCCGGTTGTATGCGGGGCGGAATTATGTTGGGTTTGCGCGGTAGATAGAGTTCAATGATTTGAATGAGGCGGTCGGGTTCTTGGTCCGACCGCCCTTGTTTTGGGTCATCGAAAGGCTGTAAACAGCCATATAAAGCTATAGATACAAAGTATCCCACCTTAGTCGCGACACAACCACGACAAAGATGGGGCACCCGCTTTTGCTAGATGGTTGAAGAAAACCAGTGGACGCCTGCGCCGGCCAAGGGGGCTTCGTCCATGAGGGCGGAGATGGCTAGTTTTGTTTCGAAAGTGAGGGCTTTACGGGTGGCGGGGAGAAACAGCGCGGAGGCGCGGGCGATGCCGCCACCCATGACGACGATATCTGGGCGAAAGGCGGCGGCGTGCTGATTGAGGGCTAAACCGAGGTGCCGGCCGAAATCTTGGAAGGCCTGACGGGCGCGGCAGTGGGCGGCGTATGGATCGTTGGGATCGAGAGCGGGGACGGCGGGTGGAAGCGGCGGTTCAGGGCAGGGATGATCGCCTTTTGCGGTGTCGGCGATGGTGGAGACCTCGGCTTCGAGGCCGGTGAGCTGCTGGAATTGGTGACGGAGGAAGCGGGTGGAGACGAAGTCTTCGACGGTGGCTCCGTTGTAGGGAAGGTTCCACATTTCGCCGCCAGGTGGCACGCCCTCTGCGTTGTTGGGGCTGCTGTCCGCAATATGCGCGTTGATGGCAAAGGCTGCGCCGATGCCGGTGCCGAGGGTGAGTCCGAGGACGCGCGCGTAGCCTTTACCGGCTCCAGCGCCGGATTCGCCGAGGGTGAAGGCGGCGGCGTCGTTGACGAAGCGGAGCTGGCTGGGTTGCCAGTGAAAGCGAGCGGCGAGAGCGGATTTCAGATCGAAATTCAAGAGGGATTGCAGCTTGTGCCGCATGTGGCTGATGCCGTTCTCATAGTCGAAGGGGCCGGGCATGGCAAGGCAGGCGCCGGCGATCTGGGAACGGTCAACATGCGCGGAGTTTGCGGCAGCTTCACCGAGGGTGTGGATGAGGCGGACGAAGCTGGCGGCGGAAAAGTGGCCTGTACCGGACTCATGATCGGGAAGCGGGGCGCGGGTGAGGCCGTGGAGGGTGTATGTTCCCTGCTCGCATAGGGCGGCCGAGATATGGCTGCCGCCAATGTCATAGGCCAGCGCGTATTGGAGGGGTGTCGGCACGGCTTCGGTAACCGTTCCGTTGTATCACAGGCGGCAAGTCAGCGCTTCGCGTAGCGAGTTGGCAAGTTAGCGGGAATTGAGCCATAGGCGGAGTTCGTCCGATAGATGCTCCACAAGTTCGAACCAGTTGTGTGGGCTGGGCTGGCGGAAAAGGCGGGCTTGCGGGTACCAGGGAGTGGTGAGCCGGTGTTGCATCCAGCGCCAGTCGGATTGCCATGGGAGAAGAATCCAAAGGGGCTTTCCCATAGCGCCGGCGAGGTGGGCGATGGCGGTGTCGGTTGTGATGACCAGGTCGAGGTTGGCAATGAGGGCGGCGGTGTCGGCGAGGTCGTGATCGTTGGATGAGGCGTCGAAAGGCTGGAGATGAGAGGGGAGTTGAGCGATTTGTTGGGACGGCAGACCGTGTTGCAGGGAGAGCCAGCTAATGTTGGGGATTTCGAGGAGTGGAAGGAAATTCTGGAGGGTAGTGGAGCGTTCGTGGTCGCTGCCGTAGTTGGGGTTGCCGGCCCAGTTGAGGCCGATTTTCGGATGGGAGTGGTCGCCTAGGGCCGAGAGCTCCGCCGCGCGCTGCTCAATGAGTTGGGGATCGGCCTGGAGATAGGGTTTGCTTTCGAGTGAGGCGGCGGGAATGGTTTCGAGAGAGGTCTGGAAAATGGCCGGGAGACTTAGGAGCGGGACATGGTGGGTGAAGGGCGGCAGGGGCTGGCCGTGAGACAGGATTTCGACGGTGAGGCCGGAGACAGCCGATTGGAGTGAGGTCGCGTATGGGGCCAGGAGACGCACGAGAAGGGGTTGGACTTCGAGGATGAGGTGGGTATTGGGTGAGCGCTCGGCAACGAGCGGCAGATAACGGAGGAACTGAATTGTGTCGCCGAGGCCTTGTTCGCTGTAGATGAAAAGAGACGCCGGGGCGGTCAGCGGCTCGCCTTGCCAGCGGGGCTGATAGAAGACGCGCGGCCGGGGATGAACTTCGCGGAACTGCCAGCGGATTTCGTAGTTGGGCCAGCCTTGAGCAAAGTTGCCGAGCCGAAACTGGGTTAGAGCGAGATTGTAGCGGACGCCGGGGTGGTGCGGATCGCATTGCAGGGACGCCTGATGCGCGGCTTCGGCTTCGGCGCAGCGGCCCAGGCGAAGGAGGGCGTTGCCGCGGTTGCTGGCGGCGGTTCTGTGGCCCTGGGCTTCGGCTTCTTCAAAGGCTTGGATGGCTTCTTCGACCAGAAGAGGATATGGGTCGGGGGTGACCTGAGCAGTGTGCTCGGCGAGCAGGAGGATGCCGCGGGCGTTGGGGATCTCGGTGTTTTGGCGGCTTGGGTCTGCGGATTCTGCGGTACGGATGGCTTGCCAGGCCTGGGGGAATTGATGCTGTTCGAGATGGAGGTAGGCGAAAGCTACGTGGATTTCGGAGAGGCGAAGGAGGGCTGCAGCGGCGCGGGCTGTGCCGGAAAAATTGAGGGCGGCCTCGTAGTGCAGCTGTGCCGGGCCAAATTGACGGCGGCTGCGATGAAGGTGGCCGAGGTTGAGGTGGGCGCTGATGCGCGTGTTCACTGCGGAGGTGTGCTCACCCTGGCTGGCGGCGATGGATTCGATGGACTGGTGGTAACAGGGCTCGGCTAGCTGATCGCGGCCGTCGGCGACCAGTTCCACGCCTAGATTGAGCCATGCAGCGGCGAAGCTGGGACGTAGTTGAACGGCGCGGCGGTAGGCTGCGATGGCCTGGAGATGATCGCCGAGCTTGCCGTGGGCGAAGGCTTGGGCGAAGTGGCATTCGGGGCTGGTGGGGGTTTGTCTGGCGGCGAAGCTGAAATGGCGGAGGGCAGCAGCGAAATCGTCTTCGAGGGCCAGTGCATTGCCCAGGCCGTAGTGGGCAGCGGTGAGTGAAGGCTGGAGAGCGAGTGCTTGCTTGAGGGCTGCTTTGGCCGGCGCAGTCTGATGGAGCGCGTTGAGAACGTCGCCCAGATTGGCCCAGGCGAGCGCGGACTGCGGAGCGGCGGCGAGGGCGGCTTCGGCCATGTGCAGAGCGGGCTCGATCTGATTGCTCTGGCGTGCGATGAGACTGAGGCCGAGGAGTGCCTGGGGTGAATGTGGATCGGATTGGAGGGCCTGGCGGTAGGATTCCGCAGCCTGGAGAAGGTTGCCCTGGGCATGGTTACGGCGGGCTCGATCGAGCGTGGAGGGATGAGCGAGGAGGGTTGCGGTGGGCATGCGCTAGGTTGAGGGTAGGGTTTGGCTGCCGATGCCCAGACGATTGGGGTAGATTTTGTTGCCGGTGTTCCCGGAGTGGGACTCCGAGCGACCTGGTTCCAGATTCTTAGGCGGCGCGACGCATGGCGATGATATGCAGGGCGATGGTGGAGAAGATGACGGCGATGCCGGTGAGCATGAGGCTCTGTGGGAGATTGCCTTGGAGATTGCGTGCGGAGTCGATGGTCTGGTACTGGATGAGGGCGAAGAGGATGACGGTTTCGGCCTTGAGAAAGGCGATCATGTTGAGGGCCAGTTCCTGCAGGCGCGGGCGGTTCTTTGGTGTGACGCGGACCGGGTAGTTGAAGACTGCCGGGTTGCGGCTGACGACGGTGATGAGCAGGTAGAGAACGAGGGCTACGGCGGGGAGGACGAGGAGCATCTGCGGGGGGCCGTAGGCGTTGGGACGGCCGGCTAAATCGAAGTGGGTCGGGATGGGTCCGGTGAGCGCGCGCGGGCCGTACAAAGCGGCCCAGGTGATCCAGAGGAGGATGGCGAGGGCTGTCAAGGAGATGGCTTCGAGGTATTTACGCATGAGGTGCGATCGAGAGGGCTCAGGGAAAGCATACCTCAGAGGTCTATCTCGAACTTCGATCTCGAATTTCACGGCCTCAGATCGTCCGGGCCGGGGTCAGGATACCGCAACAATGGCTCGTGAAGATCTCCACACATCGAAAAGAACCCCACATCCCAGGTTCAGGATGTGGGGTACCCACGTTGGGTTGAAGAGGCCCTACCTTGTGTTGAAACCCGATTACTGATCGTTGCCCTGCACCAGCTCGGTCGCCGCCGGTTTGAGGTAGCCGAAGAGGCCGCCTGTGCCGTGATCGGGGCCGGCGGTGAAGTAGAGTTCTGAGGCAGGCGCGGCTGTTGCGTCATAGCTGCCCGCGGAGGCGCTGTTGCCGGGGCTGATGGCCCAGAGGCCGGCGATGGAGAGGTTGTTGCCGGTGGAGTCTTTGACGAGACCGACGAAGTCTCCGGTGGCGAGGTCGTAAGCGGCGATGGTGCCGCCGAATTCAGTTGTGCTGCCGCCGGCGAACTGGCCGATGAGCAGGTCGTGGCTGTAGGCGCCGAAGTCGAGAGGCGCCAGGGCTACTCCCCAGGGTGCATTGAGCCAGCTGCCGTGCTGCAGGCGCTGGAGAAGCTTGCCGGTTGAGGAGAAGATGTCGACGAAGCCGAGGCCTTCGCCATCGGTCTCGAAGGGCTTGCCCTCCTGATGAAGGACGAAGGTGACGACGATGTCGTTGCCGATGGCCTGCACGTTGAAGGGAACGAAGTCGCGGGGCAGGCGCTCGTCGTTGAAGGCGCGGTCGTTGTCGTTATCCCGGCCACGGTCGTTGTCCCGGTCATCCCGGTCCGGATGGCCGAGGGTGACTTTGTGGAAGGCGGAGTCGAAGACATCGACGCGGCCTTTGGTGAAGTTGGCGGCGTAGAGATAGCGATTGCCGTTGATGGTGGCGGAGGTGAGGCCGGTGTAGCTGGAGCCGTCCGTAGCTTTGAAGACAACGGTGGCGGTTTTGGACGGTGGCGCACCGCCGGGAGGTATGCCGATGGTGGGATTCCAGCCGGAGATTGTGCCGTCGATGGTGGAGAAGAGGAAGGCTGCGGGTGCGCCTTTGGCGAGGAGAAAGTCGGTTGTGCTGCCGTTGGCGATGGTTCCGGTGGGCGTGCCGGTGGGGAAGGTCTTGCTGTTGGGATCGGCTTTGGGGATGGTGACGACGAGGGGCGTGATGGCTCCGACGCCGTTGTAGAGAGTGCTGAGGCCGGTGCCGTTATCGGAGATCCACCAGGGTGAGCCGGAGGAGCGGGAGAGTCCCCAGGGATTGACGAGATTGGGGTCGGTGACGGGAGCCACGCCCGAGGTGTTGGCGACGAGATTGACCTGGGTGTAGTGCTGGGCGAGTGCCGGGGATGCCAGAGCGAGCGATAGCGATACGGCTGTGGCGACGTGGGAAAGGACCTTCATCGAACTTCCTCCTGCTGCTGTAAAGCCCCGCGATTTGTTCTACCGCTGCCGCATCGGGCCGGCCTGGAGGTTGAAGGTGAGGCCGGCCGGACGGGCTGGATGTGGAGTCTGCGTGCGGGGGAGGGCGCAGGCCAAATCCTCCCGAAGGCTATGCCTGTGGGTGGGGGCCTGATGTCAGGGAGATGTCATTCATTTGTCAAAGGAATTTGGGGTTGTGTACAGGTAGGGCTTTAGGATGGAGCGGAATGGATTGGAGCGGTTTGTGATGAAGATGCGTCCCGGTGGAGTAACTGGATTTCTTTTGTGCGGGAAAGAGTGGACCGATGGTGAGGCGATGGAGGTGCGGTCGCCGTGGGATCAAGGGCTCATTGGGAAAGTGACGGTTGCGACACGCAAGGATGCTCGCGAAGCGGTGACTCATGCGGTGGCTTCGCTGCGGCGCGCGCGGGCTTTGCCGCGATGGAAGCGCAAGGAGATTCTGGAAGATATTGCCGCGGCGCTGATCGAGCAGAAGGAGCGGTTTGCTCAGTTGATCGTGGCCGAGGCGGGTAAGCCGGTGCGCACGGCGCGCGTTGAAGTGGAGCGGGCGATCTTGACGTTTAAGACTGCGGCTGAGGAGGCTGTGCGGCTGGGCGGGGAGTCGATCCCTCTGGACCTGACCGAGGGCAATGAGGGCCGGTGGGGTCTGGTGCAGCGCTTCCCGGTGGGGCCGGTGCTGGCCATTACGCCGTTCAATTTTCCCTTGATGCTGGTGGCGCACAAGCTGGCGCCCGCCATCGCTGCCGGATGCCCGGTGGTGCTGAAGCCCGCCCCGCAGACGCCTTTCACCGCGCTGGCACTGGGCGAGGTGGTGTTGAAAGCCGGGTGGCCGGAGGAAGCGCTGGCAGTGCTTCCGCTCAAGAACGAGGACACAGCGTGGCTTGCCGAGCGAGAAGACCGGCTGAAACTGGTGAGCTTTACCGGCTCGGCGGCGGTGGGATGGAATCTGAAGGCCAAATCGGGAAAGAAGCGGGTGGCGCTGGAGCTGGGCGGAAATGCGGCGGTGATTTTGCACTCCGACTGGAAGGATCTGGACACGGTGGCCAGCCGGGTGGCGCATGGGGCCTTTGGCTATGCGGGGCAGAGCTGCATCAGCGTGCAGCGGGTATATGTGGAGCGGCCTATTTTTCAAACATTTACCTGGAAGCTGGTCGACAGGGCGCAGAAGATGGTGCGGGGCAATCCGGCGGATGAGGCAACCGAAGTTGGACCGGTGATCCGGCCTGCGGATGCGGAGCGGATTGAGAGCTGGGTCAAGGAGGCCGTTGAAGCCGGTGCGAAGCTGGTGGAGGGTGGCGGACGGGATGGTTCGCTTTTGGAACCGACCATCCTCTCTGGGACCAAACCGGGCATGAAAGTGCTGGACGAAGAGGTTTTCGGGCCGGTTGTGGTGATCGAGCCTTATGACGATTTTGAGGATGCGCTGGCCATGGCCAACCACTCGCGGTATGGACTGCAGACTGGTTTGTACACCCGCGATGCGGGCCGGATTATGACCGCGTACCGGGAGCTGGAGATAGGCGCGCTGATTGTGGGCGACACGCCGACTTGGCGCATGGACACGATGCCGTATGGAGGCATCAAGGATTCTGGGCTAGGGCGCGAGGGCGTGCGTTGGGCGATCGAGGAGATGACGGAGCCGCGGATGCTGGTGATGGCGGGGATGTAAAAATTCAACAATCGATGGCGCTATTTCCGCGTGCGGCGAATCATACCTAACGACATCGCCCAGCCCTGTTTAACAGAAGTGTCGCAAATCATCATCGGGGCGCAATGCATCTTCCCACGTTTTGGGACACGAAAGGGGTTAGCGAAGGAGTTGAAAGCGGATGGATTCCCAAAATCGCAAGCTTATTTGTTTTCAATCGGTTATCGGAATTAAATCTGGGAATAATTTTCGAGTTTTGAGGCAAACTTGGGTGTGCCTCGCCACGTTTCACTGCTATATTGATTTTTCGGGGTTGTCCTGTACTGGGCACTCCACCACACGAACCTGGGCCCTATGGTCGCGTTGTCATCCTGGGCAGCTCTCGCGAGAGGGCAATCGAGACCGAAGCCCGCGTAGACGCAAGAATCAACCGGAAGCAGGGAAGCATTCATGGCGCAGATTTTTGACCGCAGCTCGAACGCGCTGGCACGCATGAGCCTGGTCCTGACGGGATTGATCGTAATTGCCCTGGGCGTGACGCTGGATGGGTTGCAGCGATCGCCGTGGGTAACACGACAGGGGCAGCGGCCGGACCAGCCGGTGCCGTTCAGCCACAAGCACCATGTGCAGGGGCTGGGACTGCAATGCCAGTACTGTCACGTCACAGTGGAGAAGTCGAGCTACGCGGGCATTCCGCCGACCAAGACCTGTATCAACTGCCACTCGCAGATCTGGACCAACGCCGCGTTGCTGGGGCCTGTCCGCAAGAGCTGGGCCACCGGCGAATCGCTGGTGTGGACCAAGGTGCATGACCTTCCCGATTATGTTTATTTCAATCACTCGATTCATGTGAACAAGGGTCTCGGTTGCGCGAGCTGTCATGGCCGCGTGGATCTGATGCCGCTGATGTATCAGCAGAACACCCTGCAGATGGAGTGGTGCCTGAACTGCCATCGCGACCCGGCGAAGAACCTGCGGCCGGTTAGCCAGGTGTACAACATGGCCTGGGAAGGCCCGACCACTGAAAAGCCGGTTTGGTGCGCTGTGAACGATGAGAAGAGCGGTAAGCCGACGGCGCAGAGCGTAGATTGCAAGACTTCAGAGCCAGGCAAGGCCGGAACTGAAGTAGCTTCGCTGAACGCGTTGAAGCTGCCGGGCATGGCTGGAGTTCCGGGGCAGACTGAAGCGGCAATGACGCTCCCGACACAGTTGAGCTATACGAAGTTCACCACGCAGAGAGATCTGGGCAACTTCCTGATCGACCATTACAAGATTCGCAAGCCGAATGAGCTTGCCAGCTGCGAGGTATGCCACCGATGAGCAGCGAGTTGGGAAAAGACAAGATGCATTCGGATCGTGAGAATTATGGTGGGGTCGCCGCGCCGGAGATGACGCTGGCCGAGGTGCGCGAGCAGCTCAAGGGCAAAAAGGGCAAGCGCTATTGGCAGTCGATCGACGAGCTGGCGGGAACGCCTGAGTTCGAGGCTGCTGTTTCGAAGGAGTTTCCCGATCAGGCGCAGGAGTGGATCGACCCAGTCTCGCGTCGCGGGTTCATGAAGCTGATGGGCGCTTCGATGGCGCTGGCCGGTCTTGCCGGTTGTACCAAGCAGCCGGATGAGCCGATCTATCCCTACGTCAAGCAGCCGGAAGATTTGATTCTGGGCAAGGCGAACTACTTCGCCACGGCGCATCCTTTCGCGACCGGCGGCGTTCCGCTGCTGGTTAAGTCCGATGCCTATCGGCCGATCAAGGTGGATGGCAATCCCGATCACCCGTACAATCTGGGTTCTTCGGACGTGTTCACGCAAGGCACGCTGCTGGATCTCTACGATCCCGATCGTTCGCAGCGGCCCACGCTGCGCGGCGTGGTTTCGGAGTGGCCGGAATTCTTTCAGGCCTACCGCGAACGGCTGGCGCAGGGCAAGGGGAATGGCGGCGAGGGAATTTATTTCCTGAGCACTTCTTTTACTTCGCCTACGTTGCAGCGGCAGTGGAGCGAGGCTCAAAAGGCGTATCCGAAGGCGAAGCTGGTGCAGTATGACCCGGCGCTGGCGGGGACCTTCTTTTCCAAGGGTGCGAATCCGCAGTACTCGCTGGCCGACGCCGATGTAATCGTCTCGCTAGATGCGGATTTTCTTTCCGGCGCTACGTATCCGGGATTCCATAAACTGACGCGCGACTACGCGGCGCGGCGGAAGAATCCGGCGCAGGGGATGAACAGGCTCTACGCGATTGAGAGCACGCCGACTACGACCGGCATGAAGGCCGAGCATCGGCTGGGGTTGCGGGCGAGCGAGGTGCCGGCATTTGCCGCCGCGCTGGCAAGTGCGGTTGGGGCTGCGGGCGTTTCGGCTCCGGCGTATAGCTGGACTTCTGAGCAAAGTAAATTTCTCGCGGCGCTGGCCAAGGATCTGAAGGCCAGTGCAGGCAAGAGCGTTGTCATTCCTGGGCTGTATCAGGACAATTCGGTAGCCGCGCTGGCGTTGGCGATCAACGATGCGCTGGGCAATGTGGGCAAGACGGTCAAGGCTTCTGTCGAGTCGGAAGGGCTTCCCTTTGCGTCTCCCGACCAGATCGGCGATCTGAAGGCGCTGGTAGCGGATTTGAATGCCGGCAAAGTCGATTGGCTGATCATGCTGAATTCGAATCCGGTCTATGATGCTCCTGCGGATTTCGATTTCAAGACGGCGATGGGCAAGGCCAAGATCTCCGTTCATCTGGGGTCGCATGTGGGCGAGACCGGCCAGGAGGCGATCTGGCATCTGCCTGCGGCGCACTATCTGGAATCGTGGTCCGACGTTCGGTCCTATGACGGAACGGTCTCAGTCATCCAGCCGCTGATTGAGCCTTTGTATGGCGGTCATACGGCGCATGATTTTATCCAGGGAATGTTGGATGACCCTTCGATTTCTGCCTACACGGCGGTGAAACAGACGTGGGCCGTACAGCTAGGTAAGGGCGATGCGGATCTGAACTGGCGCAAGGCATTGCACTCCGGATGGATCGAAGGGACAGCCTTCGATAAGCCAGCCTCGCTGAAGGCCGGTGCGACTGCGGTTCCAGCGCCTGCTTCAAAAGATGCCTTCGAGATCATCTTCCGTCCCGATCCGAATATCTATGACGGACGTTATTCCAACGTCGGCTGGCTGCAGGAGTTGCCCAAGCCGGTGACCAGCTTGGCGTGGGACAACGCGGCGCTGATCTCGGGCGCAACGCTGACTAAGCTGGGCGTGGAAGAAGACGACATCGTCGAGATCACAGTTGACGGACGTACGGTCAGGGCATCGGTGCTGGTAGCCCCCGGGCATCCGGATAACTCGGCTACGCTCTATCTCGGCTATGGACGTGAGGCAGCCGGGCGCGTGGGCTCGGGGCAGGGTTTCAATGCATATCTGATCCGCACTTCGGCGGCGCCGTTCTATACGACCGGCAGCGTCAAGAAGGTCGATGGCAAGTGGGGCTTGGCGGTCACCAAGAGTCACTATCAAGATCATCGCGGCAAGTTTGCAGGTGGCAAGGGCGATGGCAAGAATTCGCTGGAATGGAATGAGGCTGAGACGCGCGGTGTGATCCGCTCGGCGACGCTTGAGGAGTACAAAGCCAATCCGGGATTTGCCAATGCGGACGATGAAGAGCATCCCGTAGACCACAAAGACATTTCGCTCTTCCCGAACTGGGAGTACAAGGACAATGCCTGGGGCATGTCCATCGACTTGAACAGTTGCGTTGGCTGCAATGCCTGCATCGTGGGCTGTTATGCCGAGAACAATATCCCGGTGGTAGGCAAGCAGCAGGTGCGGATCGGGCGCAACATGCAGTGGCTGCGCATCGATACTTATTTCGAAGGCGATCTGGCGGCGCCGCGGGCTCACTTTCAGCCGATGGCCTGCCAGCATTGCGAGAACGCTCCCTGCGAACAGGTTTGCCCGGTTGGCGCGACGGTGCACACGCCGGAAGGCCTGAATTCGATGGTCTACAACCGCTGCGTGGGTACGCGCTATTGCTCCAACAACTGCCCGTACAAGGTGCGGCGCTTCAACTTCCTGCTCTTCTCTGACTACGAGACGGAGAGCCTGAAGCTGATGCGCAACCCGGATGTTTCGGTCCGTTCGCGCGGCGTGATGGAGAAGTGCAGCTACTGCGTGCAACGTATCTCCGAAGCCAAGATCGATGCGGATAAGGAAAACCGTGCGGTGCGCGATGGCGAGATTGTGACGGCGTGCCAGCAGGCCTGCCCGACCAGCGCGATCACCTTTGGCAACATCAACGACCGATCCAGCAAGGTGGCCAAGCTGCGCAGCGATAAGCGAAGCTACTCGGTGCTGGCCGATCTCAACACCCGTCCGCGGACGCAGTATCTGGCTGCGGTATTGAATCCGAACCCCGAACTTGCCGAGGCGCCTGAAGAGCATGCCCCGGCGAAGGGCTGAGTACTTCTGAAGTTTGTCGATGGAATCCGGCGATCGAAAAGCAGATCCTTCGCTTCGCTCAGGATGACAAGAGTGGGGTTGAAGTAAGGCAAGGGTTTTAACACTAAGAGGCTCGAACTGGCGATGGCAACGAAGGATATCAAAACTCAAGATCCGATGATCGACCCGCAGACCGGGGAGTTCCGGGTTCTTGCGCCTGGGCAGACCTTCAAATCGGTGACGGCGAAGATTGCCGACATCGTGCTGACGCCGCACACCCCGCTGGGCTGGTTTGGCGTCTTCACTGTGGGCGGGTCGGTTGCAGTCTGCCTTCTCGTCGCCGTGACCTGGCTGTTTCTCAAGGGCGTCGGTATCTGGGCCATCACACAGCCGGTGGCGTGGGGCTTCGCGATTATCAACTTCGTCTGGTGGATCGGTATCGGCCACGCAGGCACGCTGATCTCGGCGATTCTGCTGCTCTTCAAGCAGGGCTGGCGTAATTCGATCAACCGCTTCGCCGAGGCGATGACCATCTTCGCCGTGGTCTGCGCGGGCATGTTCCCGCTCATCCACGTAGGCCGGCCGTGGCTGGGATACTGGCTCTTCCCGCTTCCTTTAACCATGAATGTGTGGCCGCAGTTCCGGTCACCGCTGCTGTGGGACGTCTTCGCGGTTTCGACCTACGCGACGATCTCGGTGGTCTTCTGGTACATGGGCATGATCCCCGACTTCGGCACGCTGCGCGACCGCTCCAAGTCGAAGTTCGCCCAGTACGCATACGGCTGGGCTTCGCTGGGCTGGCGCGGCTCAGTGCGGCACTGGATGCGGTATGAGACTGCTTCCCTGCTGTTGGCGGGCTTGGCGACGCCTCTAGTTCTTTCAGTTCACACGGTCATCAGCTTCGACTTCGCCGTGGCGGTCTTGCCCGGCTGGCATACGACCATCTTCCCGCCTTATTTCGTCGCCGGCGCAATTTATTCGGGATTTGCGATGGTGCTGACGCTGGCCATTCCGTTGCGCAAGTTCTATCACCTGGAAGCGCTGGTGACCGAGCGCCATATCGACAATATGGGCAAGGTAATGCTGGGCACCGGGTTGATCGTGGCCTATGGGTACGGGATGGAAGTCTTCATGGCCTGGTACTCAGCCTCGCACTGGGAGTTCTTCATGATGTGGAACCGCATGTTCGGGCCGATGGGCTGGTCCTACGGAATCCTCATCTTCTGCAACATCGCGTTCCCGCTGACCACGCTGTGGGTGCGCAAGTGGCGAACGAATCTGGCCTTCATGTTCGCCATCTCGCTGATCGTGAATACGGGCATGTGGTTCGAACGTTTCGTGATTGTTGTGACCAGCCTGTACCGCGACTTTCTGCCTTCCTCGTGGGGTACGTACCGGGCGACCAAGTGGGATTACATGACCTATGTGGGTACTTTGGGGCTGTTCACGGCGCTGTTCATGCTGTTTGTGCGCTTCCTGCCCATGATTCCAATGAACGAAATCAAGCTGATGCTGCCTTCGGCCAAGATCACTCCCAAGAGTGAGCCGACTGTGGAAGCGGGTGGTGACTGATGCCTGTAGCGATTGAAGGAATCTACGGCGTAGTAGCCGAATTCGATACTCCCTCGGACCTGGTGCGGGCTGCGCAGGCTGCCTACCACGACGGCTGGCGGCGGATGGATTGCTACACGCCTTATCCGGTCGAAGAGGCGGCGGAGGCTATCGGCTTTCACACCAACAAGGTGCCGCTGATTACGCTGATCGGCGGCCTGATGGGCTTGTCCGCGATGTTCTCGCTGGAGACATGGATTTCGACGCTGGCGTATCCGCTGAATATCGGCGGCAGGCCGACGTATTCGTGGCCTGCATTTATCATCCCGGCGTATGAATGGACGATTCTCTTTGCGGGACTTTCGGCATGCTTTGGCATGTTAGCCATGAATGGCCTGCCGAGCTTGTACCATCCGCTTTTCAATGCGCCTAACTTTCGCAACGGGGCTACCGACGACAAGTTCTTCCTGTGCCTGGAGTCGACGGACCCCAAGTTCGAAGTGGCGGAGGCGGTTGCCTATCTGGAGAGCTTTGCGCCGACTTCGGTGGTGGAGGTCGAGTACTGATGCGCGATACCTTCACAATCGATGGCAGAAGAAGCAGATCCTTCGCTTCGCTCAGGATGACAACATCTTTGGTGTCGATGGTTGGGGTGTTGCTGGTCGCCGGTTGCCGGCAGGATATGCATAACCAGCCGAAATTCATTCCGCAGCGGGGGACGGATTTCTTTGCAGACCACCGCTCAGCGCGGCCGCAGGTAGTCAATACCGTGGCGCGCGGACAGTTACAGGAAGACAGCTACTTCTACACCGGTACGGTGATGGGAGCGAATGGCTATCGCGAAGAGAAGGATCAACTTCCCTTCCCGGCAACCATGGCCGTTCTCGAAAAAGGCCAGGAGCGGTTCAATGTCTATTGCACGCCCTGCCACTCGCGGGTGGGCAATGGTCTGGGTGCGATTGTGCAGCGGGGCTACAAGCCGGCGGGAAACCTGAATGACCAGGTGCGACGGGCGCAGCCACTCAGCCACTACTTCTATGTCATGACGCACGGCTACGGCGCGATGCCGGATTACTCGGCGCAGCTTTCGCCGGAAGAGCGCTGGGCGGTTGCGGCGTATATTCGCGCGCTGCAACTGAGCCAGAATGCGACGCAGGCGGATGTGGAAACCGGCGCCACGGTTCAGCCGCTGAAAGATGTGGCCACGGCCAAGGGTTTGCCGGAGGGTTTCGCCGGTCCCTGGGAGCAGCCCACTACGGCGATCAGCGCCCGGCCTAAGAAGACCGACGAAGGAACGCCGGCTCTGGGTCCGGCGGATGGGGTAGATCCCAAGGTCTTCGTTCCGCACTCGGCTGAAGGAAAATCAAGCAAACCGTCCGTTGCGCCTCCGGCGCCCGGGACGGGGAATTAAGGAGCAGGAATCCGGATGGCACACGCTGCTCACGCAAAGGTACTTCCCGCCGATCTCTCGGCGCCCGCGTTTGTGAACGCATGGCGGGCGCGGGCGTTAATGATCGCGGTTCTGTTCACTGTGGTCGCGGTAGTACTCGCATTCCTCGACGGCTCAGTGGACCATGTTTTCCGCGCCTGGGTGGTTGGCCTGGTGCTCACCTTCGGCTTTAGCTGCGGCGGACTGCTTCTGCTGATGCTGCAGTATGTCACGGGCGGTAAGTGGGGTCTGCTGTTGCGCCGACCGCTCGAAGCCATGAGCCGGACGCTGCCGCTGGTGTTTATCTACTGGCTGGCGCTGGGTTTAATGCTGAAGCGGCTCTACATGTGGGCCAATCCGCAGATGGCGGACGACAACTTCAAGGCCGGGCTGATCGACTCCTGGCAGCTGGGAACGATCAAGCACGCGATCGAGTGGAAGCACCCCATGCTGAACGTGGGTGCGTATTGGATTGCAGGGCTGATCTGCTTTGCCATCTGGGGCTGGTATACATGGCGGCTGAATACGCTGAGCCTGAAGCGCGAAGCGGACTCGCCGGTCAACACGCCTTATTGGATCAAGAAGTTCGAAAATATCTCCGGCTTCGGCATCGTGGTCTATTCGCTGACCATGACGGCGATGGTGATCTACTGGGTGATGTCGATGGACGTGACCTGGTACTCGTCGGTCTATGGGCTACTATTTCTGGTGGGCCAGGCATATCAGACGATGGCGCTGGCCCTCATCACCACCCTTGCGCTATCGAAGGCCGAGCCGATCAAAACGATTCTGCGCGTGACCGAACAGTACGACCTGGGCAAGTTCACCTTTGCTTTTGTGATGCTGAATATGTACCTGGCCTTCGCGCAGTTCCTGATCATCTGGTCGGGCAACCTGCCGGAAGAGATTCCCTGGTATATGGACCGTATCAATGGGCATTGGGGCGTGATTGCCACGCTGGACTTCATGTTCCACTGGCTGATTCCCTTCTCCCTGCTGCTGTCCAAAGACATCAAGAAGAACAAGGGCCGCCTGATTAAGGTGGCGCAGTGGATGATCTTCGCCAAGTTCGTCGATCTTTGTTGGCTGGTCGAGCCGAATTTCAAGGATGCGGCGCGCAACCTGCACTTCAGCTGGGGAATTCTGGAGTACATCGCAGTGCCGGTGGCTATGACTGCTCTTTGGGTGGCCTATTACTGCACGAACCTGAAATCGCGTCCGCTGGTGCAGACCAACGATCCGCATCTGGCGGAGATTCTGGAGCCTGAACATGCCCATGCCTGAACCGTTTGAATATCACGATCCGCATAAGGCGCCGGATAAGGTCGATGCCTCGCTGGGGTATGAAGGGACCGACGTCAAGGTCTCGGGCGTTGTGGTCTTTCTGACGGCGCTGGGAATCTTTGTGGTGGTGACGGCGATCCTGTGCGTGGGGATCGGCAAGGTGATCAACTCGGAGATGGCCAAGGCCGACGGGCCGACCACCAAATGGAATCATCCTGTGGATCCGCGCAAGCTGGGCAACCTGGCATCGAGTCCGGAGCTGCAGCAGGAGTTTGGCAAGCTGGCGCAGCGTTTTCCGACGCCTCGTTTACAGACCGACGACGGTTACCAGGAAATCGCCGACATGCATGCCAAGGAAGATCTGCTTCTGGAGAACTACAGCTATGTCGACCAGAGCAAGGGAACGGTCAGGATTCCGATCGAGCGGGCGATGGAGTTGATTGCGCAGCGCGGATTGCCGGTGATCCCGCAGACCTCTTCAACGGAGAAGCCGCTGGCTGAGGCTGCATTGCCGGTGGTGAAGGCTCCGTTGACGGATGGATTTGCGCGGACAGGATATGAGCAGGAGCAGATGGCCAAGGCTCAGGCGGCGAAAGAGTAAGTTGATTCCCATCCTCGTCGCAGAATCGCGTCAAGGATTTGGAATGTCGATGTAACAGGAAGTGCTGGATGGATTTCGTGCTCGAATTGTTCTTCGGATTGGTCGGGGAAGGCATGCAGCACTTGATCGTTTGCTGGGTTTACGGAGATCGAACCAGGGCAAAGACTCACCAGGGACAAGCGTTGGGAAGAGCAGAGACTTCGGTAGCGAGATGAATGAGCGGAACACAATTCGAGGTCGGGGACTAGGGATCGTATTGATCTGCGGAGTTGTCCTGCTGTGTTCACTTGCCGCAGATGCACAGGTTTCGCAGCCCGGAGACAAGCAGGTCGGTCTGGAAAACGACCGGCCGCCGGCACTGCTGGACAAGGTAGGCATCGCTCAACGGCTCGACGCCCAGCTTCCGCTTTCACTGAGTTTCGTGGACGATGCCGGCAAGCAGGTGCAGCTGGGGCAGTATTTCGGGAAGCACCCAGCAATTCTGGCGTTGGTTTACTACCAGTGCCCGATGCTGTGTTCCGAAGAACTAAACGGTCTGACTTCGGCTTTGCGCATGGTCAAGCTCACGCCGGGCAAGGACTTCGATGTGGTTGTGGTCTCGATCGATCCGACCGAAGGGCCAGAACTGGCGGCGACCAAGAAGCGTGGTTACGTAAAGCGCTACGGTCAGCCGGAGACGGCGGATGGATGGCACTTCCTAACCGGGAAGCAGGCAGAAATCGATGCCTTGGCCAAGACGGTCGGATTTGGCTATGTGAAGATTCCCGGGCCGGATGGGAAATTGACCCAATATGCCCATGCCAGCTCGATTCAGATTGTGACGCCGGAGGGCAAGCTGGCGCAGTACTACATGGGCGTCGAGTATTCGCCTAAGGATTTGCGCCTGGGGCTGGTAGAGGCCTCGGCCAACAAGATCGGTACGCCGGTCGACAACATTTTGACCTACTGCTACCACTACGATCCGCAGACCAATACGCACAGCTTGATTGTGGCGCGGGTGGTGCAGCTGGGCGGTGCGGTGACGCTGTTGGGTTTGGGTGGCTTCATGCTGGTGATGTTTCGCAAGGACGCGCAGCATCAGCAGCCGAAGGGCCGCTGAATTGAAGGCTTTCGATATGGATAGGACCGGAACAAAGGTGAATGGATAACGGAATATGGGATTGAGTCCAGTAATCTGGCAGTTTCTAGTCAAGTGGATGGTCAACTTCGCGATCATCCCGCCGGAGGCGTCGAAGATCGCGCCCCAGGTGGATGCGCTGCTGGTGTTCATGACACTGGTGAGCTTGGTTGGCCTGGTCCTGGTGGGACTGCTGATCACCGGTTTTTCGATCATCTATCGCCGCGACAAGAACCCGGTGGCGACGCAGATCGAAGGTTCGACGCTGCTCGAAGCTACCTGGACGATCATCCCGCTTGGCCTGTTCCTGGTGATGTTTGTGTGGGGATCGGTGTTGTACTTCCGTATCTACACGCCGCCGCCCAATGCGATGAACATCTATGTAGTCGGCAAGCAGTGGATGTGGAAGGCGGAGCATCCGGGCGGGCAGCATGAGATCAATTCGCTGCATGTACCGAATGACCGGCCGATCCAGTTGACGCTGATTTCACAGGACGTCTTTCACAGCTTCTCGATTCCGGCCTTCCGGGTGAAGCGCGAAGCGATTCCGGGGCGGTATACGACGGTATGGTTCGAGGCGACGACGCCGGGAACCTATCATCTCTTCTGCACCCAGTATTGCGGCACGCAGCACTCGGGGATGATTGGCGAGATCGTGGTGCAGACGCCGGAGGAGTACAAGAGATGGCTGGCCGGGTCGACCAGCGGTATCTCGCTGGCGCAGAACGGTGAACGGCTTTTCGCCAGCCTGAGCTGCAACGCCTGCCACAACGGGCAGCCGGATGCGCGCGGGCCGAGTCTGGCGGACGTGTACGGGTCGAAGCTGATGCTGACCAGCGGTTCGCCGGTATTGGTCGACGAGGCGTATCTGCGGCAGGCAATCCTCAATCCTTCGGCGCACATCACACAAGGCTATGCGCCGATCATGCCAACCTACCAGGGGCAGATCAGCGAAGAAGGCATCATTTCGCTGGTGGAATACATCAAGAACCTGAGCTCGAACTATCGGGTGCAGCAGACTCTGAACACGTCGACTCTGCTTCCGGAGCAGCCCGATAAACCAAGCGGCAAAGCAGCAGGCGCGCAGGGGGTTACAAAACCATGAGTAGCATTGTGAGTCTTCCCGATCAGGCAACAGCACGAATTCCGAAGCGCAACTACATTACGAACGAAAACGGCCTGATGAGCTGGCTGCTGACGGGCGACCATAAGCGGATCGCGATGCTGTACCTGATCTCGATCACCTTCTTCTTCTTTATCGGCGGCGCGCTGGCGGGCCTGATCCGGCTGGAGCTGCTGACGCCGCAATCGGACCTGATGGCCTCCGACACGTACAACAAGATCTTCACCATGCACGGAGTGGTGATGATCTTCCTGTTCCTGGTGCCTTCGGTTCCGGCCACGCTGGGGAATTTTCTGATTCCGATCATGGTCGGAGCCAAGGACTTGGCGTTTCCCAAGATCAATCTGCTCAGCTGGTATCTATACCTGGTGGGCGGCGGGATGACGCTCTATGCCATGATCAACGGCGGCGTGGATACAGGCTGGACCTTTACGACGCCGATGTCGACGCACTTCTCGAACACCAACGTGGTCACGACAGGGCTGGCCATCTTTGTGGCCGGGTTCAGTTCTATCTTTACCGGGTTGAATTTCATCGTCACCATTCACCGGATGCGCGCGCCAGGCATGACCTGGTTCAAGCTGCCGCTCTTCTGCTGGGCTCACTATGCGGCTTCTATCCTGATGGTGCTTGGAACGCCGGTGCTGGCCATCACGCTGGTCCTCGTCGTGCTGGAGCGGACCATCGGTATCGGCGTCTTTGATCCGACCAAGGGCGGCGATCCGATTCTCTTCCAGCATCTCTTCTGGTTCTACTCGCATCCGGCGGTGTACATCATGATCTTGCCGGGTATGGGCGTCATCTCGGAGGTGATTTCGACCTTCAGCCGGAAACGCGTCTTCGGCTATACGGCGGTGGCTTTCAGCTCGGTGGCGATTGCGGTCTTCGGCTTCTTCGTCTGGGCCCACCATATGTTCATCATGGGCGTCTCGAACTACGCGGTGCTGGTCTTCTCCTTGCTGACCATGCTGGTGGCGGTGCCTTCGGCGATCAAGATCTTCAACTGGGCGTTTACCCTCTATAAAGGATCGATCACCTTTGAGACGCCGATGCTCTATGCCTTCGGCTTCATGGGATTGTTCACCATCGGCGGTCTGACCGGCGTCTTTCTGGGCTCGGCGGGCACCGATATCCATCTGACCGAGACCTACTTCATCGTGGCCCATTTCCACTTCGTCATGGTCGGCGGCATGTTGATGGCCTTCCTCTCGGGCGTGCATTTCTGGTGGCCCAAGATGACGGGCCGGATGTATCCGGAGAAGATTTCGCAACTGGCTGCGGTGGTCACGTTTATCGGGTTCAACTTTACCTTCTTCCCGCAATTCCTGGTTGGAATGTTAGGCATGCCGCGACGGTATGCGGCTTATCCCCAGGAATTCCAGGTGTTGAATGTCTTCTCAACAGCTGGCGCATCGATTCTGGGTGTGGGATATCTACTGCCGATCATTTACCTGATCTGGTCGCTGAAGTATGGCGAAATTGCCGGTAACAATCCGTGGCAGGCTACGGGCCTGGAGTGGCAGATTCAATCGCCGCCGCTGACGGAAAACTTCACCACCATTCCGATTGTGACCCAGGATGTGTATGACTATGAGTGGCTGGAACGCCAGAAGGAACATGAGGTGACGCATGTCGGATAGCCACGCGATTGCGGCGCACGATCCTCACGCCGAGGGTCATGCCGCGCATCCTCCGTATCAGCGCCATCACTTTGTGTCGATGGAGCAGCAGACCGAGACCACCAGCTTCGGCATGTGGCTCTTTCTGCTGACGGAAATCATGTTCTTCGGTGGCTTGTTCACGGCCTACCTGATCTATCGGAACTGGTACTATCCAGCCTTCGTGGCGGCCTCGCATACGCTTGACATCAAGCTGGGAGCATTCAATACCCTGCTGCTCATCACGTCGAGCTTCACGATGGCGATGGGTGTCTGGTGCTCCGAGACCAAGCGCAAGGCGGGCTTGATCTGGTCACTGATTGCGACGCTCATTCTGGGCCTTGGCTTTCTCGGTATCAAGGCCGTTGAGTACCACGAGAAGTATGTCAAGGATCACATCCCTGGACATGCTTTTCCGGGGCACGCATTCAGCCCTCAGGGTTTTATTCACCCCGACGAAGAAGCACTTAAGGGCGGGGAAAAGGTTCTGGCTCCGGATATGGCGGCCAAAACTGAGGTCTACTTTTCGTTGTACTTTGCCATGACCGGCATGCACGCGGTGCATATGATCATCGGCATCGTACTGCTGTGCGGAATGCTCATCAAGGCTTTGCGCGGCGGCTACATGGATGGCCATATCGCCTTTGTCGAGAACTTCGGCTTGTATTGGCACTTTGTCGATATTGTCTGGATCTTCCTGTTTCCGCTGCTATACCTCATCAGCCGGCATTGAATCGGTGGGCCACTCGGAATAGTTCGATGGCAGGAATATCAGGGGCGTATTTTTGAAGGGGAATTGAATTATGTCGGAACACTATGACAATCACGATCCGAACTCGGGCCATGCGGAGAGCGAGCACCACATTGTCAGCCCAATGGTTTACCTGATCATTTTTGGCGCACTGCTGGTGGGGACGGCGATTACCATCGGCGCTTCCTACGTAGACTTGGGTCCTTGGAATCCAGTGATTGCGATTGCGATTGCCTGTGCCAAGGCGACGCTGGTGGTGTTGTTTTTCATGCACATCAAGTACAGCTCCAAGCTGATGAAGCTGACCGTCGGGGCTGGAGTATTCACCTTCCTGATCCTGGTGGGCATGTCGCTTTCGGACTACTTCTCACGGGCCTGGGGGCAGTGGTAGAAAGCTGGAAATCCCGACAGGAAATACGCGAGGGCTGCCGGACATCGGCAGCCCTTTTCGCGTCTGGTGATGAGTAGCGTCCAATCTTCGGATTTTGCGATGGCCGCGAGATTGCCTTCAACGTGTATTGAGGTTGACGTTAGCATTCGTGAGTCGCAATCCTTACACCCGGGCAAAGCGGCTAGCGCGGTTGCCTGCCAGGACAATCTCCCCTAGCCCGGCGAGTCCTGGCGTTCCGCAGTTACTAGCGTATGGACTGAAGCATCATCGGGCGGGAAGGCTGGGCGAGGCGGAGCGTGTCTACCGTCGGATTCTGGAGCTGGATGCGCAACACGCGGATAGTCTTCATCTGCTGGGGATGGTGGCTTTTCAGACAGGAAATTGCGACACGGCTGCGGAACTGATCAGCCGGGCGATTCTCCAAAACGGCAAGGATGCCATGTATTTCAGCAATCTGGGCAATGTTTTGCAGACCCAAGGCAGGCTGGAAGACGCGGTGGATTGCTACCAGCATGCGATCGAGTTGAATCCGGCAAGGGCCGCAGCTCACGGCAACCTGGGGCTGGCATGGCAATTTCTAGGCCGGCTGGAGGATGCGGCGCGAAGCTTTGAGGAGGCGCTGAAACTAGATCCTGGAATTGCGGTCGTGCATACCAATCTAGGGAATGTGCGGCAGGCGCAAGGCCGGCTCGAGGAGGCGGTAGTTTGCCACGAGCGGGCGCTGGCGGCGGAGCCACACAACTCAGAGGCCTATTCCAACCTGGGAGGCGTCCTCGATCTGCAAGGCAAGCTGACGGAATCCATGGCCGCCTATGACCGCGCCCTCGCATTGAAGCCGGATTTTCCTGTGGCGCTTTTCAACCGGTCTCTCCTGAGGATGCGGAACGGAGATCTTGCCCTCGGATTGCCTGACTATGAGCATCGTTGGCATTTGAATAAGCGGCGCGATTTTACCCAGCCCCAGTGGCGTGGTCAGCCGCTCGAAGGGGCACGCATTCTGCTGTACCCCGAGCAAGGACTGGGAGATACGGTGCAGTTCCTGCGCTATGTGCGGCTGGTGCAGGCGGCAGGCGGGCAGGTGATTCTGGAGGTGCAGCCGCAAATGCGACGGCTGGTCGCGCAGATGCCCGACCTCGCACAAATCGTCTGTTCCGGAGAACCCTTGCGGACGTTTGACTGGCATTGCCCGCTGATGAGTTTGCCCCTGGCATTTGGCACTACTCTCGATACCATTCCAGCCACCGTACCCTATCTCACGGTTCCGCAGGAAGCGGATACGGCTCGTCTTCCAGATAGAGGCGGTGGATTGCGGGTGGGGATCGCTTGGGCAGGCAGCCCAGGGCATCTGCGAGACCGGTTCAGGTCGGTTCCTCTGGAACTTCTCAAACCGCTGTTTGACTTGGAGGAAGTGCAGTTCTACTCGTTGCAAATGGGACCGGCGGCTGAGGAACTGAGCAAGGCCGACATATCCCTTGAGGTGATCGACCTTGCGCCCAGGATCGAAGACATGGCCGATACAGCGGCTTTGATTGCCCATCTCGACTTGATCATTGCGGTGGATACAGCGGTGGCGCATCTGGCCGGAGCGCTGGGCAAGCGGGTGTGGGTGATGCTGCCTCTTGTGCCAGATTGGCGCTGGCTGCTGGACAGGGAGGATAGCCCCTGGTATCCCACGATGCGTCTGTTTCTGCAATCGACACTGCGCGATTGGGCTTCGGTCGTTGAGGCCGTACGGATCGCTCTCCAGCACAAGATCGCCAACAGATTACCAAGCCGATCATGAAACCCTTTGCCGACAGGAACCCCGTAGCCTGCAAGGTGTGCGGAACGCCGAGTGGGCTCTTTGGCGTGGTCGACTTTCACAAGAGCTGTGAGGAGGCACGAGGCCGGAAGCTGGCCTTGAGCGGCTGCCCGGTGTACTACCGGCGGTGCGGGCAATGCGGCTTTGTGTTTACGGATGCATTCGACGACTGGTCGCAGGAGGATTTTCAACAACGGATCTACAACGCCGACTACGCCCTGGTCGATCCAGACTTCGTTGAAGCAAGGCCTGCCGGCAATGCGCGGCTGGTGGCTGAGAGCTTTGCCGGCTCGCGTGCGACGATGCGCATTCTGGACTATGGCGGAGGCGCAGGGCTCATGGCCGAACTGTTGCATGCAGAGGGTTTCGACGCGGCGACGTACGACCCATTCTCGCAATTCAATACCCTTCCAGACGAGCGGTTTGATCTCATCACCTGCTTTGAGGTGATGGAGCATGTACCGTGGCCGCGCGCGACGGTGCAAACGATGGACGGGCTACTGACGGAGGAGGGAGCGATCTTGTTTTCGACGCTCGTGCAGCCGGAGATGTTTGCGCGCGAGGGGTTGGGCTGGTGGTATGCCGCGCCACGCAATGGGCATATCTCGCTGTATTCGACCGCTGCGCTGGCGCTTCTCTTCAAGCCATTGGGGATGCGGGTGGCTTCCTTCAATGTGGCGTTGCACATGGCGTACCGGCGGGTTCCGTCATTTGCGCGGCATCTACGGCTCGTGGAGTGAGTGGCGGATCAGGGTGGTTCAGCAGAGGTGCAAGGGGATGGGCAACGGGATCTGTTATCTCCGGCAGGCCTTCCAAGGTAGTGCCGTGGCTGGGATGAAGGCAGAGCATGTTGATGAGGGAGACATCGCCATAGATGTTGTGCGCGTTATGGAGAAAGTTATTGGGATTGAAGGCACGGGTGATGTGCCACCAGAGCCGGTAGCCTTCCGTGAGCAGAAATTCTATGAGCGCTGGAGATTGGTCGACGCGGTCGTTCTCGACATAGAGGATGGGGTGGGAGCGAGCCAGGGTGCCTTGAGCGCCCTGAAGCACACGGAGTTCGTGGCCTTCGACATCGATTTTGATCAGGGAGACTGGGACATCGCCAACGAAAGTGTCGAGCGGGTAGCAGGGGACGATCTGTGTTGTGGATGAGGCCGGGTGAGCGCTGTTCTTCATAACTGCCCCGCCGAAGTTGCCAGGACTGCGGTAGTCGGGCGGATCGAAGGAGACCGTGCCGGGCTGGGCGGCGCAGGCATAGGGCCGCGCGATCACGTTCATGAGACCGTTGAGGGCAAGATTGGCGCAGAGCTGCTGGAAGATGACCGGCTGGGGTTCGAAGGCGAGCATTGTGCGGTTTTGGGCCGTCAGGGCGCGAGCCAGCGGGATAGTGTGGACGCCCATGTTAGAGCCAACTTCGATGACCAGGCCAGGGAGATGCTGTGGATGCATGAGGAACTGAAGGAGGGTTTGGATCTCGAATTCACAGCACTCGCCGTAGCGGAGGAAAGATTGGCCCATGTAAATGTCATTGGGGTTGACGAGCATGACGCCGTGCCTAGTGGCGATGAGTTGATAGGCCGGGGCGATTTGAGAGATCGCTGTCAAAGCGGACATAACTTTGGCAGTCCGCCGCACGGTTTGGGCCATTTTAGGTCTGGAATTGTTGGAGGGGCGTAATACTTCGTGAAGGATTGGAAGCTCGGCCCGGTGTGGCGAGACGGATGCCTGAACGGCAGTCCTACTTTTTCTTTTCCCAGAGCTCTTCGTGGCGGTCGTCGCGGAATTGGATTGCTGTTACGTGGCCCTGGGGGTCGTGTTCGAACGTGAGCCTGCTTAGGCTACCGGTTGGGTAGAAAAAGGTGCTGACATTTTCGGCCTGGATTTCCATCACATCGCCCTGGGCGTTTTTGAGGAACAGCTGTTCGCCCTGCCGTTGGATGGTGGCTACTAGGACGTTGCTGCTGTCGCGATATTCGCCGACATAGCTATCGAGGAGACCCGTGGGGAGTTTGACGGCGGGCGGGTGCAGCGGAATGACGATGCGTTCGGAGAAGGCGGGGAGCTGCGGCTCGGGTTTGGCGGGGTTGTCGTGGATTGGCTTACCCTGCGCGTCGAGGCGGTGGGTGAGGAGCCAGCGGGGGAGTTCGGGTTCGTTGAAAGCACGGGTCCAGCAGTCGTGATGAAGCCCCTGGTAGTTCCAGAGGCGGATGTGGCCGCCGTCGGCTTTGAAGGCTTCGTACATAAGCTCGCTCTGGCGTGGGACAACCGTGGTGTCGTCGGTGCCGTGAAAGAGCCAGATGGGGACACGGCCGATACGGCGGGCATATTCCGCGGGCAGGATGGACACTTCGCGCCAGCGGTCAGGAGCGTAGCTCCAGAAGATGCCTCCGGAGGCGATGGCGATAGCGGCCCAGCGGTGGGGGTAGTTTTTCGCCAGCTCCCAAGCCCCATAGCCGCCGAGCGATAGGCCCATGAGGTAAGTCCGGTCGGGGTCGGCGTGGAACTCCTTGGTTTCCTGGTCAAGGGTGGCTAGGGCCATCTGAAGCATTTCCGGGTCGGTCCAGAAGTGGCGCTGTGGACACTGCGGCATCACGACGATGAAGGGCCAGCGTTCGGGGTGGTCGCGCAACTGCTGAGGAAGGCCGATCTGCGTCTGCCACATGCCTTCGCTGCCGCGTTCGCCGCGCCCATGCAGGAAGAGAATGATGGGGGGAAGTTCCGGCTTTTTTCCTTTGGATTTGGGGTTTTCCGGCAGAGGGCGGTGGAAGTCTTCGGGAAGGTAAACCTGGAATTTATAGGGAATGCCCTGAACGGTGATGGTGCGGTTCAGAAAGCCTGTGTCCTGGGTTGGGGCAGGTGGAACTACGGAGCTGGATTTGCGCGCCGCGCCAGCATGAGCCGTGGTGACAGTTAATAGAACGAACAGAAGGGATGCCGAAAGGACGCTGCCTCCCGCGTCTGTCCGGCGGAGTGGGTACATAAGTTCATACAAACACAGGTTCGAAGTGATGGAAAGAAGAAAGGCAGGATTTGGGGTAAGAGAACAGGGTCCAGAGCAAAAACAATCAAAATCTACCGGCGTAAAACAGCTCACCCGAAGCAGCCCACCTCTGATCCCGCGTGACTGGGTCTAAAAAAGGTGGGCAACTGAAGGGACGAGGCTACCGTTTGAGGCTGACGAGGTTGAATTTGGCGCCCTGCGGATCCTCAGCCATGACGATCCAGCTGTCACCGGGAACCTGGTGGGGTCCCATCAGGACTTTGCCTCCGGCGGCATTGATGCGTTCGATGGCTGCGTCGATGCCATCAACGTTGAAGTAGAAGCCCCAAACCGGGTTTGGAATGTTGGGATCTTTGGTCATCATGCCGCCCGCACCCATCGGCTTTGCATCGTCACCGTCGCTGAAGATGCGGTAGACGCCCATGGGGCCCATGTCCATGTCCCGGGCGATCGTCCAGCCAAACATTTTGGCGTAGAACTCCCAGGCGGTTTCAAGATCTGCTGCATAGAGCTCATGCCATCCAATAGTGCCTTGGGTGGGCGGCTTGGGCGGATCGGTGGGTGTGGGCATCGCCGGATTCGACGTGAAGACGATAAATGCCGCGCCCTGCGGGTCGGACATGACGGCAAAGCGGAGCATGCCGGGAACATCGGCGGCGGGCTTCCATATCTTGCCGCCGGCTTCGACGATTTTATCGACATGGGCATCGACATCATCGACGTGGATGTAGCCGACCCAGCCGGTGTGCTGAGGCAATGCCAACATGCCGGCGACGCCGGATTCTCCGACGTTGAAAGTGGTGTAGGGCATGTCGGCATTGCCGACATCTTTCGTAGTCCAACCAACGACGTTCGAGTAGAACTTGCCAGCGGCTTCGGTATCGCTGGTCATGAGTTCGTACCAGCCGAATTTTCCTTTTGGGGTGAACATTGCGAGAGCTCTCCTTGTTGGTGGGGTGGAGCGGGTATCTATTTGACTCGGTACGTTGATACCAACATAATCAGACATATGTCAACCGGTTCAGATGTTAATTTTGGCGCTGCGCCTGCTAGCCCAGAGCCGGAGGTTCCTTTCAGTACCACCTTACTGGTTCGGGATTGCTGTTTGTGCCTGCATGTGCAGCGGGCGGCGCGTGCACTCGCGCGTCGTTTCGACGCAGAGCTCAAGCCGGTGGGGTTGACCAACGGACAGTTTTCGTTGCTGATGAGCCTGAACCGGCCGGATGCGCCGGGG
>Ga0206868_10014_pt1 | contig 31148 bp, 21 predicted proteins | sample Alteio_BWOrgCont_38_FD_152901 | JGI IMG/M metagenome (GOLD analysis project Ga0206868, IMG submission 152901) | Enriched cells from forest soil in Barre Woods Harvard Forest LTER site, Petersham, Massachusetts, United States -... | ecosystem: Environmental > Terrestrial > Soil > Temperate forest >... | reverse complement strand
TGGGGTGGCAGCTGGCGACGGGGCGGTGGATCGTGCAGCATCACCGGGTGCCGAGTGTGGATGTGTTGTCGTATACGGCGCAGGGCAGACCGTGGATTTATCCGGCGTTGTCGGGAGTGCTGTTGTACTGGATTTACTTGCTGGGCGGCTATGCGGGATTGAGCTGGCTGACGGCCGTAGCTTCGGCGACGACAACCTTCTTCTTAACCAGAGAACGGAATGTAGCGACGCTGGTGCTGGCGATCATCGCAGTTCCGGTGGTTGTGTTGCGGCTGACGCCGCGCGCCGATTTGTTCAGTACGGTGCTGTTCGCGGTGGTGCTGAGCATGTTGTGGCGCTACTACCGCAGCGGCCAGGGAAGGCTGTGGCTGCTTCCGCTCATCCTTATGTTGTGGGTGAACCTGCACTGGGGATTTGTAACGGGGCTGGGGTTGTGCGGGGCGTACGTGATGCTGGAAGCGGGGGAGATGATCTTTGCGTCGCGGCGGGAGGCGGCGAAGCAGCGGTTGAAGAAAGCGTGGCCATGGCTGGGGGCGAGTGCATTGGCGACGCTGGTGAACCCGTGGGGAGTGAAACTGTACCTGGAGATGTTCGGGTGGACGAAGGACCTGGCGAGCAGCCAGTCGGCGGTGATCTCGGAGTTCAGCCCGCTGCGGTTCACATGGAGCGCGATGGAAGGAGCGCTGGCGTGGCGGGATCCGGACTTTTCGGCGATCTGGTGGCTGCTGGCGGCGGCGCTGGCGGCGACAGCGGCGGCGATGGCGGTGAGGAATTACGGAGCGGTGGTGCTGCTGGTGGGCTCGGCCGTGGCGGGCGTGGAGCGGAACCGGTTCCAGGGGTTGTTTGCCTGCGTGGTAGTGGTGGTGGCCGGGAGTGTCGTGCATGAGGCGTGGGAGACGTTTCGGTCGAAGCGCCAGGCGAATGAACATATAGCGTTCCGCCGGCGGCTTGCCATCGGCTGGTGCGTTGGTTTTGTGGCGTTAGCGGGGGTACGGAGTTTCGATCTTGCTTCCAATCGCTACTACATGAACAGCCTACCGTTCGAGTTCGGCACGGGGTTGTCATGGTGGTATCCGGAACGCGCGGCGGCGTTTGTCGAGCGAGAGCAGCTGCCCCGAAACATTTTCAACGGATTCGAACTTGGGGGATACCTAGCGTGGCGACTGCCACAATATCCGGATTTTATCGACAGTCGAGGGCGACCGTTCGTTGGCGAGGTGGACACTGCGGATTCGGAGTTGCCGCAAAAGCCACCGGATTCAGTGGCGTGGCAGATAGAAGCGGATCGCTGGCACATTCAGACGATGATCGTCCCGATCGGACGCATATCAGGGTTCGAATATTTTCCGAAGCTGGCGGAATTTTGCGCGAGCGAGACGTGGCGCCCGGTATATCTCGATGAAGTGTCGGCGGTGTTTCTCCGTCGGAGTCCAGAGAACGGAGGGCTGATCGATCGGTTGAAGGTCGATTGCAAGACTACGCGTTTCTTCCCTCCAGCCACGAATTTGTCACGCGCGGGTCGATTCAATTTCTGGACGAATGCCGGATTCGGGCTGGCCATGCTTGGGCGCCCACAGGAGGCGCTGGACGATTTGGACAAGGCGCAGGAAGACTTTCCGCGTAGTGCGCATCTTCACCTGCAGCGCGGAGATGCCTTGATGCGTCTGGGAAAAGCGAACGATGCGGAACGAGAGCTGCGCGAATCAATCGCCATCGAGTCAAACGAAAGCACCTGGGAAATATTATCGAGCCTCCTGTGGGCGGGGCAGCGTCCGGACGAGGCCTTGACGGCATTGCGCAACGCGGCGGATATCTCGCTGGCTCCGGTACAGCTCTATCTTGAGTTGGGACAGCGTGAGGCCGCTCTGCAGCGCGGCAAGGAGGCGCTCGCGGATTTCGATGAAGCGGAGGAGTTCGGTAGGGCAATCGATCGTTCGACCACGTCCGGCGCGGAGTTTCATGCGGAGGTCGCGGAGAGCCGCGCTCGCGTTTGGTTTGCGATGGGAGATGCACAACAGGCAATTGATTTGGAACAACAGGCGCTGCAGTTGACTCCGGGCGATAAGCGACGCTGGAAGGACCTGGCGGCGCTATACGAGGCGATGGGACGCAATTCTGACGCGCAATTGGCGTTGCAGCGTGCGCAAGCGGTGACGACTCCGGAATGACGAGACGCAATCGAAAGCGATCGGCTGCCGCTCCCGCTTCTTATGACGAGGCGGCTGTGCAACAACCGGCGCGGAAGGTGAAGAACGGGCGCGCGGCGAAGATTGAGTCGCAGCGCGAGGAACGCTGGCGTTACGTGGTCGGCGCACTCCTCGGCGCCGCACTCATTTATTCCTTCCTGGCAGCTCTGCGAACCATCTACGACATTGACTTGGGGTGGCAGCTGGCGACGGGGCGGTGGATCGTGCAGCATCACCGGGTGCCGAGTGTGGATGTGTTGTCGTATACGGCGCAGGGCAGACCGTGGATTTATCCGGCGTTGTCGGGAGTGCTGTTGTACTGGATTTACTTGCTGGGCGGCTATGCGGGATTGAGCTGGCTGACGGCCGTAGCTTCGGCGACGACAACCTTCTTCTTAACCAGAGAACGGAATGTAGCGACGCTGGTGCTGGCGATCATCGCAGTTCCGGTGGTTGTGTTGCGGCTGACGCCGCGCGCCGATTTGTTCAGTACGGTGCTGTTCGCGGTGGTGCTGAGCATGTTGTGGCGCTACTACCGCAGCGGCCAGGGAAGGCTGTGGCTGCTTCCGCTCATCCTTATGTTGTGGGTGAACCTGCACTGGGGATTTGTAACGGGGCTGGGGTTGTGCGGGGCGTACGTGATGCTGGAAGCGGGGGAGATGATCTTTGCGTCGCGGCGGGAGGCGGCGAAGCAGCGGTTGAAGAAAGCGTGGCCATGGCTGGGGGCGAGTGCATTGGCGACGCTGGTGAACCCGTGGGGAGTGAAACTGTACCTGGAGATGTTCGGGTGGACGAAGGACCTGGCGAGCAGCCAGTCGGCGGTGATCTCGGAGTTCAGCCCGCTGCGGTTCACATGGAGCGCGATGGAAGGAGCGCTGGCGTGGCGGGATCCGGACTTTTCGGCGATCTGGTGGCTGCTGGCGGCGGCGCTGGCGGCGACAGCGGCGGCGATGGCGGTGAGGAATTACGGAGCGGTGGTGCTGCTGGTGGGCTCGGCCGTGGCGGGCGTGGAGCGGAACCGGTTCCAGGGGTTGTTTGCCTGCGTGGTAGTGGTGGTGGCCGGGAGTGTCGTGCATGAGGCGTGGGAGACGTTTCGGTCGAAGCGCCAGGCGAATGCACCGGCGCGACTGAGCGGCTTCGCACCGCCGGTCGCTTATTCGCTGTGCTTCGTGGTTCTCGTGCTGACAGGTGTGCGCAGTTTCGATCTGGTCTCGAATCGTTACTACCTTAATAAGGAAACGACCGAGGCGTTTGGGACAGGATTGTCTTGGTGGTATCCGGAGCGTGCGGCAGGATTCGTGGAGCGCGAGCATTTGCCGGGGAATATCTTCAATGTCTGGTCGCTAGGCGGATATCTGGCGTGGCGCCTCCCGCAGTATTCGGATTTCATCGATGGACGCGGCAAGCCATTCACGAAGGAAGTTTTCTCCGAAGCGATCGCACTTCCGTCGGAGCCACCAGATTCCGCGGCGTGGCAGCAGGCCGCGGATACATGGGGACTGCAGACGATCGTGGTCGCTGCCGGACGCTACGCTGGACTGGTGGACTTTCCGAATTTGAAAGAGTTCTGCGATAGCCAAAGTTGGCGTCCGGTCTATCTCGATGAAGTATCGGCAGTGTTTGTGAGGCGCAGCGCATTGACGCAAGCACTTATCGATAGACTCCAGTTGAATTGCGAGACATTTCATTTCATTCCGCCACAGGAGAATGCGAGTGGTACGGAACGCCTCAATTTCTGGAGCAACGCGGCGGTCATGATGGATGTGCTCGGCCGTCCGCAAGAGGCGCTGCCGGCGTTAGACACTGCGGAAAAGCTGGCTCCGTGGAGTGGCCCGGTGCGATTCGAGCGGGGGACGTTGCTGGGGAAGCTGGGGAGCCTGGCCGAGGCTGAGCGGGAGTTGCGCGAGTCGGTGGAGTTGCGGCCGGATGAGAATTGCTGGTCGGGGCTTTCCTCGGTATTGTGGGCGCAACAGAGATACGACGAAGCGGCCGAGGCGCTAAACAAAGCAGCCGAGCTCTCGCTGACTCCCCAGAGATACTACGTGCAACTGGCCAGACTGGAGTTGCAACGGGGGCGGTCCACACAGTCACTCGCCGCTCTCGACGTGGCAATGCGGTTTAGCGTTGTGCACGATGACTCGGCGATGGGGGCAGAATTTCAAGCCGAAGTAGCCGAAGGAAGGGCACAAGCCTGGTTCGCTCTCGGAGATATGCAGCGCGCGGCCGGCTTTGAGGAGCAGGCGGTGAGATTCACGCCGGACAGTGCAGAGCGCTGGAGAGACATGGCCAACCTCTATCAAGCGCTGGGGCGAAGCTCTGAAGCGGAGCAGGCGATGCGTCATGCGCAAGAATCGCCGAGCGTGCTAGCCGATCCTATCCACTCAAAGTGAAGTGAAGATCACGTCGCAACGCGACGAATGCGTGCGCGAATGCATAGCCGAGTTGAGTTCGGAAATGAGTCGCTACAAGGCACGCATCATGCTGGGAACGGCGGTTGGTTTTCACGTGATATTCAACCCGGTGCAACAATCGCCTGCTATAAATCAGGAGCTCTCAGTTACAAAGAATTACCGCGAATAGGCCCTCATGTTCGCGTTATTAAAACACCTTGCTAAGCGAGGATAGCGAAGCTTTGCGCGGATTGTACTTTCGAGTCAGACAAAAAACTAACTACGCAATAGGTTGGTGTTTGGCGCAATGCGATCTGCAGTCCGTCCATCAGCAGAAGGTTTCCGGGAGATGCAAGCGCAGGCTGCGAGACAGCACTTGTGGTGAAACCGGCGAGGGCGTGTGGAAATTGATCGAACCGTAACGCAAAATTGACTGTAATCCAGCGAGACGCCTGCTATAAAGCACGCGCACACAGAAAACCCAAGTACTCTGGCGCGGCAAAAAACCCCCCAAAGAAAAAACGCTTGCTAAGCGAGGATGGCGAAGCCATGTCTGAAATCGGACTACTAGAGATTCCGCGAACAGTTTCGCCATTCGGGATCGATCAGGAAGCGCCGAGAATGGCGGGTTATTCTCCGGCCTGGTTCGCGGTTTTCACGGTGCCACGCCACGAAAAACGCGTTTCTACGCACTTCGATAATCGGCAGATCGAGTCTTTTCTTCCGCTCTACACAGAGACGCGTCGCTGGAAAAATCGTTGCAAGGTTGCGGTCGATTCTCCACTTTTTCCGTGCTACATCTTCACGCGAATCGATCGGCGGGAGCGGGTGCTGGTGCTCAACGTTCCTGGCGTCGTCGGCATCATCGGATGCGCGCAAGAGGCGGTTGCGGTGCCCGATGAATGCATCGAGTCGCTGCGCCGCGGACTAAGCCTCGGTAAAATTCAGCCCCACGTGAACGTTGCAGCGGGTGACCGGGTGCGTATTATCGATGGCCCAATGGCCGGGATGGAAGGGCTGTTGGTGCGTGTAAAGAACGATCTTCGAGTGGTGGTCAGGCTGGATGCGATCATGCAATGCCTGGCGATCGAGGTCAGCATGGGAGAAGTTGAACCATTGCGGTAGACGTGCTGACGCCACCCCAGCTGAGCGAGTAGTCGAAGTCCAGCAGATTCTTTTCTTCACAACGTTTCACCTGCGGGTCCGAAATCGGGCCGCACCGGTTCTCGAGGTGCGCCCGGGAAGCGCGCGCGTGGAACAGACCCTCAAACCACCCACCCGCGGTCTTCTCCTGGCAAACAACACCGCAAGATCGTGAAACGTTCAAGGCTTTATTCGAATTTTCTTGCGTGCGGCGCCGTGCCACACGTGATCCTCAACGGTTGCGAAAATTGTTGAAAGGTGAAAAAAGTATGTTCAAGAAACTTTTATCTGCGGCTCTGTTGCTCGCAACAGCAGGCGTAGCGCATGCCGCGACACAGAATGCGGCTTGCAATCCGGCGAACACCACTGCTTATAACCCAGGCAATACGGTGGTTAAGACGATGATTGCAGGCTCCTCGGCTCTGTGGACGACCTTAGCCTTGGGCGCGTTCAACTCCGGTACTGGCGTCGTGGGCTCAATCGCTCCGACGTATCACTATGTTTCGAACGCAAAGTTCACATTAAACGATTATCGTCCGACTGACCTTGGCGCGAGTTCACCGGCGTCGGATCAGGGCACGATCTGGATCGTATGGGACAACCACGTGACCGTCACCGTAGTTGGCGGCAAAGCGGTGACGACCTGCACCCCGAACGTTTGGGCGTACATCAACCTTGACTCTGTGATCGGCAATCGCGCTTTCTTCGGCAAGGCGCAGATCAGCGCGGGCTCTACCTTCCCGGCTGATGGTGGCAAAATCAATCCGATCAATCCTGCGCTCTGGGGCAACGGCACCGTGAATACCTATCCTTACGGTGACACGACGCCTCCCGAGAATGTTCAGGCTCTGTTCGGAATTTGCACCGGCCCGCATGCTTCGAATTATGCGTGCTTCCCGAATGGCTATACCGTCAACACCGCAGCGACTGACATCCGTCCCGAGGATGCTTTCTTTGCCTCGAACCGAGTTAACTCTGTTTATGATCCGTCGGACGGTACGAGCCACGTTGGAAGCGTACAGGGTGTCGGTTTCGGCACGAACGTGAACTTGAACAGCCTGGTAGGCAGCGGCACAACCGATCCTCTTGCCTGCAGCGGCACGACTCCGCAGGGAACGTTGGCCCAGTTGCAAGGTGGGGACATCAAGACCGGTTATCCTGCCAGCTCATCCGCGTTCCACGTCATCGCCTTCAACATTAACGGAACCGATCCGTTTACCTGCGCAACGATTCCGCCATGGTCGGTGATCGCAGTAGGCGCGTCGCCAATCGTGTTCTTCTACTCCGATCACAGCGGATCGGGCGCGCTGCACGGCCTGACGAGCGCTACCGAGCGCCAGCTCGAAATGGCATTCTCCGGCGGCGACACGGGCACAACCGCAGCGGATGCCAGCATGTTTGGGTTGACTGCCAGCCCAATCGCTGTCTACCTTCGCGAACCACTCTCCGGCACGATGAACACCACGGAAGAGACGGTCTTCCGCCATCCCAGCATCTTCGCAAGCTATCGCTACAGCCAGGAATATGGTGGCTCAACCCAACTGCCTAACCCGCTGGCGGGCACGACCGGCCGTTATCGCGCGATTGGCACTGGTCAGGAAGTACAGTCGGTACAAAACTCATTCGCCAACAACGCCCTGGACGGCATCGGTTACGCGTTCTTCTCCTACGGGAACGTGAATCCGATCGCAGCTGCGAACTACGATTACATCCAGCTCAACAATGTTGACCCGATCTGGCACAACTATGCACCGGGCACTGGCGGCTTCACCGACCCCGGCCAGCCAACAACGGCGGGCGCAATCCCTGGGCCGTCGAGCTTGCCATCCGCTTGCGCTGGCACGTTCCCGTGCACAGAGCAGCAGATATGGGCTGCCGACCGCGCTCTGGGTAGTCTGGCGTTGTCGTTCCCGAATCTTCGCAACGGCGCCTATCCCGCATGGTCTCTTCTTCGCCTCGTGGCAACCACCGGCACAGGCGGTTCTTCAGTGGCCGCACAAGCGCTCGTGAATGCGTCGAACATCTACGCCGTCACGACTGTTCCTGACTACGTTCCGTTCGCGGCTGTGAAATCAGGAACAACGGTTCTTGATCCAGGCCTCCAGGTGCTGCGTTCGCACTATGGTTGCCCGGCAGGCGGATATGCTCTCTGCGGATATATCACCGGCACCACGGTGCGGACCGCAGCGAATTATCCCGAAGCGGGTCGCGATGCGGGCGGCGTTATTCTCCCGATTGGCGATTACAAGACGAACGAAACCCAGGATGCAACCGGTGGATGGGGAATTTTCCCGGCCACTAAGGGCATCCAGTAAGTATCACTTGCTGCAAGTATGAGAGACGGGCCGTTTAGACGGCCCGCCTCTTTTCTCTTATCACCTTTCGTTCAGGCAGCTCGTTCTCCAGGTTCATTCAGGCCCGCTATGCAGGGAAGATCTCTTCTATTCGCAATCCTACGTATCGCAGTAGCAACATCGCTTCTCGGCGTGGCGCAATTCTGTGCCGGCCAATTCATTCCAGCCTCGCCCCCTATCGCCGATCCCAATGACAAACGGTTTGACGCGGAATCGGAAGACTGGTCTTCGCCAGCATTGGACAAGAGCCATCTGACACCGGTTCCGCCGTTGTCCTCCGGCATTGCTGTTAAGAGCAACTGTTCCGTGGAGATGGTGCGATTGCAGTGGCGATTTGGCGATCCCATTGACGTTTACGTGATGAAGCCCAAGGGAGTGGAGAAGCCTCCGGTCGTTCTTTATTTGTTTGGGCACACTGCCGACACCGATTTGTTCCGCGACGAGCACTTTGAGCAGGGCTCGACACGCGATGGGTTTGCAGCGGTAGGCTTCGTGTCGGCATTAGCCGGGCCCCGCTTTCACGATCGGCCAATTACGCAGTGGTTCGTGAGTGAATTGCCGGAGAGCCTTGCCACATCAGCGCACGACGTGCAAATGATCCTCGACTATCTCGCGAAACGCGGCGACCTCGACATGACTCGCGTCGGAATGTTCGCCCAGGATTCAGGGGCTAGCGTCGCCATCTTAGCTGCCGCCGTCGATCCCCGGATCAAGGTGCTAGACGTAATTGATCCATGGGGCGATTGGCCGGATTGGCTTGCCCATTCGCCGGTGGTTCCAGACGGCGAACGTCCGCGTTACACGACTCCGGAATTCCTGAACAAGCTGACAGGACTCGATCCGATGTCCTGGCTGCCGAAGGTGCAAGGAAAAGTTCGAGTGCAGAACGCGCTATTCGTGCCGGGTACTCCTCCAGAAGCGAGAGAGAAGCTACTCGCTGCTGTACCCGCAGGTGGAACGGTGGTGGTGTACAAGACCCCGACCGACACACAAGAGATTCTCCAAAACAATCAGATCCTGCAATGGATCCATCAAGGGCTCGCCCAGCTTCCCCCCTCCGATATAGCGAAACTTCCAAGCCTTCCGGCCGCCGGAAAAAAAGCAGGGGCGCTCCGCCCATGACCTGCCGCGTTTCGCCATGCTTCCCGACTCCTCAATATTGGATCACTTCCCTGAAAGGCTCGCGAAAGATGTCCTTCCCGGCTGAACGGTTCCTTCGGATCAGTTGCGCACTTCTCTTCGGGCTGCTGATGGCAACTTTTGCATTCACCCAGGAACCAGCAAAGAGCGGACAAGACAAGGGCACCATCAATGGGACGGTGACGGACCAGACCCAGGCAGTCATTACGGGTGTAAAGGTCTCGCTGAGCAGCACCACAGGAGCAAAGCAGGAAGCGGTAACCGACGAGAAAGGCGCTTATGTATTCAAGGCGCTCGACGCCGGCACATACACGCTTACTTTCAGCGCACCTAATTTCGCAGGCAAGACCCTCGATTACATCAATCTGACGGAAGGGCTCGAATTGACGATGGACGCCTCATTGGATCCGGCGTCGTCAAAGACCGAGGTTAACGTTGAGTCCAACGACGTAGGCAAAGTCGAGACCGAAACCTCCACCGTCTCGGGAACAATCTCGAAGGAACAAGTGGTTACGATCGGCCTGAACGGCCGCAACTTCACCCAGTTGATTGCGCTCGCGCCCGGGGTAAGCAACCAGACGGGACAGGATGAAGCGAAAGTTGGCGTGGTAGGCAGCGTTGCATACAGCGTGAACGGCGGCCGAACCGAATACAACAGCTTTGAAGTCGATGGCAGCGATGTAATGAACACCGGGCTCAATGGAGCTTCCAGCACACTGATGGTCTATCCAAGCCTGGATGCGATCCAGGAAGTGAAAGTGCTGACGTCCAACTACGGCGCGCAGTTCGGTCGAACCGCATCGGGTACGGTGCAGGTGACGACGAAGAGTGGAAGCAACCAATATCACGGCAATGCCTACGAGTTCATCCGCAATGAATTCTTCAATGCCAGAAACTATTTCGATGAGACCAGTAAGGCGCCGCTGTATCGGAGAAACGACTTCGGCGGAACGTTCGGTGGGCCGCTTTACATTCCCCACGTGTACGAGAGAAAAGACAAGACATTTTTCTTCTTCTCGGAAGAAGTGCGGTTGGAAAAAACTCCGACGGATTTCAATGAGGCGGTGCCTTCGCTGAAGGAACGCGGACTCATCTCGACACCGCAAGGTGTGCAGCAAAACCTGGTGAATGGAGTGCAGCAGTTTGATTTCAGCGACGTATGTCCGCCGCCGGGAACGGAACAGACGTTTAGCCGCCAACAGTATCCGGATTGCCCAACCAACGGCGTGCTGATCAACGGACAGCCACAACCATTCGTGAATAATCTGCTGCCGGCGGTCGATAAGAATGCACTGACGATCCTGCGCGCGAACCTCATTCCGCTACCGAACTCGCCCTACGGCTGCAACTACAGCGTTCCCAACTTCGACCTCACGGATCCGAACCACTGCTACGACAGCACGGTCTCACCCAAAACCTATTGGCGTGAAGAATTGTTCCGGATCGATCACAACTTCAGCGATAAAACAAAGCTTTCGTATCGGTACGTTCACGATGCCTGGAACACGACAGTGTTGTCGCCGCAGTGGTCGTATCAACATGCCACGTTCCCCAGTTCAGAGAACTTCCCCACGGTAGAAAACGACTTTATCGGGCCGGGCGTCGATCATGTACTGCAATTGACGAATATTCTTTCCCAGACGACGCTGAACGTTGCCACCATCAGCTACGCCAATTCAAATATTTCGTTGACCGACGAAAATGGACCGGGCGGGGCACAATATCAGCGCAACCCCAGTCTCGATCAGCCTCTGGTGACCGATCCGGCGAATCCGGGTGTGTGCAACCCAATACTGAGCGCAGATCCGTCGACGGGCGCGCCGGAATGTGCGATGGGCTACCTGTTCAATAACGGGTTCGGCGGCAAGATGCCGGGCATTTTGATCGGCGGCGCGAATGCAGCGTATGGAGGCAGAGGCTTCGGCGTGGATCCTTCTTATATGCCGTGGACCCATACGAATCCCACCTACGCGGCGCAAGATCAAGTTTCGAAAACAATCGGCAAACACACCCTGCAATTTGGCGCGGAGTATCTGTGGGCGCAGCGCAATCAGACGAACAATGTGATTGGAGGCGCGACGGGCGATATGCAGGGCCTGCTGACTTTCAGCAACCTGGCGCACAGCACGGGCAATGCATTTGCAGACTTTCTGACTGAGCAGGACGTCGCCGGCCGCTGGGTCGGTTACGCGCAAAGCTATACGCAGGACTCCGCGCAGCAGCGTTATCACCAGCGTTACCAGATCGCGGAGCCTTACATCCAGGACGACTGGAAAGTTACTCCGAGATTAACGGTGAACGTTGGGGTGCGGTTGAGTCTGTTCGGGACCTACGGGGTTTCCGGGGGAAATGTGTGGAACTGGGATCCGTCGAAGTTCAATGCTTCGCGGTTCGCGGTTGACCCCGTGTCGGGCGTGCTCCTCGACAAAACAAACGCGATGAACCCGGTGCAGTTCAATCCGGCGAACTTTTCGGTTGACCCTTCCGTGGTCAGCGATCTCGGGTTGGTGCAGTGCGGCGTGCATGGCGTTTCATCGAGCTGCATGAAGGGACATTTGTTTAACCCAGCTCCGCGCATCGGATTCGCTTGGGATCCATTCGGAAACGGAAAGACTTCGATTCGTTCCGGCTACGGCATCTTCTTCGAACACGGAACGGGCAATGAAGCGAATACCGGTTCCCTGGAAGCCAGTTCGCCCATAGTGCTGAGCATGACGCAGAACAATCCTGTCAGTTACCCGTGCATCGGCAATGTCGGCTATGGCGGTGGAGATAACAGCCAATGCACGGCTCTGGCATCGAGTCCTGCACCGCCGCCGAACAGTCTCTTCCCACTGAACGTCACGGGAATTCCGACGAAGGCGACTTGGCCGTATGCGCAGCAATGGAGCTTTGGCATCCAGCGCGAGCTGTCGGAAAGTCTAGTGCTGAACGTTGCGTATGTAGGCAGTAAGGGAACGCATCTGACGGTGGCGCGACAGCTAAACCAGGCATTACCACTGCCGAGCAATGAAAATCCATTCGGCCCGAACGAGCCGTTGTTGTTGACCGAATGTACAGGGCCCGGATCCGGAAATCCGACGCCAGGCGTAAACGGCGCGCCTTACTATCTGCAAAACGGCACTGCCGTAACCGCGCAGAACCCAGCCTACGTTTATTTGCAAGCGGCTTGCACTGGGATACCAGGTTTGCCGAACGTGAACTCGTTGTCGGACCGCCCATACCCTGGGTTGGGGAAAATCTACTCACTGCAGAACGTTGCGAATTCCAGCTATAACGCTTTGCAGGTTACGTTGCAACGAACCCGTGGCAGGCTGACCGCTGGGATGTCTTATGCATACAGCCATTCGATCGATGACTCGTCCGATCGAAGCGACCCGGTGCTGGTCAATTCATATGATCTCGCTGAAAATCGCGCGAGCTCGGATTTCGACCAGCGGCACTCGTTTACCTTTAACTACATCTATCGCATTCCGGACCTGAGCAGTTCTCTTGGCGGATTCTTCGGCCCGTGGTTCCGTTGGCATGATTGCAACGGCGACGACTGCAAAGATGCAACCATGCCGGGGCCGAAGCCCAGCCGATTCTGGAATTTCTTCAACGGCTGGGAGCTTTCGGGAGTGACGGTCTTGCAAACCGGGACTCCGTTTTCGGTGATCAACAGTGCGGGAAACACGGGGGTCGCGACGACGGACAATGCCGGCGTATCCAGCGGACTCGGCATCGCCTCGTCTTACCCGGATATTGTTAGCGGCAATTACGCCCAGACCTATAACAATGGTTCGAGCATCGGACCTTTGCTGGGGAATCCGTCGTTATTCGTGGCGCCGCGAGGACTCACGTTTGGAAATGCAGGCCGCAACGATTTAAACAATCCGGACCGATTCAACTCGGATGTGGCGCTTCTGAAGAAGTACCAGATCGCAGAAAAAAGCCTGCTCGAGTTTCGCGCGGAAGTCTTCAACGTGTTTAACAACACACAATTCAGGATTTACGATCCGACGAATCCGGGCAGCAGCGGCAATAACGTAGTGGATTGCTATTCCGGCCCGCAATACTCAGCTGGTTACCAGGTGTCGGGCGGCGGGGATTGCATCACGGGTGCGTCGTTCCTGCACCCGATTGACGCGCATCGTCCGCGCACGATGCAGTTTGGTCTGAAGCTTAGTTTCTAGCTGACCGCAGCAAATACCAGCAATCACGAAACCGCGCGCAGGGGCGATCACTACCCTTTGCATTCCATTGCGACGATCGGTTCAGGCCGTCGATATTTTCGGCGGAAAAAGACCTTGAAGTGGCGCGCGGCAGAACATTCCCCGGAGGGTTTGTGAAGAGTTTGTCCATCGTGTTGTGGATGGCCGGCCTGATTTTTCTTTCATCTTGCGGCGGCGGCAGCTCGCAGTTGACGGGGAGCAGTGGCGAGTCCGCCGCTGGCAACTGGCAATTCGCCATGACGCCACCATCGGATAATCCTGCGGGCACGCCCTACGGCCTGCAAGGAGGATTCCTGCTCCAGAAGCAAGGATCGGTGAGTGGCAGCGCAACGTACTCGGTCTCTTCCGCGGCTTCTGTGCCTCCGTGTAACAGCGGTTCCGCAGTGGTTACAGGCACGATCAGCGGCCAAAACGTGAGCTACACGGCGGTCGCGGGAACCCAGACGTTCAATCTAACCGGGACCCTCACTGCCGATGGCACGACCATCATGGGTACGTATTCAGCGACCGCTGGAACCGCCTCCGGCGGGAACGCCTGCGGCTCGGCACAGAGTGGATTGCCCTGGCAAGCGACATTGATTCCACCGATTAACGGAGGAGTTCAAGGCTCTCTCCACAGCACCGCGGGAGGTTTGCTGCAGGACCAAAACTTCCAGGTGTCGGGCACCCTTGCCCAAGGTCAGAACACGGGGCTCAGCAACTCGACAGTGACTGGTTCGCTGGTCTTTCAGGATTATCCCTGTCTCGATGCCGGTCAGACGATCAGCGTGAATGGAACGATCAGTGGAAACTCGCTGATTTTGCAACTGTTCAGCGACAAAGGGCTGAACATCGGCCAGATCGGCGCGGCAGCAAATTCGACCAGCCCCGGCCCTGTAACGCTGAAAAAGCAGGCATCGGGTGGCTATCTCGTGCAGGGCAACGGCGGATACGTGATTTCTACAAAGTCCTGCAATCAGCAGGATAATCCGTACCTCTCCGACTCCGGCAACATCTGTCTCGCCTTGAATAACGCGACCGACTGCGGTCAGCCGCTGACGGTGACGCCCGGGGTGCTTGCATTCCCCATGCAACTGGTAGGTTCGACCCCGACGACGCAATCGATCACGATCACGAATACCGATCCCGCGGGGTCGACTTTGACGGGACTGTCTCTCGCGTGGAATCCGGAAGCGGGGTATACCAGTCCCTACTCAACACTCAGTGACTTCAATGCATTGCCGAACTTTACCGAGAAAGATACGTGTTCGACTACACCCGGGGCGACGTTCAGTCTCGCACCACAGCAGAGTTGCGTCGCAAGCGTCTCGTTTTCTCCGCAACAGAGCTGTACCTGGCTGCCAACGACGATTAACGGAGGGGTGATTCCAGCACAGTGTCCGCCGGACCTGACGAGCACGATTACTACGCCACCGGGACTCAGTGCACGCCTTTCCGTGAACGTGCCGACGAGTGAAGGCAACGGCTCGATTGACAACGACACGGCGTTCTCAGTGCTCATCAATGGTGTGGGCGTGAGCGCGGTGCTGCCGTCGACGCCGGAACTGGATTTCGGGTCGGTGGCTCCATCGGAGTCGAGTGCACCGCAAACGATCTCACTGATCAATCAGGGGACGCAACCGGTCCAGATATTGCCGAAGGCAAGCAAGCCTTGCGTGAATCCCGCAAAAGGGTCGGTGACTTATCCAAACCCGGTGCACGCAGGCGACGTCGATGGAGTTCAGATCATCCAGGCGATTCAAGCCATCATCCTCGACAATGGAAATAACAGCATTCTGTACCTTTGCGACCAGGACCAAGTCAGCGGGCTCCCCGATTTCCAGATCTCTGCTAACAGTTGCCTCGGAACGGTTCTTGCCCCACAACAGTCATGCAGTCTCACGGTCACATATGTTCCGCAGCCAAGTCTGCCGGCGGGGACAATTCTCGACTTCTTTCTGCAGTTGAACACGCAGCAGTGCACTCCAGGGGGATCGCAGCTTTATTGCGAAATTGATAGCGGACGGTTGCCGGTGGAGTTGAAGACGAGTGCGCCGAGCCCACTGCGGCTTACGCCTGGCGCAGGGCTCGATTTCGGTCCACAACCGAAGGGGGTCCCGACGCTGCCTTTGACGGTCACGCTGTACAACGATCCCAAAGATCCGAATGCGGCGGCGATCGATTTCAAGGGCGATGTCCTCAAGGGCGACTACATCGAAACCGATAATTGCGGCTCGTCTCTTGCACCGGGGAATAGCTGCACGCTCAACATTGTGTTCAGTCCAAAATCAACCGGGTATGACCCCGGAACCCTGACCATCACCTACCAGGCCAGTACATTTCTCGGTCCACAGGCCCAGGTCATTTATCTGCGGGGATCGGGTCAGTAGCAATCCCGGTGGGAACTCTACAATTTCGGTCTTCGTTTTTCGGCATCGCTGTAAATCGATCCTGGGAGGTGGTAGTGGCGGCAGGTAGACGAACAATTTCGTTGTTATTGATGGCGCTGTGGATTGCGATCCTCGCAGGTTGTGGAAGCAATTCGACATCCAGCAATACATCACAATCAAGTTCGGTCTCGGTCGCATTTCAGGCCACGCCACCGAAGTCGATCACCGTCGCCGGCGAAGCGACACTCTCCGCTGTGGTAACCAACGACCCATTCAACTATGGCGTTGACTGGTCTGTCTCGTGCGCGAACGTTGGTGATTGCGGCTCCTTAAGCACAACCCATAGCAGCAGCGGCGCAGCCGTGAACTATTTTCCGCCCGCAACACTCCCAGCGAATAGCGAGTCGGTGAACATCGTTGCATTCGCTGCCGCCGACCACACGAAGAACGTACTCACAGAGATCAGCGTGACCGGATTCGCGAGCCTCCTCAGCGGGCCTTTCGTTTTCCATGCGAGAGGCACGAACATCGACGAATTGACGGGAGTAATGGGACCTTACCAGATCGCAGGCGTGATCAACCTGGACGGTAACGGGGGAGTGCATCTCGCCAGCGTAAATGGCAAGACGATCGGCGGGGAGCAGACCTACAGTGACTCGTCGATCTTTTCGACGACAAGCGTCACGGGTGGTAGTTATTTTATCGGGGCGGATGGACGGGGGACGCTTACGATCAACACTGGGGATGCATCGATTGGGCTTGGCGGAACTGAGTCTTTTTCAATCGTCTTCATCTCGGGGTCCGAGGCGCTGATCACGCAATCGGATGGAACCGCATCCGCGACCGGGACGTTGGATCATCAGTCCAGCACATCCGCTCCAACCGGCGGTTACGCGTTTGTTGTGACCGGCAACGACAGTACTGCCGTCCCCGTCGCGTTCGGCGGGGTAATGAACATCGACCAAACCAATGGCGGGATCTCAGGATCCGGCAGCGTTGCCGACGAAGATTACAATGGCGCGGTCCAGAATTGTCCAGCGCCCGCGCCGGGAGGACAGCCCGGAATCTCGGGCAGTGTTTCCTCTCCGGATGCTCTTGGGTTGGTAGTGTTCAATCTCAGCGCCTGCTTCACGGCGAATCCTATCCAGTTCACAGGATATGTCGTGGACGCGACCCACATTCAGATGGTCGAGACCGATATCGGCGCCGGCGTTGGCTTTGCGACCGGCGGTACTGCGATTGGTCAAGGCAGCGGTACCGGTAAGTTTTCTAATTTCTCGGGGTCGTTCGTCTTGGGGATATTGGGCTCGGACGTCACCGGGTTCGCCAATTCACTGACTGCTGCCGCGACGCTCGTCGCCGATGCTCACGGGAATGTTACGGGCACCGCGGATGAGTTCCTGGTGAGCGGTTACGCAATTAGCGACGGGTTTACTGGAACCTATTCCGTTGATCCAGCGGGCACCGGTCGCGTCGACATTCCGATCGCCTTCAGCAATCCCTCCAATCCGTCACCCGAATACATTTTCTACCAGACGGGCAGCGGAAATTCTCCACTCGCCCTCGACATCGACACGAGCTTGGTGGCCGAGGGGGTTGGAACCGCCTATTCACAAGGATCGAAAACTCAACTGAACGGCGAGTACGGGGTCGAACTGACACAGATGGCAAATTACGGGATCGAAACCGATTTGACCGGCCAGATGACGACGAGCCAAAGCGCGGGCACGGTTGCGGGCTATCTCGACGGTCCCGGGATTTTTGCCGCACAGCTCACAGGAGCATTTGTGACTACACCTGCCATCCGTTTCGGAGGTACGCTTCTGGATCCAGACGCTTCCGGTACCTCTTTACAGGGCACCGCGAGTGTCGAGTACTACCTGATAGATCAAAACCATGGGTTTTTTGTAGAAAACGATCTCATCCAGGTTTCACTGGGTTACTTCGCTACGCGAACTCCCGTTTGTCCCACTTGTCCCTAGTCCAATCACAGCAACGTTTCCGTCCCGCGACCGGGATCGGCGTGGCAATTTGCCGCGGATCCCATAGCACGCACTGCGAAAGTGCGAAAGGAATACGCAGATGATCGACGCATTTCTAGTTTGGACTTCAGTTCTTACGACCGGCGGTGCCTGCGCCGGAGCCATCTTCCCGATCACCCAAAACGCCAAAGTCGCAGACTCCGCAAGCCTGATTCTCCTGGGCATGGGTCTGTTCTGTGCCGCACACTTCGTGCGCCGACAGTCCCGAGATGCCGCACAGTACTGAATGAGCTTCTCCCCTCGACTCACGAGAGCGTAAGGAATCGAACCGGTAGTAACAATGAAAATTGGCGGTCAACAAATACCGACGAGAACGATCCTGTTGGCGTTGTCGGAATCGGTGTTGGTCTTTCTCGGCCTGCTCGCAGCGATTGCGGTGGGCCAATTGGTGCGCGCGCCGGGGCCGATTCGTTTGACCGCCGTTGGACTGGCGCAGATCGCGTTGGTCGCGCTTACCTATGAATTATTCCTGTACTACACCGAAGTCTACGATTTGCATCTCACGCGAAACCGTAGCGCGATGATGGTGCGCTTGTTGCAGGCATTCGGCGCTTCGTGCTTGTTCCTGGCGCTGGTATACGCGTACGTGCCGGCGCTCAAGCTGCAGAAGGGCGTGGTGATAGTCGCGACCCCGCTCGTGATGGCGATGATATTCGGCTGGCGGCGATTGTTGTCCGCAACCGGCGTGATGTCGCGGCGCTCTGAACGGGTCGCGGTGCTCGGTACGGGCGCCGTAGGAATTGCAGTGGTCCGCGAAGTCTGTGCGCGTCCTGAACTCAACTGGAATGTAGTAGGGTTCCTGGATCGCGATCCGCGGAATGTTGGCAAGCCGCTGGTGAATCCCGGGATCATCGCGACCATCGCTGACTTGAAGGAAGTTGTCCGCAACCAGAAGATCGATCGCATCATGATCTCGCTCAAAGAGGGGGATCAGATGCCGGTTGGCGCATTAATGCAGTTGAAACTCGCGGGCATCGTCGTCGAGGACGCATCGTCAGTGTTAGAACGCCTGACTGGGCGGCTCACTCTCGAGGATCCGGCGTGGCTGATTCGCGCTTCCGGCTTCAAGAGATCGCGCCTGCTTACCTTCACGAAACGCGTAATCGATGTGGTGCTCGCATCCGCAATGCTTCTGGTCACGCTTCCGCTTCTGGTCGTAGTGGGGCTGATGATCGTGAGCGAAAGTGGTTTTCCCGCGTTGTTCCGGCAGAAGAGGATTGGCTTAGCGCGGCGGCCATTTGAGATCGTGAAGTTCCGATCGATGTATCGGGGATCGGAAGATCGCGGGCCAATGTGGGCGACCGACGGCGACGCACGAATCACTCGCGTCGGACGGTTCATCCGTAAATACCGGCTCGACGAACTGCCGCAGATTTGGAATGTCCTTCGCGGAGACATGAGCCTGGTCGGGCCGCGGCCCGAGCAGCCATATTTTTGCGACGTACTTGAAGAACGAATACCCTTTTTCGACCAACGCCATCAGGTTCGGCCCGGCATTACAGGATGGGCACAAATTAAGCACCGGTATAGCGGCAGCGTGGAAGATTCCGTGCGTAAGGTGGAACTCGATTTGTTCTACATCAAGCACATGTCGCTCGCCCTGGACTTTGTGATCCTCCTGGAGACCGTGAAGGTTGTCATTTGGGCAAGGGGGTCAAAATGAACGTCAGATTTTGCTGTGCTGTTTTCAGTTTGAGCTGCTCGCTATTCACGGCGGCAGTTTCGCAGGAGCTAGCAAGTGTTTCCAATCCCGCGCCCACTCGTCTTCTGGTGGGTGCGCCTGCTGGTGTTCCTTCGCCCGCACCTTGCGCCAGCAGCGCCGACGCCGGTGTGGCTCCGGTTAACGTCGCTGAGTACATCGTTGGCGAAGGCGACCTCCTGAAGATTACGGTTTGGAAAGAGCCGGATCTTTCGCTCTCGACGGTAACGGTGAGGCCAGATGGAATGATCTCCGTGCCATTGGTCGGCGTCGTGAAAGTCGGCGGCGAGAGTCCATCGCAGATCCAGGATGAGCTGACGGAGAGGCTCTCACGCTTTCTCAGCCATCCGAAGGTCACGGTTACGGTAACCGAAATAAAGAGCAAGTCCGTGTATGTCACGGGCGAGGTGACCAAGCCGGGCGTTTACTCGCTGGTTTCTCCTACCGGCGTGCTGCAGGCAATCGTCATGGCAGGCGGACCCACACCGTTTGCGCATCGCAAATCGATTTTTATTCTGCGTAGCGTGGATGGCAAAGAGCAGAAGATTCCGGTGAACTACGTGAAGCTCCTGCGCGGTGACGACCATGTTCAGAATGTGAGTCTTGTACCGGGCGATACGATCGTGGTGCCGTGATTCGCGTGATCGTTAGGGTGCTGTTCCTGTTTCTGATGGCCGCGATGATCCATGGATCGGCGGCAGCACAGGACACGAGCGCCCAAACCGGAGATGCTTCAAGCCAGACGCCTGCAGGTGACACTCAGCAAGCGGGGCCGGGGAATTCGAGCGGGTCGCAAACCGGTGTAAGTACGACGCAAATTCCTACTTTGGCTGCGACCGCCAGTACTGTCAGCAGCGTTCCGGAGTACCGATCGTTCTTCAGTTACGGCGTGGCCGTGAGTCAGGGCGAGTCGGTCCCTACTGTGGCCAACCAGTCCTACGCGGGGTGGTTCACCCTCGTTCAACCGCAGTTCGAGTACCTGGTGGCGACGCGGAAACTGCACTTTGCACTTTCATCAACGCCGACGATCGCCTATTTCCCGGGACGCGATACGTTCACGACACTCAATGGCATTTTCGACCCGACCGCTGAAATCAGTATTCAACTCACTCCACGATGGAGTTGGGTCTCGCTCGTGAACTTCAGTGCTGGCGATCAAGCCGCACGACTGTTCACCTCGCAGGAACAAAGCTGCGACGGCGATGTTTGTTCTTCGTCGAACGCCGCAGGCTTGCCGTCATTGGAGGAGCACGACCGCGCTCAAAGCTTGGAGCCTGCTTTAGTGGCGCCCACCCCGGCGGCAATCGACCTGGCGCCCTTCGATGTTTCGAACCTCGTGGTTACCGATATCAACCGAAATTTTGCCGATGTTGCCGGTTTCACCGGGCTGCGTTGGGAACGTACAAGAACGGAAACCATCGGGCTCACAGTTGGGAATTCCTACTCGATCCTCGATGACTACAACGTTGCGTCCGCTCGCTTGCAGGGAAGTCAGCTAGTGAACCCCACTACCACGGTCACAAGCTACGGCCAGGTGCATCAATACGAGGGCGACGATTTCCATTGCGTGACTTATGGCATCGGCGCGGGCGCTGCCCATCAGTTCGGTCGGGCGACCATGATCAGCGGCGAAGCTGGCCCGGAATATGGTAGCCGCTCCTGCGGACAGCGACTCGGTCTCTACTTCGAAGGAAGCGCCGTTACCCGGTTCTCAGAGAAGACGACGGGATCGATCAGCGTCGGTCGCGATTTGGATGCCGTGTATTTGGATGGCAATCGATGGTTCGATACTTTTCTCGCGCGGGTGGACACAAGGATTGAGAAGAATGTTTATGCCGACCTGAGCGGCGGATATTTTCACACCGGCGGACCGTTGAACTCCACATCTTCGTTCTCCGGTTTTACATTCTCGCCGCAAGTCCGTTGGCAGATCAATCCCAGTCTAGATTTGATCGCGTCCTATCACTACTACGAACGCAGCCTCACGCCGACGCTGGATTCAGGGTCGGCATTGAATCGCGGTTTCGCAATCATTACGCTTTCCTGGCATCCTTCGCACATTAGATTCTAAGCGGCAGTTCGAAGCACTAGCGGCCGATCAGGGTGGGCCGAACCCTCGTTCCCGGAATTCGAAGTCTGGAGTATCCCTTGGCAAAACAACCCGAAACAGTCGCACAGTTGAAAGAACTTTGGCAGATCGTTCGCCATCGCCGATGGGTGATCCTGCTCGCCGGCGTGCTCTTGGGTGCGAGCGCGATCGTCGTGATCAGCCTTCTGCCGGACTGGTATTCGTCGAGCATCACGATACTGGTGGATCCACAAAAGATTCCCGATCGCTATGTATCCGACACGGTCACCATGGACCAGCTACGGCTGGACACTCTGAGCCAACAGGTCTTGAGCCTCACGCGACTGGAAAAGATCATCGATGATCTTCAGCTTTATCCGGAGTTGCGTTCCTGCATGCCGCGCGAAGACGTCGTGGACTACATGCGCAAGAACATTACGATCCAGATCCGGCCGGGCGGCGATCGCAATCCGAGCGCGTTTACGATTACGTACAAGGGTAAAGACCAGAAGGTCGTCGCTTTGGTGGCGACGCGCCTGGCCGACAGCTTCATAGACTGGGATTTAGCGGCTCGCGAGCACCAGGCGACCAGCGCCGCCGATTTCGTTTCCACCGAGTTCGGGGAGGCGAAGACGGCACTCGCCCAGCAGGAAGCCAGATTGAAGGAGTACAAGTTGCAGCACCTCGATTCACTGCCGGACCAGGTGCCTGCAAAACTTAACCGACTCCAGACGGCTTTGCAAGCGAACATCGATGCGCAGAACCGGCTGGATGCGGAGAAGCTGATGCTGACGCAGAGTCCTGCGCAGCCTGGGCGGCCGGGGTCTCCGCTCGATCGAACCCAACTGGAAGAACAGCTGCACAAACTCGAAGCCCAGCTGACAGATTTACGCAGTCGCTATTCGGATGAATATCCGGACGTCGCACAGGTAAAAGACAAGCTCGTCAGCGTGCGCGCACAATTGTCGCAGCTGCCTCCCGGGGAAGAAGTCGCCACGAAGACAGCAGCCACCGCGCGACTGACGGTAATAACTCGCGAACTGGGACGGTTGCAAGAAGAACAGAAAAGTCTTACCGCGCAAATGAATGAATACCAGGCCAAATCGGATGAGCTTCCGGTGCGGGAGCAGCAGCTCGCGGAACTGGATCGCGATTATCAAAACGCAAAAGTCCATTATCAGAATCTGCTCGAGAAGGATTTCTCTGCGGGGATTGCGACCGATTTGCAAAAGAGCAGGGAAGCTGAGCGCTTCTCCGTCCTCGAGCCTGCCCGTATTCCAGAGCAGCCGATCCGGCCGCATCGCCGGGTAATGTTGGCCCTGATGCTTCCATTCTGCTTCCTCTTTTCGGTGGGTTCGGTCGTGATGCTCGAGGTTTCGAAGGGACGGATCTGTACCGAGCGGGAATTACGCTCGATATTGCCGCCGACGGTGATCGTGTTGGGTCGAATCCCGGTGATTGCCACGCCGGTCTATACCAGGCGCCAGCATGCCCTTGCGTCGTTCGCAATTACGGGGTCGCTTCTGTGCTGTATCGGAATAGCGCTATTTCTCTGGAGAGTCCAGCCGCACTTCTAGGCGAGGTTTGAGCTCGAATATTCCACGATGCCCACTCGCCTTCAATTCGCGCGGAACGTGATGGTGAACTGGATCGCCATGCTTATCGGCATGCTGGTTCCGTTCTTTCTGTCGCCGTTCACCGTCCACCACTTGGGGAACGTGGTTTATGGCATCTGGATCCTCGTGGTTTCGAGCGTGTCGTACTTCTACCTGCTCGACCTGGGCCTGCGGAATGCGATCACGAGTTTCGTCTCCAGGTACCACACGCTCGGAGTCCACGAAGAATCAAAGCGAGTTGTGTCTTCCGCGGTCTGGATTCGCGTCGCGATTAGCGTCGTAATCGTTTTGTTAGCTGCGATTGTGGCTTTGGCGTTTCCGCACATCTTCTCAGTTCCTCCCAGACTTTGGTACGCCTCACGATGCGCGATTTTGCTGACCGCGTTGAGTTTGACGATTACGCTTTGTTCGGGAGTTCCGGGTGCAGTGCTCGCAGCGCTACACCGCTACGACCTGCTGAGCTTCGTGAATATCTTCCGCGCATTTTTTCGAGCTGCGGGTTTTGTTTGTCTGCTCCGGCGCGGCCACGGACTCGCTGCCCTGGCGGCGTGGGAACTCGTCGCGGCAATCGTGACCGGTGCGGCTTTAACATGGCTTTGCGCTAAGGCGTTTCCGGATCTGCGACATTTTATGCGGCGTCCCGAGCGCGAGGTGATCGGGAAGATTTGGAACTACGGCGCATACGCTTTCCTGATCACGATGGCTGGCGCCGTGGTTACGTATATGGACAACGGTATCGTCGGCCTATTCCTGAATCCCATTGCGGTTACGTTTTATGCGATCGCCGGCAACCTGATCCTCTACTCGCGGGAAGCAATCGCAGCCATGTCCAACACGTTCGTTCCGATTGCGAGCGGCTTCGAGGCGGAAGGGCGGATCTCACAGCTCGGTCGGTTGCTAATCCGCGGCACGCAGGCCAGTTTGTTGCTTTCACTGCCGATGGTAATCGTCCTGTTTGTGCGAGGGCGAACGTTTATCGGATTGTGGATGGGCGCGGAATACGCTCAGGTCTCCGGAACTGTGCTCCAGATTCTTCTCCTCAATCAGCTCCTCACCACCGCGAACCTAACCAGCTGCGGAATCGTGTACGGAATGGGAAAGCACAAGCCGCTGGCGATGTGGGCACTGATCGAAGCGGGAGTCAATTTGGTGCTCAGTATATTGCTCGTCCGCAGAGTCGGGCTCTACGGCGTGGCGTGGGGCACGTGCATCGCCGGCGTAATCTGCAATTTGTTTTTCTGGCCGCGATACATGAGCAAGCTCCTCCAGATTTCGTTGCCACAATATCTATGGAAGGCGTGGGGTGTCACGGCATTGGCCGCGGTTCCTTTCGGCATCGCCTGCTGGTATCAGGAACGCCTTTGGGCGGTTAACAGCCTGTCTGGATTCTTCCTGCAGACGGCGGCGATATTGCCGCTGCTGATTCTCACGGCGTCGCTCATGTTCTGGAAGGATGTAACGCCCCGCCTTCGCGCGCACTTTAGTCGCGCATGGAGCCGCGCATGACCATGGTTTCAGTCGTCATTCCGGCGTACAACTGCGCGAAGTATCTCCCGACTGCGCTGGAAAGCGTGCTCGCGCAAAGCTACCGGGACTTCGAGATCGTAACCGTAGACGACGGGTCGACGGATGAGACGGAATCGGTGGTTCGCAGATATGCGCACTCTGTCCGGTATCTAAAGACTGCGAATTTCGGTCCTGCCTCTGCCCGTAATCGCGGAATTCGAGCGTCGGTCGGGGAGTACGTCGCGTTCCTGGATGCGGACGACTGGTGGGAACCAAAGAAGCTTGAGGCGCAGGTACATGAGCTCGAACAGGATGCAGATGCAGCGCTCGCTTACTCGGATATGTGTGTGCACTGTGAGGACGGTTCGACAAATCCGTCGTTCCTAAAGTCGCGGCCACTTGCACGCAGTGGATATATCTTCGACCAGCTGATGGAGAGCCAGTTCATTTTCCCTTCCTCAGTGCTAGTCCGTCGCCGTTGCCTCGAAAGCGTCGGCCTCTTTGACGAGTCGTTGCACTCTCTGGAAGATTGCGATTTGTTCCTTCGCCTTTGCTACGAGTGGCGAGTGGTGCTCGTGGATGAGCCGCTGGTGCATCGTCGGCAACGCGTGGGTGGTCTCACCTCGAATCAGAATCTGAGCACCCAGTACTTGATTAAGTTCCAGGAAAAGGCGCTTACGCTGCCGCACCTTTCCGCCAGCCGTCGACGGCGGCTGCGCTGGAAATTGTCGATGGCGCATCTGAGTCGGGCACGGTACTGCCGTGAACAGCGTCTTGCCGAGGAATGCAGAAGCAATCTGGTGGCGAGCCTAAAGTCCGATTGGAGAAACTCTGCTGCGCTCTGCGACTGGATGGCGAGCTTTGTACCGCCGAGTTTGATCACCCAGTTCAAGCAATGGCGACAGGTCGCCGAATGATCCGCGCATTCATCGATCGTGCTCTTCTGCAGGCGCCACCGACAATCGCCCGCCGATATCGCGGATATAAGTGGTGGCGTTGGGGTGAGCGAGAACTTCACTTTGTTGGGGCGCTCTGCGACCGCCAGAGGTTGAGTATCGATGTCGGAGCGAATCGCGGCATGTACGCATACTTCATGGGACGCACATCTCGCCACTGCCTCGCGTTCGAACCGAACCCCCGCATGCTTCCGGAGCTGCGCTTGCAAGCTGTGAACACCACGATCTACCCATACGCTCTCTCCGATCATGCGTTCGTCGCAGAATTGCGTATCCCAAAGGAAGACAGTCGATTACTCACTGGCTCCGCGACGATCGAAACCGCGGTTCAACTCTCACCGGATGTAATCGTGGAGAAGATCGAAGCTCGAACCCTCGATAGTTTTGATCTGGCGGACATTGGATTCATGAAAGTTGATACCGAGGGGCACGAACTCTCGTTTCTCAAAGGCGCGGTCCAGACGATACAGCAAAGCCGTCCGAGATTGCTGATCGAAGCCGAAGTTCGCCATCGGCCCCATGCGGTTTCGAGCGTCGTCGAATTCCTGAAGCCATTGGGATACACCGGCTATTTCCTCGTGGAAGGAAAGCTGGAGCCGGTAAGCAAGTTCGACGCGAGTGTGCATCAGCGCAAAGTCAGCGCTGGACCGGAATACATCTGCAACTTCGTTTTCATCCACGAGAATGACAAGACGGCTCTGCCGGCTTGCCGCAAAAGCGTTCCTCCGCCGGAGCGATTGAGCGCGCCAGCGATGACCGCATTACTTCAGGGCTGACGCCAATGTCTTCTAACGCTCCAGCAATGCAACCCGCGACACTGCCGAAATCGGAAAGCTTTCTGCGGGCGGGGTGGCGCGCGGCCAAGAAGTTTCCGCCTGTCGGATCCGCGTGGGGACTGCTGCGCGGCAGCTACTTCGGCGTCCGCAAGTTCCGCGAGCAGATTTCCTATGCGCCGGGGCACCGCGAGATACGCCGCCAGCATTGGACGAAGTTGCAGCTCGGCGCAGGGGACAACGTCTTGCAGGGCTGGCTCAACACCGACCTGCGTCCCCGACGGCGCGTGCTCGCGATCGATGTGACGAGAACATTTCCGTTGCCAAGCGGCCAATTCCATTACGTGCTGAGCGAGCACATGATTGAGCACCTGACTTTCGCCGAGGGGAGAGGAATGCTCTCGGAGATTCATCGTGTGCTGGCCGATGGTGGCAAGGTCCGGTTATCCACCCCGGATTTTGATTTCCTCATGGGTCTGTTCCGCCCGCAGTTGCGAGATGAAGAGCAAGCGTTCATCAACTGGCACGTGAACACCTATAGCCCCGGGCTGCCGGTACATCCCCTGACGGTGACCAATACGATGTTTCGGTCGTGGGGACATAAGCACCTCTACAACGAGCAGACTCTTTCGCAACTACTTCGCGAATGCGGCTTCGGACAGATCACTCGATTCCAGACTGGCGAAAGCAACGATCCGGAGCTGCGAGACCTGGAATTCCATGGACGGTTAGTCGGCCAGGAAGTATTCAATCGCATTCATACCTTGGTGCTGGAAGCGACAAAAGTTCCTGCCCCACGGCGCTGATCCGAGAACATGGATTCGACCCTTACAGAGCGCAACCCCGCAAGTCACTCGCTGCTTTTGGCGGAGCGATTCCTGCCCCATGCCGGCGGATCGAGGGTCTATTACTACCACCTGATGCGAAATTGGGAGCCCGATCGGGTTACGGTTTTCACCAAGAAGACACCGGGGTGGGAAGAGTTTGATCGCGAAGAATCGACTGAACATTTCCACATCTTGCGGAAATTCGCCCCGATGCCGAGCCTGAAATACAAGGACCTGCCGAAGGCGATTTTGCCCATGCTACAGGCATGCGTGCTGGCCTCACGGCGCGCGGTGGATGTAGTGCACTGCGGAGACCTCTTTCCGTGCGGCGTGAGCGCGTTGTTCCTGAAGCGGAGCTTGGGAATTCCGTTTGTTACCTACTGCCATGGGGAAGACATCACGCTCACCGAGCGCTCTCGGTTTCAGCCTGGCCTGCGCACGCACATTTACATGTCGGCTGACGTGGTAATCGCCAACTCGGATTCCTCGCGGCGTTTGCTCCGCAAAATTGGAGTGCCGGACGAGAGAATTCGAAAAATCACCCCGGGTGTGGATTTCGACGTATTTCGACCTGCACCTCGCAGTGCGAGGTTGATTGCGCGTTACGGCCTCTATGGGTTTTCTGTGCTGCTGACGGTGGCGCGCCTGGTTCCTCGTAAAGGTCACGACATGGTGATGCAGTCGGTCGCACGCCTTCGCAGAGATTTCCCGCGACTGAAGTATTTGATCGTCGGCAAAGGTCCAGAAGAGCCGCGGCTGCGCCAACTTGCCGCGGAACTTAATATCGAACAAAATGTCGTCTTCGCTGGACTCGTTCCGCAGCAAGAGCTAGCCGATCATTATCGGCTTGCGGATGTGATGGTAATGCCGAACCGAGCGGAAAATGGCGACATGGAAGGCTTCGGGATGACCTTCCTCGAGGCAAGCGCGACCGGCAAGCCCGTCGTCGGCGGACGCTCGGGAGGCGCAGCGGAGGCGGTTAGCGACGGTATCACCGGAACGCTGGTCGATCCAAATGATGTAGAGGACCTCACGGCGGCGATTCACGAGTTGCTCTCGCAACCGCGACGGGCCGCAACGATGGGAAAAGCTGGCCTTGACCGTGCACGCTCTGAATTCAATTGGGAAACGCGTGCGCAGGAGCTTCAACTCATCACCCGAAACGTAGCGGCGGGTCGAAGAAAGCGCAAAGGCTACGTTTCGTCCCAAGCCGGCATCGCTGGCAGATCTGTTTAGTTCTCATGACGCTTCAGTTCCTGATTCCGATCCTGTACCCGGCGGCATTGCTAGCGTTCGCGCTGTCAATGTGGAAGCCGGAGATCGGCGTGTATTTCCTGACGTTTATGCTGCCGCTCCAAACCCTTCGGTACGAAATCTTCGACTATCCGATGGGCGCGAACATCATCGACCTTGTTCTTTTTGGGATTATCGTCGGCGTTTGGCTGAACGGCCGAGCCGGAGAGTTCGTTAAGATTCCAGTGCGCGGCATCGTGCTGCTATTTGCGATGTATTCGTACCTGTCTTTGTGGTATGGAACTTTTGCTCTTGGCTTTGCACTGCCGACCTCGGCCGCCGATCCGCGAGTCTCCGTGTGGCGAACTTGGGCAGATTTCGGCTTGATGTGTTTCGTCTGCTACGCCGCAATCAAAACCCGCAAGCAGATCGAAATCGCCGTCGGCGTAATGTGCGTGACGGCCTTGATGCTGAGTTGGGATTTCTTTCAGGTCATGTCATTCCGCGATCTCTCCCACTATTCCTGGGATCTTCGGTATGCCGGTGTGATGGGTTTCGCGAACGCGAATGGGTTGGCCTCGTTCGAAACGATGTTCATTTTGTTTCTCATCGGCCTCTTCACCCTAAAGCTGCCGTGGACGCTGAAGCTACTGATTCCCCCGACGATCATCCTTTGCGGCTACGGCCTTCTATTCACTTTTTCGCGTGGCGCGTACATCGGCTTGGTTGTGGGAGTGATTGCGCTAGGTCTGTTGCGCAAGAATGTCTATGTGGTGGTTCTCATGGCGGCGCTTGCCGGCGGAAGCGCATTGCTGCCCACCGCGGTCACCGACCGTATCTCGGGCACGTACAGCGGAGGAGACACAACCACCGAAGCGACGCTGGACCACTCCGCTATGGAGCGCGTGCTGATCTGGGAGAACGCAATCGACCTTACCAAGTCGCATCCTCTTCTCGGTCTGGGTTTTGACAGCTACGCCTTCTTGCATCCCTACGGCTTCAAAGATACTCACAATTTTTATTTAAAGATTCTGGTCGAACAGGGACTCATCGGCTTGATCGTTTTCCTCGTGCTGATGTGGAAAATCTTCCTCCAAGGATACAAACTGTTTCGCGACGGCTCCGATCCTCTGCTCTCGTCGTTGGGACTGGGGTTCGCGCTCAGCGTCGTGGGTGCCCTGGTGGTCAACTTCTTTGGCGACCGCTGGAGCTATCTCCAGGTCGATAGCTATCTGTGGATCACCCTCGCGCTGGTTTGCCGTGGACGCGCATTAGTCGCATCCCCTGCAACTGAACCGATAACCGAGCCCGAGATTCAAGTCGAGTTTGACGCACCCCTTCAGCCGGCGCATTGATATGACGCACAGGTCCTAAACAATTCCATTCCCGTTCCCATGACAATGAGACACCGCATAGTTCAAAGCGTAAACAGCTTCCTGCATCCCATGGATGTCTGCATCGTTCGCAAGTCCGCTCTCGAACGCATGCAGAAAGACACGGAGGTGTTTTACAAGCCTTCGTACCGGAGCTCCGAACTTCCAGGGGGCGCCGCGGACTATCTCGTGCCGACAAATCCTCGCCTCCAGGAGCTGAAAAGCCGCTATCGCGAGCATGCTCCGAAAGCGCTCGCTTCCTCCTGTTGGACCCAGGAACATGTCGATTCCGTGCAGCTGCCCTGGTTCCGCGGCGACAACGCCTACGTCTGGCAATTCCGCGATAAGAACACCGAAGGCAAGCACATGACGACCGCTCTCTACATGAAGGGCATCGATCGTCATGGATGGATGCCGGAACTCAAAGAAGACGGACTCTTCGGCGCATACGTCTTCGATTTCGACGATCGCCATGTCAGCCGCGACATGCTTGATTCGCTTGCCGAACTTTATTTCCTCGATGACCTGCTCGGGATCTCGAAGTGGAAGGATGTCAATTTTCTGGACATCGGGGCCGGTTACGGCCGATTGGCGCATCGCAGCGTAACCGCTTTCCCGAACCTCTCGCGTTACTTCTGCGTCGATGCCATCCCCGAGTCCACTTTCCTCTCGGAATATTATTTGCGCTTCCGCGGGGCAGATCGCGCGACGGTCGTGCCGCTTGACGAGATAAAGCAAGTGCTCGCGAACAATCCGATCAACCTGGCCACCAATATTCATTCCTTCTCGGAGTGCACCTTGGCTGCTGTGCAGTGGTGGCTCGACCTGCTGCGGGAGCACGCGGTGAAATACCTGATGATCGTGCCCGACATCTATCGCAACGGCGGCCATTCTCTGCTGACTCGCGAGCAGCGCAGCAACGACCCCGCGCACATGAAAGACTTCATGCCCGAGATCGTGAGTCGCGGGTATCGGCTCGTGGAAAAGCGTCCGAAATTCCTTGATGCCAACGTGCAGCGCTATGGCGTGTCGCCCACCTATCACTATCTTTTCGAATTGAACGCATAGCTATAAGAGCCATGTCGACACCTGCCGCAGAGATCGCGCTCGTCCCGCAACTCGAGCTGAGTTCTGCGCCCGCGCCTGCGGTACATGTCTTGTTCTTGATCGATCAGCTCTGTGGCACCGGCGGCGCTGAGACGGGCCTTTTAAACACAGTGCGGTGGCTGCCGCGCGAGCGTTTTCGCTCCACAGTCATG
>Ga0206868_10070_pt1 | contig 31227 bp, 24 predicted proteins | sample Alteio_BWOrgCont_38_FD_152901 | JGI IMG/M metagenome (GOLD analysis project Ga0206868, IMG submission 152901) | Enriched cells from forest soil in Barre Woods Harvard Forest LTER site, Petersham, Massachusetts, United States -... | ecosystem: Environmental > Terrestrial > Soil > Temperate forest >... | reverse complement strand
CGATCTAATCGATCTAGCGGCACGGCCCACTATGAAGCTAGTTTATCGCTTCGGAGAAAGCCCGAAGGTTACAGAAAGCATGACGCTGCGTGCAGGAAGTACGCTGATGTTATCACCGCCGGCGATAGGTGTCGGGCCAGAGGTATTGAAGGGATCGGTGTAGGTGGTGCCATTCGCGGTAATCGACTCGGTGAGAGGCGAGCCAGTAATCTTGTCGCCTGTGATGCTGTGCTGGTTGAGCAAGTTATTGAAGCTTAGACGGATCTTAGTCTGATCGAAATGACCGCCGTTATGAACTGTGTAGTTGAGGAAGGCATTGGTCACCGAAAAAGGGTCGATGGCCACTTGATTGTGATAGGCGCCGTTATCTTCGTAGAGAGTGCCCACGCGCTTGTTGAAGAAAGCCATATCCCATCCCTTGCGCTGATAGGTTACGCCTTCCGTTTCGACATCCGAGGGCGTATTGGCGACCCATAGGCCGGAGGGCGCCTTTACAGTGATGGGCGGCGCGGTGCAGCCCGTCGGAGCACAGGTAACGCTCAGGTTTCCTACGTAGTCGGAACGACCAACCGAAGCATTGAGGTAAGCGCTGAGGCCGCGGCCGATGTAGATGTTGCTCTCTGCCTCAAAGCCCTTGGTGATGGAACTGGGTTGAAGAAAGTAGATCGGTTCTCCACTGGAATCAAGAGTGGACGAATAACTGTTCTGGAAGCGGATGTGATAAAAATCCGCGTCGAGGGTGACGCGCTTGAGCTTGAGGACTGTGCCGGCTTGGTAGGTGGTAGAGCGCTGCTGCTTGGGTAGCGTCTTAACTGGAACGCCATCCGTACCCTGAGCGTAGTCGAAGACGCTGCTGGGCGGCACGATGCTGCCCGTCGATAGCTGCCCGTAGGCTGACCAGTTGTTTCTGATGCGGTAGTTGGCATCGATCGAAGGCAGCCACGCAGAGTAGCTGCCGTTGTTGCGGATAAAGCTGGTTGGATCGTTGGTGCCAAGGCCGCCGATGGTCTTGCCGTCGTCGGCGAACTGTTTGGTGTTGATGTCGTAATGCGACCACTTGGTGCCGGCAGTGATGTTCAAAGCCTTGGTGACGTGAAACTCATACTCAGCGTAGGGCTGGTACGAGTTGGTCCAGAAGTGCTCGTTGAAGTTGGACAAAGGCTGATCGGCCCAGTTGTTGAGCGGGTCGGTAGGAAACTGGTGGCGGCTGGTAGCGGCCCACTCGAACCATAGGCCTGCGCGCAGGATACCGAACCGCGAAACCTGGCTCAACGTCGACGTCTCGCCATACTTGCGATAGCTGTTGTATTTATTTACAGCGCAGGGACTCGCTGTAACGCCCTTCTTGGTGACTGGCACGTCGCAGGGGGCGATCTTGAGTCCGTTGTAGGTGTTCGATCCGTTGACGGTTGTGGCTTCGGTGATCGGCGTGGCGTTAGTGTACTTTTCCGAGTTGTCGTAGTTGTAGGTGTAAGGCTTCACGTCGAGCGTGATGCTATGGCCCAGATCGGCATGCAAGCCAACGTACTCGAAGTCGGTGGGCACATGGTAGGAGTTGTATTGGTTGTCAAGATAGTTGACTGAGTCTGAATTGTCGGTGAGCAGGAAGTTGATGCCCGAGCCGGCGAAGGGCGCCAGGGTTCCAGTGCAAGTATAGGCAGTGGTTGCGCCGTACATCTGGCAGCGCGTGGCGGCGAAGTTGGGCGTATTGGCATCCAGCCAGATTACTCCCGAAAAACCAGTGAGAATGATCTTGTCCGACAGCTTGTACTGCGCCTTGAGCGCGCCGGCGTTGCGAGTCTGATGGTTGAACGTCTGGTAGCCGTCGGATTGCAGATGATGAACATCGACCTGGAAATTGAGCTTGTGATTCAGCAGCAAATTGCCGGAGTCGTAAGAGCCATCGTAGAGATATGTGTTGAACGATCCGTAGGCAAATTGTCCGCGCGCATTCTGCACAGGCGAAAGATCCTTGGAGAGCAGATGGATGGAGCCGCCGAAGGGCGTGGGGCCAATCGTTGAGGCGGTGCCGGGGCTGCGATCAAAGTCGATTCCACCCAGGAATTGCGAGGGGAAGAAAGCCCATGAGTGATGCGTTGGAGAGTTGGTGTCGTAGAAGGGGATGCCATCGAAATCGATGTCGTAGTCGCCATCCGGAAAGCCGCGGAAGTACGTGCTGGACTGGCCAAGGCCTACGCCGTTGCTATTCGTGGTAAAGGTGCCCGGCGCCATCTCTACCGCTTCGCCAAAGTCGGAGACGGGCGAGGTGAAGTTCTGGATGAAAGCCTGCGTGATCTCGGTACGCGCAGAGCGGGTGTCGAGCAACGCATCCATGGGAGCCAGCGTTGCAGCGACGGAGCCGACGGCATTGGCCTCAACCACGACCTGCTGCGCGACATCGCCCACGGCAAGGGTGACGGTGACATCCTGATTCTGTCCTGCCGCAAGTTGAACGGCACGGTTGTCGACTCCGAAGCCAGGAGCTGAGATCTCGACACTATATCGGCCCGGCGCAATGCCGCTGATGACGAAGTGGCCTTGATTGTCGGTCCTGGTAGTGCGAACGTCGCTGGTGGCATCGTTCTTCACGTTCACGGTTGCATTCTGAAGCGCTCCGCCTTTGACGTCGGTCACAGTTCCGGTAAGGGTAGTACCGGTCGACTGAGCATACGACGATAATGATGCGAGAGAGAGCAAGAGAACACATATGCTGAAGATCAGCACTCTGTTCAAACGATAGAAAGTGGTTCGAATCACAAAAGCCTCCTGTAAGAGTTCAATCAAGCAAGTGCGGTAAGAGTGAAGCGGTCGACGAAGTGCGTACGGACAAATCTCAAGCTGTACTATTGCGCAGGTATTGCCAAGGGAAGACCAAGCTTGCTTCGCGTCTCATCACGCGCTGCTGCAACGTCATGTTGAAAGCGCGATGAGACTGCAAGCGAGCCAAAGATGGCATAGGCAAGCTTGCGGCTGGCCTCGATATCGCTGGCGTAGTGAACACCGCATACAAGGCGGTTGTGAACATACTCGTCGGCACGATCGAATATCTGCTGACGCTTCTCAGGGACAATTTGTATGAGAGTCAAGGCGAGCAGATAGCCGGAAAGAGAGTGCCCACTGGGGTATGAAGTGGGTTCCGGGTTGAGCGGGCAAACGGGGTGAAGAGTACTGTCTGCCTGGTAAGGCCGAGGACGGCGATAGATGCTCTTCAGGGGGCCGCCGGTCGCGCCTTCATCCTTGCGAATATGCGCGGACAAAGCAGCGGTGATAGGCAATGCCTCAGCGGTAAAGCCCGGCCCCATAACGCTCTTGAAAATGAAGATGTCTTCCTCGCGATCGTCGGTCTGCGCCTGCGCGATCTGCGCAGGTGTTCGAGTGGCTTCGATGCGATGCAACTCTGCAAGTTCGGCAGCCGTGGTAACTGAGTCTCGAGTAGATGGCAAAGGCAGGATCAGATCGAGATGAAGCGGCAGTGAATCGAGGTAATAGGCGGTGTGAACTGAAGGCGTCTTGGAGCTTGCTTCAGTCCCTGCAGGAATCGCAGACTGCGCCTGTCCAACTAACTCTGCCGAAAAAAGCAGAACGAACAAGCTTGCCGCGAGGTATTTTCGTCTCATAGTGAAACTGAGCGTAAGGTCGCATTGTGAACACTGGAAGTCAATACGGTTACTACACGATGAATATCGCCGAAAAGAAGTGGATTTATCGAATTTTTGCTTGATCTTAAGGTTGATTTCAGGTTGATTTCAGCAACCTTAAGTTGAATCTCTACTTCCGCGCGAACGCAGGCTCCAGAGAGGACATTGTCACCTTCACAGGAAATTTAATCTGAAAAACGGAGCCTTGCTGCGGAGTGCTTTCTACGGTCAATTCTGCGCCGTGCGCGTCGGCGATCCACCTGCCAATCGAGAGCCCAAGACCGCTGCCGGCTTTCGATTTTCTCTCTCTCAGATCGGCCTGATAGAAACGGTCGAAGACATGCAGACGCACATCCTCCGACATGCCCACGCCGGTATCGCGCACGGTCACGAGTGCGCTGTCCGCAGCCAGCGAGACTTCCGCTCGAATCTCCCCAGATTTGGGCGTATAGCGGATTGCGTTGTCGAGCAGTATGCCGAGCAGGCGTTGCAGCAACAACTCATCGCCCTCGATATGCACAGTCTCAGGAGGTAAGTGCCAGTCCAGAAGTATGCCGCTTGACTCGGCCAGATCTTCGACGCGACGGCAGCCATTTACAACTAACTCGCAAAGGTCAATTTTCTTGAAGGCAACTTCATGCACGAAGTTATCGCTCTGGGCAAGCGAAAGCAATGCATCGAGCAGCGTCGAAGCTGTACGGCACTCGGTTACGATCTTTTCCAGACCATCGCGATATTCTTCTTCAGAGCGACGCCGGTTAAGCGAGAGTTGCGCGGTAGCAAGCATGACGGTAATGGATGTTCGCAGATCGTGCGAGGCATCCGCCGAAAATTGACTGAGCCGCGAAACAGCAGCCTCCAGCCTTGCTAACAGCTGATTCCACGCCACGGCTAGATGTTGAATCTCGTCCTTTGCGGAAGGAACCGGCAGGCGCTCTGAGAGGTTGCCAATCCCGATTCCAAGAGCAGCGCGCGTCATTCGACCGACGGGTTTCAGCGCGTGCCGGCTGAGAAAATATCCACACACCGAGGAGAAGAACAAGACTCCCGGCATCAACAGAAAAAGAGCGCTGCGATACTTGCGCAGAATGTAAGTCTCCTCGTCCAGCGAGCCTCCAATATGAAGGCGAACCATCTGGCCGTCTAGCATGATCGTGTGGCACATAACAAGCGCAGGCTGATTGTCAATGGTTACCGAGCTGAACACCGGCCTGGAGCAATCGTCATTGGCAGGCAGCGCCCAGTCGTGACCGATGCCTTCAACGGGGAAAAGCAAGCTGCCGTCGAGGTTGTGTATATGGAATAGATTTCCTTCATGCGTTGCGCGAGCGTAGTTTCTCAGTTGCTCGTTGAGTGTCTCGCGTGCACCCTTGGCCTTGTTTTCCTTGAGCAGGCTGATCAGCCGGTCTTCGCGGCCCTGGAGATGCGTTCTTTTGCCTTGAAGGCAGGCGTATTGAAGAGCTCCGTACGACATGAGACCGAAGATGAGCAGGCCGGTCAGCGTGACCAGCAGATACAGGAGCATAAGCTTGGCGCGAACCGACAGTGCACGCACCCTACGACCCCACAAACATGTAGCCCGATCCGTGGACCGTTCTGATCAAGGGCTGCCCTTGATCGGAATGATCTTCGAGCTTGGACCGCAGACCGTGTATGTAAACATCCAAGGTGTTTTCCTTCACCTCTGCCGTCGGACCCCAACCTGCTTCGATTAGTTGTTCGCGTGTGGTGATCAGACCTTTACGCCGAATGAGAGCTTCAAGAAGCTCAAACTGCTTTCGAGTCAGAGCAATCTCTTTACCGTGGCGGATCGCCACGCGGCGGCTTCGGTCCAGGGTGACGCCTGCTGCATTCGCAGGTGGCAGTTCGACAGCGGCGACGCGCCGCGCGATCGCGCTGACGCGGGCCAGGAGAATCTCCAGGATGAAAGGCTTGACGAGATAATCATCGGCGCCAAGATCGAAGGCACGCAATATCTTGGGAACCGCGTCGACAGCCGTTAAAACGAGGATGGGCGTCTTGCACCGCTTGGCGCGTACCTGCTCTAGGACTTCAAATCCATCCATTTCCGGAAGAAAAATATCCAACAGCGCCGCGTCAAATCTGCCTGAGAGAAGCATGGCCGCGCCCTCTCGCCCGTTACCCGACACGGTGACGTGGTGCCCGTCCTCTGTCAGCGCCCGGTCAACGAGGTTGGCGATTCGATTGTCGTCTTCGACGACCAGTACATTCATCATGAAAGCCATTTTTTAGCTTAAGATAATCTCCCCTTTGGCTTTATGAATAAACGGTCAACAAATCCCTGAACATGACTCATGACTCAATCAGTGGCCCGGAGCAACTGTCCCTGCCCACGAGGACGGCGGCTGTTTCCGATGAATGCAGTAGAATGCTCATCAGTTTCGGCGCACGCATACTGTAAATCGGAGATCAGACCTGGTGGTCAAGCAAGGCGCAGCTGAATCGACACCGCGGTACACAACCCCGGCCCTCGCAAAAGGCCTGGACATTCTCGAACTATTTGCCTCCACATCGGAAGAGCTGAGCAAGCGCGAGGTGGCGCGCCGCCTAGGCCGCACCGTCTCCGAGATTTTTCGTATGCTGGTATGCCTGGAAGAGCGTGGCTACTTGGCTCAATCGCCTGGTGAGGATAGCCTGCGGCTGACGCTTAAACTATTCAAGCTCGGGCAGGAATATCCTCCCGTGAAGCGGCTAACGGAGAAGGCGATTCCTGTCATGCACGACGTGGCCCAGAAAACCAGCCAGTCCTGCCACCTTGGCGTTGTCGATGGCGGCCGCGTGATCATTCTCGCCCAGGCGGACGCGCCTACCAGCACAGGCTTTTACGTCAAAGCGGGCTCAAGCGTCGATCTGATGGAGGCTGCGACCGGACATGTGATCCTTGCACATCAACGGCCTGAAATACGCGACCTGGCGATTCGCGAGTGGCAGCGCGACACCAAAAAAGATGTCCCTTCGGACCTCGAAAAACACTTGGCAAAGATCCGGCAGCGAGGCTACGAAGAGCGCGAAAGCTATCAAGTAAGCGGGGTGATCAATATCAGCTTTCCGATCTTGGACGATCAGGGCTATGCCATCGCAGCGCTGTCAGTTCCCTTCCTGAAGCGAATCGCGGACCAGACCACCGACAAAGACGTGCGATCACACCTCAAGCATGCAAGCAAACAGCTCTCCAAAGAGATCGGCAGAGATTGAAGTCGAAGAGCCTTTGTATATCTGGACTGGCTCAGTAAAAGTTACTGAGCCAGTCCAGATCAGTTATGCGGTCTTAAGCACCACCACCGTCGCGACCGCGTCAGGCGCCTGCTCCGGCAGAATGATATCCAGGCCGTCACCTTTCTTCGCAAACTTCAGCGGTGTCTTTGCCTTGTCTGAAAGCAGATAAGCTCCCGTGACCTTGCGCGGCATCTTGTCCAGATGAAAGGTCGATCCAGGCCACTCGAACAAATGGACATAAACCTCGTGAGCCTTGGTCGTCGACCGCCATTTCCAGCTCGGCACAAACTTCGGCTTACCTTCCTCATCCTTCTCCGTTGCAGAGAAGGCGCCGGCCTCGGAGCCAAACAGCGTGGGCTGCGTTGCATAAATCGACTCTCCATTCACGGCAAGCCATTTGCCTACCTCATGCAGCCGTTCGACCTCTGCTGCCGGCACTTCGCCGGTCTGCATCGGTCCGATATTGAGCAGATAGTTGCCGCCCTTGCTGGCAATATCGATCAGGTTCCGTAACAGCGTCTCGGTGCTTTTGAAGTTGGTGTCGTCCTGCTTGTAGCCCCAGGTGTCGTTCATCGTCATGCACGATTCCCAGTCGCGCCCTGGGTATCCCTGCGCAGGAATATACTGCTCCGGCGTCTCGGTATCGCCACTGTAATCACCGCCCAGACGATTGTTCCAGATTAGCTTTGGATGTTCGTTCAACACCTTCACGATTTCGCCTGCCAGTTCAGGCGTCATGTCCTTGGTGGGCGTGTCAAACCATACGATGGCAGGATAGTCGCCGTAGTTGGTCAGCAACTCGCGCATCTGCGGGATTGCCTTCTTGTGCAGGTACTCCGCGAAGTTGCCGTCCTGCGCCGGATCCCAGTGATTTGTCGGCGGCTTATGATCGCCCGTCTTGTAAGCAGCCCCGCCGGGCGCCGTCCAGTCCTGGTCCTGCGAGTAGTAGAAGCCAAGCTTGATGCCCTGCTTGCGGCACTCCGCTGCCAGTTCCTTCAGCGGATCGCGCTTGAACGGCGTGGCTTCAACAATATTGAAGGGATCGGCCTTCGAATCGAACATCGCAAACCCATCGTGATGCTTGGAGGTGATCACGATGTATTTCATCCCGGCCGCCTTCGCCAGGCCGACGATCGTCTCTGCGCTGAACTCGGTCGGATTGAACTTCGGCGCGAGCGCCTTGTAGTCCGCGACCGGAATCGATGCGCGATTCATGATCCATTCGCCAATTCCCTCGATCTCCTTGCCGTCCCAGCGCCCAGCGGGAATCGAATACAGCCCCCAGTGAATAAACATGCCAAACCGGGCCTCGCGAAACCACTGAAGCCGGGCGTTCTTCTGCGCGCGCGTCTCCGTATCTTGAATCGGAGGCACAGGATGCTTGTGGCTCCTCTGGTACTGCTCGCCCTGCACCTGGGCCCAAACCCGCGCGGGGTCGCCGATCGCGAGGCTGGACGCGGTCAACACGCAGCCCTTCGAGAATGCTCTTCTTGAAACCTTCATGGACCATCTCCTTTTCTGGAAGCTGCATGACCATTCCCGGGTGCGCCGCAGAACTTCGCCGCGATCGGATTGGCAAAAATAGCTCGGCTAACACATTATCATTAGTGATCGACAACGTTCATCCACGGAACAGATCAGGCAGTCGCGATTCGGTGCGAGGCACCCCCTGCACACGGTGAGTCGCGGGCATTTCCCGGGTATCGATACGCTTGATTTCACCTCCTCAGGCGGATTCGAGCCGTTTTTTGCATAGGTCTTATATATGACTTTATTTTATTCAACGCATAACCCTTACGCTTCATTTAGGAAAGCTGTCCGATACTGAATTTGGCGTGGAAGATACACGCCATTGAGCTCTGGATCTGGCTCGCCAAGATGCTGTCGATGAGGTATCCAGGCAGTTTATGTAATGCGGCCGGCCCAATGCTTCTGGAGTAGTGAGAGCTGCGATGCAAGATGCGACGATGTTATTTTTCACGGTAGTTTTCTTTGCCCTGGCGTTTCTCTACGTCAAGGGCTGCGAGAAATTGAGGTAGTTCATGAGTACGATCACAGTGATTGCACTGATTTTTTCCGTTCTGCTGTTTGGCTATCTCGTCATCACCCTGCTCTATCCGGAGAAGTTCTAAAATGACAGCCAATGGCTGGTTGCAGTTTGCTGTATTTTCGGCAATTTTGTTGGCAAGCGTTCGCCCGGTGGGTGCTTATCTGGCCCGTGTTCTGGAAGGTGAGCGAACCTGGCTCGATCCACTGCTTCGCCCCATCGAACGGCTCATTTACAAGCTTTCTGGCGTGAATGCAGATCACGAGATGAACTGGCGCGAGTATGCCTTTGCGCTGCTGGGATTCTCCGTCATAAGCCTGCTCATGACCTACGGCATCGAGAGGCTGCAGGCGCTGCTGCCCTGGAATCCGCAGAAGCTAGCCGCTGTCGGTCCGGACCTGGCCTGGAACACGGCCGCGAGCTTTACCACCAACACCAACTGGCAGTCCTACACGCCCGAGACAACCATGAGCTATCTCACGCAGATGGCCGGTCTGGCGTATCACAACTTTCTCTCGGCTGCTGTAGGCATCGCCGTGGCTGTGGCGCTGATCCGCGGCATCAAGCGAACGGTCTCCGGCACCATCGGCAACTTTTGGGTGGACAGCACGCGTGTTCTTCTCTACGTACTGCTGCCCGCGTCGATCCTCTATGCGCTGGTACTGGTAGCGCAGGGCGTGCCGCAGAATCTGCATCCGTACACCCAGGCCACCACACTCGAAGGCCAAACCCAGACCATCGCTCAAGGGCCGGTTGCATCGCAGGAAGCCATCAAGATGCTGGGCACCAACGGCGGCGGATTCTTCAACGCCAACAGCGCCCATCCCTTTGAGAACCCCACGCCTCTCACCAATCTCTTGCAGATGCTCTCCATCTTCATCATCCCCGCGGGCCTCACATACACGCTGGGCCGCATGACCGGCTCACCGGGCCATGGATGGGCTGTGCTGGCGGCCATGTTCGTACTCTTCACTGCAGGATTTACGGTCGTCTACTGGGCCGAGGCGCATCCGCACGCGCTCATCCACGGCGCAGCGCAGACTGGCAGCATCACTGCGCCAGGCGGCAACATGGAGGGCAAGGAAGTCCGCTTCGGCATCGCCCAATCCTCGCTCTTTTCGACCGTTACTACAGACGCAAGTTGCGGCGCAGTCAACACCATGCATGATTCGCTCACGCCACTGGGCGGCCTGGTGGTGCTGACCAACATCATGCTCGGCGAAGTGATCTTCGGTGGCGTCGGCTCGGGCATGTACGGAATGCTTATCTTTGTGGTGCAGGCGGTCTTCATCGCCGGCCTCATGGTAGGTCGCACGCCTGAGTACCTGGGCAAAAAGATCGAAGCCTATGACGTGAAGATGTGCATGTTATACGTGCTCATCTTTCCGCTGATCATCCTCGCGCTCACCGCGGCATTCGTGCTGTCTCCGAATATAGGCCTGAGCAGTCTCAACAACGCCGGGCCACACGGATTGACTGAGATTCTCTACGCTTTCACCTCGGGCGCGGGCAACAATGGCTCTGCATTCATGGGGCTCAACGCCAACACCTGGTGGTACAACGTGGCCCTGGGCTGGACCATGTTGATCGGCCGCCTGCTGATGATCGTGCCGGTGCTGGCGCTGGCCGGCAACCTCGCGCACAAGAAGAGCGTGCCGCCTTCGCCGGGCACGTTCCCGGTCAACACCGGCCTCTTCACCGTGCTGCTCACTGGCGTGATCTTGATCCTCGGTGCGCTGACCTTCTTCCCTGCCCTGAGCCTGGGACCGATCTTGGAACACCTGCTTCTCAAGTCCGGACAGTTGTTCTAAAAGCTGTTCACCCAAGCACATTGAGCCGTAGCACTAAGTAGGACGAAACGGATTGTATGGCTGAGAAAAAGAGTCTTTGGAATACGGAAATTCTGGGTCAGGCATCGATCGATGCACTGCGCAAACTCGATCCGCGGTTGATGGTGAAGAACCCGGTGATGTTCGTGGTAGAGGTAGGCAGCGTGCTCACTTCGGCGCTACTCATTGACGACGTCATCAACCATCGCAGCGGCCTGGGCTTCAATCTGCAAATTACCTTGTGGCTTTGGTTTACCGTCCTCTTTGCCAACTTTGCCGAAGCCATGGCCGAGGGCCGCGGCAAGGCCCAAGCCGACACGCTGCGCAAAGCCAAGGGCGAGACCATCGCCCGCAGATACAACGCGGCTGGCGCGCTTGAAGATATAACCAGCAGCCTGCTACGCGCAGGAGACCTGATCTATGTCGAGGCCGGGCAGTTCATCGCTGGCGACGGCGAGGTGGTCGAGGGTGTTGCATCGGTCGATGAATCCGCGATTACCGGTGAGTCCGCGCCAGTGATTCGCGAAGCCGGCGGCGATCGCTCCGCCGTTACGGGAGGCACCAAAGTGCTCTCCGATTTCATCAAGGTCAAGATCACTTCAAACCCCGGCGAAACCTTCCTCGATCGCATGATCGCGCTGGTCGAAGGAGCCACGCGGCAGAAGACGCCTAACGAAATTGCGCTCAGCATTCTGCTCTCCGGATTGACGATCGTCTTCCTTCTGGCCGTCGTCACCTTGCAGCCTTTTGCGATGTATTCCAAGGCTCCGCAGACGGTCTTCGTGCTGGTTTCATTGCTCGTCTGCCTCATCCCAACCACTATCGGTGGACTGCTTTCCGCCATCGGCATTGCGGGCATGGATCGACTGGTGCAATACAACGTCCTCGCCATGAGCGGCCGCGCCGTCGAAGCCGCAGGGGACGTCAGTACACTGCTGCTCGACAAGACGGGAACCATCACTCTTGGCAATCGCCAGGCCACCGAGTTCTATCCCGCTCCCGATGTGAGCCAGGAGCGGCTGGCCGATGCCGCGCAGCTTTCATCGCTCTCAGACGAAACCCCTGAAGGCCGCAGCATCGTTGTCCTAGCCAAGGAAAAGTACGGCCTGCGCGGACGCGATCTATCCAACATCCACGCGGAGTTTGTGCCCTTCACCGCGCAGACCCGCATGTCCGGCGTGGACCTGCCTGGCTCCTGCATTCGCAAGGGCTCAGTGGACGCAATCGCACGCTTCCTCGAAGAACAGAACTCCAGCCTGCCGCGCAAAGTCCGCGACCAGGTGGATGAGATCGCCCGCGCCGGCGGAACGCCACTCGTCGTTGCCGAAAACGCTACCGCGCTCGGCGTCATCTACCTCAAGGACATTGTCAAAGGCGGCTTGAAAGATCGCCTCGCACGTCTGCGCGCCATGGGTATCCGCACCATCATGATCACCGGCGACAATCCGCTCACCGCTGCAGTCATCGCCCGCGAAGCAGGCGTCGACGACTTCCTCGCCGAGGCCAAGCCCAAAGACAAGATGGACCTCATCCGGCGCGAGCAGGCCAAGGGCAAGCTCGTTGCTATGACCGGCGACGGCACCAACGACGCACCGGCATTGGCGCAGGCCGACGTAGGCGTGGCCATGAACTCCGGCACGCAAGCCGCAAAAGAAGCAGGCAACATGGTCGATCTAGATTCGAACCCGACCAAGCTCATAGAAATTGTCGAGATTGGCAAGCAACTGCTTATGACTCGCGGCGCGCTTACCACCTTCTCCATCGCCAACGATGTCGCCAAATACTTCGCCATCATTCCGGCTATGTTCGCCGGTGTTTTTCCGGTGCTCAACGCGCTCAACGTCATGCACTTGGCCACGCCGCAGTCGGCCATTTTGTCAGCCGTCATATTCAACGCGCTCATCATCATCGCCCTGATTCCGCTGGCCCTCAAAGGCGTCAAGTACAAACCCAAAGCCGCAGCCGCGCTCTTGCGCCAGAACCTGCTTATCTACGGCCTCGGCGGCGTTATCGTACCCTTCTTCGGCATCAAGGCTATCGATCTGGCGCTCGTCGCGCTGCACCTGGCTTAAGGAGTTATCAATGCATTCCGTCTGGAAGACTTCCATCCGCTTCACGCTCGTCACCACCGTACTTCTGGGACTCGCTTATCCGCTGGTCATCACCGCTATCGCCGGGGCGATCTTTCCCCATCAAGCCGCAGGCAGCCTCATCCTCAAGGATGGCCGCGTCATCGGCTCATCGTTGCTCGCGCAAAGCTTCACCAGCGACCGCTACTTCCATCCCCGCCCATCCGCCGCAGGCAATGGCTACGACGCCACCAGCTCGGGTGGCACGAACCTAGCCCAATCCAGCCAGAAGCTCGTGCAACGCATCCAGGGCGACATCGACAAGCTAGCTGCTCAAAACCCCGGCAAGCCAGTCCCCATCGACATGGTCACCACCTCTGCCTCCGGCCTCGACCCTGACATCACACCCGACAACGCCTACTATCAGGCCCATCGCGTCGCGATAGCCCGTCACTTGAGCGATGACGCAGTCAACAAGCTCATCGCCGCCCACATCACCGAGCGCACTCTAGGATTGATCGGCGAGCCCAGAGTCAATGTCCTCCAACTCAACCTCGATCTCGATGCCATCAGCAAGTAGGGCTGAGACAAAGATCAACCTCTTTAACCCGAGGTTAATATGATTGACGAAAACTGAGATGAGTATCGGAGGCTGCTGAAGCAAGAGCTTACCCTTGCGCAGAGCCGACTAGAGAATCTCTCGAATGCAGAAACTTAGATGGTTCATCGTTGCGTTATCAATCGTTCCCTGCTGCCAGCTCTCCAAGGCACAATCGAAACTGAACAACGTCTGCCCACGGCCGGATCAAGGCAGCATCGTCCAGGACCCGGAAGAACTGCGCAGCCAGAAGGGCGTGCTTGAAGCCGACCTGACCGCGCACAACGTTGCCCAGCCGGATGGCTCCACGCGCTATTGCTACACCGACGCGGCGGGCCGGGAATCGCCTACTCTACGCGTCAATCCTGGCGATCTGGTGATCCTTCATCTGAAGAACGAATTGACGAATCTAGGCGGTACGAAGACTGCCCATGCGCACCATGCTGCGGGCCTCAAGCAGGATAGCGATCCATGCAGCAGCGGAATCATGAGCCCAGTCTCGACCAATCTCCACTTTCACGGTCTTACGATTCCTCCCGTTTGCCATCAGGATGACGTGATGAAGACCTCCGTTCAACCAGGCGATGCGCCATTCGAATACAGGTTTCGCATCCCAGAGAATGAGCCGCCAGGACTCTACTGGTATCACCCTCATATTCACGGGTTCGGCAAAGAACAGCTTCTCGGCGGAGCCTCCGGTGCGCTGATCGTGGAAGGGATTGAGCGCGCCAAGAAGGTGGTCGCAGGCTTGCCGGAGCGCGTCTTCATCATTCGCGATCAGGACCTCGTCCACCCCAATGCGCCACCGGCAAAGTCAGAGCCTGTGATGGGCAAGTTTCTCGTTGACCGCGACGGAGACGCCGCCAATACCGGCACCGGATTCGGCAAGCCAGCGAAAGATCTGTCGATCAATTACATTCCCGTTCCATACCCGGACTACTCGCCTGCAACGATCGAAATTAAACCTGGAGAGAAGCAGTTGTGGCGCGTACTGAACGCCTCAGCCATCACCTACCTGAACCTCGCCGTCATCGTAGGTCGTACGCCTCAACCTCTGGGCCTCGTAGGCATGGACGGTGTACCCATGAGCCACAACGATCCGCGAGGAGATGTGGTCGATTGGCAGACACACCTTGGCATCCCTCCGGGCGCTCGCGTGGAGTTCATCGTGAACGCACCGGCTGCAGGCGAAACCGCCCTGCTCGTTACCAGGACTGTCGATACCGGTCCCGGAGGAGAAAACGATCCGAATCGCATGTTGGCGAAGATCGTTCCATCCGCGAATGCGCCTGAACCGCGCTCCACGTTGAGCAGCTCATCTGAACCTCTTGTCCCAATGAACGATACCTGGTTGGGCAGCGTGCCGCCGGTGCGCGTGCGACGTTTGTATTTTTCAGAGAAACTGGCCGATCCCAATGATCCTACAAGCGCCGTAGAGTTTTACCTGACAGTGGAGGGACAGGAGCCCAAGATGTTCGACATGAGCTCCGGCGTTCCCGACATTGTCGCGCAACAAGGAACGGTGGAGGATTGGATCGTCGAAAATCGAACCAGCGAACTGCACGATTTCCACATCCATCAACTGCACTTCCTCCTGCTCGAATATGCTGGACGGCCGGTCAATGAAGACTTTGTCCGCGACACGGTCAACGTGCCGTACTTCGATGGCCACTCGCTGGCTTATCCCAGCGTTCGCCTGCGCATGGATTTCCGCGATCCGAACACCGTCGGAACATTCCTATATCACTGCCACATCCTGGAGCATGAAGACAAGGGAATGATGGGGTCGATTCGCGTCAATCCAGCACCGTCAAACATACGTTCGGCGGATCGTAGGGACGAGACATCGCCCGGTTCAGCACGGAAAATTCATCCCGTCAAAAATTAATCTCGCCTGACAAGAAGCCCTAGTGGAACCCACAAGATCGACATCAAAAATCCCTTTAATTCATGATGTTTTGAAAACGCTCTAACCAAGCCAATCAATTCATCGTTTATTGAACGAAAATGGATTCCAAAGTAATGTGCGGGCTATATATCTCATTCGGTTGAGTCTGAAAACTCAACTTTGGAGGGATTCAATATGACCGTAAAGCAGCACATTAAATCGACAGCGATGCAGGCCGTTCGTACCGGTCTGGTATCAGCTGCGATATTCCAGCTCGCAATCGGCAACGGGTTCGCTGCCGAACTTCCCCAGAGCCAACCATCACGCGACAACGATACCGCTACACCGATCAAGCATGTGATCGTCATCATCGGTGAAAACCGCAGCTTCGATCATGTCTTCGCCACCTATGTGCCCAAGAAGGGCCAGAAGGTCTGGAACCTGCTCTCTGAGGGCATTGTCAACGCTGACGGAACGCCTGGCCCGAACTTCTCCAAAGCCGAGCAAAAAGCGGCGCAAGATAGCAGACCCGACGAATTCAATCTCACTCCAGCCAAGTCGTTGTTTCCGGGCAGCGTGCTCCCCGCCCCGCTCGTTGGCGGCCCCAAGGATTCTTACGTCCCCAACGATTCCCTCACATTGGCGACGCAGTCTGAAAACGGCCTCCCGGCAGACTATTACGGCTACCTCGTCACAGGCGGCACAGGTCAGACCTCCAAGACCCCCGACGCCCGTATCACCAACGTGAATGCACTTCCCGCCGGACCGTTTCAGCTGACCAACGGGGACACCTTCACCTACAACTCCTACTCCGCCAGCCCTGTGCATCGCTTCTATCAGATGTGGCAGCAGTTGGATTGCAGCGCCGCGCACGCCACCGAAGGCAATCCTTCCGGTTGCAACGGGTCCCTGTTTCCCTGGGTGGAAACGACCGTAGGCGCGGGCACGAACGGCATCAAGCAGCCTGCAAACTTTAGCACCGAGTATTCGCCGACCGCAGCCACCACGGGCGAGGGCGCCACTGCGATGGGCTTCTACAACGTCCAGAACGGCGACGTTCCTTACTTCAAGCAGCTGGCCGATAATTACGCCATGAGCGACAACTTCCATCAGTCCGTCAACGGCGGCACCGGCGCCAATCACATCATGTTCGGTCACGCCGACATGATCTGGTTCAGCGACGGCAAAGGCCACCCAGAGGTTCCCCCACATAACGTCAAAGTTGCTGCGGGCACTGCCAATGCTGGCGTTGTCGACGAAATCGAGAATCCCAATCCTGCCGTGGGTACCAACAACTGGTACTCCGAAGATGGCTACGGCGGCGGCTCCTTCGGATCGCCCTCGTTTGGTGGTGGCTCTTACTCCGACTGCTCGGATGACTCCCAGCCAGGCGTTGCAAAGATCACCGGGTATCTGAAGTCACTGCAAACACCCATCGACCCGCGCTGCGAAAAGGGTCACTACTACCTCTTGAACAACTACAATCCCGGCTACTTCGGCAATGGCAACAATGCCTATACCGATACCAACGCCGCCAACACCGTCTTCACCATTCCGCCGTCGTCAACCCGCAGTATCGGCGACGAAATGCTCGCCAAGAACATCTCCTGGAAGTATTACGGCGATCAATGGAACAACTATGTACCCGATCCGTACCAGCTCAACTTCAGCGCAATCGGAAAGAAGACCGACGAATATTGCAATATCTGCAACCCCTTCCAATACGACACCTCGATCATGGCCAACCCGGCTATCCGCGCGGCTCATATCCAGGACACCGAAAACCTCTACCAGGACATCAAGGACGGCAAGCTGCCCGCAGTCTCCATCGTCAAGCCCAGCGGGCTTGTCGACGGCCACCCGTCTTCTTCCAAGCTGGATCTGTTTGAAGGCTTCTCCAAGAAGATCGTCGACGCAGTCAAGGCCAACCCGGCACTATGGAAAGACACCGCAATCTTCATCACCTTCGATGAAGGCGGCGGCTACTATGACTCGGGCTATGTGCAACCGCTGGATTACTTCGGCGACGGCACACGCATCCCGCTGATCGTTGTATCCAAATATGCCACGGGCGGCCGCATCTCTCACGAGTATTCCGACCACGTCTCGATCCTGAAGTTCGTCGAACGGAACTGGGGCTTGGAAACCATCACGCGCCGCAGCCGAGACAACTTCCCCAACCCGATCACGACCAAACAGGATGCCTATGTGCCAGTCAATAGTCCGGCCATCGGCGACCTCTTCAGTCTCTTCCAATTCAGCGATAACGAATAAACTATCATCCGTCAATCAATCAAAAAGCCGGAGCTGGCAAGCCAGCTCCGGCTTTCTCTTTCTCTGCATACGTCGTCGCCGTCGATTTCACAGCTAACATTGCATTGAAGGATCTGAATGGTATAAACACGCCTGCGGATCATGGTGGGCCGAGAGGGACTCGAACCCCCGACATCCTGCTTGTAAGGCAGGCGCTCTAACCAACTGAGCTATCAGCCCCCACCGGGCGAATCGTCGAACCGTAGCCAGTCCGCTCTTCAATCATACCAGCGAATCCGCATATCGAAAAATGCACAGCAAAGGCAACAGAGCAGCTCCTCACTCAAGTTGGTAAACTCAGTTGGTGAAACGACTCATCGTCAACGCCGACGACTTCGGCCTTACCAGCGGCGTCAATCAGGCGATCGTCGAATTGCAAGGCCACGGAGTGTTGACCAGCGCCACCCTCATGGCGAAAGCATCCGCGACCGATGATGCCGTGCAGTTCGCCATTGCCAATCCGAGTCTAGGCGTTGGCTGCCACGTCGTACTAGTGGACGGAGTATCCGTACTGAGACCGCGTCACGAACTTGTTTGGCTTGTAGACCCCGTCAGAACCGTAGGCACATTCCGCCCGACACTGGGGAGCTTCCTGCATCAGTTGTACCAGGAACGAGGATCGCTGTGGCCATTTTCGAATCGCACACTCGAGAAGGAAATCGAGGCCGAGGCCTCCGCGCAGATCAGGCTGCTTCAAAGTCGCGGATTGAAGCTCACCCATATCGACACCCATAAACATACCCACATGTTTCCTCGCGCATTGCGTCCCGTCCTTCGCGCAGCCCGAGGCGCCGGTATCCGCGCCGTACGTAACCCTTTCGAACCAGCGTGGAGCGTGCGCGCTACTCCAGGCGCACCCTGGCTTCGTCGCGCGCAGGTCCAGTTGCTGCGCACCCTTCAATCGTCCTTTAGGCGCATCGTCGCAGAAGAAGGCTTTATCACCACCGACGGCGCCATCGGCGTCCTCGCCACCGGCACGCTCAATTCCTCAGCTCTCGCATCCCTCCTCAACGCCATGCCCGACGGCACATGGGAGCTGGTCACGCACCCCGGCTACAACGATGCCGCCCTGGCCAAGGTTCGCACCCGTCTGCTAGCCTCACGCGAGATCGAATACGAAGCGCTCAAGAACGCGAGCATCTCCCAAGGCATCGAGCTCATACACTTTGGTCAACTGAGATAATCAGCCACTCGTAACCGAAAGCTGAATTAAGCATCAAAAGCTCGGCATCCTGAAGCACCTGGCCAACGTCCAATCCCCAGCACTCGAAGCCAGCACTCCAAAACGGTTTAATAATCTATGCGCATCGGAATCACCTGTTACCCCACCTACGGCGGCAGTGGCGTTGTCGCCACAGAGCTGGGCATCGAGCTGGCAGCCCTTGGCCACGAAGTCCACTTCATCAGCTATTCGCAGCCCTTTCGTCTCACCGGGCGCGAGACCGGCATCTTCTACCATGAAGTTCCGGTCAGCAGCTACCCGCTCTTCGAATTCCCTCCCTACGATCTCGCCCTGGCCTCGCGCATGGCCGAGGTAGCCGAGTACTACCATCTCGACATCCTGCATGTGCATTACGCCATTCCGCACTCGGTCAGCGCCTTGCTCGCGCGCCAGATGCTGGCCGAGCGCGGCAAACATCTGCCCTTCGTCACCACCCTGCACGGCACCGACATCACACTGGTCGGCATGGACCGCTCCTACCTGCCTATCACCCGCTATGCCATTCAGCAGAGCGACGGCGTGACCAGTATCTCCGCTTATCTCAAAGATGTTACGGAAACTAACTTCGGCATAACTCGCCCCATTGAAGTCGTGCATAACTTCGTCAACTGCGACGTCTACAAACCCTTCGCTGAAGATGACGCCGAATCGCGCTCCAAAGCCCGTGCCAGGCTCGCCAATCCAGATGAATTTCTCTTCATGCACCTGTCCAACTTCCGCCCCGTCAAGCGCGTTGCGGATGTGGTCCAGATCTTCGCCCGCGTGGCCAAGCAGCTTCCAGCCAGACTCGCGCTGATCGGCGACGGCCCAGACCGCTCCACCGCCGAATGGCTCGCCCACTCGCTCGGCATCCACGACCGCATTCACTTCCTCGGCAAGCAGGACAGCGTAAGCGAACTGCTGCCCCTCGCCGACCTCATGCTCATGCCCAGCGAGATGGAGTCCTTCGGCCTGGCCGCGCTCGAAGCCATGGCCTGCCAGACCCCGGCTATCGCCACCCGCGTCGGCGGCGTTCCCGAGCTCATCAACGATGGTGAAAATGGCCTGCTCTTCCCCATCGGCGACGTAGACGCAATGGCAGCCGCATCCATCGCCCTGTTGCGCGATCCCGAACGCCACCAGGCCATGCGCAAAGCCGCGCGCAAAACCGCACAAGACCGCTTCTGTTCAACAAGAATCCTGCCCCGGTATGTCTCGTTTTACGAATCGCTACTGGACAAAGCCAAGCCCTGAAAAATGGCAGTTCTCACTCAGAATGAATTGTCATCCTGAACGAGAGGGGGTCCCCACGGATAGGTCTTCGTCCGTGGGGTGTGGAAGCGAAGGACCTGCTTGTCGCTATCCCGCTACCCCATCTCCGCCGGAATCTCAATCGAAACCAGCGTCCCCCGCCCCGGCCGCGAAACCACCGTAAACCTGGCCTGACCGCCGTACAACACCTCCAGCCGTTCCCGCACATTCTTCATCCCGATGCCCGCGCCCTGCCGCTCCAGCGAAGACGGCGACTTCATAACAATCCCCACTCCGTCATCTTCCACTTCAACGATCAGGCTCTCCCCTTGCATCCGGCTGCGAATCGTCACCGTGCCGCCCTGGATACGCGGCTCCAGCCCATGCTTGATGCTGTTCTCGATCAGCGGCTGTAGCAGGATGCTCGGCACCAGCACATCCAGCGTCCTCTCATCCAGCTCCTTCACCACGCGCAGCTTCTCCGTGCCAAAGCGCACCACTTCGATATCGAGATAGTCGTCGGTAAAACTCAGTTCCTCGCGCAGCGGAACATAGGTATCGTGATCCTTCAGCAAGGCGCGCAGCAGGTTGGCCAGCTTCACGATCATTTCGCGCGCCGTATCGGGTCGAAAGCGCACCAGCGATGCGATCGAGTTCAGCGTGTTGAACAAAAAATGCGGATTGATCTGCCGCTGCAAAGCATCCAGCCGCGCCTCCAGCACCAGCCGCTTCTGCTCCTCCAGCTTGAGTTCGATGCGCAGCGCATTCCACACCTTCAGCATGATCCCAACCACCATCGGCGCGCAGACCCAAACCAGTATCTGCAACAGAGTCGAATCGGAATCCAGCGCGAACAGCCGGTGCGGATAGCGGCTATACAGCTCGACATGCACCACCTCCATGCCCGCGATCAGCACCAGCAACAGAATCTGCCGGTCAAACTTCGGCTTGCGCAGATTGCGCCGCACCCAGCGGTACAAACTCAAATCGACAAACGGAGTGAACGACCAGATCTCCTCTCCCTCGACCCACGCGCCAAATGTCCCGGCCACCAACCCCACCGCGCCCAGAAAAGGCACCGTCAGATACTCATGCCGCACCAGCACTGCCGGAAGCGACAGCACCAGCGCGCTCAACATCGCCCACACCGGCCCCAGCAGCAGCCCTAGCAGGGTCACCGTCTCAAAGGAAATATCCGCAGCCAGAAAATTCGGCACCGTCGTCCGCACCCACACGCCCAGCGTGAGCGGCACCAGAAAAAACGCCAGCAGCGCCAGCGTCTGCCGCCTTCCCCGGTGCTCGGCAAAGAGCAGCCGCTGAAACGTCCGCGAGCGAGCCAGCGCGCTCGCCACTGAGGCAGCTACGCCCAGCTTTACCAGCAGCGTTATGAGAATCAGCTTGTCGTCAACCACGCATTCAATGTATCGCGCGCGCCGCTCGATCATCTAATTGAGAGAAAGGCCTCTCTGGAACAAAGGTCGTAGAATAACCTATGGGTTTTGAACGAGTAGTCAAGATAGCCGATGCAGACTTCCCCACCCGCTGGGGCCACTTCCGAATTCTCGGCTTTGAAGGCCATCTGCCAACTCCGCGCCCGTGCTGCGAAGAGTCCGCTCAACACGGCAAACGTGTCGAAGGCCTTGTCGCCCTGGTCATGGGCGACATCCACGCCGCGCCGCCGCTGGTCCGCATCCATTCGCAATGCCTCACCGGCGACGTCTTCGGCTCGCTGCGCTGCGATTGCCGCCTGCAGCTCGAACTTGCCTTAAGCAAAATCAGCCAGGAAGGCGCAGGCATTCTTCTCTATGAACAGCAGGAAGGCCGCGGCATCGGTCTCATGGCCAAGCTCCGCGCCTACGAACTGCAAGACCATGGCCGCGACACCGTAGAGGCCAATGAAGAACTAGGCTACGCCGCCGATTGCCGCGCCTTTGAACTACCCGCAGAAGTGCTCAAGCTGATGAACGTCTCGAGTGTCCGCCTCATCACCAACAATCCGGAAAAAGTAGCCGCCCTCGAAGCCGGTGGCATCAGCGTGGTGGATCGCATCTCCGCCGAAGTCATTCCTCAGGAGTCTTTCGAAAAATATCTCAAGACCAAGCAGGAAAAGATGGGCCACATCTCAGATCACACCATCGAATCTATCGTCTAAAAGACCAAGTTCAGTCATGCGGCGGCAGGTCATCCGCGGGCCGCACAATTTCGAACTTCCCATCACTTGAGTGGACGAGCGTTGGAGCATATTGGCCCAGCAAACTGCGCCGCCACCAGTTCCCTGTACTGCGCTTTTCATCCATCGAAGTAAACCAGTACTGCCACAGCATAGCTCGCACGTAGCGCGGCGGCGACGCGCCAAACGGATTGCCACGAAACATAGCGAGCACATCCGCATCGTTCAGCAATAGATGCTCCTCAGCGAGCGGGACAATGTCGTTCTGCTGCCAATCTCCGAGCGATGCGAACCATAAATTCCAATCGAATCGCGGCTGATAGGGCGCATAGATCCCCGGCCGCTCATTGAGCAACTGGGGTTTGTAGCTGAAGATATAAGGCTGCCAGTTCTGCCCATCGTTCGAGCCTTGGAACTCAATCTCATACCGCCCGCGCGTCATAACCGCAAACAGGCCATATTGATTGGCAATGCGAAACGGTTCAAGCACCACAGCCGGTCCGATTGGGAGTCGCGCGCCTGGCAGCACCATCGGCGTCAGTTCCGCAATCGTCACGTATCCGATCCAGATCAGGATCACTGCAGCAACACTTACACTCGCAACATGCAGCGGCCTGCGCACGGCAGGCTCCGCTGGCGATTCGTCGGTCGGCTCGCTGTGCTGTTTTCGCTGAAGAGCGAAAGGCAGCCAACGCTGAAGATACACATCGTCCAGCAGCAGAAATCCCAGCGCCAGCACAATGTAATTCAGAAACGCATAATTGCCGGTGAGTATCACGCCAATCTCCCACGGCGTCACAATGCAAAAACAAATCAGCCGCACACGTCGCGGGAAAAACAGCATCCACACAATCGCCAGCTCCATCACCAGTGTCACGGCCACCGAGCCCGCATGAAACCAGTGCGGCAGATGCTCGACATACCAGCCAATCCACGTAGGCAGAGGGCTGTTCTGGTAGTACTCATCCATCGCGGTAAAATTGCGCCATTGCACGTCGCCGCTCAGCAGCTTCACCAGCCCCGACTCGAAGTAAATGCGAAACCACTCCCATTGCAACAAAAAGAGGCTTGCCCTCGATGGGGTATGATCCGCCGCCCATCCTGGCCAAATGCCGCGCGGCGCAAAGAAGAGCGCAATGAAGCCCGCTTCCAGCAACATTCCGTCCGATTGATAGTTTGAAAAATCGCCCGCTGCTGAAACGAATGAGAGAAAGCAGGCAAAGCAGATGAATAAGCTCACCCGCGGCCAAACATTGCAGAGCGCCAGCAGCGAAGCAACAACACCGGCCCAGGTAACCGCCATCATCATCCCCGTGCTGCTCGACATCCAGAACAGTGTCGGAAGATGCCAGAATCGGGTCGCGCCATAATAGTGCGCCACCGCAGCCAAACGCTGGCCTTCGGGTAGAATGCCATGCGGCCCGATCAACCCCTTGATCTGAAAAAGTAAGGAATAGAAAGCCGAAAAATATATAACCGCCAAGGCCCGGAGAAAAATCCATCGCGCCACAATGGAGTTGCGCGCTCCGTCCTCCGGATCGAACCATCGGCGCAGAAGAGGCTTCAACCAGTCCATACAAACCTGAATATACGAGTCTTACTTGGCTTCGCTCGACTTCTCCTTGTCGCTGTGTTTGGCCGCCTCAAACAAATCCACAAATTCGCGATACCGCTTGGCCATTTCAGCAACCGCCTCATCGTGCGTCTTCTTCCCTGCACGCCAATCCACAAGCGGATCCCAGAAGTCCGTCCGCCCCACGGCAAAGCCGATAAACCCATCCACTGAAGCCGCCGTCGTCAGCCATTCATGCACCTTCGCATCATCCTCGCCCCGGCCCAGAATAATGCAGCTCACCGTGTCACGTCCGCCTTGGCGCGCGGTCTTCACAATCGTCTTGCAGTCCTCGGCACGATCCAGCCCTTCGATCTTCCAGACATCCGGCTCAACACCCGCCTCCTGCAACTCCTCGATCGCCCGCACCATCAACTGCGGCCGCAGCTCCAGGTCATACCGCTTCTTGTCGCCGCCAACCTTGTCGAGCTGTTGCCGCTCCGCCGGAACCAAAAGCTCGAACATGAACAACGCGCGCCCTGCCTTCTGTAGATAATCCGAGAGCCGCTTCAAGCGTGCAGCCTGCACGCGATTCAGTTCCGGATATCCCTCCGGGTTATACCGCACCAGCACCTTGCTAAAGGTAGGTGCAAAGGCCTCGATGTGCTTGGCAAAATCCTCGCCATATTCAAAATCGAACTCCTCCTGCCCGCTCTTCTCCGCCGCCATGCAGAAGTGAAATCCCGCCTCCGCAGCCTCATGCAAAATCGCCGAGCCAAACTGCTCGTCGACAAGAATGGCAGCCTTCTCCTTAGGCACGCCATCCGCAATGGCCTTCAGAAATCCCTCATAGATCAAATGCTTGGCAGTAGCAATCTCCGCCGTCTGCGAATCCGACAGAGCGCCCTTCCAGCCAAACATCTTGGTCTGGAACGAGCCGCGATGGTCAAAAGGAAGAACGTACAGTGGCTTATCAAATCCGCGAGGCTTCATGAGGGCTCCTTGAACTGTTTACAACCATCTGCTTAGATGACGATTCGCGATCTAAGGGGCCATCTTTCTGAAATTTTCCACATTCGTTCCTAAGAATGGGTGTGTGGAAACTTTTCATTGCGCCGAGCTTATGCCTCCATGCACGACAAATCGATCAAGGTAATCGTGCAGAAGCTGACGATGATCTTTGCGGTAGGCGTCATAATCCTGCCCGATGCCATTGTCCGCGCCGCTGATCAAAATCCAGCAATCAAGCATACCGGCCTTGTTCAACTCGACCAAGTTGCGCAGGCTCTCATCGAGCTTTTCCTGCTTGATTTTCTTGTCTGCAACGGTTGTTGCGACAATCGATAGGGCTGAGTCTTCTTCCATCAGCGAATGCCGGTAATCCTTTTCGTTGGGAAAACTCTTCTTGAACAGGTCGCCATGGTAGCTAGCCCGAATAATCGAATACATCATCCAAGCTGAAGCTCCGGGGTGTTTCTTGTCGTCCGTCGCATTTGGATCAATATTGATTGTGATGTTGTTTGGTTTCTTGGGATCTTCAATCGGTGGTGAGGGGCGATCGATTTTCGGAGCTAGAATAACTGCCTTCGTGACCTGTGCCCACTGGGTAATTCCTTGCCATGAATACTTGCTATACGGCTCAGCCACAATGGCATTGATAAACTTTTCGCGCGCAGCCATCGGATCGTTGCTGAGCCGGATAATGGCGTCTCCCCAATAGCGATACGCTGTCTCGCGGTTCGGATTGACGGCGATCGCCCGGGCAAACCACACAGCGGCCGTTTTCAAATCCTTGAGTTGATACGCCGTATCCCCTGCAAAAAGAGGCGGTTCGTAGAGCGTGGGATCAGCTTCCGCAGCCTGCGTGTATTTGGACATCGCTTTGGAAAAATCTCCCGTGGTGAAGGCCTTCTCCGCTTCCTGCAAGAGAGTCGAAGCCGGACTGGAGGACGCAAGGACTCGGTTTCCATCGGGATCGAGATTTGCCATGGCTTGGATATAAACGAGGGTATCGCCGAGTTCCACAGCTCGCTTCGCTTCGTCGCGCTCACGAATTCGTAGCGCCTTGATTTCCGCCGGATCGGTGGTCTGAAGTTCCTTCACTGTAAGGCAATCGGCCAGGCGCTCGTGATATATCAACTCCTTGGGATTCGCTTTCGCCAGATTCTCGTAGAGCGGTAATGCATCCAGGCGCTTGCCTGCTTTATAAAGTGCATTCGCTTTCGCGCCCTCGTCCTCCTGGCCAATTGCTGTGAGCGTAGCCAAAATCAGGAACGTTCCGATGATAAGTCGATGCACGTCAAACCTCTTCCTATCCATACGTACTCCGGCCTGACCTTTAACTGAACTGCGGGAGAAGACTGGATATAGAACGCCAATATTAATGGCAGATGAGATTGTTTCGCAAGAGTTATTCAGATAGCAGGACTTTTGGGTTAGCCGCGCAGCGCCACCAGCACCTTGGCAGTAGTCACCACCTGCCCCACATGCCGCTGCGTGTGGTCCGCCACATGAATCAGCGCCCCGCCCAGGCTCGCCGGCAACTGCTTGCGCCCAATGCCGCGAAAGGTCTCGAAGTCCGCCGCAGCCAGCACCCGCACCCGCTCCGCAGCATTCGAAAACGAAGCCTCGACTTCGGCCAGCAGCGCAGCCAGACTCTCGTCACCCACCTGCTCCGCCTTGAGCGCAGTTAACTGCTCGGCAGAGAGCTGACCGCCCTCAGCGTAACTCAAAATGCGATCCACACTGCGCGCAATGTGCTTCAAATGAAAGGCCACCGAAGGCAGCTCCAACGGACGCAGATGAACCTCAGCGTCGGTCAGTCCCGCAGTCCACTTGGTCAGGTCATCGAGCGCCAGTTCGAGTGCGTGAAGCACTGCCCGTCCAACTGCGGGAACGTCAGTGTGCGATCCACTCATCCACGGCTCGACCGAAGAGGAATCACGTACCAAGACTCTTGTGATGTCTGTGCTCATTTTCCGTGCCTAATGCTCAAGACGCGACCACTCAGACGATTGATTCGGACCACAGCGACTCCTCCGACCCAGTCCGGCGGCAGATAGCCGGAAACAATCCAGACGTCACCCTCAAGCCGGGCCTTAAAAGGACGCTCCGATTCGACCTGTTTACGCCCATAGATGGGACGAAGAGCCGACTCAGCAACTCCCACCGCAGCCTGTTCATCGGGAACCGGGTGTGTGCGACCAGACCCCCACAAACACGCTGGAGACGCCAGAACCAACAGAACAAACATCTGCGCAGCAGACTTAAACAATTTCATATCCGCTCCTCTTGCCCTGCGTAGCTCTAGCGATGGTTTTAGCTAGTGCTCTTCACCCGCACTACAGTGATCTTGCTGAACCCCTCATCGAACGCCGGAGGCTTCAATCTCTCCGCCATCTTCTGCATCACGTCATCGCTCACCGGCCGGTCGCGCTTGCTATTCCGCTCCAAGCAAACCTCCAGCGGAACGTCAAAGAACACCGCCTGCACCTCATACCCAAAGCTCGCGGCCATCTTGATCCACTGCCTGCGCTCATGGGGAGAGAGATTCGTCGCGTCCACATAATTCCACGGCATCCGCGCAATCAGCCGCGCCCGCAGCAGCGACCGCAGCGTCGAAAACACCAGCCCTTGATAGCGCTGCTCCGCAATGTCGTCGAACAAAATCGTCCGCAGCATGTCGCTCGAGAGCGGCGTAACTCCCCGCCTCTTGAACCACGTCGTCTTACCCGAACCCGGCAGCCCGATCGTCAGCACCACAAACCCCTTGGGGTCGGTTGCAGCACGTCCCGCCGCCTCATTTTCCTGCGGCGGCAGCGAAGGCATATCCGGCTGCGTCTCCAGCTCCAGACGCCCCGTCTCCGGGCTCTCCGTGTCATACGCGGGAACAGCAGGAGCATGGCGATGTACATGAGACCTGGCCGCAGGTTGCGATTGCGATCTAAACTCCCGCGCGTTCTCGGGTTTCGGCGGAACTTGAGGCGCAGCCGTCTGCCTGGCCGGCAAATCTTCAGGATAGTTAGGCACCAGCGGGCGCGGCTGGTTCGCGGGCAGCTCATGACCGATCTTGCCGGTCGACTCAGTGTTATTGGGCTCTCGCTTCGAACGTCTTCTCATGCTTTTAGGCTCTGTCCGCCTCAAGTCGAATTATCACATCCACCGCCATCATAGCGCACCGGTTGCACAGTTAATCGTGCATATCTCGCCACTCCCCTGGCGAGAAACGTGGCTCTGCTCTTCCCATATCGCACCAGTCCAATGCAATCAATCGATTTGGGAACTATATAGTTAACTCCCTTTTGCACAGTGAAAGGCGGTAAAAGATGGGTTTTCGTTACGATCCAATTCTCGCCGATGAGGCCATTACGCCCTTTACGTACAAGAGGCGTCGAGTGGACAATGAGCCATGCCTGAAGAGCCTGAAGACTACAGCTTGGAAAAACTGGAGAGGGGCGTCCCTTCGATACCCCTTCAGGGCGAAATCATGCCTCCAATTCCATCGATTTCACCAGAAGTTCGATGGTTTAGGCGACCGGCTGTTCGTGTCTTCGGCTTGCTTTCGGTACTTTCGTTGGCCAGCTTTCTTTTGTCCAGTTTTCTCCAAATGCGAGGGGTTATGAACGATATAGCCTCGCGTGTTTGCCTAGTGGCCCTTGTGGCGCTCTTGATTGGAACATTGTGGTCTATCGCGTTTAGTGTTAAAAAATGGCGAGGGTTCGCGAAAGCATTAGCAGTTGCAGCTTCGCTGGCATTGATTTTAGCTGCCTACAAAGTGGACCTGGCCACACTTCACCGCGCCAAATATATAAGCACAAACAGTGACTCTGATGACGACGCACAGTTCGGAATTTTTAATCTTAAGCCAGAGCAGAAGGCGCAGCTCGACTCAATCAAGAACAGCCTGTTTAGAGTGAAAGCGGAGATCCTCGACACCTCTACCTATCGAGAGGAAATTATAGTCAACGGAAAGTTGCGCGACCTTACTGAGTCGTTAGAGGGTAAGTATAAATGTCTTCTTGATGTCAAGAAATATGAATGCTTGCCCAAGCCGCCACCGAATCTTAAAGGAAGCGGCGCCGTTGATGTCAACGTCTCATTCTCTTTTGTAGCTGATGAACTATCAAAGAATAGGGCTTGGATGATCCACAACAACCTGTCCAAACTTCGAGTCCCAATCCTTCTATACGTTACGATTACAAATACCACAAGCAAGCCGATCAAAGTGGACTTGCTGTATTTGGAGGCCCAAAGTGCGACGGGTTGGGCGGACGTGCGAATGTCAGATACTCTATCCCCAAACGCCGATATAAATATTGAAAAGAAACCTCTCCTGTATTGCGGGGAGAACGCCTGCGCTTCCCTGAAAGGGGACTACTTGCTTCCATCTTTATACGACCGAGTAGTTCAGCCTGGGACTAAAATTGATGGGTGGGTTGCTGCCGAGTACCCAAAGGGGATTAAATACGGGAGTTCAATTGGCCAGATGCGTATTTCCATAGTTTCCCGAGGTCACTGGATTGCAACAAAATCGTTCCCTGCCAATCCCCCAATGTATGGCAAATATCTTGATGGCCCCAACCTTGTAGATTTCTATAGTGTCCCAATAGACACGCTGATTACCGAGGATCAGTGAAACACGAATACCACGAAGTCCCAGAGACGCGAGAACGTCAAGAATCTATTTGGGCTTCTTCTCTTCCTTCGGCTTCAATCGCTTGCGCTTGAGTGCTGCCTTCGTCTTAGGCTTCGGGCGATAGGCCAGCACAACGTCCACGATCTCGATTTTGTTCTTGTTGACAACAGTGGTACTCTGATGAGTTTGGTGGAAGGCCCTGCCCAAAGTTCAATAGGCAACAGGTATATGCGGGTGGAACTCAAAGCCAACGCATCCAGCTTCAGCGTCATAAGGAGACTCAATACATGGCAGTCAAGGTTGGCATTAACGGCTTCGGCCGCATCGGCCGCAACGTTTTCCGTGCAGCTCTGGGCAATCCCGACATCGAATTCGTCGCCGTCAACGATCTCACCAGTCCCGCTATCCTAGCCCATTTGCTTAAGCACGATTCGATCCTCGGCAATCTGTCCAACGACATCTCCGCAAACGAAGATTCGATCACCGTCGATGGCAAGAGCTTCAAGGTCTTCGCCGAGCGCGATCCTGCCAAACTGGACTGGGCCTCCACAGGCGCTGAAATCGTCGTCGAGTCCACCGGCCACTTCACTGACGCCACCAAGGCCAAGGCGCATCTGGGCGCAACGGTGAAGAAGGTCATCATCTCCGCCCCGGCCACCAACGAAGACGTTACCCTCGTTCTCGGCGTCAACGACTCCAAGTACGACGCGTCGAAGCACAACGTCATCTCGAATGCGAGCTGCACCACGAACTGTCTCGCGCCCGTCGTCAAGGTGCTCCTCGAAAGCGTCGGCATCGTCAGCGGCATCATGACGACCATTCACAGCTACACCAACGACCAGGTCATCCTCGACTTCCCGCACAAGGATCTGCGCCGCGCCCGCGCCGCCGCCATCAACATGATCCCCAGCTCCACCGGCGCCGCCAAGGCCCTCAAGCTGGTCCTTCCTGAGACTGACGGTAAACTGGACGGCTTCTCCATGCGCGTTCCAACCCCCAACGTCTCCATCGTCGACCTCACTTTCATCAGCGAGAAGCCCACCAGCGTCAAGGAAATCAACGCCGCCCTCAAGGCCGCCAGCGAAGGCGCTCTTAAGGGGATATTGGGCTACGAAGAGCATGAGCTCGTCAGCTCCGACTTCAAAGGCAACAAGCTCTCCTCCATCGTCGATGCGCCGCTCACCAAGGTCGTAGGCAACAGCGTCAAGGTGCTCAGCTGGTACGACAACGAGTGGGGCTACAGCAACCGCGTAGTAGACCTGATCGGCTTCCTCGTCTCCAAAGGTCTCTAGTCAGATTGAACCGAGAGCACTGTCATTCTGCGCAGGAAAAGAGTTGTCATCCTGAGCGAAGCGAAGGACCTGCTTTCGTCCTCCTTAACGAGAGAATCAACCTGGGTGCCCCATATCTGACCACCGCCTTTGTGGTCAGATATGGGATACCACCAAAGCTCGCATAGCCAGAAACGAGCAATCCATGACAATCTCGACCCGCCAAAATCTCCCCGGCACATCCCCCTACGAGCCCATCATCGGCTTCTCCCGCGCCGTCCGCATCGGCAACACCATCCACGTCTCCGGCACCGGCCCAGTCGGCGCTGACGAAGCAGACGCAGCCGGCCAGACGCGCCAGATACTTTCCATCGCCAAAGCAATCCTCGAACGCGCCGGAGCATCCTTCAGCGACGTAGTCCGCACTAGAATGTATCTGACCCACGCCGCCGATTGGGAAGCCATCGGCCGCGTCCACGGCGAAGTTTTCGCAGACATCCGCCCCGCGGCCACCATGGTCGTCGTAGC
>Ga0206868_10069_pt1 | contig 31264 bp, 23 predicted proteins | sample Alteio_BWOrgCont_38_FD_152901 | JGI IMG/M metagenome (GOLD analysis project Ga0206868, IMG submission 152901) | Enriched cells from forest soil in Barre Woods Harvard Forest LTER site, Petersham, Massachusetts, United States -... | ecosystem: Environmental > Terrestrial > Soil > Temperate forest >... | reverse complement strand
TCGAAAACATCGCTTTTGCCCGCCCCGAAGCTACGCAGGCTGAGATTGTCCGCGCCGCTGGCATTGCCCGCGTAGACGAGTTCGTAGACCGCCTTCCCGAGGGCTACCAGACCATCGTCGGCGAGCGCGGCATCAAGCTTTCCGGCGGCCAGCGCCAGCGTGTTTCCATCGCCCGCGCCATTCTCGCCGACCCCAAGATACTCATCCTCGATGAAGCTACTTCCAGCCTCGATTCCGAATCGGAAGCACTCATTCAGGAAGGATTGAAATACCTCGTCGAGGGCCGCACCACCTTCGTCATTGCGCACCGGCTTTCGACGATTCGCAGCGCCGACCAGATTCTGGTAATCGAAAACGGTCTGGTCGTCGAGCACGGCAACCACCAGGAACTCTACGCCATGCGCGGCCGCTATTACGACCTTTACACGCGCCAGCATAAGCTTGAATCGAACCTCTTCCTCGCACCTGGGGAAGGAGACACATCGGGAGGTGAAGGCTGGTCCGATGAGTCCGGCGATGAGAGTGTGATGGAGGGCTTCAGTCGCGAGCAATCCTGAACTGACTCGTCTTTGGCCTGTGTTAGCCTTGGCTCAAGTTGGCCGGTAGAATCGGCTTTTTTCGATTGCACTTGCTTTTAAGTGAACGCATAACCTGTTGTCTGTAGTGTCGTTCTTTGTAGTCTTTTGCGCCGGAATTCAGCACTTCACTGGATTGTGGCAGTTGCACCAATCGCCTTTGGAAAGCCTTTTACCATGAATCGATTTACGCAGAAGCTGATCACCAGTCCGCCCCTTTCGCTCATCTTCAAGACACCGTGGATCGGTATCTATCCGTCGTGGTCGGCTGCCCTTGCCGCTATTCCGCCCGATAATCGGGTGGGCTATGACCAGGAAGAAACCAAAGCAGTTTTTTCCCGGGTTCCGACCACGCGAGTTCGCTCCGCTGACTATCCGATCCTTCTTCATCTGCGCAATCTGCTTGAGCCCGGAATGCGCCTCGTCGACCTGGGTGGCAACATCGGCATGGCCTACTACACGGCGCTCAAGTACTATACTCTGCCCGAGCCGCTGGAGTGGGTGATCTGCGACGTTGAAGCAGTCACCGAAACAGGCAAGGGCGTGGCCGTGCGCGAAGGCGAAAAGAGCAAGGCGCTGCGCTTCGTCAATCGCCTCGAAGACGCAGGCCACTGCGATATTTTCTTCAGCAGCGGAACCCTTCAGTTCCTCGAATAACCACTTCCAGCGCTACTCAGGAAGCTGCCAGAGTTGCCCAAGAAGCTGCTCATCAATCGCATCCCCGTATGGGACCGCAAAGCCATCGCGACCATCCACGACATCGGCTTTTGTATCTGCCCCTACTGCATCTTCAACCACGCGGACTGGGTCAAATCGGTTGAAGAGCTGGGCTATGAGCTGGTCGATGACTGGCCCTGTCCTGAGAGCACATTCTCCGTTCGTTTTCGGCCCGATCTACGCCTGAACTCGTATCACGGGTTCTATTTCTCGCGTATCTCGTAAGCTTATTCCGAGTGTAGATTTCGAACTCTGCCCCGAAATGTCAGTCATGCCTGATTCAGTTTGCCGGCTTTGCCGCTGCGCAACCTGAGCACCATCGCGCTTGCGTTTCCAAATCAATTCTGCGATGGTGTTTGCACGGTTCGACGTTCGGAGAATCCCTGGATGTTGGATTCATACTCAGGACAAAGAGGCCCTGGTCTTGTCAGCCATGTTCCGCTCTTCAATCGTCCATCGTCGTAAAGCCAGAACACGCGATGGCCTGCGCCAAGTAACGAGCTTGGCGGCGAGCCTGGCAGCCCTTTCGCTCCTCTGTTGGGCAGCTACTGCAGGCGCCCAATGCGGGGGAATATCGTCGACTCCAAATGCGGCCGAGGACTGCGCGCTTCATGCGGTCCCCGCAGATAGAGCCGCCCAGATCGATCCTGCGCACCCCTATCCGCTTGCCGAGCTCATCGATATTGCAGAGAACAACAATCCCCGCACCCATATCGTTTGGGAACGCGCTAAGCAGGCCGCGGAACGGCTGGGCATCGCAAAGAGCGCCTATTATCCGGTTCTCTCCGGCATCGCAGCTTTTGCCGATCAACGGACCATCAGCCCCTTTCCCAAGCCCTTGGCCCCGCGCGGATACACCATGGTCGAGGTGCCTGTCATACAGCCCGAGCTTACGCTCGACTATCTCCTTTTCGATTTCGGCAAACGCGAAGCAAAGATCGACTCTGCAGCCGCGGAGAAGCTGGCCGCGGGCGCAAACTTCATCCGCGCCAACCAGGAAGTTGCTTTCGGTGTCGCCACCGCATATTACAAATTGCAGACAGCGCAGGAGCGGCTCACCGCTACGCAGGAAACTCTCAAGACGGCGCAGACCACGCAGGATGCCGCCGAAGCTCAGTTGAACAATGGCCGCTCTACGCTGCCCGACGTGTTGAATGCCAGGGCTGAGACTTCGCAGGCAGTCTTCGACAATGAGTCGGCCGACGGCGATCAGAAGATAGCCCGCGTGGCGCTGACCGAGGCCATCGGCGCCGAGCCATCGCCCAACATCATCATCGATCGGCAGGACAAAACCTCGCTGCCGCAAGCCCTTACAATGACCATCGAAGCCCTGATCGATCGTGCGATTCAGGACCGGCCGGATCTCGCGGCCCAGGCCGCTGAAATACGCGCGGCAGACCAGGAAGCCCGTGCCGCGAAGGCGGAGTACCTGCCCCGCATTGCGCTCTCTGCTACAGGCGCGCAGACCTCCATCTGGCCCACCACTGACTACGGCCAACTCGGCAATGCAAGCGAACCGACGTGGACCGTTGGCCTGGGCATAGAGTGGCGTCTCTTCGATGGCGGAGCGCGCAAGAACGAACTTGCCATCGCCCAATCCAAAGGTCGCGTCGCCCGCGATGAGATGCGCGAGAAACAAGATCAAGCGACGCGTGAAGTATGGACGGCCTATATCGGCTTCCGCACCGCCATGCGCAAGCAGCAGGCAGCTGAAGCGCTTCTCGATTCCGCCAATGCCTCCTACTCCGCATCGTTCGATGCGTATAAGTATGGCGTCAAGAATCTCATCGATGTAGTCACCGCGGAGAAGCAACTGGCGCAGGCGCGTCTCTCTGGAGTTTCGGCCCGCTCTGAGCTGTTTCTGCAGGCGGTGAATCTTGAGTTTGTAACTGGAAACCTCTTGCGCAAACAGCCATCCGCCACCCAAACACAGGACGGTCAAAAGCCATGATGTTAGAAATCATGATCAAGCCATACAAAAAAGTATCGGGTACGCTACTGACGTTGTCCCTGCCGGCGGCTTTGAGTCTGCTGCTCAGTGGATGTGGACGGGCGCCCTCCTTCGATATCATCGGTTCTTTCTTTCCGGTCTGGATGGTGTGCATTGCAATCGCCGTCGTTCTTGCCTTCGTTGTGCGATATTTTCTGCTGCGCGCCAAGCTGGAGACAGAGGTCGGTCCTCTGGCTCTCTTTTATCCCAGTACAGTCATTCTCTTGACCAGCCTGTTGTGGCTCATCTTCTTCCGCTAAGTAGTTCGGACTCAGTTGTTGTGACCAAGTTCTTGCGACCAGGTTTTGCGATAGGACACGTACATGGATACAACCGATCAAATCACCGAAACTCAAAAACGCAAACGGCTAGGCCGCTGGATCGGCATCGGCGTTGTTGCCGGCGCAGTGCTCACTCTCTTGCTCGTCATACTTGAAACCGATCGTTATCCGCGCACCGACGACGCCAGCGTCAGGGCCAACTTCATCGGCATCGCGCCGGAAGTCAGCGGTCTACTCGTTGTTCTGCCGGTCAAAGACAATGCCTATGTGAAGAAGGGCGATCTGCTGTTTGAGATCGATCCCCGGCCATATCGATACGCATTGCAGCAGGCGCTTTCCGACCAGAATGCACTGGAGCAGCAGATCGTCGACGAGAAAAGAAGAATTGCCGCCGAGCACAGCGCCGTCGAGGCCGCGCAAGCTGGCGTACACAATTCAACCACCGGCATCAAGACCGCCGGCAGTAGCGTGGATGTAGCCAAGGCCACCGTTGTCCGCGCGCAGGCAGCTGTAACGGCTGCCGACGCCCAACTCAAACTGGCCACCAACAACCTCAATCGCATTGAGCCTTTGCTCAAGAAGCAATACGTAACAGTCGAGCAGGTAGACCAGACTCGAACGGCGCTCAATGTAGCCCAAGGCAACTATGATGAGGCGCAAGCCGCGTTGGTGCAGGCCCAGGCGCAACAGACACAATCAGTTTTACGGCAACAGGAAGCCGACTCGCTTGCTGAGGAGTCGCAGGCCAGGCTTGGGCAGGCCATTCATACAGTGGACACGCTGGACACGCTCGAATCGCAGCGGCCCGCGCGCGCAGCTCGTGTCGACAGCGCCCGTCTCGATCTGGAGCGTTGCCGTGTGCTCTCTCCCTTCGATGCGTATGTCACCAATTTGAATATCTCTGAAGGCGCATACGCACACCCAGGCACACCAATGTTTACGCTCATCGACACGCGCACCTGGTACGTCATCGCCAACTATCGCGAGTCGAAGTTGAAGACCATCCACATCGGGTCGCACGTAGATGTCTTTCTCATGGAGCATCCAGATAAAAAATTCAGCGGCATCGTCGACAGCATCGGCTTCGGAGTCTTTCCCGAAGACGGCAAAGAATCGGGAGGCCTACCGGACATCGATCGCACCCTCAACTGGGTTCATCTTTCGTCCAGATTCCCGGTGCGCATTCGTATCCAGAATCCCGATCCAGTTCTCTTCCGCATCGGGTCCACTGCCGTCACGGTCGTGAGGTAGCCGGATGGCCACTGCGACCGCGACATCCACCGCAACATGGCCCGAACGCATCTGGCTCGATCTGCAGCCAACGCCCGGGCGCCTGAGCGGTGCATTGCGTATTACGCTGGCTTCAGTTCTCACGCTGATTCTGTTGCTGGTCTGGCAGGTCCCGTTCGCCTCCATTGCACTTTACTTTGTCTTTATCGTAGGCCGCGATAGCCCTGCCGTTTCGGTGCGCTCCGGTGTCATGTCGATGGTGACGCTGGTGGCAGCGGTTGCCACCGAGTTGGGTGTCGTTGCGCTTAGCGACAACGATCCGATGGCGCGCGTGATCGGCGTGGCGGTGGTTTCATTTCTTGCCGGCGCATTTGTAGTGGCATCGACGGTGCCCGCGCTGGCCTCGACATGGGGATTCATCTTTTGCACGTTGATCGCTCTCTGGGAAAGACATGTGCCCGCCAATGCCCTGGTAACAACATCCCTCTGGCTGCTCGCAGCAACGGGCACCGCAGTCGGATGCTCGGTGCTTGTGGAGTATCTCTTCAGCTCGCGCAATCCCGCCCATCTGCTTCAGGAAGAACGCCTCATGCGCTACCGAGCTCTGGTCGCCATGTACACGCTCTATGCGGAGGGCGCTGCTCCGCAGCAATTGCAGGAGGCCGGCGTCCGGGTAGCGCGTCTCGCGGTAGCAGGCCAGTCCGGCATGCAGCGGCTCTACAACATGATTGTGGAGCGCAATCTCGATTTCGGAGTGCTGCCTATTGGCACGCGCGTCCGCATTCCCATGCTGGCGCAGCTCATGGATGTCTCCGCAGCCTTTGCCACGCAACAGCCAGATGCAAATGACCCCGACATACAACAGCGATGTGCGCAGATCGCTTCTGAGTGTAGCGCGCTGCTTGAGGGCTCCGTTCCCCGGCACGAGTTTTACATGCCGCTCGGGCCCGAATCGAAGATTACGCTGCTGGATCGTGTAGAAGGAATCCTGCATGTGATCACGTCGATGCCCCGCAGGCCCGATCCGGTGCGCGACAGGGATCTGGTGGCTCTGCCCACCAGCAAGGTTCCGCTGCTGGTTCCAGGCGCACTCAAAGACAAAAATACATGGGCCTTCGGCTTCAAGATCAGCCTCTGCGCAACGCTCTGTTACATCCTTTATTTCGCCGTCGATTGGCCGGGAATTTCAACCTCCGTCACTACTGTTCTTATCGCAGGGCTCAGCACCACCGGCGCCATCAAACAACGATTCACCTTCCGTCTGGCAGGCGCGCTGATCGGCGGGCTGATTCTCGGTATCGGCTGTATGACGTTTCTTTTTCCAGAGATGGATTCCATCGCTTCGCTGACTATCCTTATCGCGATCATGGCCTTCTGTTCGGCCTGGATTGCGGGTGGCAGGCAGTTCAACTATGTCGGCCTGCAGATTATCTTTGCCTTCTATCTCGTCGCGTTTGAAGACTTTCACGCGCCCACGCAACTCGCGCCGGCACGTGATCGTCTGATCGGCATCCTGCTGGCGCTGATTGTTATGTGGTTTGTCTTCGACAGCTTGTGGCCAGTGCGCACCGTCACCGCGATGCGCCGTTCCCTGGCGTCGATTCTGCGCAGCGAGGCCAACCTTTTCAGAACCGAATTGGCAGCTCCGCCCCGTGCAGAACTGATCCAGCAGACCGATACGCTGCGCGATCACATCGGCAAGACAATGGCCGCGATTCGCACCATGAATGACACGGTGGAGTATGAGTTTGGCCTGGACCGGCAGTTGCATATGGAAACAGCGCATGAGATATTGCGCGCCGCTCTAACTGCGGTAGCCCTGATATGGAATGAGCTCGCCGTGCTGCACAAAGAGGAGGATGCGGACTTCCTCACCGATCCCAATCTGATCGATCTGCGCCGCAAGCTGGTGGAGAAAATAGATGGGCTCGTCGCCTCCGTTCTGCAAGAGCCGGCAGCTTCAACGCATAGAGAAATAAGAGAGGCCGCGCCATCCGATCTCACACCTGCCGGTTCGGCGACACTCGAACACCCGCGCTATGGCGAGTACGCGCAGAACACCATCGCTCGCTACAGAGAGCTGCAATCTTTGGTTGCTGGATTGACGGTTCGGGTTTAGCCTTCGAAAGACTGGCAGTAACTATTTGAACCGGAGCCGAGTGCGTTATTCAACGCAAAGGCGCTGAGCCATTTTCCAAATTGCGGAGACATGCGGACAGGAGATACGAAGATGGTCGATACAGAACAATACGACGTGGTCGTTCTCGGCAGCGGGGAAGCAGGGAAGTACATCGCGTGGCATCTGGCAAGCGCAGGCAAACGCACCGTTGTCATTGAACGGCGCTATATCGGTGGTTCATGTCCGAACATCGCCTGCCTTCCCAGTAAGAACATCATCCACAGCGCAAAGGTCGCTTCCTATCTCCAGCGCAGCGCCGAGTTCGGGATCGCCTGCGCACAAGACACCACGCGTGCGCATGTCGACATGGCGGTGGTGCGGCAGCGCAAACGCGATATGGTTGCCGGGCTGGTGCAGACGCATCTCGACAATTTCAAGAAGAGCGGAGCGGAGATCGCCATGGGTTCCGGCCGCTTTGTCGGTCCCAAGATCCTTGAAGTGAATACGCCCGATGGCGAGGTTCGCTTGCTGCATGGAGAATCGATCTTCATCAGCACTGGAACACGGGCCAGAATAGAAGCGATTCCCGGCTTGGCTCAAGCCGTCCCTCTGACGCACATTGAAGCATTGGAGCTCGATGTCGTCCCCGAGCATCTGATCCTTCTCGGCGGTGGCTTCATCGCGCTCGAATTCGCACAAGCGATGCGGCGTTTCGGTAGCCGTGTAACTGTACTCGAACACAACACACGTCTCGCGCGGCAGGAAGATCCCGACGTCTCCGACGCTTTGAACCAACTGTTCGCAGATGAAGGCATAGAAGTTTTAACCGGCGCACGAATATCGCACGTAGCCGGCAAGTCAGGCGAGCGTGTAAGCGTATATCACTCCGATGAGAGCGGCGAAATCGCAATCGAGGGTTCGCATCTAATGGTGGCGACGGGACGAACACCCAACACCGAAGAGATCGGCCTGGAGCTCGCAGGAATTGATACAGATGAGCGCGGCTATATCCGGGTGAACGAGCGTCTCGAAACCACTGTGCCGGGAGTTTATGCCGTCGGCGATTGCGCCGGCAGTCCGCACTTTACGCACATTGCATTCGACGACTTCCGCGTCATCCGCGAGAACCTTTCAGGAAGGCATCGAGTCACAACAAATCGACAAGTCCCATTCTGCGTTTTCACCGATCCCGAGCTGGCCCACGTTGGCCTGAACGAAACGCAGGCTAGGCACCAGGGCATTGACTACCGGCTGGCGAAGATACCGATGGCGGCTGTGCTGCGTACGCGTACTCTCTCCGAAACGCGCGGCTTCCTGAAGGCCCTCGTAAGCGCGCAGGACGACCGCATCCTCGGCTTTACAGGCTTCGGTACAGGCGCGGGAGAGATCATGGCTCCGGTGCAGTTGGCCATGAGCGCAGGCCTGCCCTACACCGCGTTGCGCGACATGATCCTGACCCATCCCACGCTTGCTGAAGGCCTGGTCGCGTTGTTCGCAACCGTGCCCCGGCTATAGCGATTCTGAACTCGGCAACCGCGAAGCCTCTGCGGCAATGCTGCGCAGTGCAGGCAGTATGCCGCCCAGCCCAATTGGAGTGGCGTGGCGCGTACCTAACGAAAAATAGGCATCGCGATAGAGCCGGTATAGCCGCTCATAGACCGCTGCCGCCCCCGCGTCCGGTTCAACTGTGCGCAATGGCAGACACACCGCTTCCTGCGCGGCCTCAATGGTCGGATACACACCGGCAGCCAGCAGCGCGAAGATGCCAGAACCCAAACTTGTCGGCACGCCCGCAGGCACCAGCACCGGCTTGTTCAGCACATTCGCATAGACCTGATTGAGTACTTCATTCTTCTGCGGAATGCCGCCGGCATTGATGACGCGATCCACGCGCACACCGTGTTCGGCCATACGCTCCAGAATGATGCGAGTATGAAATGCCGTTCCTTCGATCGCAGCGAACAACTCATCCTGCGCCGTGTGCAGCAGGTTCCAGCCCAGCGTCACGCCGCCCAGTTCAGGATTGACCAGCACCGTCCGGTCGCCGTTATCCCAGCTCAGTCGCAGCAAACCGGTCTGTCCCGCGCGATAGCTCTCCAGGCCGCGCGAAAGCTCGGCGACTGTGCTTCCCGCGCGACGCGCAATCGCTTCAAAGATATCTCCGGTGGCCGAGAGTCCAGCTTCAATGCCGGTGTACTCAGGATGCACGCTGCCCGGCACCACGCCGCAAACGCCTGGCACCAGCTCCGCCTCTTTGGCCATGGCGATGATGCATGTCGATGTGCCCACGACATTGACCACATCACCCTCGCGAATATGCGACCCAATCGCATCCCAATGCGCGTCGAAGGCGCCAACTGGAATAGGTATGCCCGCGTGCAATCCCAACTCCTTGGCCCAATGCTCAGAGAGATGCCCAGCAATGCCATCCGAAGTCAGATACTTGCCATCAAGCTTGGCGCGGATGCCCGCCAGCAGCGGATCGACTGAGACCAAAAACTCCTCAGGCGGAAACCCTCCCCAGCGCGGATTCCAAAGCCACTTGTGGCCCATGGCGCAGACGCTGCGTTTCACTTCAGAGGCTGAGGTAACGCCGGCCAGGGTCGCCGCCACCATGTCGCAGTGCTCCAGCGCCGTCACAAAACTGCCGCGCTTATCGGGATTGTGCCGCAGCCAGTGCAGCAGCTTGGCAAAGCCCCATTCATGTGAATAGACACCACCGCACCAGTCGATCGCTTCGAGACTCACAGCATGGGCCCGCGTGGTAATCTCCTCGGCTTCCGATTTCGCACGATGGTCGCACCAAAGGTAATAGTCATCCAGTGGCTCAAGATTTTCGCCGACAGGAATGACGCTGGAGCCGGTCGTATCCAGCGCAATAGCCACGACGCCTTCGCCCGCGACGCCGGTATTTTCCAGCACTGCGCGCATAGCCCGTACCAGCGCCTGCATCTGATCCTGGTGCGATTGCGTCGCAAAGTCCGGGTCTTCGCGGCGGCGATGCAACGGATACTCCGCCGAGGCGGTGCCGATCGGCCCCTTCTGGCTGTGGACAAGCGTGACGCGAACACTCAAGGTACCAAAATCGACGCCGGCGACGAGAGGCATAAAAAACACTCCGAGAAAACGATTACTGAAACTGACCGAAGTCTATCTCATCGTCCGCAAACCTGTCATCGCGGGGCTTCTACGCATCGCGGTGCCCATATATGAAGCTCTGGTAACACGCATCCATCATTACCTGTGAGCCCGTTCAGGATTCCCATCGAGCCACCGCTTAAAAAGGAAAGTAGTAGCCAAGATACAGAAACGTGGACTGTCTATCTTCTCGCTTAGGACGGATACTCAAGATCGAATCATTGATTTGACGGGGTTTCATTCAGTCAACTTACTATCGACGCACGAATAGGTAAGTGGCCCATTGCTTCCGTCGGACAAGTTTCGAGGTCAGCGGTAAATTCGCAGCGCCCTTGACCCGGTGAGTTATCAGGAGAGCCATATGAAGGCATCACGTTTCGCAATTGAATCTCTGTTGAAGCTTACGCTTCGCTTCAGTCTTCTTGCCCTGGTTGTCCAGGTTGCTTCCGTCGCATGTTATGCGTCGTCGCTTCCGGTTATTGCGGTCGTTTCCGGATCGTCCCAGGCCACTCCCTATGCTTCGAGCTTCTCCAAGCCGCTCATCGTCAAGGTGACTAACCTCAAGCTTGGCGTCCCGGGGGTCCAGGTGAACTTCACGCCGGTTGCAGGCATCCAGTTGAGTGCGCCTTCCGCGATCACCGACGCCAGTGGCCAGGCTTCCGTAACCGCATCCGGCGCCGCCGCGGGTACCTTCAGCGTGACAGCCCAGATCTCCGGAAGTTCCTCCAGCGTCACCTTCACCAGGCTGGTCGTAAACAAGGTGCCGCTGAAGGTGGTGCCCAACGACGTCCAGTCGATCACCGGAATTCTGCCAACCTTTACGGATTATTCCCTGCAAGGTTTCGTGAATGGGGAAAGCGCGTCGACCGCCAACATTACCGGCGCGCCAGTTTTCACCACGACTGCGACAGTCAAGAGTCCAGCGGCCACATACGGGCTCAGGGGAAATGCCGGATCGCTAAGTGCGCCGAACTATAGTTTCGTGCAGGGCCTCGGAACTCTTACCCTGACAGGCGTACCGATTTGCGGCAACCTTGGAATTGACGCCAGCAGTCTGATGACCGGTACCTACGGCTTCAATCTATATAACCAGCAGGCTGGCGTCACGGGTATTCTGACCACAGATGGAATCTCCAAGATCGCAGGCAAGACATTCTTCAACGCCTCGACCTCCGCATCGCCCGCCGAATGGAGCTTCGTGGGCAACTATCGCCTCGGCAACGGTTATCATGGCAGCGCAGCACTCCTCGAGACCTCATCGGTCAACCCCACTATTCATCAGGTGACCACCCTTTGCTTCGCAGTTGACAACGTGGTTGCGGGCGTTGCTGCCAGCGGCCGTATCATTCAGGCCAGCGGATACGCGGCCTCCGCGGCCGGCACTTTCTATCGCATCGATGGATCGGCAGCCTCGGTATCTTCCTTCAACGGCACTTACATTCTCGGTCTCCAGGGCACGAAGCTGGATACCAACTCCGGCAAACCCCTGCAATCCGCGGAGGTGGCCATGCTGCATCTGGATGGAAACGGAAATGTTACAGGAAGCCTGTATGATGCCGATAACATCGAGTCGAATGGCGGTACTCTAACCGAGCAGTACAGCACCAAACAGCAAATCGCCGGCAGTTATACCTTCGATCCCAATCAGGGCATCGGAGTCATCACTCTGAATCAGGCGGGAACTCCTACTAACTTCGAATTTGTTGCGCTCTCCAGCCAGCATCTTCTGTTGATCACACAGGACAACGCTCTTACGCAAGGCGGTAGCGGGTCAGTCCCCGTCTACTTTGGCGAGGCCAGGGAGCAGGCTTCCGGCCCCTTCAGCGCAGCTTCCTTCAGCGGAAATCTCAATTTCGTCGCCCAGGGAGTCGATCGGATCACAGTCCAGGAGGGCCTGGTCTCTGAATTGGGTGGAATTCGCTTTGATGGCCTAAGCACGATGACCCATCAGGGAAAATTCACAATTCTCGACGGCACCAACGCCAGCGCTCAGGATGTGACTGGCGGGGCTTTTCCCTATACCGTCGATTCCACCACGGGACGCTTTGAGTCCCGCGACCCCAATACCAATGCCTGCCTTGTGTGCGGCTACCTAGTCGGCTCCAATGATCTGGTTGCACTGGTTCCCGGCTCTGGAATTCCTCTCATTGCCACGCTGAAAGGCGCGCTCACCGCTCCTGCAACTCTTAAGCTAAATGGTCTTACGGGTAGATACTCGATTGGCACTCTCGCGCTTATCTCCCCGCTGGGGCAACCCTTCAATGGCATGATCACCTTTGACGGCAAAGGCAACTTTACCGTGGGCTCGGATACTCACTCCAACATCTATGGGCAGTTGAACAATCTAGGGTTTTCGGGAACCTATGCCGTAGCCAACGGAGCTTACTCGCTCACCTTGGTCGGTAGCAAATCGCCCGATTTTTACCTCTATCTCAACACCAATGGCGTAGGCACGATCGTCCCCTTCAGTGCCCAGGAAACCGCGTCGGTTCCCCTGTTGACCATGAACCCCGTAATCGCACCTGCAACCAGGTAGCTGTGTAACTTACTTACCTTCTTCTCCCCGATTTCACTTGAATATCTTCGGCAGCCAATTCCCTCCAGGGAATTGGCTGCTTTTTTGAAGTGCTCATCTTAGACTGCAGTCGTTTCCACTCGGTCGAGCGCCGGATAGTCCGTGTAGCCGGTCTCCGTTCCACCATAAAATGTGCGCCGGTCAGGCGTATTGAGCGGCGCGTCTGCACGGAAGCGCTCCGGCAGATCGGGATTGGCAATGAACAGCCGCCCGAAAGCCACAGCATCGGCATATCCATCGGCAACCGTCTCATCCGCCGCCGCCGCCGTATATCCGCCTGCCGAGATCAGCACGCCCTTGAATGCCTTGCGAAAGATATGCGAAGTGCGCGGCTTCGAATCGTCGATAGGATCGCCGCTGCCTGCGCTGCCCACCCGCGGTTCCACGAGATGCGCGTAAGCAATGCCGCGCTGTGAAAGCTGTTCGAGCACATAGCTGAAATGCGTCTCCGGATCGGAGTCGCCCATATCCGAAAACGTTCCAAACGGCGAGAGCCGCACACCGACTCGTCCTTTACCCCACACACCGGCAACTGCATCCACGACCTCAAGCAGCAGCCGCGCGCGGTTCTCGATCGATCCGCCATAGGCATCGGTGCGATGGTTGGTCTTGTCTTCCAGAAACTGATCCAGCAGATAGCCATTGGCGCTGTGAATCTCAACACCATCGAATCCGGCAGCCTTCGCGTTCTCCGCCGCGCGTTTGTAATCCGCAACAATACCCGGCAGCTCGTCCAACTCCAGCGCACGCGGCGTTTCGAAGGGCACCTGTTTGAACTCCGCCGTAAAAGCCATCTTGCCATCTGCCGGAGCGATCGCCGAAGCCGATACCGGTAACCCCGTCTCGGGATGCAGGGAACTATGACTGATGCGGCCCACATGCCATAGCTGCAGGAAAATCAATCCACCTTTGGCATGAACCGCCTCCGTCACCAGCTTCCACCCCTCCACCTGTCCGGCAGAATGAATCCCCGGCGCAGCAGGATAGCCCTTGCCCTGCCGCGAGATCTGCGTAGCTTCCGTAATCAGCAACCCGCCTTTGGAAGCGCGCTGGTTATAGTAGGCCGCATTCAACGCATTGGGTACATCGCCCGGCTGCGTAGACCGCATACGCGTCAAAGGAGCCAGCACCACCCGGTGCGCAAGGTGAAGATCACCAACCTGAAGAGGAGAAAACAAGTGCGAATATAAGCTCATAAACGATGGATGCAGCGGCCGCAGTATTTGATTCACGCCGAGCTGGAACGTCTCAAATAGAGCCCTAGACCGATGAAAAAATATAGCACTAAGTGTTATACTTGGATCGGCACGCGAAGAGTTGCAAAGGGTCAATGCGCATCTTTAAGAACAAACCGTTCGCACGCTTTGCCCGCAAGAACGAAATCTCAGACATTGAGCTTTGCCGCGCAATCGAGGATGCGGATCGCGGCCTGATAGACGCTGATTTAGGCGGTGGGGTGATCAAGCAACGTATAGCGCGCAAAGGCTCTGGCAAGTCGGGTGGCTTTCGCACGATGATTCTCTTCATGGCTGGAGAGCGAGCGTTCTTTGTGCACGGATTTGCGAAGAACGAAGTTGACAACATTCGTCCAGATGAACTGGCCGCGCTCAAGAAACTGGCCTTTAACTTACTGGCCTATCGGGAAGAAGAGTTGCAAGCCGCAGTGACATCGGAAACGCTCATGGAGGTGAAATGCGATGGCAAAAGTGAAGCAATACCGTAGCAGCCTGATGGCCTCGATTCACGAGACGGCCGAGGGCCTGAACTCCGCTGGAGTCATGGATAAACAAACTCTGCGCGAGTTCGACGAACTCTGCCTGACCCCCGTGCAACCCCTCGCTCCCGAAGAAATCCGCGCGCTTCGCCTGCGCGAAGGGGCCAGCCAGGCTGTGTTTGCACGCTATCTAAATGTGACCACAGGCTTGGTGAGCCAGTGGGAGCGCGGCGAAAAACGCCCACAAGGCGCATCGCTCAAACTGCTTTCTCTGGTCGCGCAAAAAGGACTCGCCACCGTCGCGTGAATCAACGCAAGAGATCATCTTCAAGCAGTCCCTCAATCACTGAGTGGCTCATCTGACCGTTTCCAAAGAAGGGCAGCAGCAAACACCTAGAGTCGGAAGATTTGTAGGCCTTGTGGCAAGCTGGGAGCCACTCGGTGCCAAGTAGTTCGGCAAAATCCTTCGTCCGCTTCGAGCCGTAGCAAATGATCAACGGAGGGGACTTCTCTTTCAAAACTCGCTTCAGGGCCTCTAGTCGCTGCTTTATTTTGGTATCGAGTTGTGCGTCTCGCGCTCGAAACCATTTCATCCAGTTCTGATCTTTCGCGCTACGTGATGGGATTGGCGATAGCTCGGTTAGGAAAGTTTCGCCCATGGAACGTCCTAATTGCGACCGAATGTATTCCTTCGCACACTCCGTATTCCGCCAGCTTGAGTGTCCATTCCTGGCCAGCATAATTTTGGCCATCCAAACCCAAACTGGAGTGAATTTCGTTCGTCTCTCGATGTCAATGAGCTTGCCACCTTCCCATAAACGGAGATGCGCATTATACAAATCCATAGTGTTTTCAAAAGCTCCGCGAGCTTTAAGGCTCTTAGCACTGTCCTCAGAATCCATCTTCCCGAGACCCTCTTCAAAACCAATAAACCAGACCGGAGCCGACTGGCTTCCATAACCTGCAAAGTTGACGATTGCATCAATCGCTTCAATCGAAAGTTCCAAATCAAAGTCGGCCACCAAACTCTCCTAAGCGGCAAGGATATACCGGTGATCGCAGTCTATTCAGACTGTAGCGCGCCGGTAATTCAACGGCCCCATTGATATACTTCCCCCACGCGATGTCGCATTTTCCGTGAGGATTCAACCGACCCGTGAATACTCTTCCCCTGCTCCTAATCGTCCTCGGCATCTTCACCGTCGCGTACCGCTACTACAGCGCGCTGCTGGCCACCCGCGCCTTCATGCTGGACGATCGCAACATCACCCCCGCTCTGCGCTTCAAAGACGGACACAACTACGTCCCTTCGCCCAAGTGGGTCGTCTTCGGCCATCACTTCGCGGCCATCGCCGGAGCTGGCCCTCTGGTCGGCCCCACGCTCGCCGCGCAGTTCGGCTTCGCCCCCGGTCTCATCTGGCTGGTCGCCGGAGCAGTCTTAGCCGGATGCGTCCAGGACATGACCGTGCTCATCGGCTCGCTGCGTCACGACGGCAAATCTCTGCCCTACATCGTGCAGCGCGAAGTCGGCCCGGTCACCGGTCTCCTCGCCATGATCGCCGTGTTGCTGATCTTGATAGTCGCCATGGCTGGCCTGGCCATCATCGTCGTCGACGCCCTCAGCCAAAGCCCGTGGGGCATCTTCACCATCGGCATGACCATCCCCATCGCCATGGTCATGGGCGTTTGGATGTTCCGCGGTAGCAGCGGCAAGGTCAAAGTCGTCGGCCCGTCAATCTTCGGCGTAGCCGCCATCATCGCCGCGCTCATCGGTGGCCATTGGGTCGCCGGTTCAGCTTTCGCACATCTGCTGATCTTCAACGGACATGAGATCGTTTTGCTGCTCTGCGCCTACGGATTTCTCGCTTCAGTCCTGCCCGTCTGGCTGCTGCTCGAACCGCGCGATTACCTGTCCACATACGTGAAGCTAGGCACACTGGCCGCGCTCATCATCGGCGTCCTCGTAGTCCACCCTAACCTGCAATTCCCGGCCTTCACGCCCTACATCCACGGCGGCGGCCCAGTCATTCCCGGCAAGCTCTTCCCATTCCTCTTCGTCACCATCGCCTGCGGAGCCATCTCCGGCTTCCACTCCCTGGTAGCCTCCGGCACCACGCCCAAGCTCATCAGCAAAGAGACCGACGCCCGCTTCATCGGCTACGGAGCGATGCTGGCAGAGTCACTGGTCGGAGTTCTGGCCCTCATCGCGGCCTGCTCCATGGCCCCCGGCGACTACTTCGCTATCAACGTTCCTCCCGCGCTCTTCGCGCATCTGGGAATGCACGCCGTCAACCTGCCCGAATTCTCTCGTGAAGTAGGCGAACAGCTCGCCGGGCGCACCGGCGGCGCAGTCTCCCTTGCCATCGGCATGGCCCAGATCTTCCGCGGCCTGCCCGGCATGAAAGCCCTCACCGGCTATTGGTACCACTACGCCATCATGTTCGAGGCGCTTTTCATCCTCACCACCATCGACGCCGGCACCCGCGTGGCCCGCTATGTCATGCAGGAGGTGATGGGCAAGCTCTACAAGCCCCTCGGCCGCAGCAACTGGCTGCCATCCAACCTGCTCGCCACGGCAATCATCGTCGTAAGCTGGGGCTACCTCATCTGGGGCGGAACCATCGCCACCATCTGGCCGCTCTTCGGCACTGCCAATCAACTCCTGGCCTCGATCGCCCTGGCCACCATGACTACGTACCTTGTGAATCACAAGAAAGCCATCTTCGCCTGGTGCACTCTGATCCCCGCTCTCTTCGTGCTCGTGACAACGGTGTCGGCAGGAACGCTCTCGATCCAAAACGTCTTCTGGCCAATGACGCAGCGCCCCGGCAGCGAACTGCAAGGCTGGATCGAAATCAGCCTCATGGTCATCTTCATCGTGGGCGCCATCGCCATCGTCGGCCTCGCGCTGGTGCGCTGCCTCAAAACCCTGCGCGGCGTCCCTCCGCCATCCTCACAAGCACTCAGCGAAGAGCCAGGCAAAGTCTCGCTCGAGCCCGCCGCTCCATATCGCTGCTGCTAGAGCGTTCCTGCTGTCGCTGTAATGAAACAGGAGTTGTCATCCTGAGCGTACCGGGTCCCCGCGGACAGGTCTTCGTCCGTGGGGTGGGGAAGCGAAGGATCTGCTTTTCTACTCACACCACGGCAATTACGCTTTGCTCGAGAATAGAGAACCGAAGCAGGTTTATTTCTTCGTGGCTTTATCCCCCGGCATCATCTTCTTGAGTTTGTCCAACAGCCCAGCCTTGTCCGGCACCGGTGCCGAAGACGCCGCAGTTGCAGCCGAAGGCTTGGGGGTCGTCGCCGCCGTCTTACTCGCGCCAGGCTTTTTGGGTGGCGGCGACGCAGCCTTCGCCAGCTCCTTGGCCTCACCCTCTTTTCCGCCTTCAGTGGCACTGGTCGATGAAGAAATCTCAACCCACTGCACGATCAGCGAAATCCGCCGGTTAGTCGGGTCCAGCGGGTCATTCTTCACCCGTAGCAACTGATCCGCATACCCCCGCACCTGCGAAATCTGGCTCTTGCCCACGCCATCCTGCTGCAGCAGTCGTCGCGCTGCATTGGCCCGGTCCGCCGAAAGCTCCCAATTGGTGTAGCCATTGTCGGTTGAGTAAGGCTGCGCATCGGTATGCCCTTCCAGCAATAAGTGGTTGGGCAGAGGCTTCAGTTGTCCCGCCAGCATACCTAGCAGTTCCTGCCCGGTCTCGCTCAACTTCGCGCTCCCGCTCTGGAAGAACGTTCCGCTCTTGTCCTCGATCAGCTCAATGCGCAACCCTTCCGGAGTAATGGTGATTTCGATCTGCTTGGCCAGCTTCTCCAGGTCCGGCTGGCTTTGGATGGCCTTCTGAATCTGCTCCTTCAGCTTCTGTACGCTTTGCTTGTCGATGGGAATGCTGTCGTCATTGCCAACCTTGTCCGACCCAGTTTCCCGATGCTCACTGCGTGGATTGTTGAAGTACCCAGCCACCGCCTTCCTCACCTTCACGCTGGAGTTCAACAGCCACAGCACGATAAACAGCGCCATCATCGCCGTCACAAAGTCGGCGTAGGCCACCTTCCACGCGCCGCCGTGGTTGCCACCGTGGCTCACCTTTTTCTTGATGATGATGATCGGCCGTCTGATGGCCATCGGTCCGCCTCCTTATGCCGCGGCGGCTGTGCCGACAGCGCCGGCTCCGCTACCCTTGCAGGCCTTTTCCATCTCCACAAATGTCGGCCGTACATGCGCCGGAATCGCCCGCCTTGCGATCTCGACCGCAATCATCGGCGCATTCCCCTTGAGAAAGGAGAGGATCAACACGCGCAGCACCTGCAGATATTCGTTGTATGCCTCCGCGCCTTTGCCCATATTCGAGCTCAGAGGACCCACCAGCCCGTAGCACAGCAGAATGCCCAGAAACGTGCCCACCAGCGCAGCCGCAACCTTGCGGCCCACCTCTTCCGGAGGTCCTCCGATCGAGCCCATAGTGATTACCACCCCCAGCACCGCGGCCACGATTCCGAGGCCGGGCAGCGCATCCGCCACCGTAGTCAGCGCGGAGATCGGCGCGACTGCCCCGTGATGATGCACCTCCATATCCCGCTCCATCATCTGGTCCATGTCAAAGGGATCCACGCCGCCGGTAATCGCCATGCGCAACGTATCGCAGACAAAATCGCAGACATGGTGGTCTTTGAGAAACTCCGGATACTTCTTGAAGATGAGAGAGTCCTTGGGCCGTTCGACGTCGTTCTCCACCGAAAGCAGTCCCTCCTTGCGCACCTTGTTCAGAAACTCGAACATCATCTTCAGCGTGCTCAGGTAGCGTTTCTTGTCAAAGGCCGGAGGCTTGAGCACACCCATAAATCCGCCCGTCATGGCCTTGATGATGTGCATGGGGTTGGCGATGAAAATCGTTCCCAGCGCCGCGCCGCCAATGATGATCAGCTCCGCCGGCTGCAACAGCACCAGCAAACTGCCTTTCTCCATCAGGTATCCGGCCACGATGGCTCCGAAGACCACCACAATGCCTACGATTGCGAACATTCAAAACCCCCGCTGTCTGAAAGACTTTTCTCTTGAAGGACAACATCGCTAAGGACAACCTTATTTCCCCCAGCCGTCTGACTCGCCTGCATCGCTCTCTGCGCTCGCTTCAGCAGGTCGGCCAGCTTTTCATCCTGTCTGGCCTGGGCCGCGCCGATGCTCACAGTGAGGCTGACCCGGTCGCCCCACCAGCGAAAGTCCGCAGTGCGGGCCAGCCCCACGACGTGACGCGCATGAAGCATCAGCATCTCCGGCGTGCGTTCGTGGCACAGAACGAGAAACTCATTCGAACCCCAGCGGCCCAAAATCTCCGTTGGCCGCAACGCGTGCAGCAGCGTTCGCTCCACGATGGCCAGCATGGCCTCGGAAGCATCGCCGCCATGAGTCTTGCGCAACATGGCCGCCTGGTCGACGGTGATCCACAACAGGCCAAAGGGCACCTGGCAGGTGGTCCACTCCTGCCACGCTTCATCGAGCCGGTCTTCTATCTCTGCCTGGCTATGCTCCACATGTTGGCCGTCGTCCTCATCCATGTTTCCGTGTGGCAAGGTGTCCACTGTCTCCACGGGATGAAAACGCAGCAGCGTTCCGACACGCCTGCCCAGCGCATTGCGCAGAGGCGTCCGCCGCAGCATTGCCGGCAGCACATGCCCCTCGCAGTGCCTCAGGAGGACCAATACTGGCCGATCCGTCCAGCCCGTCGTCTGCCCCGTCCCGTCCCCTGTCTCGTCCTCTGTCTTATCCTGAGCGGCATTACGCCCCCGGTCCATCGTGTAGAAATCGATCGGCAAAGGCCGCGCCAGCAGATCGGCTCCACTGTATCCGGTCATCGCCGCCGCTGCCGGATTCCAATACAGGACCCGCGACTCGCCTTCCAGCACCGCAATGCCTTCTTCCATCGCGTCGAGCGCCATTGCCAGGAGCTCCGCCAGCATCTCTTCCTCTTCTGTCATCCGTCGCTGCCCCACAAAGCTACATGCGGGGTGTATCGGCAATCACAGAAGTAACTTCACGCCATCTGTCAGGCATAGTGATACGCGAAGAATCGGTCAGGGAAAGAGCCGCGAAATGCAGAAACGGGAAGGAGAGAGGAAATGAGAATAGAGAGGAACGTGGCTCAAAACGAAGAGCCATCTATTGAGAATTAAAGTGATTCAAACTTCAGAGGCGTCAGGCGGAAACGTTAACTGTTTGGCGCGGCAGACGCACAATAAACTGCGTTGAACCAGGCTTCGAATTCACCTCGACCCGGCCGCCAAAGGCCTGGGTCACAATGCGTTTCACAATCTCGAGGCCCAACCCCGTTCCTTTGCCCACCGGCTTGGTGGTGTAGAACGGGTCGAAGATACGCTCACGCATCTCTTCGGGAATACCGCTACCGTGGTCGCCGACGCTCACCACCAGGAAGCCCGGCTCGCCCCACGTATGTACTTCAATCTCGCCGCCCTCGGGAGAGGCGTCAATGGCGTTGTCGATCAGATTCGTCCACACCTGGCTGATGGCCACGCCGGTGGTGTGCAGGTTGGGCTGTTCGGCGTCAAAATGCTTGGAGACCGTGATCTGCCGTTGACGCATCTTGTGGGCCAGAATCGTCAGCGTGCTTTGGATGCTGTCATGCACATCCACTTCGCGCAGCGTGCACCGGTCGTCGTAGGCGAATTTCTTGACCGCCATCACCAATTCTGAAACTCGTCCGACACTCTCCTCGATCGAGCACACCAGGCTGACGCTCGATACCAGCGCTTCCAGCCAGTTCAGCATGTCCGAGAAAGTGTCCGATGCGAAAGCTGCTTTGGCGCAGTCCAATTCGCTCTGTTCAAAGCCGATTGTCACCAGCGCCGGGCCAATCGAGTATGCGTTTTCTACGCCGGCAGCCTGCAGCCACTCTGACATCGCCTCTTCTGCATCCGCCTGGTCCAAGCTGCTCAGTGCCGGTGCATGGCAGCTGTTGACCGCCTGCTCCAGCAAATCGTGCATGCACTGCAATTGCTCCGCCGTCTTGGACTTGGATGTCGACCGCAGGCTTAGTTCCTGCAGCCGCAGCAGGTTTGTCCTCAATTGAGAGGCTGCCCGCTTGGCGGCCGATCCGGGATTGTGCAATTCATGCATCAACCCGGCCGCCAGTGTGCCCAGCGAGATCAGCTTCTCCCGGTGCGCTGCCTCCGCAATGTGCGCATGAAGGCGCTGCACCATGTTCGATAGCACCACCTGCCGTACCGGTGGGCAGCAGGACATCAGGTTCCAGAAAGTAGTCTCATTCAGCCGCAGCCCGATCGAAGGCTGTGAAGCTGTCATCGACATTGACGGAGTCTTCCCGGAGAGCAAAATCACTTCGCCAAAGGAGTCGCCGGCCCGGGCCGTGTTCACCCGCATCCGGGTGCCGTCCAGCTCCACCTTGTCCACTAGCACTTCGCCTTCCAGCAATATCCAGAAGGCACGCGTAGTATCCGTCGGTTCGAAAAATGTCACGCCGGCAGGAATCCGCAGCAATTCCGCTTCGCCCAGGCCGTATAGCTGGTCCGGTGTCAAATCGGCTGAGGGAAAGGTAGCAGCCAACTGCTCTGCGTAGGCATCCAGTGAGACCTGCTCGATCGTGAATTGTTTCCCGTTGTCCATATTTCCGTGTTTACGCCAATCTTCCGGCCAGTCTCTCCTGGGCATATTTGCGTCATGCCTTATTTATGGATGTAGCGTGCCGCAATACGATGCGTTTCTTCTATCCCACTTTTGTTCTACGGCCCCATTCATCCTTCAAAATGCCCCATTCACCCTTCAAAATCAGAAGCTGGCCAGGTATTGGTGCGCAAACTGGACAGCAATCGAGCCTTCCCCCACCGCTGAAGCTGCTCGCTTTACCGATCCATGCCGTACGTCTCCAGCCACAAACACCCCCGGTACGCTGGTTTCGAGCAGATACGGGTCCCGGTCCTGCTTCCACATCTTGCTGAACTTCCCAGAAGCCTTCATCTCCGGGGTCTGCAAATCAGGTCCGGCCAGAATAAACCCCTTATCGTCCCGCAAAATCGAGTCCGGCAGCCATTCTGTCCCCGGCACCGCCCCAATGAACACAAACAATGAACCCGCGGTGCGCTGGCTGGTACCCTCGGGGCCGCGAATGCACAGTGCTTCCAGGTGATCCGTGCCCTCTGCCGCCATAACCTGCGTATTGGGCTCCACAACAATATTGGACGTACGCTCGATCTCGTCTATCAAATATTTCGACATACTGGCCTCTAAACCGCTCGCCCGGACCAGCATAGTCACCTTGCAGGCAAATTTGGCAAAGTGCAGCGCCGCCTGTCCTGCCGAATTGGCGCCGCCCACCACGTAAACTTCCTCATCCTTGCAAGCCGCAGCCTCCACCAGCGCAGCGCCGTAATAGACGCCCCGCCCGGTAAGCTCTTCCGCACCAGGAATATCCAGCCGCTTGTACTGCACACCCGTCGAAAGCAGCAAAACGTGGCTGGAAACCTCGCGCCCGTCCGCCAGTACCACAAACCGGTACTGCCCCTCGAGGCGCATACTCACCGCGCGCTGGGTCAGGAATTCCGCGCCGAAGCGTACTCCCTGCATATGCGCCCGTCGCCCCAGGTCCGCGCCGCTGATGCCCGAGGGGAAGCCAAGATAGTTCTCAATCCGCGATGAAGATCCCGCCTGTCCGCCGGGAGCCACCGGCTCGATCACCAGCGTCTTTAGCCCCTCCGACGCGCCATAGACGGCCGCAGCCAGCCCCGCCGGCCCAGCTCCTATGACAATGATGTCGTAGAAATCCTGCGCCGCCTGCGTCCGCAACCCAACGCGCGCCGCCAGCACATCCTTGGCCACATCCACCAGCGAACTGCCATCGGCAAACAGCACCACCGGCAGCACATTCGGGTCCAGGCCGCGCTCCTTCAACAACTGCTGCGCCTCGTCGCTGGCCGCAGCGTCCAGCCACCGATATGGAACATGATTGCGCGAGAGAAAACTGCGCAATTGATGGTCCTTGAGCGACCAGCGATGCCCGATCACCCGCAGCCCGTCGAACTTCGGCTGGTACCCGGCATTCCAGTCTTCCAGCAGATCGTCTAGCACCGGATAGAGCTTTTCCTCCGGCGGATCCCACGGCTTGGTCAGGTAGTAGTGAATCCGCGCCGTATTGATGGCCCGAATCGCAGCCTCGGTGTCCGCATACGCTGTCAGCAGCACCCGCCGCGCTTCCGGATAGATGGCCTGAGCCGCCTGGAGAAACTCCACGCCCGTCATCCCCGGCATCCGCTGGTCGCTCAGCAGCAGCGCAATATCCTCTTCGCGCGCCTTCAACTGCTTCAGGGTGTCCAGGGCTGCCTGGCCGCTCCCCGCGCGCACTACCCGGTACGTTGCACCATACTGGCGGCGTAGATCCTGCACCACCGCCTCAAGCACACTGATATCGTCGTCTACCGCAAGCAGAATAGGTCTCGTCATAGTCGTTCCAACGCCTGGTTTCCAGTGTAGCCGGTCATTGCGGCGCCTGCATTTCCTCCGGCCCACGGGAAGAGATTTTCTCTTGGCGGCAAAAAAACTTCATTACCGGTGGCGCAATGAACGGCATAGCTGTACTCTGGAATCGACCACTCTGATTACGAACGGGCGTTAGACCCATCACCAGGGGCTTACTAAAGGAATGTAACTTTTTCCCAGGTGTTGCGAAACGAATCAGTTCAAAGTAGTTGCGTTTGTTGCCGATATAGAAATACAGGCACAAACAGGCGCGGAATCGTAACCGGGGGGTGCGATTCCAACTCTCAACTACTTTCCGAGCGATTCTCAGGGAGGCGATCGGGGCAAATGAATAAGGTCATACTTGCAGACTCGCAGGCAATCTTCCGCGCCGGCACGGCCAAAGTGCTGGCCCTGGATGATGATTTGCGCATTATCGCGCAATGCTCCGACGCGGAGCGCATGATGCACGCCGTCACCACTTTCCCGGGGGCGGTGCTGATCTTTGCCTCAGCTCTCAAGCCGGAGCTGGCCCGATTGCGCGTCATCCTAGAAACCATGGGCAGCCGCGGCATCGTCATCGCCGAAAATAACGAGTCGCCTTCGCCCTACATGCAGCAGGGTTTTCACGGTGTAATCTTTCGCAATACCACCGGTTCCGCGCTGGTGGAATGTGTCCGCCGGGTCGCCGCCGGAGAAGTATGGCAGCCTCTGAAGGCCATGCTCGCCGAGATTCCCGAAGAAGATATGGTCGGCACCCGCGTCCGCGACCGGCTCACTCCAAAAGAGATGCGCATCGTTGCGCTCATCGTCCAGGGCTGCAAAAACCGCGAAATCGCCCTCCGCCTCAAGACCACCGAACAGGTCATCAAAAACTATCTGCGCTCCATCTACGACAAGACCGGCGTCAGTGACCGCCTGGAACTGGCTCTCTTCACCCTGCATCACCGCGTTCTCGCCGAAGCCGCAGCCGCCGTCGGCAGTCACATTGACGCGGAAGAGCAGGCAGACACGGCACCTTCACCTCAGCCCAATCGAATCGCCAGCCCAGTCTCCGGTAAAGTCCAAAGCATAGCCCGCACCGGAACCTAGGGAATCTTTGAATCAGCCGATGTTTTGAAAGGGCGTGGCTTTAGCTACGCCGTAAAGTCAGGGAAAACAACGCGGCTTTAGCCGCCGAGGGAACGCTTTCAGGGTAAAACCGACTTTTCAGCATCCTCTTCAGGCCTCTGAATACAGCCCCGACATCAATGGCCTTTAGGCCCGGGCCTTCTCCTGCTTCATACAGAAGTAGTAATAATTCTCGCCCTCATCGACAGCGTGACCGGTCACAGCAACACCCTGAGCCAGCAGCATCGCTTCATAAACCTCTGCGCCGAGTGAGACGGACTCTTCGTCTGTCATCCCATCCTTCCAGCACACCACCTCTCGCGGCGCCGTGAAGAGAAACCTGCCGCCAGGCTTCAGTACCCTTCCGACTCTGGCGATAACGCTCGTCTGTATGGCTTCCGGTAGTAGAAAGAGCAGTCCCCACGCGATCGCTGCGTCAAAACTTCGGTCGAAGAAACTGGACTCCTCAACGGCAGCGCATTGAGCCTGTGCCTCCGGAAATCGTTCGCGAAATGCATGGATCAACGTGGCCGACGCATCCACGCCATACACCGCGAATCCCGCCTCGACGAGCACTTCGGTGATCGGGACTCCGCTGCCGCAACCAAGATCGAGCACGGCCGAACCAGGAGCAAGCGAGCCGCACCACTCCCGCACAATCGACGGCCCGATACGCTTGTTTCTGATGCGCATGAACGTCTCAGCCAGCGCTTCATAGCCGTGCGATTTGTCCGGCGTAATGTTGGGTAGAACGCTCACGGGAATTATCTCGTCTAAGTGTCTACTTCACCGCGCAATCCTTGCGCCCGGTATCCGCAACGCTAGCGATCAGCCACTTCCCATCTTTGCGCACAAGATTGAATAGGTCCGTTCCGCAGTGATCCACCTTGCCGTCCGAGAGAAACTCAAACGGAGCCCAGACCATCGCCAGATCGTTATCGATCTTAACCAGCGGGTCGTGAATGCGCTCCTCAATCTGTGCCTTGCCCGGCTTTCCCACGCGAGCCGCGAAATCCTCAAAGGTCATCTGCGTCGGCGTGCCGTCGCGCATCAGCACCATCACCCCGCCCGGCAGCGTAGGCTCCTTGATCGCCGCAGCATCCCGCTTGGCCATCCCGTCAAACATCGCCTGAATCGGAGCAAGTACCGCCTGCTCTTCAGGCGTTGCCGCCTGCATGGAACTACTCATCGCCGCCGCAGTCACACCGACAACAGCCACTATAGCCAAACGCAAAAACCGAAAGCTTGTCATGGCACCCGATTCTATACCGGGCCATCTTCTTTCGCCTCCATTTACTCCGTCCGCAGCGCCTCCATCGGATTCAGCTTCGACGCCCGCAGAGCCGGCAGCCAAACCGCGAACAGCGCCACCGCGCTCAGCACCAGCGGCACCGACACAAAGACCAGCGGATCCCACTGCTTCACGCCGTAGAGCAGGCTGGCCACCAGCTTGGTCAGCCCAAAGGCCGCGCCGATACCAATGACCACACCTACCAGCGTCAACCGCATTCCCTGCCACACCACCATCTTGGTAATCCGCGCGCGATCCGCGCCCATGGCCATGCGAATGCCGATCTCCTGCGTCCGCTGCTGCACCGAGTAAGCCATCAAGCCGTAGATTCCAATCGCCGCCAGAATCAACGCCGAGCCGCCGAAGATCGTCAGCAGCAGCATGTTGAAGTCCTGCCGAGCCGTGGATCGCACCACAACTTCCTCCATTGACCGTATCCGCGCCACCGGCAGCCCACCGCTGGCCTTGCGCAACTCTTCCGTCGCAGCGGATGCCAGTTGATGGGGCTCGCCCTGCGTCCGGATCACCCACGAGATCGGAGCCACCTTCGAGTTCAGCTCTGTCAGCCCGTCAGTCATCTGCGCCAACGGCACGACCATCTTTGGGTCGGGGTTGCGATTGAGCCCGCCATCGCGCACATCGCCTACCACTCCTACGATCAGCCGCGCCGGCTCCTCAAACTCCGGCCCCACTCCGTGACCGATCACGATCTGCTGCCCCACCGGGTTTTCACCGTTCTTCCAGAACTGCTTGGCAAAGGCCTGGTTGATGATCGCCACGCCCTGGGCTCCAGCCGTATCGTTGTCGGTAAAGTCGCGTCCGCGCAGAATCGGAATCTTGAAAGCGCCATAGAATCCGGGAGACACCGCCATCCATCCCGCCCCATCCGGCTGACCGTTGTTCGGCCTGCCCACGATGGTAAACGGCAGCCCAAATCCACCCACCAGCGGCATGGAATTCGTCGCGGAGGCACTGACCACCCCAGGCAGCGTGTTGAGCCTCTCGCGCCCAACCCGGATCACCTGCGCAACCCCCGCCGTCTTTTCAAAACGCGGCCCATTCAGCGCCATCTCCATCGTCAGCACATTGTGTGAATTGAAGCCCGGATCGACCGCTCGCAGCGCAATAAAGGTCCGAATCAGCAGCGACGCCCCCACCAGCAGCACCAGCGCCAGCGAAACCTCGCTGATCACCAGCAGCGAGCGCGCCTTGCTCTGGCGGAAGCTCGCCCCCGATCCCTTGCTGCTCTCCTTCATGCCGCTGTTCAGGTCCGGCTTCGAAGCGCTCAACGCCGGAATCAGTCCAAAGAGAATCCCCGTTCCAATCGAAATTCCCATCGTGAACAGGGCTACCCGCCAGTCCAGCCCCACACTGGCGCCATGTTCGCCGATCCTCGGAATGTCGCCCGGGCTAGCTGCCAGCAGCGCCCGCACGCCGGTCAGTCCAAGCACCAGTCCTAGAATGCCTCCGGTCAACGCCAGCAGCACGCTTTCCGTCAGCAACTGGCGAATGATCCGCGCCCTTCCCGCGCCCAGCGCTACGCGAATCGCAAACTCACGGCTTCTGCCCGCTGCCCGCACCATCAGCAGATTGGCCACGTTGGCGCAGGCAATCAGCAGAACAAAGCTCACCGCGCCAATCAGCACTAGCAGCGACGAGCGCACATCGCTCACCACTGAATCCTTCAGCAGTTGCGCATCGAAGCCCCCGCGCTGGTTGATGCCCGGATACTTGCGATTGAACTCCAGCGCCGCAATCTTCAACTGCGCCTGCACCTGCGGAATCGTGATGCCCGGCTTCAGCCGCCCCGCCGCAACAAAGTAGTGCGCCTGGTCACTGGTATTCGGATCGAACTGATACGGAATCCACAGATCCGCAGGCGGATCGGTATCGAAATCCGGCCCCACCACACCCACCACCGTATAAGGCAGGTTGGCAATCGAAATCGACTTGCCCACCATCGCTGGATCGCCGCCATACTTGCGCTTCCACAGCCCATAGCTCAGCACAACCACGCTGCCGCCATGCGGCCGGTCTTCCTCGGGAGTAAAGCCACGCCCCACCGCAAACGGCGCGCCAAAGACGCGGAAATACTGCTCCGTGACATGCTCGCCATGCACCTGCTCGGGGATTCCTCCGGTCAGGTTCATTCCTCCGCCACCGTCATATGCAGCCACATCTTGGAAGACAGCGGTCTGGTTCTGCCACACATGCAGCTTGGTCGCCGAACCGCACGCTCCCTCGCCACCCGGCCCGGTGCAGAGCAACTGCACAATTCTGTCCGGCTCAGGGTAGGTCAGCGGCTTCAACAGCACCGTGTTTACGACAGAAAAAATGGCCGTGTCGGCCCCGATTCCCAGCGCCAGCGCGGCCACAACCGCAATGGTGAAACCAGGATTCTTGATAAACATGTGCAACGCATGTTTGATATCCCCGCCAAGATCGCCCACAAATCCTCCCCGGAAGTGAGTTCTACCCATCTCTACAACGCCGCTATAGAACCAACGGTTAACTACGGAAGAACGCTCAGGAATGTTCTAGGAGAAAGGTGAAAATAAAAAGGCTGGCAAGAAGACGTTGCATCCTAAGCCTTGGTTAGCCTACTTAACTAAGTTTTCTTGTTTCAAATGAAAATTGGCAGCAAACAAATGCGGGTGCCCCACCTTCAACGCAGTTTCATCGCGTTTAAGGTGGGCTTCAGCCTGATACTCAAAGCAGCGATACACCCACGACTGTAGCCAGCGCCTCGGCAATCCCCGGCGCAGCCGCAAAGATCGTATTCCCCTTGAGCAGCCCATCCCCGGCCAGAAAATCATTCACCCGCCCGCCGGCTTCCTCGACCAGCACAACGCCGGCCAGAGCATCCCACGAATACATATGAATCTCATAGAGCCCATCCACGCGCCCTGAAGCTACATTGGCCAGCGCCAGCGAACCGGAGCCCGCCCCGCGAATCATCATCCCCGCGCTCATCACCTTGCCCAGTAGCGCGAGATAAGCCGCCTGCGGCTGCCGCGCAGCTCGCCCCACCTCAATTAAGGACCTGTCCAGGCTAGCCGTCGTAGAAACCTTCATCGGCTCGCCGTTGAGCGTCGCGCCCATCCCCTTGGCCGCCGCAAACAACTCATCCGACATCGGCTGATAGATCACTCCAATCGAAGCCACGCCGTTCAGCGCAAACGCAATCGAAACGCAGAAGTAAGGAATCCCCCGAGCAAAGTTAGAAGTTCCATCGATAGGATCGACCACCCACGTGCAGTCACTCACCTGCCCGCCATCTTCCGCACCCAGAAACGTGTCCCCTGGGAAAGCAGAGAGCAGCCGCTCCCGCACCAGCTTCTCCACCTCGCCGTCGGTAGCCGTCAGGTAATCCTGCGGCCCCTTGAACTTGAAGATCATCGCCTCGCGGTCCAAAAAACGCCGCTTCTGCAAAGCCCCAGCCTCACGCGCCACCGCGCAGGCAATCAACAGCCGGTGTTCCAAAGAATAGTTATTCATTGTCTCTTTCAGAGTTTGACCACCATAAGCTTAAGGCCCTAGCATAAATTCGAAATCTCTGGCGCAGGGTTTGTCTGCGGTTCAGGAGCCGGTCCCGGATCTCCAAAGATTTCCCATCCTTCCGAGTCAGGTGGCAAATTGCTGCGGTCGAAGGAATACCACTTTCCGTTCGGCGTTTCTTCCTCACAAACATGCGATGCAACAAATTCGCTCTGCACAACGTGATATGCAGGGCGTTGATTTTGTTGAAGGGTCACAAATACGTAAACGTGATGAGAAGACTTAATGTTCTTTGCATGTTTGCTTAGCAGCCAAAAGCCCATTTTCTGGTGGTTGGTCTTAACTTGAATCGACCACGTCTGCTTGCACTGCTGATCCGTCACAAGAAGATCAGCTCCAAATGCGTTGCGCGAGGTAACGGACACAATAAAACCTTGATATGTCAGTTCGGCAGCCACTTGGAAGACGCCTTGCATCCCTGTTTGAGACTTAGATACCGCTCTCGTGCTCACAGCTTCTCCGCCACCGACTTAGCCTGCGTAAACAGCAGCAGATAATCCGGCCCACCAGCCTTAGAATCCGTCCCGCTCATATTGAATCCGCCAAAAGGATGCGCCCCCACCATCGCGCCCGTGCACTTGCGATTCAGGTAGAGATTGCCCACATGAAATTCCTGCGCCGCATGAGCCAACCGATCTTTATCAGCTGTGTAAATCGCGCCCGTCAGCCCAAACTCAGTGTTGTTCGCAACCGCTAGTCCTTCCTCGTAGCTATCGACTTTGATTAGCGCCAGCACCGGCCCAAAAATCTCTTCCTGCGCAATCACCGCATCGGCGTCAATGTCAGCAAAAACCGTAGGCTGCAGGAAGTATCCACCAGCTTCAGTCTCCACCGCCGCGCCGCCCGCCACCAGCCGTCCCTCAGCCTTGCCCTTCTCGATATAGCCCAGAATGCTCTGCATCGCGCTGGCATTCACCACCGGCCCCATGTTTGGATTCTCGACCGGATCGCCCACCGTCAGCTTCTCAACGCGCTCCCGCACCTTCTCCACAAACGTGTCGTAGATAGGAGCCTCGATAATCGCCCGCGAACATGCCGAGCACTTCTGCCCGCTGAACCCAAACGCCGCAGCCACCACGCCATTCGCCGCGTCATCAACATCCGCGTCGGCGCAGACCAGAATCGAATCCTTGCCGCCCATTTCGAGTACCGTCCGCTTGATCCAGATCTGTCCCGGCTGCGTCTTCGCCGCCAGCTCATGAATATCCAGTCCCACCGGCTTCGACCCGGTAAACGCAATAAACCGCGTCTTGGGATGCTCGACAATCGCATTGCCAAAAGTAGCTCCCGACCCAGGGCAGAAGTTGACCACCCCCGCCGGCAATCCAACCTCCTCCAGCACCTCCATAAACTGCGCCGCAATCGTCGGCGAATCGCTCGAAGGCTTCAGAATCACCGTATTCCCCGTCACAATCGCCGCCGCCGTCATCCCCGCCATAATCGCAAACGGAAAATTCCACGGCGGAATCACCGCGCCCA
>Ga0206868_10068_pt1 | contig 31948 bp, 17 predicted proteins | sample Alteio_BWOrgCont_38_FD_152901 | JGI IMG/M metagenome (GOLD analysis project Ga0206868, IMG submission 152901) | Enriched cells from forest soil in Barre Woods Harvard Forest LTER site, Petersham, Massachusetts, United States -... | ecosystem: Environmental > Terrestrial > Soil > Temperate forest >... | reverse complement strand
GCGAAGCACATGCTTCGCTTGCCTTTTGCTTGGAGGGATTCAATTGGGATTTTGCAGCTGCCGACAAAGAATTTCAACGAGCGATAGAGCTCAGCCCCGGCTATGCAACCGCTCACCATTGGTATGCTTGGCACTTGAGCCTGATTGGGCGGAACAGCGAAGCGATCGCAGAAATGAAGAAGGCCGAAAATCTGGATCCAGTTTCCCCGGTGGTGAACGCCGATCTGGCGGAGCTTCTTCTGATTGGGCAACTTCCGGATGAATCGATGCAGCAAAGCCGCAAGACTATCGAGATGAATCCCGGTTTTGCCTTTGCGCATAATCAGTTGGCACAGGCGTATATACAAAAGCGCATGTTTGGCGAAGCGATTGAAGAACTTCAAGAGGCGATCAAGCTAGCCGGAAACAATCCGATCTTTGTCGCCAATCTTGCTCGCGCCCTCGCGGGATCAAACCGGAAAGCAGAAGCAGCGGAACTCCTGAATGGTTTGAAAAAACGCTCGGTTCCCAGTGCTCCCCTCTTCGCAGAAATAGCGATGATCTACGTGGCTCTGGGCGACAAAGTTCAGGCAATGGAATGGCTCGAAAAGGGCTATGAAGAGCGATTTAACCCGGGGGTCCTGGAACGCCCTTGCTTCGACGCGCTACGCGCAGATCCGCGCTTTCAGGATCTTGTGCACCGCGTCGGCCTTCCGTCAAAGGACGAGAACTCCAACGTGGTTTCGGCTCGTTAAACCCTGGGCGAGTATTCTTCTCTAGATCCCAGATCCCGAATGATTCACCTACGAGCCCTCTCAACTCTGCCTGCTTCCGCACTCCGACTATCCGCTCCAGGCCGAATCGCTTTTTCATCGACAAGGCCTTCAGGAGCGGAGTGTCGGCTACGCATTGGCATTTGATGTCGCTTCTGCCGTGTGCAATAAGTCCGGCTTGAATTGCAGGAAGAGATCATGTCCAGCCGCATGCCGGTACAAGTGTTTACGTTGAGGTTCATGTAAAAGAGTCCAGCGATCTACTCGCTTCCGCCTGAAGTAGAAACGCTATTCCGTAACTTCGCGGTGACTTCCGTGATTTCCGAAGGGGAAACGCGGATGTGATAGACATCAAATGTCGTTTGGATCGTGCTGAGAAATTTCTGCTCCCCAGCTTGCTGGAAACTTACCTTCGGCTGATCGCTAGAAGCGCTTTCGCTCACATGATAGGCAACAAACACACTGGTACCATTGTCTCTACTGGTAAGTAACAATGGCCCAGAGTTATCACTCGACAAGCGACGCACCGTGTAGGTGCCCGCAGGGAGTGTCTTTCCATCGACCACAAACTCGAAAGGGAGTTTTACAATGATGCCTTCTTGACTTGCAGCCTTGGCTATCCCGCTGAGCCCAAGAACAAAAACGACCGCGACCAGAATCCTTGCATACTTCTTCATAACTTCTCCTCTGAACGTTTGAGTTCTCGTTGCTGATCGATGCGCCTGTCGGGGTTTAACTCTCCAAAAGTGGAGCTAAGCATCGTAAGCATTCGTTTCAACAATCATTCTCATATCGCCACCTAGTAGAACTTAGCTAGGAGATTTTTATTCCAACGTGCTGAGTCAGCGCTGCAGGAGACAGTTCTGGCGCTTCCGCATGATATGCAAGCCGGAACGCTCTCACGAAGGCTTGCTGAACGAGACTGCGACCAGCATCTCCTTACCAAGGCAGCGGATACGATCTCAAAGCGTATGGAGATACACATATTAATCATTCAGAACGCGGAGAATAAACCCGCTCCCAGTCAGTTTTCACCTGTAGCCATATCAGAAGTTCCTTCCAACAGGAGGTTCAACCGTGCGTTCTCAGTCAGCGCAAATCGGCGGTCGGCGGCTGCCTGTCTCTCTGCACCTGTTTGCCTATCTCTTTCCGATTGTGTGTTTCACGGCTAGCGCAGGGACAGTACAAGCTTGGGTACCCACTGCCGCCACCATCACCACGCTCGCAGTCTCCACCGGCGGAAACGCTGTGACCACGGTGACCTCAGGAAGCGTGGTCACTCTGACGGCAACCGTTATGGCCGGCAGCACTCCGGTCACGCCGGGCCAAGTCAACTTCTGCGATGCGACGGCCAAGTTCTGTACCGACATCCATCTGCTGGGCACGGCGCAGTTGACCGCCAACGGTACGGCGACGCTGAAATTCCGTCCTGGGGTTGGGAGTCACAGCTATACGGCGGTTCTTGCCGAGCCGGCCGGCCTTGGGCCCAGTGCTTCGACCGCATCGCCGCTCACTGTGACGGCGTCGCAAAAGACGGGGCAACTGGCCACAACGACGTACCTCGAAGCCAGCGGAGTCCCAAACATCTTCTCATTGACGGCGACGGTGCCGGGCAACGGAAATACTTTGCCGACGGGCATGGTCTCGTTTGTGGATGCAAGCAACGGAAACGCAGTGCTGGGGACGGCGGCATTGACGAGTGAAATGGGCGCCGGCTTCGTCGGTTCATCGCTTTTGCCTGTCGCCTCACAGAACAGCGGTAACACTGTCTTGACCGCTGACTTCAATGGCGACGGAATCCCTGACCTGGTCATATTCGGAAGCTCCATCTCCGTGCTCTTGGGCAACGGGGACGGCACATTCACGCCGGTGCCGAGCCCTACGGATGACGTGGTGGGCGCTGTTACCGTGGGAGATTTCAATGGAGACGGCATTCCCGATCTGGTCGTGGCGCCTGCCTTGGATGAGGGCCCTAGTGAAGTGCTTTTGGGCAAGGGGGATGGAACGTTCACGGTTGGGAGTTTTGGTAACGTCAACGGTGGGGTTGCATCCGATTCGATCGTCGCAGCAGACTTCAACGGAGACGGCAAGCTGGATCTGGTCGAGGCTTGCACAGCCCTCGATGATCAACCATGCAACATACTCCTATTTCTGTTTGGCAACGGAGATGGAACCTTTATGCAGTCCTTGGGCCCTCCCTTGACGTTCTACGGTTTCCAATCGATGGCCGTGGGCGACTTCAATGGAGATGGCAAACCGGATCTGGCGGTGACAAACTCCGGCGCGAATGGCGTGAACGTCTTCCTGAATGATGGGGGTGGTCTTTCTGCGGTGTCGGCAATCCCGGCAACGAGCAACAGCCCCTCGTCGATTGCTGCAGCAGACTTCAACGGAGATGGCAAACTGGATCTAGCCGTGGCCAACTCCGGCAGCAACAATGTAACGATTCTGCTGGGCAACGGCGATGGAACCTTTACGTCCGCAGCAAGCCCGGCAACAGGTATGGCCCCCAATTCGCTTACGGTCGGGGATTTCAACGGAGACGGCGTTCCTGACCTGGCGGTGGCCAACGCCGGCAGCAGCAACGTGACGATTCTGCTGGGCAACGGCGATGGAACTTTTACGGCTGCCGCTGGCCCCGCGATGGACAACGGCTCAACGTCAGTCGTCTCAGCCGACTTCAATGGAGACGGCAAGGAAGATCTCGTCGTGGCAAATTCCGGCGATAGCTCAGCAACCGCGCTTTTGTCAGAGACAGCGCTGACAATTGCAACGGTGAACAATATTTCCCCCGTAGGCGTAGGCGCACATCTCGTCAAAGCGATCTATTCCGGCGACGTCAACTATGGTGGCAGTACCTCCACCGATGTGTCCCTAACTGTCGTGCCTCCGGGCTTCACACTGGGTGGTACTTCAGTTTCCGTCGTGGATGGCGCCACTGGGACTTCGACTCTCACGATTACGCCCACGAACGGCTTCTCCGGAACCGTGACCCTGCAATGCGACGGCGGCAGCTATCCGGGCAACGCAAACGACGTGCCCACCTGCTTGTCCATCCCGCCGGTGACTATCTCGGGGAATGCGCCGGCGAGCACAACGCTCAGTATTCAGACACAACCAGACACAACCCCTGCGCAATACACGTTGGGTGTGAATGCAGTCGATTCGAGCGGGGTTGCGATGGCCAACACCACAGTCGCCATAACGGTGTCCTCTCCCCCTCAAGGCTTTGCGCTTACCAATACACCCGTCAACATCGCTTCGCCGGGAGCAAGTGGGACTTCGACGATCACGATCACGCCCAGCGGAGGTTTTTCAAGCAAGCTGGCGCTCTCCTGTACCGTAAACGGTTCAGCAACCGCGGCCGATCTGCCTACCTGCTCGGTCGCTGCGCCGCCCGCCATCACGAGTACAGCAGCCGTAACGACAACGCTCACTGTCAACACCACGGCAGCGAGTAGTTCGTCCAACGCGACTGGCCACACCGCAACCCTCTACAACCCGCTCAAGAGCATCTTTACCCTCGGCGGCGGCATCCTTTCGGCGTTCGTCTTCTTCGGCCTGCCTATCCGCCGTCACAGAGATAAAGCACTGTTGGGCCTGTTGCTCTTGGTGGTCATAGCCGGTGGGGCAGTAGGGTGCGGCGGCGCAAAGGCGAACGCCACCAACCCCACAAATCCTGGCACCACACCGGGCGTCTACACTGTTACGGTCACGGGTTCCAGTGGTTCGATCATGGCCACCACCGCCGTTACCGTTACCGTGAACTGAGAGTGATCGTTCGACGAGTTGCCTTTAAGACGGAACCGTTGGACGGTGACTCAGAGATCCCTGCACATGCATATTGCCATCGGCGCGTATCGCCTGCAAAATTCCGATTCTCGGCAAGTGGCCAATCGCCGCGGCAATTTCATAGCCGCGACAGCTCTGGAAACGCGGCTTGGACTGGTTTCGAGGAGGAATATTGGTGACAGGAGTAACAGCCACAACCCGTCACATCGATTGCAGACTAGACGGAAGGCGGCAATGCCTCGGGTGCAATACAGGCGGGATTTTGCACAATGCCGCTTACTTTGGTTACATCTGAACTACTAAACCGGAACTGGTCGGCGCCACACTGCGGGGGTGAATTTCTTCCTAGCGCGGCGGAGATCCCGTCGAGCCCATAGACGTAAACCATCAGAGTCTCGTTTTATTCCCAACCATATTGTCGTCGCTCGATTATGTTTCGAATGGAATAAAGTGCGCGGCTCCGAGTTTAGATACATGTAGAAACTCCAAATGGTGCAAAAGCGTTTCGACGCCTCGCGAAACCTCCGATTGACATGAGTTCTGAGCAACACAAATGAAGGTGAAAGGCCACCCACGCGTGGAGGAAACCAACATGAATCCATTACTTTCTCTAGAAAGATACAACCAACTTCTGGCTCCAGCGAGGGAGCGGTTTGAGTCCAGTATTGGCCTCAATGCCCTTCGCTCAAACAGAGATCCACGTTTGCTGGAAGCCTTTCTCCTCTATTTCTGCGCCATTGGAGCACAGATGACGGAACCCGTGGAAAGTTGGATTAGCCGAGCGGCGTCTTGCTGCGCGACTCTTGGGCTCTCAGACCTTGCAGAGGCACTGACGCGCCATGCCAAGGCAGAGGCCGGTCATCACCTCATGATGATTGCCGATCTTCGCTCGCTGGCTGACTATTGGAATGCGCGACATACACCTTTAGTAGATGCCGATGAACTGCTGCGTCAGCCGCCCAGCTATGGAGCGATTCGCTATTGCCAGGTTCACGAGGAGAATATTGCCAGTGACACCCCTTTTGCACAGATTGCCATCGAGTACGAAATTGAACAGCTCCCTCTGCGGTATGGCGGATTGTTCGTGGCCCGTTGCCTGGAGATCTTTGGACCGGAGATTCTTCCTAAGCTGAGCTTTGTGACCGAGCACATCGATCTGGATATCGCACACACGCATTTCAACGCACAACAGCTGTCAAAGCTTCTAGAGTTGGTTCCCGAAAGCCTCCCAGCCCTGGTTGTCGCTGGTTGCGCTGCTCTGAATGCCTACGCGCAGTTCCTCACGGATTGCGTAGAGCTTGCTGAGAACCATTGCCAGGTACCCTCGTTCCAATCCGAGGCTCCTTTTCGGTTCCTATCGTGGCGATTACACCGCCCTCTCAGCGACTCGATCGGCGGCGCCGTAGGGTCATGGCCCAATTGGGTAGATGAGGTACGATCGCTACGCGGGGCCGTTCTCTTTGATCATGGCAGACGGCCTCACTTCGTGGCCGGCAACGGTTGCTATTCAGATTCTGACCCCATGGATCTCCATGCCTGGCATGTACTGGCATACGCCGGCGAACGTCTTGTCGGCTGTGTGCGTGTGTATCCCTTGGCTGGGGGAGGCCCACCGTGTCTGACGGAAAAGCTGATTGGAGAGGATCAGTTTTCGCAGGCGTTGCGCAGGATGGGAAAGAACCGCAGCAAAACGATAGAGGTTGGGAGGTGGGTGGTAGACCCAGCATTCCGAACGGGGAGTAGTCTCGCTCCGGGTATCGGCGTACAGCTCGCCGCCGGCGCGGGAGCACTGGCATTCGCGCTCGCGCACCAATGGGAAGATATAAGTAATGGAGTTGTAATGTTTTCTGCTGGAAGTCGAGACAAACAGTATCTGGTACTTTCTCGCCTGGGCCTGAAACCTGTTTCCGGAATTGAGCCGGTTGCTTCCATTGAATATGACGACGTAATCAGAGTAATGTGCTGTACTGATACTCAACAGTTGCAGCCCCGCTTTCGGCGCATGATGGATGTCATGGCGGAAGCCATTCAACTTGAGCAGATGGTTCCCACATCGGCAATTCATTTCCACTTGAGAATTTCTGGCTCTGTTGACATCCTCGATACGGGAGAGATGTATTCATCCGATATCCGGTTAAGCTGAAGTTGTTCATGTAACTCCGCAGGGGTGTATGGCCGAGATTGGATTGGTTCGATTGGCCCGGTTGGGGTTGGACGTTAGCCCGGCCGTTTTGCCATCTCAGTGGACGGAGTTCAGCAAGCGGCAGTTCACTCAGCCGCAACTGATGGCGGTGCTATGTCTGATGCGCTATGAGGACTGGACTTTCCGGGGAGCCGAAGTGCGGCTGAACGAGCACACCAAACTGCGATCTGCGCTGCAGCTGAACTCGGTGCGCGACTACACCACACTCTATCGCTTCCTGGCGTGGCTTCGCCAGGACGATGTGGCGCGTGTGCTACAGTTTGATGTCGACGGAAAGTACTTCTGTGGGTCGGATATGGTCATCAAATTCAGTCCGGAAGGCCGGGTATTGATGGTCTTCGGCCGCAAGCAGGAGGCTTCCGACGAGGGCACCGATCCGCTCAAGCATCCTAAACCGCCCCTGCCACCGATCGACGGGGAGTTTCGCCAGGTCACCGATATGGCTTGGGACATGGCCGGTAATACCTATATCAGTGATGGTTACATCAATTCGCGGATAGCGAAGATCGATAAGGATGGAAACTGGATCAAGTCCTGGGGTGAACCGGGAACTGGTCCAGGCCAGTTCAATACACCGCATAGCATCGCTACGGATGATGCGGGGAATGTGTATGTGGCCGATCGCGGCAACGGGCGCATTCAGGTTTTCAATGGAGATGGCAAGTATCTGCGCGAGATCCACATTAGCGTGCCCTACGATCACAAGATCCGCCCATGGAAGGGAAATGCCCCATCCGAAGTGCCGGCCACTGCCGAAGCTCCGGCGCCCTTGAACAAGACCATGTTGAATGGCTCTCCGTGGGCGATTTGCATCACGCCGGGCCCTCATCAGGTGCTCTATGCGTCCGATGGTTATCCGGGGCGTATCTATAAGCTCACACTGGATGGCAAAGTGCTTGGTGTTCTGGGCGCGACCGGCCACGGTCCAGGCCAGTTTGGCTGGATTCATGAACTGGCTTGTCCATCTGAGAACGTTCTATATGCGGCCGAGTTGCTGAATTGGCGAGTGCAGAAGTTGACCCTTGAGCGCGCGCGATAGTCTCAACCAGCCGCGGGCGACGACTGAATGGGGCACGGGGCGCTACAGGTGACACGGAGCCGATTTCGTCTCGCCGAAGGAATTTTGCAAAACGAGGTCGGCGTGATTCATCTACTGGCCTCCGATCTCATGTCGCTTTCAGATAGCGAGCTTGCAACGGCTTCGCATGATTTCCATTAGGACCGAGCAGGTTTTTTTGCCCTATCCGCGTCTCACTAAGTTCTGCGCATATCGACAATCAGGCAGTCTCATTCAGTTCGATCAAGCGATACTAATTTGACGTCTTCTTTGCCTTTGCCCACCGCGCCTTAACTGCTGCGACAATCCTTGCGCGGCCCTCAGCCGACATTGTGCGCTTTTTCTTAATACCGGTATCGGTACTTAGCTTTGGTCTGCCTGGTCCACGTTTCACCGTTGCGCCCGCCAGAACATTCTTGGCCTGTTCGAGACGTGCTATTTCAATATCGAGTTCCGCGATTATCTGTTTGATACTCATGGTCGAAGTCTATCAATCGTATCTTGAGCCCGTCACTTCCGAGGTAGCAGGGCATTTGTCCGAGAAGCCGACTTTACATCCACGTGGATTGTAAATCTGCCGTGACAGTACAGAGGCGGATAGCAACCTATTGAAACTAAGCGCCGCGGATGGCTTCTTTCAGCGCCCTGAGATACGTATGGTAACCGTTATTGGCTCCTTAAAGGACTCGCGATCTTTGCCCTTGAAACCTCTGCCCTTCTCGGAATCGCTTAACGCGAACGGTTGGCATCCATTGATTGAACCCGCAGGTTTGCAAGACAGAACTCTGGATCTATCCTTACTCCCATCCTCCTCCAAGTGCTTCGTAGAGTTGCACAAGAGACTGCGCTTCTCCTTCCCGGGTAGTCACGAGATTCAATTGCGCGGTAAAGAGGCTTGAGTCTGTGGTCAGTACTTCGAGATAACTGGTTGCGCCTCCCTGGTATCGTATGCGAGCGAGACGCGTCGCATCCTCCGCGGCAGCGACGAGCTTTTCTTGCTCCTCTCGGGTGGCACGCTGCTTTTTCACGGCAATCAACGCATCTGAGGCACCGCGAAAGGCCCCTGCGACGGCCTTTTCATAATTGAGGACCATCTCTTTCTTAGTCTCTTCCGAAAGTTGGAGTTGTCCGCGCAGCTTTCCTCCCTCGAAAATAAGCTGCGTAAGTGCGCCGATGCCAAAGATGAGCCTGCTGTCCGGGTCAAAAATAGTCGAGAAGTCGCTCCCGCCCACGCCGCCTGCTGCGGTAATCGAGAGCTGAGGAAAGAATTGTGCGCGGGCCACTCCTATGCGCGCGTTCGCCTCAATAAGTTGCTGCTCGGCTTGCAGGATATCTGGACGACGCTCCAGCAACCGTGAAGGTAGACCGACGGGCAGGTCTTGCGGCACCGGTGCAAGCGCGTTCGCGTCCGAATGAGTAACGGGCCCCGGATTCTGCCCGAGTAAGAGCCGCAGCGCGTTCTCCTCCTGCTGGATCTCCTGTTCCAGCTGCGGAACCTGCACCGATGCTGCATACTTCAGTTCCTCGGCCTGACGCAGGTCGGCAAGAGGGACAGAGCCACCCGATTCTAGTGTGCGGGTCAGGTCGACGGATTCCTGCCTGGCTTTGAGCGTTTGCTTCGCGATGAAGAGCTGTTCGTCGAGCGACCGCAGATGAAAGTATGCAGTTGCCACCTGCTGAACCATAGTCAAGCGCACCGCGCGCTGCGCCCAGACCTGGGCAAGGAGTTGCGCTCTCTGCGCTTCAGTCTGGCGGCGATACAGACCCCAGAAATCTGGGGTCCAGGCAGCGGAGAGATTGAAGGCTCCTGCGGCTACTGTACCGCTTGGCAATCCATTTTCAACGGAACTGCCCAGATCGGCGCCAATACCAGTCCCGCCCACTGACACTGTCGGGAATTGCTGCGAGCGGATGATCCTTAATTGTGCCTGCGCCTCAAGCACGCGTTGAGCTGCAATCCGCACATCGTAGTTGTTTTCGAGCGCGGTACGGATCAAGTCCTGCAATTCGGGTTCATGAAATACCTGTGCCCACTTCCGGTCACCGAAGGATTCTTGATCTCCACTGGATACAGATGCTTCGTCGGCACCGCGGTAAACCTCGGGTGCAGTGACCGGCGGACGAACATAATTTGGTCCCACCCTGCAACCGGCTATAAGAATGAGCAGAGATCCCACGGAGACCAGCATGACTGTTGGCATTGATTTGAACGAGGTGCTATTCATGCGCGACCTCCTTCTACTTCCGGTGAAAGCTCTGGTTCAATCTCTCGCACTTGTGTCGAATCCATCGTCAGATCTTTTCCCCCGCGCGTGAACCGATGGGAAAGATACTCGACTACGGCGAATGTGACTGGAACCATGAGAACTCCCAGTACAGATGCCAGCGCCATCCCCCCAATCACGACGGTGCCTAAAATACGTCTTGAGGCAGCGCCAGACCCGCTCGCGGTCCACAATGGCAGGCAGCCAAATATGAAGGCGAGAGCAGTCATGATGATCGGCCTGAATCGCATTCGGGCAGCCCGAAGTGCGGATTCAGAAATGCTGAGTCCCTTTTCATAATTCGAAATCGCAAATTCGACGATGAGGATAGCGTTCTTAGCAGAAAGACCAATCAGCATGATCAATCCGATCGTCGCGAAGATATCGTTTTCGAATGAACGGAAGGTAAGCGCCAAATACGCACCGAGAATTGCCACAGGAGTGCTGAGTAGCACACTGAACGGCAAGGTCCAGCTCTCGTAAAGCGCAGCGAGAATGAGAAAGACGATCAAGATTGAAAGGCCGAAGACCATCCATGCGGGGACACCTTCTGCGGCACGCTGTTCCTGAAAGCTCATTCCCTGATACGAAAAGCCCATGCCAAGCGGCATCGATTCTAGAAAGACATCATCCAACGCAGCACGCAATTGACCGGAACTGTAGCCTGGAGCTCCAGTGATGTTTATCTGTGCGCCGTTGTACTCATTGAATCGTTGTATGAACTCCGGACCAGTGGTCTGGTTGACTCGTACAAGCGAGCCGAGCGGTACCTGACCTCCATTCGCGCTTCGCACATAGAAATCACGGATGTTCTGAATATTTGTCCGCGTATCTCCTTCTGCTTGCACATACGTTTGCCACTGTCGACCGAAACGGTTGAAGTAGTTGACAAGATATCCGCCCATGAAGGTCTGCATGGTCGTATAGACCGAGCTGAGATCCACCTGCTGTTGCGAGGCTTTATCGCGATCAACCTCGGCATAGAGCTGTGGGACTGAGGGCAAATAAGACGGAATCGCTGCTGCGATTTCTGGCCGTTTCGATAAGGCTCCAAGGAATGCGGAAACATTTTTAGTCAGGAATTTGGGATCGTCGTTGCTGGAACGGTCCTGGAGAATCATCGTGACGCCTCCTGCAGTGCCTATGCCTGGAATTGCCGGCGGTGGGAACGCAAAAGCCAGCCCCTGACTAATGCCGGCCAGCTTTTGCTGCATACTAGCTTGGATAGCCTCAATTTGTTCTGATCGCGATTTGCGCTCATCCCATGGCTTCAGCGTGACAAAGAAGAATCCAGTGTTCGTGCTTTCGGTCTGAGTGAAAAGGCTAAAGCCGTCAACGCCGACAACGCTCTTAACGCCAGGCGTTCGGAGAAGAGCATCAGCTACGCGCTGAGCTGCTGCGTCCGTTCGTTGCAACGACGCTGCGTCAGGTAATTGTATTGCCGCGTAAAAATAGCCTTGATCCTCCTGGGGCAGGAAACCAGTGGGCAGTCGATTCCCGACAAGAATGGCGAGGACGGCGACTGCAGCCAGTCCAATCATGGCGAATCCTGATTTGTGAATCAGAACGCCCGAAGCTGAGACGTATCTTTCTGTTGTCCGACCGAAGAGGCGATTAAACCATGCGAAGAAGGGCCCGAGCACATTAGTGCGACGCTCGTGGGACTTCGGCTTCAACAACAGGCCTGCGAGTGCAGGACTGAGTGTCAGCGCATTGAATGCTGAAATGAGAACAGAGATCGCGATTGTAACGGCAAATTGCTGATACAAGCGCCCTGTGATGCCGGGTATCGCGGCTGTTGGGATGAATACCGCAGCAAGAATGAGCGCGATCGCAACGACTGGTCCTCCCACCTCCTCCATTGCCCTGACCGTTGCATCGCGCGGAGAGAGTCCCAAGTCGATGTGATGTTCAACCGCTTCGACGACGATAATGGCGTCATCGACGACCAGGCCGATCGCCAGTACAAGTCCGAAGAGCGAAAGTGTATTAATCGAAAAGCCGAGCGCAGGGAAAGCAATGAACGTCCCGATCAATGAGACTGGCACAGCCAGAAGAGGAATCAAGGTTGCCCGCCAGCCCTGAAGAAAAAGGAACACAACGAGAATCACCAGAAGCAGAGCCACGCCAAGCGTGACGACGATCTCGTGGATGCCTGCCGTCACGGCTTTCGTTGTGTCGAGCGGGATGTTGTATTCCATGCCCGTGGGAAAGCTCTTGGACAGTTCCTGGAGGCGTTTGGTCACGGCGGCTGCAGTTGCCACCGCGTTTGAGCCAGGCAGTTGATACACGGTCAGGGCAGCTGAAGGGGCATTGTTGTATCGCGCAGTCAAATCGTAGGTCTGAGTACCGAGTTCGATCCGCGCAACATCACGCAGATGCAGAACAGAGCCGTCCGAGTTGGATCGGATAACGATATTGCCAAACTCCTCCGGGGTGACTAGACGACCCTGCGTTCGAACTGTGTATGTGAACAGTTGGCCCATCGGAGCCGGTTCGCCGCCAATCTTACCGGCTGGATTGACATTGTTCTGTACCTGGATTGCGTTGATTACATCGGTTGCGGTGACGCCAAGTTTAGCCAGTTGATCGGGATGAACCCAGACGCGAAGAGCATATTGACCACCGAAAACCTGAATGCGTGCTACCCCCGGGATGCGGGTCAACTCATCCTGGAGATTGATAATCGCGTAGTTCGTCAAAAAGTTGACGTCGAATTTCTTGTCCGGTGAAATGAGGCTTACAACCATCAGAGGCGAACTGAGCGACTTCTGCACGACGATTCCCGCCGCATTCACCTGGGCTGGCAACTGCGCCTCAGCCTGGGCGACGCGCAGCTGCGCCAGTACCTGATCGGTATCGGCGTTGGTTTTTACGTCGAAATCAACGTACAAGGTGGCCTGCCCGTTGTTTGCACTTACCGACGACATATAGAGCATGTTGTCGACGCCATTCATTTGCTGCTCGATGGGCGTGGCGACCGCCTGAGCTAGTGTCTTGGCGTCTGCACCTGGGTAGGTAGCCTGAACCATGATTTCCGGAGGGACAATGTCGGGATATTGAGCGGTGGGCAGCGACAGCATTGCAACGATGCCGACAATCACCGTCAGAATCGCAATTACGATGGCCACAATGGGGCGGCGAATGAAGAATTTTGACATGTCTCACCTCGCTCCCGTTGGACTGGAGGTTTCGATAGCTGCCTGTTCGGAGATCTCGTGCACACTGACCTGCGCGCCGTCTCGCAGTTTTTGCACGTTGCTGGTGATGACTCGTTGATCCGCGCGTAATCCGCTTGTGACGATCCAATCGTTTCCCACCTGAGGACCGAGGGTCACGTTTACGATGTGCGCTTTGTTGTCGGGCCCAGCGATATAGACCTGCTTTGTTCCTTGCAGTTCTTGGACCGCAATTTGCGGCACAAGAATAGCGTTTTGGCGTATCTCCGTCTCCGCTGTTACCCGCCCAAACTGCCCCGGTCGGAGCACGGTGCCCGGATTCGGAAATGATGCCGCGATGCGGATCGCTCCGGTTTGCTGGTTCATTTGGCGATCGACGAATACGATGTGCCCCTTGTGTGGCCATACCCTGCCGTCTGTAAGGATCAGCGTAAGAGGCAGTGCGGACTGCTTTCCCAAGAGGTAGCTACCTGCCGAGTTGGCACGGTCAGTTAAGGCGAGATATTCCGCATCGCTAATAGAGAAATAGACCTTTATGGGGTCTAACTGCGAAACAGATGTGAGCACCGACTGAGGATTGACGAGGTTACCGACTTGCGTGGCGGCCTGGCCCGCGATGCCGCTCACGAGAGATCGGACTTCTGTGAAGCCCAGGTTCAGATTGGCTGTAGCCAGCGCGGCTTCCGCCGCACTCACGGCCGCCTTCGCAGCTGCGACTGCCGCATCCGCCTGCTCTGCCTGCTGAGTATCGTTGTCAAGTTGGCTCTGTGCTATTGCCCTCGCCTGTGCAAGCGGCGTGTCCCGCTTCAAGTTGATTTGGGCTAGACTCTGCTGCGCCTTTGCCTGAGCGAGTTGGCCCCTTGCCTGTTCCACCTGCGCAGCCGCCTGATCGACGGTTGCCTGAAATTGCCGGCTGTCAATTTGGAAAAGAATCTGATCCTTGACTACCAAAGAGCCTTCCCGGTATTTCTGTTGAACCAGGTAGCCACTTACTTGTGGTTGGATCTGTGCATTGACAAAGCCATCAAGCGTGCCAACCCAATCTCCTATAAGAGGCACATAGTCTTGACGCACTCTTACCGCGTCCACAGGAACCGCCGCCGAGGTTGCCGCTGCCTTTGGATCTCTACTATTACAGGCAGTCATCAGCAGAGCAGATGCTGCCAGCATACTCACACCCGCGACAGATAGGAGAATGGCGCGCGTGTTCTGGTATTCGACCATGTTCAATTTGAGGAGTTGCATTTGCCTGCCTCCTGAGAACGTCCGATAGACATGGTGATAGTAGCGATTGCGCGAGACCGAATAAACCACATGATCCTCTAGGTTCATCTTGTTTACCTGATGCGCGGGGTACGAATGTCTCCTTTGCTCTAGGCTCCATCAGCGTAGAGAGTCGCTTGGCCTCCAACAAATCACTCAAACCTCTAGGAACATGTAGTTTTCATAAGCCTGCGGCCGGGTTAGCATCGCCCTGTACTGACGCAAATCCTCTTCTTAGGGAGGGAGGTCTAGATGAAAGGCAATGTCAATAAAGTCCGTGGCCCGATTCCCTCGCTCAGGAGTGGCGGCTCTTGGGAGACGTATGTGACGACATCTGTATGGTTCGGCAAAACACCTCCATCGCGCTCGCGCGATAAGGCCACCATCGATCAGGTTGAAGGCATCGCTGAGGATTCAATCGCTTCCGACGATCAGTTGCTTGTGGAAGCACAATCTGGCGACCACCAAGCGTTCGTGGAACTTTGTCGCCGACATTCATCGATGGTGAAGAAAAGAATTTTCTCAATCGTTAGAGACCAAGAAGATGCAGAAGACGCGCTTCAGGACACCCTTCTGAGAGCCTACAGGCACTTAGACGCATTTCGCCGCAACTGCAAATTCTCTACATGGCTCACGAGCATCGGGACGAACACGGCATTGATGATCCTGCGCAAGAGGAAGGCGCGCAAGGAAGGAAACACCGATGTCTTGAACGATGGAAGTGGGGCATGGGAAGCACCGGAGTTTGTGGACCTTTCGTTAAATCCAGAAAGACTCCATTCAAGACATCAAATCATTCTTGTGATGAGACAAGAAGTCGAGAAGCTGCGACCGACCCTTCGTTCGATGATTGAGCAGCACTACGGAACTGAGTGTTCGCTGGAGGAGTCGGCGAGGGCACTCCACATCTCTGTGGGCGCTGCGAAGTCCCGTCTAATGCGAGGGCGCAAGACACTTCGATCGTATTTAAAAAGACACGGCGTCTCAGACTCCCACGTCTAGTCGTCTTCAACGCACACGATGAACAGGGCGCGAGGTATTCATAGGATGCAGGACAATCCCACACTTAATCGAGAACACATCGACCGGATTCGATCAGTGGCGCAACTGCGTTCCGTGCGTAGTGGAGAGGTTCTTTATGAGCCTTCTTGTCCCGATGTTCCTCTCTTTATTGTCTTGGATGGAACCGTCTCGATCAGCAGGGCCGGTGAGGATGAAAAGGTCCTGGCGATCCGCGAGTCAGGACAGTTCACAGGAGAAATGTCTCTAATCTCCGGCAATCGACCGCTCGTCACAGCGCGGGTAACTCAAGACGGTGCCGTCCTTGAGCTTACGCGGGAAACGGTTCTCTCACTGATGGCCAAGGATACAGAGGTTGGCGACATCCTTATGGGGGCATTCGTCGCACGTCGCCTACTGGCGATTCAGCTTGGAGAGGGCAACGTCGTCCTGTTTGGCACCAAGAGTTCTGGCCGTACTCTTGCGCTCAGAGAGTTTCTCACCAGAAATGGGCATCCGTTCACATACATCGATATTGACACGGACTCCTGTGCCAGCGAGTTGATGGAAAAGCTCGCCGTTCGTAATGGCGAAATTCCGGTTGTCTATTGCAACAGGCGATATGTGCTGAGAAATCCGTCCATTGTCGAGCTAGCGGCCTGTCTTGATCTCAACATCAATGTCGACAAAGGCGTGCGTGACGTTTTGGTCATCGGAGCCGGACCGGGGGGACTTGCAGCAGCGGTGTACGCAGCCTCGGAAGGACTGAAGACCTTGGTCATCGAAAAGTCTGCGCCTGGTGGCCAGGCGGGATCGAGTTCGAAGATCGAAAACTACTTAGGTTTTCCTACAGGGCTCTCAGGGCAGGAACTCGCAAATCGATCTATCGCTCAAGCCCAGAAATTTGGCGCACAGTTGATGGTTGCCCAATCAGTTGTGCATATCGATTGCAGTCGACAGCCATACAGGATCGTTCTGGAATCTGGCTTGAAGTTTAGTGCGCGCAGCGTAGTGATCGCGACAGGTGCTCAATATGCGCGACTGCCGGTTGAGGAGGCAGATGCTTTCGCGGGCAGAGGAGTTTATTACAACGCGACCCATATGGAGGCACAGCTCTGTGATTCGGAAGAGATAGCTGTGGTAGGCGGCGGAAACTCTGCTGGGCAAGCCGCCGTTTTCCTTGCGCAAACTTCGTCGAAGGTGCATCTCCTGGTGCGTTCGAACCAGCTTTCAGAATCGATGTCGCAGTACCTTATCGCGAGGATTGATACGCACCCGAAGATCGAAATCCACTATCTAACGCAGATCGTCGGTATGACCGGGGCGGCGCATCTTGAAAGCATCGATTGGGAGGAAGACTCGTCAGAACTCAGAGTAACCAAACGAATTCGCCATGTGTTTGTGATGGCAGGTGCTGCTCCTCGCACAGAGTGGCTTGAAGATTCCTTCATCCTCGACAAAAAGGGCTTTATAGTCACCGGCCCCGACCTTGCCGAATATGGCGAACTTCAATGGCCATTGAGTCGTTCTCCGCTCCTTCTTGAGACCAGCGTGCCTGGAATATTTGCAGTAGGTGATACGCGGGCCGGCAGCATTAAACGGGTTGCGTCAGCGGTCGGCGAGGGTGCAATGGCGGTTCATCTCGTTCACCGATTCCTGGCCGAGAGCACGACCCTGCGCAACGGAGCCATGAAATGACACTCCGCAGTGTTCTTCCGGTTATTGCGACGGGATCAGCGTACACGTTCCTTATGTTCCATCAGGCATATGGAGTAGAGCCAAGATTGCCTCGTCAATTCCATTGCCGACGATTTCGAACTTCAGAGAGATCTGACGCTCGCCCAATTGATTGCGCTGTCACTTCGCTCTGACAAAGCAGTCGTCTTAAAAGGAGGAACACAATGAAGACAATCACAACACACTACATCGATGGGGCATTCGTTGAATCCCACGGACGCGAAGTCATGGACATTGTCAAGCCGACCAACGGTCAAGTAATCGGCCGTGTCACGCTCGCCGATGAAGAAGATACGCGGCGTGCTATCGCCGCAGCCAAGACCGCATTCGCCAGTTTCGGCCGGTCGACCAAGCAAGAGCGCGCGAAGATTCTGCGCCGCTTGCATGTGGCCGCATCGGCGCGCCGTGATGAACTGACGGCAGCAATGGTCGAGGAATACGGAGGGGTCGTCCAGTTCGCCGGTCTAATCGTCCAGTCGGGCATTAACGCGTTTCTGGCCGCGGAGCAGGCGCTCCATGAAATTCCATTGACACGTAGTTGGGACAAGACGACGGTTACCTTGGAGCCGGTTGGTGTGGCCGGTCTGATTACTGCGTGGAACGCGAATACCCTGTTCATCTGCTTAAAGCTCGCCTCGGCCGTCGCCGCCGGTTGTACGGTCGTCGTTAAACCCAGCGAGTTGAGCTCGCTCCAGACTCAGGTGTTGGTCGAGGCGTTGCACGAGGCCGATCTCCCGAAAGGTCTCTTAAATGTGGTCACGGGTCTCGGCAATGTCGTCGGCGCGGAGCTGGTACGCAATCCCGACGTCTCCAAGATCTCGTTCACAGGCTCGGTGGCTGTGGGCGAAACGATCATGCGCGACGGGGCGAAAACCATGAAACGCATCACGCTGGAACTGGGCGGCAAGTCGCCCACCATCCTGCTTGATGACGCCGCTCTCGACCAGGCGATCCCGTCGGCCCTCGTCATGGCCTTCTTGAACAGCGGTCAAGCGTGCGCCGCAGGGACGCGCCTCCTCGTGCCCAAGAGCCGACTCGATGAGGTAAAACGAAGCATACACGACGCGATGCGAAACTTCGCCGTCGGTGATCCAGCTGATCCCAAGACCTCCGTCGGGCCGATGGTGTCGCAGAAACAGTATGAACGCATACAGTCTTATATCCGCAAGGGCATCGAGGAAGGCGCTGAGGTTCTCGTCGGCGGCGAGGGTCATCCGGAAGGCTTGGAAGCGGGCTTCTTCGTGAAGCCGACGGTGTTCGTCAATGTGACGAACGACATGGCGATCGCTCAAGAGGAGATTTTTGGCCCCGTGCTGAGTGTCATCGCTTATGACTCCGAGGACGAGGCGGTCCGGATCGCCAACGACTCTAAATATGGTCTCCACGCCGCGGTCCTCGGGACCGACCTCGAGCGCGCGCGTCGAGTGGCCTCGCAGATACGAGCTGGGCGCGTGGTGATCAACAACATGACGGATGATCAGCAAGCGCCCTGGGGAGGATTCAAATACTCCGGCGTCGGCCGCGAATATGGCAGATACGGGATCGACGCGTTCCTTGAACCGCGCGCTATTCTCGAGTAGCCTCTTGCGGTGTTAATTCAGATTGAACAAGGAGATGACTCATGAGCAAACACGTTACGATCTCTCCGGAAGAAGCCGCGGATCGCCTCGCCATCCGGGAACTGGTCGAAGCTTATGCACACTGCGCCGATCGGCGCGATGCGAAAGGTCAGATGTCGCTCTTTACCCCAGATACCCATTTCGTGGTGTACATGAGCGCGAAGGATCCGACGCCCTCACAGGAACTGCACTCGCGTGAGGCCCTTGCTCCCGTCTTCGCTGATTTAAACAAGTATGACGCCACAACACACTTCGTCGGGCAAAGCACAATCTTTATGTTAACGAATGATCGAGCAACCGGGGAGGCTTATTGCCTTGCGCATCACATCACAGTTGACGGCGAGAAGAGACGTTTGATGGTGGCTTCGCTTCGCTACCATGACACATTTGTGAAAACGGATGGCGCATGGCTGTTTGCGGAGCGCCTGCTCTATGTCGACTGGCTGGAGGAGCGCGCATTATCATAACCCTCGAACTACCAAACGGAGTCGACTAACGCAGTTCGAGTGCCAGGGAGTCGTAGATGAACGTTCGAGCGATCGACCAAAAGCGGCTTGTAATCGTGGGCGCTACAGGAATGGTGGGTGGTTACGCCCTTCGCTATGCGCTCGAACACCCCGCCATCGGATGCGCGACGTCTATTGGGCGTAAGGAACTCGGCACCTCGCACCCCAAGCTGCATGAAGTTGTGCATCAGGACTTCGCTGATTGCTCAGCGCTCGCCCCAGCACTATCGGATCAGGACGCAGCGGTCTTTTGCATGAGTACATACACTGGCACCGTGCCAGATGCGCAGCTCCGTGCAATAACCGTTGATTACTCGATAGAGTTTGCGAGAGTTCTCCGCTCAAGTAGTCCCGACGCAAGTTTCTCGTTCTTGAGTGGGAGTGGTGCCGACCCCACCGGGCGAAGCCGAATGGCTTTCGCTCGTTATAAGGGGGAGGCGGAGAATGCATTAATCGCCTCAGGGTTTCCGTGGCTGTCCATTTTCAGGCCCGCCTACATCTACCCGGTGGAACCCCGAAAGGAGCCGAATTTTAGCTACCGCTTCATGCGAGGAATCTACCTGGCGTTTCGGGCACTGTTCCCCAATCAGGTTATCAGGGCCGATGACTTGGCCCGAGCCATGGTGGATGTCTTGGTTGGCGGGATGGGAGTCGCTCCAAGCATGGTTTTCGAGAATCGTGACATCCGGGCCCTGATGCAGTCGCTTGATCCGCCACGGGATGCCCTATTGAAAGGGCGCAAATGACACAACGCCGAGCCCGAAAGCAGCCTAGCGAAGCACATGACATCTTGAATGCTCGGGGTGCCGAGCGAACGGATGCACTTGAGACGGCCAATGAGGAGTTGAAAGCAGCGCAGGCGGAGTTGCAAAGACGTTGGCAGTACCTGGCAGAAGCTCAGAGACTGAGTCATTCTGGAACATTCGGATGGAAGGTTAGCAGTGGCGAACTCGTTTGGTCGGACGAGACTTACAGAATTCTGGGATTCACACGAGAAACGCATCCGACGCTCGATCTGGTATTCGACAGAATTCACCCTGAGGACCTGGACCACATGCGAGAGGTCAAGGCCCGTGCCGCGCGCAACGGCATGGATTTGGATGTCGAGCATCGAATTCTCTTGCCCGATGGTGCCATCAAGTACCTGCACGCGGTTGCCCATGCGGGACGAGACAGCTCAGGAAATCTCGAATACATGGGCGTAGTTACCGACATAACTGAACGCAAACGGGCCGACGAAGAGCGCCAGGCACTCTCTCGCAAATTGGAAGAGAGTAACGCCAGGCTTGAAGAAGCCGAGCGCGTCGCCCACCTGGGCTACTGGATATGGAATCTTGAGACAAATCGAGTGGTCTTTTCGAACGAAACCTGCCGCATCTATGGGATTAAACCGCAGGAAGATTCCATTGATCTAGCGGCAATTCGAGAGCTGATCCACCCTGAAGACCGAGGGTCTGTGTTCGAGAACGCAGAGCGAGCGGTTCGTGACGGTGTGCACATCGAAACGGAACACCGCCTCATTCGTCCCAGCGGTGAGATACGCATCGTTTACAGTCGCGGCGATTTGACTAGAGACGCATCGGGGCGACCCTACGAAATGTTCGGTACGTGCCAGGACATCACAGAGCGAAAGCGCGCAGAGGAAGAACGCCGGACCCTATCAAGCGCCCTACAGCAAAGCAACGCGAGGCTTGAAGAAGCTCAACGAGTTGCTCAAATGGGCCACTTCCAATGGGACCTGATCGCGAATAGAATGATTTTTTCCAGCGAGCTGCATCGCATCTTCGAGTCACACCTACTCGAAGGGCCCATTGATATTGAGTTGATCCGCAAAAAAATCCATTCAGAGGATAGAGTGCGTGCCTTCCAGATAACTGAGGAGGCCATTCGTGGCGGAACGCACGTTGACGTGGAGTATCGTATCGTTCTTTCCAACGGCGACGTGCGTACACTCCATGGTTTGGGTACCGTAAAGAGAGATACGTCGGGGCAAGCTTACGAATATTTTGGTACGACCCAGGACATCACAGATCGCAAACTCGCAGAACAAGCCCTCCAGAGAAATCAGTTCTACCTAAGCGAAGGCGAGCGCCTTGCTCATATGGGAAGCTGGGCATCCAGCGATCTAGGTATTCGTTGGTCAGATGAACTAGATATCTATTGGTCCGACGAAGTTTACAAGATATTCGGATTTGACTCGACAAAGGGTGCTCCAAATCTTCAACAATTCTTCACCGCGATCCATCCCCAAGACCGCGATCGTCTGACTGAAGCAATGAAGCAGTTGCATGAACAGCACTGCAGTTGCGATATCACAAGCCGGATAGTTCGGCCGGATGGAGAGATCCGGTACGTCCGTTGTGTTGGGATTCCGGTAGTTGAGGGCGGAGTTTTTAAGGGCTACCACGGCACCACAATAGATGTCACCGAGCACGAGCTATTGACCCTGGAATTGCGGCGGGAGCAGGCATACCTGGCGGAAGCACAAACGCTGGCTCATGCCGGTAGTTGGGCGAGCAATTTGGTCACGCGACAGGTATTCCATTCATCCGAAGAAAACAATCGCCTCTACGGATTTGACGTTAGCCAATACACGAATCCATTCGATCTCCATTACAGTACGATTCTTGCCGAAGATGAACCGGCTCTCAGGGCAAAACTCGAGAATGCGATACGCGCTGGAGAGGATTTCGATCTCGAATACAGAATTCGGCGTGCTGATGGTGCCGTTAGGTTTCTGCGTGGCATTGGACACCACAGCCCCGGTCAGGACCTTGGCGAGTACTTCGGCATCACGATCGATATAACGGATCGAAAACTTGTTGAGCAAGAGCGCGAGGCCCTTTCGAATGCTCTACAGCAAAGCAACGCATATTTAGCAGAAGCGCAAAGTTTGACTCATGTTGGCAGTTGGGCATGCAACCTGGTTACCCAGCAGATATTTCATTCATCGGACGAAAATGCTCGTATATATGGCTTCGATCCCAGCCAAGGTTCGATTCCATTCGAGTCCTTTTACGGGACGATTCTGCCGGAGGATGAGCAAGCGGTCAGGGCAAAGCTCGAAGGTGCAATTAGCGCAGGGGAGGATTATGACGTCGAGTTTCGAATTCGCCGCACTGATGGCGCCATTAGACGTCTGCGTGGCATCGGACACCACAGCCCCTCTCAGGAAGCCGGTGAGTACTTTGGCATCACGATGGACATTACAGACCAAAAGCGCGCCGAAGAAGAACGCGAAAGGCTGCGACAACTAGAGGCTGAAGTCGCACACACTAACCGGGTGAATATGATGGGGGAGTTGGCTGCGGCGCTGGCGCACGAAATCAAGCAACCCATCGCTGCTTCGATCACGAGCGCAAACGCTCTTTTGCGATGGTTGGCGCATGATCCACCCGACCTGGAAAGAGCGCGGGCAGCAGCAGCCAGGATTGAGCAAGACGGCAATCGCGCAGCCGACGTTATCAACAGTTTGCAGTCCTTTTTTAGAAGGGGCACACCTGCAAAGCGTCAAAGCGTCGATTTGAAGGAAATAGTCGGAGAAATGAGCGTTCTACTAAGGGCCGAGGCGGATCGGCACTCAATCACCATCGATAGTGAACTCGATGCTGATATGCCCAAGATCGTGACCAACCGAGTGCAACTTCAGCAGGTTCTGCTCAATCTGATGCTAAATGCGATCGAAGCTATGAAAGATACCGGAGGCGAATTGACGATCAGGTCACGAGCGGATGAAGACGGTCGATTGCTCGTTTCCGTCAGTGATACTGGAGTAGGCCTTCTCGCGGAAAGCACCGAGCGGATTTTTGATCCTTTTCACACCACGAAGCCCCAGGGCACAGGTATGGGGCTGACCATAACGCGATCGATCGTAGAGTCTTACGGAGGGCGTGTGTGGGCAAGTGCAAATCACGGAGCTGGCGCAACTTTCTCTTTCACGCTTCCGGGCAAAACTGAGGCTTATATATGAAAGCCGCGGATATTCCCACAGTATTCATCATTGATGATGATCGAAGTATGCGCCAGGCTGTCCAGGATCTGGTCGAATCCGTGGGCCTTCGCGCCGAGTCCTTTGCGACTGGCGGAGAGTTCTTACGTAGAGGGCGTACAACCAGCCCGAGTTGCCTGGTTCTGGATGTGAGGCTGCCGCAGATGAGTGGGCTCGATTTCCAAAATCGTCTAGCCGAGAGTGGCATGCAAATCCCGATTATTTTTATAACGGCGCATGGAGATGTACCCATGTCCGTTAAGGCGTTGAAGGCAGGCGCTGTAGAATTCTTGACGAAGCCTTTTCGGGATCAAGATCTGCTGGATGCAATTCAACAAGCTCTCCAACGTGACCGCGCGGCACGAGAACAACAGGCCGAGATTCTCAATGTGCACGAGCGCTATAAGACCCTGACTCCGCGAGAACGGGAGGTCATGGCTCTCGTCGCATCGGGACTGCTAAACAAGCAGATCGCCGCTGAAATCGGAGCCAGCGAGGCCACTGTAAAGATCCATCGGGGCAACATGATGCAGAAGATGCAGGTGGGATCGCTAGTTGAATTGGTTCGTATAGCCGACAAGCTCAAATTTGTTCTTCCTAAGTAGCGTGGAGTTGTCTTTGTAGAGAGGCTGCTATTCCGGTACCCCGCAAGTTCTAATCGACTACCACCTGAGTGGTGTTTTTTTCGGCTACGATCCGATTGCACTGCCTTTGTCGAGAGCGTTACCTTTTGATCCATGAAGATCGAGCATACCTCAAGCCTTCTGGCGATCCTTGATGATGACAAGTCAGTTCAAAGCGCACTGCAAGATCTGATCGAATCGGAGGGGATGTCAACGCTTTGCTTCGACTCCGCGGAGCAGTTCCTGAATTCCGGAGCCAGGCACAAGGCCGGATGCCTGATTGTCGACGTTCACATGCCAGGCATGTCTGGTATTGAACTGCAAGCGAAACTTAAGACCGAACGATGCCGAATACCGATCATCTTCATCACCGGGCGCGGCGACATTCCATTGGCCGTAAGCGCGATGAAGGAAGGTGCGAGCGACTTTTTTACCAAACCGGTTGATGGAAATGCATTGCTCAATTCGGTTGAAAGAGCGTTGCTGCGGGATCGCACCAATCGCCAGAAGGCCGCCGAACATGCAGGGTTAGTAGCCCGGTACAAGTCTTTGACACCTCGCGAGCGAGAGGTGCTGCCGCTGTTGGCTAGCGGTCTATTAAACAAGCAAGTGGCATTTGAGTTGGGGATCACCGAGTACACCGTTCAACTACATCGCGGACACATTATGCGAAAAATGGAAGCGGACTCTTTTGCAGCCTTAGTCAGAATGGCGGACAAGCTCAGCCCTAATCACCAACAGCGCCTACAGGTACAATTTGCGGCTCTGTTGCATTAATTCTGTTGGTTGCAGTTCGGCCGGGGAGCGAGCCTATTTGTGGTTGCTGACTGTCATTCGACTGAAGGCATCACAGCGAAGACATTCATCTTGAATTGACTTGATGTCGAATTCTATTCTGATCCTTCGCAGATGCCCAGACGTCTGACTGTCACGACCCAAATACAAGACTCATCGACTAATGAGATGGTCCGCCGCTTGATTCACCCGCGAAAGCGTGTGATCTAGGTGGCAGCATTTAAGAAGGAGGATCATCGACGTGCAGATACATTCAGTTGGCATTGACTTGGGCAAGACGACGTTCCATCTCGTGGCACTCGGCGTTGCTGGCCAGGTGCTTGTGCGGAAGAAGTTCAACCGGAAGCAACTGCTGGCCTTTACCGCGAACATGTCGGCATCTCTGATTGGGATGGAGGCCTGCACCGGAGCGCATTTTCTAGGACGCGCACTGCGGAAGCAGGGCCACGATGTCCGGCTGATCGCAGCTCAGTTTGTGAAGCCCTTCGTGAAGTCGAACAAGAATGACTTCATCGACGCAGAGGCGATCGCCGAGGCAGTCGAGCGGAAGAACATGCGCTTTGTCCCGATCAAGACTGATGATCAGCTGGACCTGCAGGGCATCCACCGAGTCCGTGATCGGTTGATCTCCCGGCGCACGGCGGTGATCAACCAGCTTCGGGCATTTCTGCTCGAGCGCGGGATGGTGTTTGCGCAGAGGCCCGCGAAGCTCAAGGCTGCCATGGCCGACGTTCTGGAGAACGCGGAGGCCGACCTGACGCCGCAGATGCGGAACCTGATCGATATGCTGTGGGATGAGTGGAAGCTAGTTGAGCAGCAGATCGAAAAGCTCAATCTGGAACTGGAGCGGATCTCTGCCGCAGATGCAGGATGCACGCGGATACGACAGATCCCAGGGATCGGACCAGTAGTAGCCACCGCCATCGTTGCCGCTATCGGCAACGGCGCCGCATTCCGCAAGGGTCGAGACTTCGCTGCGTGGCTGGGGATCGTGCCACGCCAGCACTCGACCGGAGGTAAGGCGAAGCTACTGGGCATCAGCAAGCGTGGCAACGTCTACCTGCGGAAGATCCTGATTCACGGTGCACGAGCTGCCGTGCTGCGGATCAAGCGCGACCGAGCACCGATCGGAGCGTGGCTTGATGCACTCGACGCCAGAGCTCCCAAGAATGTCGTTGTGGTCGCCATGGCCAACAAGCTCGCGCGGATCGCATGGGCTGTGCTGTCGAGTGGAAAAGACTACCGGCCGCTAGCGAATACGAGCACCGCATGAAATAGTGCGGAAAAGACGCCTGCGGCTTGGAAGCGCTGACGCGCTCCCACTTTACCGCACTACGACGACGGATTGAATTTTACCCACCGAGGTCTGCACAGGAGCAGCAAGGACGAAAGAACAGTCACAACGGCGTGTCCGCAGCCTGATACCGATATTGGTCTCGAAAGAGCAACCGGCCGACTTATAAGGACAGACACGCGCGCAACTCATCATGGCCAGGAGAACTAGTCTCCACCCAAAGGCCGAATACATTTGCGCAGACTTGTCTTCTCGACCAAACTTCCCCTTGCAGTCGCGCGGCAGACCATACAATATCGTTACTGATCCAGCTCGATGTTGTCTCCCGGCATTCATTGGGCCGAATGTCATGCAATCTTCATTTCTCAGCTCTCGACTCCCTGACTCAAGGTGATACACTTCAGCTATCTTTTCAACTAGGCTCGATTCCGGTTTGTATTCGCGTCAGTCACGAAACCAGCCACCGTACTCTCTTAAAGAGCATGGATATAGAGTTGATGCCTTGGAGTCACTCTGCCATGAGTTTTGTTTTTTTGCTTGTTCTTTCTAAGGCCTACAAACATATATCAAAACTTACACCATTCCCATTAACAAGAATGGGTAGGCGGACAGCACCGTGTGTTGTATCGACTGTGATGCTTTGCGGATCGTTGGCTGCTACCTTGAGCCAGGCCACCGCACAGACCACCACCAGCCTTGCCATCATCTCGGCGGGTACTACCGTGACCACCGTAGCCGCAGGCAGCATGGTCACTTTAACAGCGACGGTGAGTTCCAGTGGGACTGTGCTGACGACCGGACAAATCGACTTCTGTGATGCTACGGCGAAATACTGCACCGACAGTCATCTGTTGGGCATGGCGCAGCTGACCATGGCTGGTACCGCAATGTTTAAGTTTCATCCAGGAATTGGGAGCCATAGCTACAAGGCGATTTTTCTAGGCACAAGGGCCGCCGCTACAAGCACTTCTACCTCATCTGATCTGGTAGTGACAGGACTTTATCCAAGCCAAACGACGATTGCACAAACCGGAGTTCCTGGCAATTACTCGCTTACGGCAAATGTGATCGGTGTAGGTAACCGATCGGGGCTGGCTCCGCCAACCGGCGAGCTTTCATTTGTTGACGCGACAGTCGGCAATACTGTAGTAGGAAGAGCCTCGCTGGGTACTGCTGCTTCCAGCCTGAACTTTCCGAAGGGATCCAGTTTTAGCCTCCCATTTCCGGACTTTCCAAGTACCCCGGCAAGTGGGGATTTTAACGGCGACGGGTTTCCAGACCTGGCAGTCTCGAATGGATCCGGTTTCGGCATTGAAATCCTTCTCGGAAATGGAGATGGAACCGTTTCGCAAGCCAAGTCAAGTCCGATCAATGTGGGCGCATATACGGGAAGGAGCGTAGCAGGCGATTTCAATGGAGATGGAATCACGGACCTGGCGGTCACGTGCGCTTGTTTGCCCACGGTTGAAATATTCCTGGGTGTGGGCGATGGAACATTCAAGCAGACGTACACAAACGCTACTATTCCGGCAGACGCTGATAGCTTAATTTTGACCAACGATTTCAACCACGACGGAGTTGCCGACCTGGTGGTGGTAAGTGGTGCAAATCACGAGGTAACTGTACTCCTTGGTAAAGGCGACGGAACATTTACCCAGGTGAATCCAAGCTTTCAGGTTGACACCTATCCCACAGGCGAAGTTCTTTCTGCAGCGGCAGAAGATTTCAACCGCGACAGCAAGACAGATCTGGCTATCTCCGCCGAAGGTGAAAATAGCATCATTATCCTGCTTGGCAATGGTGATGGCACATTCACGAAAGGCGCTCAGAGCCCGCTGCCAGTCGGCAGCAACCCCACCGATGTCAAAGCCGGCGATTTCAATGGCGATGGTATCTGGGATTTAGCCAGCGAAAGTTTGAACGACAACACTTTGTCGGTCTTTCTCGGCAAAGGAGACGGAACGTTTAATGCGGCGCCGGACAGCCCACTGAGTGTGGCCCTGGGGCCCAAATCTGTTGGAGTTGGAGATTTTAACGGCGACGGTATCAGCGATATCGTGGTGGGCGCAGGGGACTACGGAATATCGATCCTGTTTGGTGTTGGAGATGGAACGTTCACTCAGTTGCCGTATACCATCTCTGGGCTCGGCTTCGAACCCGACGAGGTGACAGTCGCCGATCTCAATGGAGATGGACTTTCCGACCTGGTCTTCGGTGACACCTACGACGGTACGACTTCCACCTTCCTCTCAACGGCTATTCAGACAGCTACCGCTACTATCGCCGGCGTCGATCCTGTGGGTGCTAGTCCTCACCAGGTGTACGCCAGTTACGGCGGAAATTCCACATATGCTTCAAGCGTCTCTGCGACAACTTCCCTTACGGTACAGGCTCTGGCGCCTACAATTTCTCCCGGGTCGGGAACTCACCTGGAGAATCAGACGATTCGTTTGAAGGACGCGACTCCGAATGCCACGATCTACTATGCGGCAAGCGGAATCGTACAGACGAATGGATATGTCCCATACACGGGACCGATACCGGTGACGGGAGCCGGATATGAAAACATTACTGCCTATGCCACGGCAACAGGTTATCAGCAGAGCATTGAGATCAATGCGAATTATCAATTCAACCTTCCGGCTGCCACAGCACCAACGTTGTCTCTTGCGTCTGGGACTTACTCCACGGCTCAGAGTGTAGCCATTACAGATGCTTCGGCTGGAGCCACAATTTACTACACGACGAACGGCCGATATCCAGACACGACTTCGGCGGTATATTCCGATCCCTTTCAGGTTTCCACCTCTGAAACTGTAACAGCCGTGGCGATTGCTTCAGGGCACTCAATGAGTAACGTCGTGTCCGCCCAATACATCATTGAATCTTCACCAGCCGCGCTCATCTACACCATCGCCGGCACCGAATGGAATGGATATAGCGGCGATGGCGGCCCGGCCGGCGTGGCGGGCCTGAATTATACTTCTGGAACGGCGATGGACGCTGCAGGCAATCTCTACATAGCTGACACCGACAACAACGTAGTGCGCAAAGTTTCCGCTGCTACCGGTATCATTACCACCGTTGTAGGCACTGAAATCCCCGGTTATAGCGGAGATGGTAATCTCGCGGCGAGCGCTCAACTCAATCTACCTGCTGCTGTAGCCTTCGATGGACAAGGTAACTTATATATCGCGGATAAAGGAAACAGCGTCATCCGTGAGGTTGCCGCCCCCTCGGGAGTCATATCAACCATAGCTGGCAACGGAACATACGGTTCCATGGGAGATAATGGTCCGGCTATCAGTGCCTCGCTTGAAAACCCAATGGGAATTGCTCTTGACCCGGCCGGCAATCTGTTCATTGCCGATAGTAACGACAACCGTATCAGGAAGGTGAGTGTAGCCGGAGTCATTACCACTGTCGCAGGAAATGGCCAAGCGGCGTACTCGGGTGACAACGCACCGGCGATCAACGCTAGCCTGAATTCTCCGCAAGGGGTAGCTGCCGATCAGCAGGGCAATCTCTATATCGCTGACGCTAACAACAACGTTATCCGCGAAGTCCTGGCTGCAAACGGGAACATCGTAACCGTGGCTGGTAGCGAATCTAGCACAACGGCCAATCTGGGTGGCTACAGCGGGGATGGCGGTCCCGCCATTAGCGCAAAGCTTTATTTTCCTCAATCCGTAACGGTTGACAGCGCCGAAAATATCTTCATAGCAGATTCCGGTAACAGTGCCATTCGGAAAGTTACCGCAGCCAGCGGCATTATCACAACCATTGCGGGAAATGGGAGCTGCGAGAGTTTCGGAGTCGATGGAGGCCCGTCGATCGGCGCACGATTGTGCTGGCCCGAGGGAATAGCGATCGATACCTCTGGCAATCTGTACTTTGCCGATTCGTCCCTGAGCCGCGTGCTTGAGGTAACCGCAGCGGGTTTACCTCCAACTACCCAGACAGCGAAGCCTAGCTTCAGTATCAGCGCAGGAACTTATGCCAGTCCGCAGACAGTAAGCCTCGCAGACGCAACTTCAGGTGCTACTATTTTTGTTACCTTCGATGGTACGACGCCCAATGCTATTGGGCCAAGTTACAATGGGCCTATCAATATCTCGGGGAACGTCACACTCAAAGCAATTGCTGTCGCTCCAGGGCATTTGCCCAGCCCAGTCGTCACAGCTTCTTACATCATCAACACGCCGCTTGCTTCAATCATCAACACTGTCGCCGGAAATGGCACGTTTGGTTACTCGGGAGCAGGTGGGCCTGGTACCAACGCAGAGCTGGGCCAGTTGAGTGCGGTGGCTTCCGATAGTAGTGGAAATATCTATGCCGCTGATACTACGAACAATGTCGTCTGGAAACTCACAGCCCAGACCGGCGTGATTTCGATCGTCGCTGGCAACGGAACACCAGGATTCGGTGGAGACGGACAACCTGCGATTTATGCGGAGCTTAGAAACCCACAAGGATTGGCGGTAGACAAAGCAGGGAACCTCTACATCTCTGATGCCTACAACAATAGAGTTCGTATGGTTGCGGCGGTAACCGGCCTGATAACTACCATCGCTGGGAATGGGAATCCCTACTCCTACTCCGCGCCTGCCGGGGTGAACGCGCTAGAAGTGGGAATACCTTATCCTAGAGGCTTGGCACTGGATAAAGCCGGAAACCTGTACATTGCCTCAGATGGTGTTGTTCTCAAGGTTTCGACTGCAAGCGGCATCATTAACACGGTCGCAGGAAACGGCTCACCCCTCTATGGGGGCGACGGAGGTCTTGCCACAAGTGCAGGGCTGGGCATTCCAACCTTTCTTGCCGTCGATGCAGCAGGCGACCTTTTTATATCGACAGAGTCAGGACGAGTACGAAAAGTAGTCTCTTCATCGGGCATCATCAATACCATCGCAGGATTTGGAGTCTATGGAAATAGTGGTGACGACGGATTGGCGACTTCGGCACAGATCTATCCGCAAGGCATAACGGTCGATGCTGATGGCAATCTCTATATCGCTTGCCCTGGCTTTGCAATTCGCAAGGTTACAGCCGGCACAGCGATTATTAACAGAATTGCTGGCAACGGTTATCCCGGCTACGGCGGCGACGGATACTCAGCGACTTTGGCAGAGTTGGCAGGCCCTGTAGGGGTGGCGCTCGATCCCTCCGGAAACCTTTATGTCGCCGACGTATACAACTATCGCTTAAGAAAAATTACTTTTTTGAGTTCAGCCGCACTGCCTAAGCCGACGCTCTCACCATCAGCAGGCACATACACCGCAGCCCAGATGGTGACGATCGGTGACGCACTCGCAGCTGCGACGATCTACTACACCACCGATGGATCAACGCCAACCACGGCATCCACCAAATTCACAGCCGCAATCAACGTAGCGTCCACTGAAACCATCAAAGCAATCGCAGTCGCCGCAGGATACACCAACAGCGCAGTAGCCTCGGCCGCTTACACTATCAATGCTCCAACCGGCACTGCAACACCTGTCTTCACGCCCCTTGCGGGAACCTACAGCGCTGCGCAATCCGTCACCATCACTGAAGCCACAGCCGGGGCAACCATCCGCTACACCACCAACGGGTCGGTCCCGGTCTCCAACTCGCCGATTTACGCCGGACCCATCTCCGTCGTTGCCAACGAGACAATCAATGCCATCGCTATCAACTCAGCCGGAGTCAAGAGTCCCGTCGCAACAGCAGCCTACGTCATCGCCAAGCCGGTAACGCCTGTTCTCTCACCCACATCTGGAACGTACGGCGCGCCCCAGTCCGTCAAAATCACCGAAGCTACCTCTGGAACAACCATCCGCTACACGACCAACGGGTCGGTCCCGGTCTCCAACTCGCCTATTTATGCTGGAC
>Ga0206868_10066_pt1 | contig 32085 bp, 35 predicted proteins | sample Alteio_BWOrgCont_38_FD_152901 | JGI IMG/M metagenome (GOLD analysis project Ga0206868, IMG submission 152901) | Enriched cells from forest soil in Barre Woods Harvard Forest LTER site, Petersham, Massachusetts, United States -... | ecosystem: Environmental > Terrestrial > Soil > Temperate forest >... | reverse complement strand
CGCAATTATTTTAAATTTGGCAGAAGTCAGGAGAAATGCCGTACTCTGCCAATAACCCGCGAATTTGATTAGCTAAAGCGGTGCGTTGAGTAACGAGCCTTTGACGAACATGATGAATGTTCTGAATATCTTGTTGCTCGACTGTTTTGATAGACACAAAACGCATGGTAGGCCGACTGGCTGCTTCAGCAATAGCCTGTGCATCGTTACGATCGTTTTTTTGACCTTGAGTAAATGGCTTGACGTACTGTGGACTAATTAATTTCACGCTATGGCCAAGAGCCTCAAATTTTCTGCCCCAATAATTGGAAGTGGCACAGGCTTCCATGGCAATCAAGCAAAGAGGAAGGTTGGCTATAAATGTTAACAATTCTGAACGACGTAATTTTTTTTGTAGTAATGGGGTTCCCTGTTTGTTTGTTCCGTGTAATTGAAACACATTTTTTGCAATATCAATGCCGAGTATTGTAATCTTCATCTTGGACTCTCCATCTTGTTATTTAAATGGTAATAAACACGATACCATTTTGGCGCATAATGACGCCGATTTAAAAGGTGGATGAGTCCATTTCATTGCAGTAAGAGCGGTTTTGTTAGATTTAATGATTTATAGAATTAGAAGCGTGCCAAGGTGGAAAAGATAATCGCTGGTTCGCTATGCTGGCTCAGCGATTGAAGCCTCGGCTCGTTCCAAGCTATAGGCAAAGAACCGATGTTAAATTATAGGGCGTTTTAAAACATTCTTATTTATTCGCGGCATCTAAATCCTTCCATGGTTGACCAGGTAATCTTGAAATCAATTTATCCATAACAGATAAATAGGCGTGTTCCGGATCCCAATTTATATCATCTGATAATAATGCTTTGACATCGCCAATGAATTCATGAAGTTTCATTTTTGGCATCAAATTTTTTTCAAATTCAGCACGGCTAATAATGATATTGTTAGCTTTATTATATTGGCGAAATACATCAACCACCTTTTCACAATCCATGTTTAAGTGAGTAATACCTAGCCATAAATCAAATAAATCGCGTCCTTTCAATCGTTGATAAAGCGCACGCAACTTTGTTCCCATCAGTTCTTCTAATTGGTAAGTTTTTATATTGGCGCGTCCCGTAAACCATCTGCTCTGAATCCCATAATCATGATTCTGATAACCATAGAGAGTAAAAAACTCAGTAGTATTAATTTCAATCTTTAAACGTAAAGGGACAGAAGGATTATCTTCTGATTGAAAACGATAAATTAATTTAACTGAACGAGGCCCTTGTTTCCATCGAGCCACTCCTAGCCAAGGATCCAACACTTTTCTTATGGCTGTTAAAATATGGCCTATAGGCTCATCATTCATTTGAACAAAATCGAGATCTTCGCTGTACCTTGCTGCTGGTTTAATAAAAAGTTTATTGAGTGCAGTGCCACCCCTAAAGCTGAGCGTCTCTTGTATGAGCTCATCTTGGTAAAGTGCAATCAATGCTCGACTTAATATCAGATCTTGCTCAATTTGAGACTGAAAAACCCATGGAGCTTGCTGTCGCCATTCTTTAATCATATTAATCGGTATCATGTACATCACTCTCCATCACTGCGTTGATAGCAATCCGCCATTTTGTATTACGCTCAGTACCTCGCATTGGATAATACGGCACTAACGAAACAATATTTGTTTTTTGATTTTTTAAATATTCATATAAAACATTTGCTAAATCCTGGTGACCTAACTGATCTAATATGTATCCTAGTCGTTGCATCCAAGTTGTTTCATTGTTTTTTTTGAGTAAATTTTTTAGAGCAGACGGTTCAACTGCTTCAGCCAATTCATCCAAAATAGTTGCTACATGGCTGAGTCCTCCGCTACGGCGAAGAAATAGACACAAATCCATCATGGTTGTTTCAGGCGTAGAAACATTCATAAATCCTGCGTGAGTTTTTAATTGCGTTACAGGGATATCTGATAGATTTTTTTTTGTAATAAATTCAATTTTTACTCCGCCACAAGTGAGATCACGACGGTACTGATCTGTCATTACCTGAAATACTTGGGGTTGTTGATGCGCTGCACCAAAATAAAGAGCAGCGCTTAGTAAACCAACATAATAGTTTTGTTGCCAATGCTGCATGAGATCATCGATAAAATAATCTGGCGGCAGGCAACCTAATTTACGAAATTCAGGCGTCAGAATAAGATAATAACCTTTCGCAACGTTCGCAATTTCACCTTTTTTTCTTAGACGATAAATCGCCCTCTCGACGGCTTTTGTTGTTACACCCATTGCATCGCGCATTATTTGCGTAGTGAAAGAAAGTTCACCGCGCGCTGTCAGTTGATCAATGTAGTCTTTAGCATTTATGTCCATTCTGTAATTATATTATATATAAACCCCCTTTAAAAGGGGGTTTATGTGAATTTAATATATTGTAATTTTAACAAGTATAGTGATTCAATTTCGCGATTCTAACCGGTTGATTTTATTAAGTTCATTTTACAGCCCCGACTAATTTTGCCACTGCATTAGCTTTATGTTCTGGCGCAAGGTGCGCATAACGCAAGGTCATGGAAATATCTGCATGGCCTAATAATTCACGTACTGTATTCAAGTCTACATCCAGCATCACTAGTCTTGATGCAAAATGATGACGTAAATCGTGCCAACGAAATTCCTTGATCCCTGCTGATTTTAAAATAGTTCCCCAACTTTTTTTGATGGTATCAAATCGTTTGCCGTCTTTGTTATGGAAAACTAATTCATTACCTGTAGTTTGATTATGCCATGCTTTTAAGACGTTTAAAGCTTCCATGTTGAGTGGGACGTGGCGAGTTTTACCGCTTTTTGCATACGCTCCTTCCACTGTTAATATGGCTTGCTGTAAATCTACATTTTCCCATTGTAAACTAAATAATTCGCCGCGGCGTAACCCGGCGTTACTGACTAGGATGACACCGGGGTAAAATCGAGATTCACTCGCCTGCAACAGCGGCTTAGGCAATACTGACGTAGAGTTAGGGTGCGAGTAGTTACGATTTTGCTGGAAGTTGATTTGGCGGAGAGGGTGGGATTCGAACCCACGTGGGGGCGTTAGCCCCCCATCCGATTTCGAGTCGGTGCCGTTATAGCCGCTTCGGTACCTCTCCTGGCGCAGGGATTATATACTGATTGCGTCTCAACATGCGAGATTTTAACGATTTGTCAGTTCGGGTGGTGTTAAGTCAACGGGGACGTTGCTGCCGGGGTATTCTTGGTCTGAAACGGGGTAGTGGGCAGTGATGGTGGAGGAAGAGAGGTTGGGTGGGGAATGCTTAAGGGGGGGACGCTTTTTGCTTTTAAGTAGTCAGTATCACGGTTTTGGATGAAACTTTGGTTATGAGAGCAGCCAGTGAGTAATGTCATCCACAGAATCAATAGAATTTTATTTAAATAACGCATAAGTCACCTTTAGTTTTGTATATTAGCCTTCTCATTTATGTAATAGGCCTGCTTCTAAGAGGGCTGTTTGTAACTCCGCATGATATTGAGTATCTAACGGAAGTAGCGGCAAACGTATCCCCTCTGGAATCAACCCCATTTTGTGTAAAGCCCATTTGGTGGGTACAGGATTAGATTCTAAAAATAATTTTTTGTGCAACGGCATGAGTTCCGTATGCAACTTTTCTGCGAGTGCTTTATTGCCGGTCAAGGCAGCGCTGCAAAAGTCATGCATTTTACGCGGAGCAACGTTGGATGTCACGGAAATGACGCCTTTTGCGCCATTTAACATTAAATCCAGGGCAGTGGCATCATCGCCACTATAGATAGGGAAATTTTTGCCGCAGAGTTGGCTGATTGCAACAGCCCGTTCTGGGTTGCCGGTGGCTTCCTTAATACCAATGATATTGTGGATTTTAGCCAAACGCGCAATGGTGTCAGGTAATAGGTCACAGGCTGTTCGGCCAGGGACATTATATAAGATAATGGGCAATGCTATTTTTTCGGCAATATGTTTATAATGTTCATAGAGGCCATTTTGCGAAGGTTTAATAGCATAAGGAGTGACAATCAAAGCGGCGTCGGCGCCCGCTACTTTTGCATGATGTGTGTGTTCAATGGTTTGTTGCGTTGATGCAGTACCTGTACCAGCAATGACAGGGATGCGATGTGCAACTTGCTCGACTACCTTAGAGATGACATCGTATTTTTCATCAGGAGTCAGTGTCGCCGATTCACCCGTGGTTCCCGTTACAACGAGTGCATCAGTGCCAGAAGCGATGTGCCATTCAACTAAATGATGTAATGCTTTTTTGTCGATCGATCCATCTTTTTGCATAGGGGTCACGAGAGCGACGATACTGCCGGTGAACATGGATTTTTCTCCAAAACGGACGTTTGCTAGAGTTTACTCTGGATATCTCTGTTGCTGCAAGTGATGCTTCCGCTCAAAATCTCCTTGCCAGAAGAAGATTTTAAACAGGCTCTAACAATGCCATGAGGAGCGCTGTATAATCCACCATCTAGCATTTTTTCGGGAACGTTACATCATGTATTCATCTAGCCTAGCAGAACGGCTTTGGGGCAAGAGCGCCAAGTTTAGTTATTTATTTTTTGCAGCGATGGTGCTGCTGTTTGGAATGCTAGGCAGTCGTGAGATTTGGACGCAAGAACATCGTTGGGCAGATATTGTCTATGGCATGTTTTATTATCATGATTACTTGCATCCTATGCTGGATGGCAGTGATTATTATGATAAACCATTATTATCTTATTGGTTTATTGCAGGGTTTGCTGTTGTTTTGAGCGAATTAACGACATGGGCAATGCGGTTGCCTTCTGCATTGGCAGGGTTGCTTGCGATAGGTTCAATTTACTGGTTAGGGGTTAACTTGAAAGACAGGCGTCTGGGTTTGTTAGCTGGTTGGATGCTCTTGACCACGTTTTATTTTATTTTTTGGGCGCGCACGAGTAGTGCGGACATGTTGAATATGGCAGGTTCTCTTTTTGCTGTGGCTTGGTATGTTGCCAAAAGAAATCAGATTACTTTATTGAATTATGTCATTTTCTTTTTGATTCTGGCGTTAACCGCATTGTGTAAAGGATTAATAGGGCCTGTTGTTGCGGTATTGGTTATTTTGCCGGATGTTGTTTTGCAACACAGCTGGCGAAAGCATCTCAATTGGCGAGTGTTTGTAGCAATAGTGCCAGCGGTTATTGTATATGTATTACCTTTTTGGGCATCAATGCATTTTGGCAGGCAAAATTACGGCGAAAATGGATTTTACGAAGTATACCGTGAAAATATTATGCGGTATTTTCAGCCTTTTGATCATAAAGGGCCATTATCTACTTACTTTATTTATTTACCCATCTATCTACTACCGTGGGCTTTTTTCTTTTTGCCGGCGTTATTTTATCTGAAGTCACGATGGCGTGGTTTGTCAGTGAACTCTCGATGGATTGTATTTTCAACGCTGATCTTATTTTTATTTTTTACTTTGAGTGGATCGCGTCGCAGTTATTATGTTTTACCTATCGTACCTTTTGCTATTTTATTAACTGCAGATTGGATTTTATCAGATTCGAATTGGTTGGTGCGACGTTCTATTTGGGCAGGTCGAGTGACCGTTTTATTTTTTGCCGTGTTTTTTATCAATTTTGTGGTAGTGCAACCACTGTATTATTCACAAAGTAATCTGAATGATTTTGCCGCAGAGCTAAAGCAGATGGCAGCGCAAATTCGACCTTGGTCAGAATGGAAATTTGTCATGTTAGATCCAGAGAGTAAAGTGCGTTTCTATTTACATTTATCGCCAGAAATAAAAAATGAGAGTGTTATAGGGGATCGTGTGTCACAAACAAAATCAACTTTATTAAAAGCATGGCCAATCGTAAAAAATCAACCAAAGAATACTATTTTGATAAGCCGAAAACGCTATTTGCCTCTGTTGGGTGATGTGCTAAAAGAAGATGTTATAGTAGAAGCCCAGCCTGGTTTATTGCAGCGATTCTTAAAGATCAGCGACCAAAATGCGACGATAGCATTTATTCCAAAATAAGATCTCTTCAGATAATACTTGTACAATGCTGTGCAATTTTGTATTATTTTTTAGAGGGAATGGGATGACAGGAGAAGTAATCATGACAGATAATTTTTTGCAAAAACTAGAAGAAAAAATAACGATCTTGTTGGCGGAGCTGGAGGATTTGCGCTTTGAAGTGCAACAGCTACAGCAAGAAAACGCCGATCTGAAGGTAGAAAAACTGAATTATACGAAAAGATTGCAAGAATTAATTGCCTTGTTAGATTCAATCGATGATGTCGTGCCAGACGAATCTACTGCTCTTTCTAGGGATATGTACGCATTGGAGGCGATGTAAAAAGGATTATCAAGTAACTAAGGAGAGATAGAGAGATGGCAAAGGTGAAAAATCAAACTACGCTGTTGAAACGCCTGAAAAAACAAGTGAGCGCTTTAAAACGTAAGGAAAAAGCAGGGCGTCATAAGTTACGTACTGCATTACGCAAAGTTGCTAAACTGGCACGATCACATCAAAGCAAACTGGATCAAAAGGCTAAACAAGTCAAAGCAAAATTGGCTGCCGCTGAAGCTAAAGTGTATGCGAAGTTAGCGAATGCAATGAAGAAGAAAGCGAAAAAAGTTACACAAGCTAAGAAAGCAATTAAGAAGGTGATGGGTTCTCATAAAATAAAAGTAACGAAGCGTCGCCGAAAGCAGCACGTTTAAGCGTGCTTTGTGTTCCCTAGAGTTTCTGCTTAACATACCTTCCCCCTGGTGGGCTGACGGATCGACACTTTTTATGGCTGGCGGGCCGCACTAACACTGTCATCCCGCAAAAAACACGTCCTCTGTCCTTGTTAGGTAAACAGGTCTTTGTTACGTGTTTTTGTGCGGGATCCGGTAGCGGTTTCAACCTCTGTTTCTGTTTTCTTGTTGCAGCCGTTACCAGACCCCGCACAAATTTTCGTGATAACCCAGTGTTTTTGTTGAGAACAAAGGACGAAAATTTTGCGGGTGACAGTGTTGATGCGATCCGCCAGCCATAAAAAGTGTTGATCCCTCAGCCTGGTGGGAGCTTTGTTCAATAAATCAATTTTTTATCCTTGTCATTGCGAGCGCAAGCGAAGCAACCCAGGTTTTTAAGACTGCTTCTTGGCATTAGCTGTCCTAATCCGCTCTGAAAAACCTGGGTTGCTTCGCTTGCGCTCGCAATGACAGGGTTCCACGTTCAGAATGATCCTCTTTTACTTGTGCAAAAAAGGGTTTATTCAACAAAGCCCCTTGTGGGGGTATGCCAAGTCCGAATTGTGTCGATTCCTTTATTTGATAAAAAAATAATCATTCTATAAAATGCGCCGATCGGTATGCGACTTACTTGAGGAGGAAGTGACAACATGCTATCAACCCATGCTCGCACAACATTACTGGGCCAGGAAATTAAGAAAGGCATCGCTTTAAGAAAAGGTGAGTTTTTTCCTGTAAATAAAGTGGATCAACATACAAAAGCATATCCAGCAGAACAAAATACCTAGCCGAGGAGACGTTGAAGAAAAAAAAGGAGAGAAAGCTTTAACAACAACCCATTCTGAAGCCAAAACATCTTTAATAGTTGGCTTGGAGCAACTCACTTGCAAAAGCCGCTGATACCAACTTACATCTGGAGCAAAAAGCAATAGATGAAGCAGATATTGTCATTGTGGGAGATAATGCAGTAGGGTCACTTCCCTCTAATGTGATACAGAGTTTTATCTCTCCTGGTGTATCGTATGGTTTAAGCTTGTTTGTACATCCTATCCAACAAATGCAGCAGTCACTGGTATTTGCTGACGTTTTTCAAGAGGATACTTATTTTGCTACACTCTTTGCTACGATGAATGCTCAGCTAGCTTATCAAACATTGAAGTATGCTAAACAGCAGGGCAAAAAAACAATCTTTATTAGTTTGCGTGCACCCTATAATTTACCAAGCTACAAAGAGGTTGCCGATGCCATGCTGGCTGTATATAACCCTGGTTATTTGGAGGGAGATGGAAAAAGTTATTATTGTGGGCCAATGATGCCAGCTGTCGCTCGGGTTTTATTCCATATGAGTAAAGCCACGGGTGTGCTTCCGGTGAATATTCCTAATCCGGATAATTCTCATGAAATAGTATATTCTAGAGGATTTGGGATACGTTTGAATTAATTTTCCCAGTGTCGTCAAAAAAGTGATGTAGGTAGGGTGAGCTATTACTTTTCCACCGAGCAATCAATGCTGCCGTCTATTAGTCGTATGTTGATTCTACTACCTGATGTCGCTTGTTTAACAGAACGCAAAATGGTTTGATCTGCGAGTGTTGCTATGGAAAAACCACGTTTTAAGGTTGCTAAAGGGCTTAATGCATCGAGCTTGCTAGCAGCATTAGCGAGATATTGTTTTTTTTGTTGTAGCACATTTTTCATTTTATTTTGCATGTGCTGTAATTGTAAGTTTAATTGTTGTTGTAATTCGTTGATACGATGTCGAGGTGTGAGGCCCATTAATTTTGCGCTATTTGTCTCTAATTTTAATTGGATGTCATTCAAGCGTGTGAGTTGCAAGCGACACAATGTTTTTTTATATAAATCGAGTTGTTGTGCTTGTTCAGTGAGGCGACGCTTAGGGTGCTGTTGCTGCAAATGTTTAGTGGCCCAATCCAAATGCTGTTGAAGTTGTTGCAATTTCTGTTGTAGGCAACGTACCAACTGTTTTTGCATTTGAGCAATAGAAAGTAATAATTCTTCTTTATCAGGCGTGACGAGTTCTGCCGCTGCAGAAGGCGTAGGTGCTCGTATATCAGCAACAAAATCAGCGATGGTAAAATCAATTTCATGTCCTACACCGCTGATGATGGGAATATCACTGTGATAAATGGCTAGCGCCACGTTTTCTTCATTAAAAGGCCACAAATCTTCGAGTGAACCGCCGCCTCGCGCTAAAATAATTACATCACATTCTTTACGTTGATTGGCTATTTGAATGGCGCTTGCTATGTTAGTCGCTGCTAATTCGCCTTGTACCAAAGTGGGATAAATAATAATAGGGACGCAGGGAAAACGTCGTTTTAACACATGTAAAATATCTTGTACTGCTGCACCGGTAGGTGATGTGATAATACCCATACAATGGGGTATGATAGGCAATGGTTTTTTATGCGCAGTGTCAAATAATCCCGCTTCTGACAAACGTTTTTTTAATAATTCGAATTCTTTTTGTAATTTTCCTATACCTGCTTCTTCTAAGTGTTCAACCAATAATTGAAAATCACCGCGACCTTCATATAAGCTGACGCGGCCTTTTACCAATAAATGCATGCCATCTTGTGGCGTAAAAGCCAAGCGGCGATTTTGAGGTTTGAACATGGCGCATCGGATTTGCGCGGTTGTGTCTTTTAATGAAAAATACCAATGTCCTGATTGGGGTGTGACAAAGTTGGATATTTCACCTTCTACCCATAAGGATAGGAAATTTTCTTCCAGTAATAGGCGCGCTTCGCGGTTCAGGCGGCTAACAGTGTAGATTTCGTGTGTTTGGCTGATATCGATCATCATCATGGGGTCATCCTATAAGAATTTATTACCTCTGTCAGCAAATAAGCGCTATAATTAGCATTAATTTTAGCCAGAGATAGAAAGGAAAAGAATTATGCGTGTTGTTCAAGAAGCATTCACATTTGATGATGTGCTATTACTACCAGCAGAATCCCGCGTTTTACCCAAAGATGTTGATTTAAAAACAAAATTAACTCGCGAAATTGTTTTAAATATCCCCCTGCTCTCGGCTGCGATGGATACGGTGACGGAGGCACGTTTAGCGATTGCGATTGCTCAAGAGGGTGGTATTGGAATTCTGCATAAAAATATGACAATAGAGCAACAGGCAGCTGAAGTCCGGCAAGTGAAAAAATTTGAAAGTGGCATCGTGAAAGACCCTATGACGGTGACCCCTCAGACAACAGTGCGCCAAGTCTTGGATATCATCAGAGCATTTAATTTTCATGCGTTGCCTGTGGTTGAGGAGAACAAGAAATTAACGGGTATTGTGACAAGTCGAGATTTGCGATTTGAAACTCACCTGGATCAACCTGTGTCGCAAATCATGACACCCAAAGAGCGTTTGGTCACCGCGCAAGAAGGCACAGATCGTGAAGTGATCCGTGCATTATTACACAAGCATCGTATCGAAAAAATCTTGTTGGTCAATGATCAATTTCAATTACGCGGCATGATTACAGTAAAAGATATTTTAAAAGAACAAGCCAAGCCCTTTGCATGTAAAGATCAATTAGGTCAGTTACGAGTAGGCGCAGCAGTGGGTGTTGGGCCTGAAGCAGATGAACGGATTGCTGCATTGGTGGAAGCAGGCGTTGATATTTTAGTAGTGGATACAGCACATGGTCATTCGAAAGGTGTTGTAGATCGCGTGCGGTGGATTAAAAAACGATATGCTGCTGTTCCTGTTATTGCGGGTAATATTGCGACTGCGCAAGCAGCACAAGCATTAGCAGATGCAGGGGTTGATGCGGTCAAGGTTGGAATAGGCCCTGGTTCGATTTGTACAACGCGTATTGTAACAGGTGTTGGAGTGCCTCAAATAACGGCGATTAGTAATGTCAGTGCAGCATTAAAAGAGACACAGGTTGCTATTATTGCAGACGGTGGTGTGCGTTATTCGGGCGATATTTGCAAAGCCATTGCAGCAGGTGCTACTGCAGTGATGATTGGTGGTTTGTTTGCAGGCACAGAAGAGTCACCGGGTGAAGTGGAATTATATCATGGACGTTCATATAAAGCGTATCGAGGCATGGGGTCTTTAGGTGCTATGGCGCAGCGGCATGGTTCAAGTGATCGTTACTTTCAAGATGGTATGACTGCAATCGATAAATTGGTGCCAGAGGGTATTGAGGGTCGTGTGCCTTATAAAGGTAGTTTGGTCAGCATTATTAACCAACTCATGGGTGGATTACGCTCTGGCATGGGTTACACTGGTTGCCCTGATATTCAAGCGATGCGTACGAAAGCAGAGTTTGTACGAGTTACCAGCGCAGGTGTACGCGAAAGCCACGTGCATGATGTGCAAATTATTAAAGAAGCGCCAAATTATCAAATAGACGAGGGTTACTACAAATGACAGATATACACGCACAACGCATTTTAATTCTTGATTTCGGTTCGCAATATACGCAGTTAATCGGTCGCCGTATTCGCGATATTGGTGTCTATTGTGAAATTCATCCTTACAACATGGCGGATGAAAAAATTAAGGCATTTCATCCTAACGGTATTATTTTATCAGGCGGGCCTGAAAGTGTAATTGAAACAGATAAGGTGCGTGCGCCAGATATGGTGTTTCAATTAGGTTGTCCTGTATTGGGCATTTGCTATGGATTACAGACGATGGCTGTGCAATTAGGAGGGCAGGTAGCGCAAGGCACTAATCGTGAATTTGGTTATGCGCAAGTCAAAATAAAAAATCGTTCCCCTTTATTGGATGGCATAGAAGATCATGTTGCGCAAGATATTACGCCATTAATGGATGTGTGGATGAGTCATGGCGATCATGTTTCTGTGCTACCACCGCAGTTTACGTTAATTGCTAGTTCCGAGAGTTGTGAAATCATTGGAATGGCGGATGCGAAACGCCATTTTTATGGGTTGCAGTTTCATCCTGAAGTATCGCATACACGTCAAGGATTGCGAATTTTGGAACGTTTTGTGTTGGACATTTGTGGTTGTAAAAGAGTGTGGACTACGCAAACGGTAATGGAGGAATCCATTAAAAAAATCCAAGATAAAGTAGGCCAAGATTATGTGATTTTGGGCTTGTCAGGCGGTGTAGATTCATCCGTTGTTGCGGCATTGCTGCATGCAGCGATTGGTGATCAATTGGTTTGTGTTTTTGTTGATACAGGGTTGCTTCGTCTCAATGAAGCGCAAGAAGTGCAGGCATTATTTGCCAAACATATGGGTATTCATTTGATTACGGTGAATGCAGCGGAGCGCTTTTTTACTGCGCTGAGGGGTATCGTTGATCCTGAGGAAAAGCGTAAAATCATTGGCAAATTATTTGTGGATATTTTTGAAGAAGAATCAAAGAAGCTTAAAAATGCGAAATGGCTTGCGCAAGGAACCATTTATCCTGATGTCATTGAATCAGCAGGTACGGGGGTAGGTAAGGCGCGTGTGATTAAGTCGCATCATAATGTCGGTGGATTACCTGACAATATGAATTTAAAATTGCTTGAACCATTGCGTGAATTATTTAAAGATGAAGTCATTAAAATGGGCATTGAATTGGGTCTTCCTTATGATTCTGTTTATCGCCACGCTTTTCCAGGGCCCGGTTTAGCAGTACGTGTGTTAGGCGAGGTCAAAAAAGAATTTGTGGATACCTTGCGTCGAGCAGATGCTATTTTAATCGAAGAATTGCACAAGAATAAATTATACTATACGGTCAGTCAGGCTTTTGTTGTGTTTTTACCGGTAAAATCAGTGGGTGTGTTGGGTGATGCACGGCATTATGATCATGTGGTTGCTATTCGTATTGTTGAAACAGTGGATTTTATGACGGCGCATTGCGCGCGATTGCCGCACGAGTTTTTAGAAAAAGTGTCGAATCGTATTATCAATGAAGTGCCCGGTATTTCACGTGTAGTCTATGACTTATCGAGTAAGCCACCTGCGACAATTGAGTGGGAATAAATGTTTTCTGATCGTGATAGAGCGTGGATGCGTCAAGCATTACATTTGGCAGAAGTTTCTGCGAGTCAGCAAGAAGTGCCCGTGGGCGCAGTCTTGGTGTTGGATGATCGCATCGTGGGTGAGGGTGGAAATTGTCCGATTACTGCTTGTGATCCTACGGCACATGCCGAAATAGTTGCGTTACGTCAAGGTGCAAAAAATCTCGGTAATTATCGCTTAACGGGTTCTACTTTGTATGTGACTTTAGAGCCTTGTCTCATGTGTATAGGCGCGATTGCGCATGCGCGTGTTCAACGTGTGGTGTATGGTGCTGTCGATACAAAAGAAAATGGGGTCGCGAGTGTATCTCGTATGGGTATTGCGCAGTCGTTAAATCATCGTGTTATTTATGAAGGTGGTTTGTTGGCAGAGTTATGTGGCCAGATATTAGATAAATTTTTTCAGTTAAAAAGAGGGTAAGGGTGTAGGGGCGGCGGCCAGTGCTCCTACGGTATCTATGCGAAGATAAAACATAGATGGTAACAGCTCACCCTGCCACTGTCATTGCGACTGCGAGCTTGCGCGGCAGGAAGCAACCCAGGCTTTTCAACGCTGCTTCTGAGTCTCATGAGTTCTAATCAGCTCTCAAAAGCCTAGGTTGCTTCCTGCCGCGCAAGCTCGCAGTCGCAATGACAAAGATAGGGGTTGAGCTATTACCATAGATGACAAATAAGAATAAAAAACCCCTTTCTCTCTTAATGATTAGAGACAAAGGGGCTGAATGTTTTTAATTTGTCAGATTACGGAGTAGCTGTTGTCCCCGGTGTGCCTGCTGCAGGTGGCTGGGTCACAGGAGGTTCCATTGTACTAGCTGGCTGGTTGCTAGAAGAACTGCCATCGCCATCGTGTACATTGATAGTGATACTTGCGCCATCATCTCCAGTGAGGTGAACAGAAGTCTCTGGCTTTGTTGCGGTAGCAGCATCAGATAATATGACAGTGCGTTTTCCAACCTTAGTCCATGATGTGGTATGAATTACATTGCCTTGGTCATCCAATAGCTTAGTAGTGTGAATTGTTTTCTTGTTGACAGCGATGTTGTTATCGCCTTTGGCATCAGCTGGAACAACAGATTGGTCATCCGATTTGACATAGTATGTTTTTGTTGATTTTACTTTAACAAGAAGCGTATCTTTGCCATCGCTCGCTTTGCTGTCTTCATCACCAAAAGAAACACTTGAAAAGATTAAGAATGGAACACTCAGTAACATTAATCGAGATAATTTTTTCATAATTAATTCCTCATTGATTAAAGTTCAGTGCACTTGCGCAATACCCATTGCGCGGCCTAATACTATTAGAATCGGATATGCATTGTCAAGAGAACCTGAAGGGCTTAGGATGATAATTTTAAAGGTGTGTATGTTAACAGGAGAATTGTCATATGTGGCTAATTTATGCGATCAGTGCAGCGATGTTATGGGGTTTGACTTACTCATTAGATGAGAAAGTTTTACAAAACAAGGTATCACCCTATACTTTACTACTTGCCCAGGCTGTTTTCACGATTATTGCTTATGTAGCAGTGATTTGGCCGAGCAATGTCAAGACTGATTTTTCAATCATTCTGAAAAATAGAAATATAGCATTCTTATTAACAGCCGCTGCTTGCTGTACAGTGATTGCCAATGTACTGATTTATTATTCGATAAAAGAGAAGAATGCAACAATAGCAGGTATTATAGAGCTGGCTTATCCTTTATTTACTATATTTTTTAGTTATGTTTTGTTTAAGCAAGTGCATCTCAATTGGGGTGTAATCACGGGAGGTATTTTGATTTTTTTGGGCGTTATATTGATAAGTATTACTAATTAGATTTTATTTGTTACACAAACAAGCTATTAATCCTGATTTAGTCTAATTTTCTTACTTAACATAATGAAAATAAGAAAAAAATTAATAAAATGTAGACATTATTTTTCGAAAGGCGTATTTTATTTACTTGTCATTTAATTGATAGTAGGGGTTTATTAGTTAAATTTTAAAAAAATAAAATGGAGGATTTTACTAACATGTTGCATTTAAATAAGTTAGCACACTTGGATTCCGATTCCGTTGATAATTATTTTTCTCTACCTGCTCATGTCTATTTAAAAAATAAAAGTGGTATTTATTTAGAATGCAATATCGTGCAGGCGAAAAGCTATGGTGGTACAAAAGAGAGTGATATTTTAGGATCTAGGGATATAGATTATTTTGATGAACAGGATTCCTATGTTCTAAAAGTGAATGATAGAAAAATAGTTTCCAGTGAAACAGTACAGGTTTTTATCGAAAAAACTAAATTTCCAGCCTGCCCCATTCATACCGTAGTGAGCTATAAAGCGCCTGTTAGAAACAAATTGGGAAAAGTGGTTGGTGTGATGGGTATTTCCTTTCTTCTTGACCAAGGTACTTTAGCTGCCGTGCAGCGTGGGCGATTTAACGCGGTTGATTTTATTGACAAAAGGCCGGCGTGAGATTGCAAGGCATTAGTTAAAGGTTGTCATTCTGATTTTTTATTCCTTAGGGTAAACTTCGCGAACGATCATTCGAATTTAAACGGATTCTTCGCGGAGTTTACTGTGGGGAAAAAAAGTTTAATTCAGTGTATTTTATTTTATAAAGGCGTATACTAGTCTGGATTTTTATTTATTACTATTTTCTTTAATTTAAAATTATAGAGGAGATGTAATTATGAAAAAATTCAAAGTAAATCAACTCGTTCTCATCTTAACCGCTTTATTTTCAACAAATATTTTTGCTGCTGATCAAGGATCTTTGTCTTTTGATTTGTCTAATCAGGATGAGGCTGATGCGAAAGATCCGTATTTTCATTGCGAAATTACAAAAGACAATGGAGTTGCTATTGGCTCTATCGCTAGCTCTACATCCGTTAAATTTACTGCAGATGCTTACGTTAATCTTGGGGAAAGCGGCAAAGTAATAGACAATGTTTCGGTGAGCGATATAAAAGATAAGTACTTTTATGTAACAAAAGACCAAAGAGGAGAGGGGCATGTATTTTATGCCACGAATAATAAATCTGATATAGTTTGCGCTAAAGGTAAGGGAAATAAGTCTACCCAATATAATGAATAATGTTGAAATGCGAAGACAAGAAGGTAAACAACCCATGGCGTGTTTATCTTCTTGTTGTTTTTACCTACTTTTCCTATAGTTAATTTTAATAATGAGGTGGAAATATGGTTAAAAATATAGCTGATATGGTAGAAGGGAATTGGGATAAATTAGAAGGGAAAATTAAAAAGCAGTGGGGGAAGCTGTCTGATGACGATATCACACAAATTGAAGGTTCTTATGATAAATTAGTAGGAAAGATTAAAGAAGCCTATGGAGAAACAGAAGATAAAGTGACAAAGAAAATTCAATCTTTTTTGGACGATACAGACTTAGAAAATGCCACGCACAATGGATCTGACAAGCTCTGGGACGCTGTGAAAGAAATAAAGGATAAACTAGAAAAATCTCTTGTTGGCTCGATGAGAAATATTAAAAATACCTCTATTGGTATAGAGGAAGATATAGTTACTTATATAAAAAACAACCCTGTAAAATCAGTTATTTTTACGACATTAGCGGGGGCGCTGTTTGCAAAATTCTATTTTAATAATAAGGAAAAATAAAATATTCATCCCTCACTTTGCGGATATTATAAAGTGGGGGATGGTTGTTAACTTTAGCTGTTTTGAAGATGCTTTACTGACGTTAAAATAAGGATCTTAATGATGGCAAAAAATAATAATTGTTCTCCCATTTTCCTGGTTAATTGTGTTTTTCATGTTGTTTCAAAATTAACAACTGATTTTGCGAATCTTGCGATTTCAGATGCAGCATTAGCAAAAAAAAGCATGAGCTACGTTATGCTACTTTTTGTTTTTCTCTTTCCATTATTAACAGCTTTTTGGTTTTCTATGATGGGATTATTTTTTATTTTGCTACGCTGGCTGTCTTTTAATTGGAAAATTTCTTTACTTATTGTATCCGTTTTTAATGTAGCAACCCTTGTAACAGTATTTTTTTTATTGACCGTAGTTAAAAACAACTTATTTTTTAATGCTACACGTAATCGATTGAAAAATTTAATTCTATTTGTATTTCGCTAGAAAAAAATATCTAAGATTAGCGTATTGGTGTAGAATAAGATTTTTATTTATAATGAGTTAACTAAGGAGAAGAGGGATGATGAAATTTAAATTTATTTTTACGGTTTCTGCTATTTCGTCTTTCATGATTATTATGGCTCCTTTAAAAGCTGAGGAGAAAGGTATAATACCGCCTGCCCCGGATATTTTTGTATTAGTGCAAAGAAATTGTGATCCGGGCGATTTAACGATTAGTAAAGAGAGTGGGGAGCAGGCGGTCACTACCAATTGTATTTGGCAAAAACAGAGAGTGGATAGCAATGGAAATAAGGTGCTTGATAAAAATGGACAGCCAATCAATGAAGATGCAGATATGCAAGTTACTCTACATGTGACAGCCGACGTTGATTATGTAGTTGGTAGGTGTATTTATACACCCGCTATCAATAGCGGAGATAAAGTGGTTGATGTCTCAACCTCTAAAGCAGGTAGCTTAACGGGATCTGTCTCACCTTCTTTGCTTCCCGATGCTCAATATAGTATTTCGCCAAATTCTACCAATATTAGATTAGTATTTAAGTTAAATAAAAAAGGGAATTTTGATGAAAATACGCAAACATACCAAGCAAATGTCATATTTGATTTAAATAAAAATAGAGTCGATAGATGGTATTCACCAATCGCTTTTAATGCAGGGAATAAAATAGCTTGCAGTTTTCAACCGAGCACTACTAATGAGTTACCTCCGCAATAAAATTTAAAATATCAATGCTGCGGCGCCCCTTTTGGGGCGTTGTAATACCCATCTTCTCATAATGAAAAATATTTTTTGAATTGCTTTATTCCTATTTTTTTAATAGTTGATATATTATTTTGATAGGCGTACAATCACTTTCGTTTAATGTCATTCCTATTTTTATTGAAATCCGTATTCACTTTTTAAACGAAAGAGGAGGTGCGGTCATGTCAAATGCAAATCGTAACAACAATAGTAAAGAAAAGCAGGCTCAAGGAAAATTGAGTGACAATGAACGGAAGCATTCAGAAAAAACATCTCACGAAAAATCAAGCGAACCAAGTAAGAAGGAAAGAGAGCAATCCCATCGCAATAGCAGTAGTAGCGATGGTAGTAGTTCTCGTTACTCGAAAGGTAGTTAAACGAGTGACTGTCTTTTGACTCCCCTTCTAACCAATAGCATACCTTTCCCCTTCGGGAGAAAGGTATGTTAACCAAAAATAAAAGGAGAAATCATATGACTCAATCAGATGAAATATCCCCATCGATGGTTAAATCGAGTGAAGTAGTGGGCGTAGGTGTGGAAAACTCCCAAAATGAGAAATTGGGAAAAATAGATGAATTAGTAATGGATAAATTAGGAGGTCAAATAAAATATGCGGTACTGACTTGTAGCGGAATGCTAGGGTTGGGAGAAAAATTATTTGCTCTACCCTGGGAAATATTGAAATATAATGAAGGTCGTAAGTGCTTCATTGTTGATATTTCCAAGGAAAAGTTAAGTAATTCAGAAGGTTTTGATAAAAATAAATGGCCTGATGGGGTAGAGGAAACATGGACAAGGCAGACTCAGAGTTTAGGATCATGATAACTCAACCCTTAAGTTAATGGTATGTGTCATCCCGCAAAAAACACGTCCCTTGTTCTGTTTAATAAAATAGGTCTTTGTTACGCGTTTTTGTGCGGCAGCGATTTTGACCTGTGCTTCTGCTTTCTTATGGAGTCAGCTACCAGACCCCAATGGCACTACCCTAAGTAAATGCGGTCTTGCTTCAGTGGCAGAGCGTCATCCAGTAACGCCCCCCGTGCTTGATCGAAGCAATCGCGGCCGAAGGCGTTGCTGGGTAGGATCCAGTTTTTTAGCGGCTTAACAAAGTCACACGCTGAACTGCTAAAAGACTGGATCCTACCCAGTATGCCGAATAAGGTTACTGCTTCTGTCTAGTGGTAAAAGCTCACCCTATCGCTGTCATTGCGAGCGAAGCGAAGCAATCTAGGCTTTTCAACGCTGCTTCCGAGCATGAATTATTCTAATCAGCTCTCAAAAGCCTGGGTTGCTTCGCTTCACTCGCAATGACAAGGATAGGGGTTGAGCTATTACGTCTAGTGTGGGGCGGCATCCTGGCTAGGATGACGCTCTGCCACTGAAGCAAGATTGAGTTTTACTTAAGCTTAAGGTAGTGCCATTGCTACCAGACCCCGCACAAATTCTCATGGTAGATCAGTGTCCTTGTTCATTCCTGTGGACGAGAATTTTGCGGGGTGACAGTGTCGAGAGAGTGACGCAGCAAAATTCTTAACTTAATGGCAGTGGGGCTGAGCTATTACCTAGGATGACACCCGGGATGAGCTAATACCTAAATGACCCAAGATTTACCTGCTGTTTTTTCAGGGGAAATAGAGTTGTTGCCTGAAGATGTTGCGGTTCGTGAAGGAAACAGGCGACATGTTCGGTTTTCAGGCGGATCAGTAAAGGCAGATTTTTTGCGTTTTGGATCTTGTGGTTGATTATTTAATGCAGTTGATTCTGGCGGCGGCGGGGTTTTGTTATTTCGTTTTTTCTGCAGAATGGTATTTAGTCGATCCTGACGAGTTTCTATAGGTGTGTTTAATACGGTTTGATTTAGGAAAAAAATACCTTGTGCGGTGCTTAATAAGTGCATATTTTTAAACGTATCTATTCTATTATTACGTGGCTGGTTTGTCAGAGCGGGTGATATCAATAAATTATTAGCCTGTAGCCAGCTCAGAAATAGGGCTTGTTCATCATATCCGAATATGTCTTCCAATTCTGCCCTGCATTCCCATAAATCATTAATCATGGGTTCGCTGGCATGATGTAAAAAAGTGATAAAATTTGAGGTTGCGTCGTCGGGGAGCAGGAGAAGTAGATGTTGTCTTTTGGATGTCATTGTGGGCGCGCTTGGGGCGGGGCGAGCGGGACTCAATGTACTGTCATTTGAGTTCGTTTTATTGAGTAATAAATCTGTAATATCGACGTACTTAAAGTATGCTCGGTGATCCATTGTCACATGAGGAGATAATTGCGTAAATAATTGTGTTGTATATTCAAAGACATCTGCTCCTAATGAACCCTGCATGGGGTAACAAAAATAACTGACTTTGCCTGTGGCGGCATGTATTTCCAATGCATTAACTATTTGCATTAAAAAGAAAGGGATTTCTTTTTTAAGATAACTGGTTGTTCTTGCTTGCGCTTTAGGAAAATTTTCGTTTTCCCATTCAGATTGGCTGAGTGCTATGTTTCCTTTGTTTTTTTCATAATAATGTGCGAGACGTGCTCGTGCTGTTTTATCTGCGAGTGTTTGAAATAAAAGTAGGTTATCTCCTTCTTCTAATAAATATTCAAATTCATCTTTATACCTTTTGTAACTTTGGGCTCTGAAGTTTTCATCAACCACGGCACTCCAAGGGATATAAAGCAAAAAGTGACGACGCCTAACGGTAGTGACATCTTCATTTAGTGGATTCATAAAGAAATGAGAAAATTGAAAGTCGTCAGATAAGAAGAGGTCGTTGGAAAGTTTCGTAGACTTTATAAATCGAGCAATGGTGGCTTGTTTTTTTTCTATTTGGCTATTTGTTTTTTCTTGTTTAAGACTACTCTTTGTGGAGCGGCGAGCGGTGGGCGTACAAATTTTCTCATTTCTTGGTTTTACGCGGAGAAAATCATACTGCGTATTTCCTTTTTTTTCAGTAAGGGGATCAAGCTTATTCAATAGTTTGCTCAAAGTTCGTCTTTCAAGTTTCCGTCCTTTTTGTAATAGCTTGCTTTGATCAATTTGTTTGCCTGCTAATTCTTCATTCAACTGCATGGAATCAACTTGTAATGTACCTGTGCCCATGAGAATGACTTTTTTAAATTTATTTGCTTGTATCCACATTGCTAGCCTTTCATATCCATTTTCATTATAAAAGGGGGTATTCAGGTCGCTAATCTGTATATAGATAACACCATCGGTATCGACAACAGTTGAAAAATCTTGAGTAGGCAGTGGCATTATTAGTCTCCTTATTTAATATGATAGAGAAGATAAACAACTGCAATTGTCGCAATATAATGACGAACTTTGCTATTGATTTCGGAAAGGATACGCCTCAAAAAAATCAATGTCTAATTGTTTTTTTGTAACTACTTTATCGGAATAGGTATTACAATCAGACAAGTTGAGGACTGGCAAAAAAGGAGGCAAGTCCAATAAGCCCTAGAAATGACGACGGTAGCGGCTTCTACAAAAATAATAGCGAATTAAATACGGATAGTGAACTTGTTGAGACGGCTGCCAGACCCCGCACAAATTCTCGCCATTAGATCTGTGTCTTTATTAAGTACGAGGGCGAGAATTTTGCGGGGTGACAGTATCGAAGAAATGGCGCAACTATGATTTTTTATTTGTGGGGATCCGTCAGAGCCTGACCCCGTTTTATTCCGTACCGCAGGACTATTGGAGGAGCTAGCTCCTGAAAGCGAAAGAAAGGTGGCAGGTAGCTTTCTTTCGTAATTATAGTTATTAAAAATAAAACTTAAAACTCAAGATGTTTTTTGATTAGTTTTGTAATGGCACGCGCATCTATCTCGGACAGATGTCCTATTGATTTTATAATCAACCGCGAATCGAGCGTCACTATTTTTTGTCGAATAATAGAGTGCTCAGGTAATCCACTGCTTTGTAGCGATTTAATAGGATAATCATTCCACCATGCATTTTTTTTAGCGGTAGTAATCATCATCAGTGTTATATGATTAGTGTGCCGTTGATGTTCTACACTGCTTAATACTAATGCGGGCCGGCGTTTAACTGCATTTTGATCTGTAAAAGGAAAAGGCACAATTACAATAGAAAAAGGTTTATAAGTCATTGAAAGCCTCATTATCTTCTGGAGATTCCCATTCAGAAAAGGTAGTTGCTAATGCTTGATGCAGCTCTGTATCGAGCGGCTCTATTTTCGAAAGAATCACTTTATGGTTCGCCAGTTCAAAATGAATAATATCGCCTGTTTTCAAGTGCAATGCTTGACGAATTTCGGCTGGTATCGTCGTCTGGCCTTTGGATGTTATACGAGAAACTTGCATAGATTCATCTCCTATCTTTGTGCCTACAAACGGAAGTAAGAATGTATTACAATAAGAATAGCATAATTTTCAAAATTTACCAATAGCAAGAAGAGGCTTGCACAATTGCACAATTGCACATTTCCACTTACAGATCCTATAGCAGACACAGTTAGTTAAGCTATTGTGATATATCGTAACAGCTCACCCTATCGCAGTCGCAATGACAAGGATAGGGGTTGAGCTATTACGATATATCGAGTTCGATGCTATTGAGTGAAAGTGCAACAGGGCTCGTAAACGGGCGCGTTCACGATTGGGCCTGGGATAAACGCTGTAAAAAGCAGGTTATTCTGCGTTCTGATCTTCTGGTGGCTCGTTGTTATTCACGCTTGCTTCAACGGAATCTTTACTATTCTTGGTGGAAGTCAATTTTTCTCTGATGCGTGCTGCTTTACCGCGTAATTTACGCATATAGTAAAGTTTAGCTCGACGTACTTCGCCGCGACGTTTTAATTCAATGGCATCAATAAGAGGGCTATAGGTTTGGAATACGCGTTCCACACTCACGCCATGCGAAATTTTCCGGACAGTGAAAGCAGAATTTAAGCCGCGATTGCGTTTAGCAATCACAACGCCTTCAAAGGATTGTATACGAACGCGATCACCTTCTTTGACTTTGACTTGCACTGCCACTGTGTCGCCAGGCGCAAAATTAGGAATGGTTTTGTTCGCTGCTTGCATTTGCTCTGCGTCGAGTATTTGAATAATGTTCATACTTACTTCCTCAATCATTTCACTAGGTTTGTTGCTCTCGAATAAACTCCATTAATAATTCTAATTGAAGCTTATCCCACTTTAAATTTGCCAATAGGTCTGGTCGTTTTAACCAAGTTTTACCTAAAGACTGTTTCAATCGCCAACGTTCAATTTCTTTATGATTCCCACCCATCAGTACAGCCGGGACTTCAAGGCCTTCAAAATGATCTGGCCGTGTATACTGAGGATATTTCAGAAGCCCTGAACTAATAGAGTCTTCTGGTGCTGAATCCTCGTGACCCAATGCACCGGGTATCAACCGAGTGATGACGTCAATGGTGGTCATAGCGGCTAATTCTCCGCCAGATAACACATAATCACCGACTGACCATTCTTCATCTATCTCGGTTAGTAGCAAACGCTCATCAATACCTTCATAGCGTCCTGCCACTAAAATAATACTTTCTGTCTTTAACCATGCTTCTGCTGCGGCTTGATTAAAACGTTTTCCTTGCGGTGAGAGATGAATCACAACCGGTTTTTTATTACGAGGCGCTGCTGCTTTCGCTGAGCAAATCGCATCTTGTAAAGGTTGAGCCATCATCACCATTCCAGGGCCGCCGCCATAAGGGCGGTCATCCACTGTGTGATGCTTATTCTGAGTAAAGTCTCTTGGATTCCAGCAAGTGACTTCTACTAATCTTTCTTTTAGTGCGCGTCCGGTGATACCGTATTCCAAGCATGAAAACATTGCTGGAAAAAGCGTTATAATACCAAACCACACGTTAAATCAATTCCCAATTGATTCGAATGACTTGGTTAGCCAAGTCAACATCCTTAATCACTTCAGGCAGATAAGGGATCGCATATTCTTTGTCACCCTTGACTACCAATACATCATTCGATCCTGTCTCAAGTAAGTAAGCAACTTTACCTAAGAGTGCGCCATCTGCATTGATCACAGTCAAGCCTTCCAAATCGCTCCAATAAAACTCACCTTTCTTTAAATTCGGCAACTGCAAGCGTTGCACTGCAATCTTTTTACCTGTGAGCAATCGCGCTCGTTCTGGATTATCGTAGTCAGCGAATTTGACTAAGATACCTTTATCCTGTGTGCGACTTGCTTCCAATTTCACTGGCTGCCAGTGCGCTGGTGTTTCTAAGTACCAAGGCTTATACATTAAGACATTGGCAGCGGGTTCAGTGTAAGAGTGCAACTTAAGCCAGCCCTGAATTCCGTGAGTAGAGCCTAGTTTGCCTACGACGACGTAATCAGTCTTTGTGTTTATCATTGAAGTTGCGCTCAAGCAGCTTATTGTTTCGTTGTTTCTTTCGCTTGCTCTTCGTGTAACTTCATCAGACGATGTACACGGTCTGAAGGCTGTGCTCCTTTGGAAATCCAATAAAGCGCACGCTCATGGTTAAGTTGTAATTTCACGTCTTTGCCAGCCGCAATAGGGTTAAAGTAACCAATGCGTTCAATGCAGCGGCCGTCACGGGCACTGCGTTTGTCGCTAACAACAACATGATAAAAGGGGCGTTTTTTAGCACCGCCACGCGATAAACGAATCACTACCATCTGATTTTTCTTCCTAAATGAGATCGTAAAAGCGTTGAATTATACGTCAGAATGGGTGGGTTGCAAATAGAAAATTCACGTTTGTTGGAGCGAGGATAGTTCTTTTTCTCGGTGATGTATCTTGGGAAAAGGTATGGTTTGATGATTAGTTTAGTCGATTTATTATAATTATCATAAGAATCAAGTGGTTGTATGTAAAATTAAAATGGTACCTATAGGCTATACTGCATTAAAAGATAGCTGATTAATCAGGAGGCTATTCAATGTCTGCTGAAGAATTACTTAGGCTCATTAAGGCAGGTAACACGGAAAGTGTCACCAGCCTGCTTGGGCGTGAGCCCGAATTATGTAGTCACTGCTTTGTAGATGGGACAACAGCGTTGCATCAAGCAGTTATGCATAACAAGCCTGACATAATCAGAGCGCTTATCAAAGCAGGCTCAGAGATCAACTGCTTTACTCAATCGCCTACTCAACCCACGGGAGTGAGCCCATTGATGATGGCTATTTGGAATGGTCATTTGAATTCTGTGAACGCTATTATTGAGGAGAGCCAAACGCAAAAGCGGGACATTGTGCTTAGCAGTCAGACTCCAGGTGGTCATAATGTGTTGACCAATGCGGTGGAGAGAGTTAACTCTAATGTAAACGCAACGCAAGCAGTGAGGGGTAATGCTGTAGCGATACTCGAGCGAGTGCTGGATTTGCCAGGCGCGCATGACATGATTGATGTAAAAAGAAAGGTAGCTCCTCAGGAGTCAGCAATGGATATCGCTATGCGGGGAGGAGATACCGCAGTGATTGATGCGATGTGGGGGGTGAAATATCCTAAAAGAAAAATATCTTATTCAGGGTGGTTGAAAGCGCGCAGAATGGTAGACAATCCAGGTGCATTTCAAGAATATCAAGATACATTAAAAAAAGGTACGGAAGGGAAAGGTGTTATAAAAGAAACTGTTTTATCTAGGAAGCTTGAATCCGATGTCGTTTCAGATATGGCTCGTGCTAATGAAAATGATCAAGGAGAAGATGCTGTTTCTCAGGTTGTTGAACGTTTAAAAAAACTGGGATACGAGCAAAATGCAGAGGTTGTTTATGATGCGTGCGTGGCTTACCTTGAGTCTTGTCCTATTGTGATGACTTTTCCAGCAAAATTTTTACAGGAAAAGGGATTGCATCAGTATAAGGCGCTGAATATTTTTGAAACGGGCGGTAGTACTGACACTTATATAGCAGATCGTTCTCAGGTAGAAAAAGAGTTATTTAAATCGCTTACGACGAATACCACACGAACCCATGATCAGAGATATCAATCCACTCAAGCAGAGGTCAAGCAAACTAATATTAAAACCGCGTTAATCGATAGCAAGAGTGCAAGACCCAAGTATGCCAAATTAGAATTATTGGATCCTGCTCATCCGATTCGGCCTATTAATCGTTACGGTAAATCTTACGTAGTATTTAAGAAAGTTGTTAACCTTAATAGCCTTAGCTTGCCAGCGAATCCTTATTATTATTATCATCATAATACGCCAGGTAACCCGTCTTATACGCCAGCCGCTCATACTGCATGGGATGTATTCTTGAATCAATGTTCGGATAACAAACTGAAATCCATTGCACAGAGAGTGACTCAAGGTCATTTGGATGCAGCGTATGATCCAGAAAATAGCGGTGTAGATGGTTATCCCGTGATGCTACTCCCTTCTGTTGATTTATTAGATTCTAATTTGGTGGAGCATATGCATATTGATGCATCAGAATATGTATTGACAGCGCAAGATAAGAGAGTATTGCAAGAGGAAAAAGGTATTAATCTCACTAAGAGGGGCTATAACCCCTATCTTGATTTGCAACAAGAATTATTCGAATTTATTAAACAGAATGATTTAAAAAATGTGATGACCTCTTTGAGGAAACATCCTTCGTTACTCATGATGCTTAATTCAGATGGGAAAACACCGATTGAAGTTGCCGAAGAAAAAGGTTGTGCTCAAATAGTCGATTTTTTATTTAAAGAAGGAGCGCGTGTTAGCCTATTTTGGAAACATTCATTACTCGAGGCCATTGAGCAAAAAGATAATGTACAGGAAGTACGTCGATTATTACACGAAATGGAAGAGAAGCATAGTATTACGCATATGATGATACAAACTGCATTCGAACGTGCAGTGATCAATGGAAGAGTTGATCTTATAGTCTTGTTATTTAAATTAGGAGCCGATCCCAATCAACTTGATAGTGCCAGTGTAAGTGCTTTGCATCGTGCGGTGCAGATGGAAAATCTACCACTGGTTGAAGAATTATTGAAACTTCCAGGCATAAAATTAAATATCGGTACTCGTAAAGACAGTGCGTCTTATGTAGAGAAAGAAACACCGCTTCATGTTGCTGCTTTTGGATCAGAGTCTCCATCCAATAGGGCCATTTTATCGCTTCTTATAGAAAGAGGCGCTCATCCCGGGTTGAAGACAGCGCAGGGTGAAACGCCATTAATGTGGGCAATTCGTGAAAAAAAGATAAATCATGTTGTAGCGTTGATTGCGGCGGGTCGTCGTAGTGGTGTTAATGAAATAGATAAAGAGGAGTGGACTGCTTTATTAAAAACGGCGGTAGCGTCCGGTGATGAAAGAATAGTTGAGTTAATTCGATCCATTCCAGATAGTTCCGTAGTAAAAGATAAAGCTTTTCATCAAGCAGTTAAAGATAAAAATTTGGATAGCTTGCAAAGGTGGATAGCCCTGGGGGTGGATCCTAACGTGCTGGATGAGAATAAGAAAACAGCACTTCATTATGCCGTTGAAGGGAATCATTTTGATATGATGCGTGTATTGTTAGATATACCGGACATTGATATTAATAAACCTGACGGTGAGGGGGTAACACCACTTTATTCTGTAAGCAATCAGTTAACGACTGACGTGCTTGCATTGCTAATACGAAATAAAGCAGATTTATCGCCTAGGCCAGACGGGCGTACGGTGTTGACCAATGCCGCTTTTTTTAATCAATTAGAAAATGTTCAATATTTATTGACGTTACCTGAAGTGAAAGAACATTGTAATTCAATCGTCCAGCCAGAGGGTGATACGGCCTTCATCTATGCTGTGCGACATGGAACGGTCGCGATGATAAAAGTAATGGCTGCTATTCCGGAGATGGATGTCAACCATAAAAATAGCAAGGGGGAATGTGCTCTTTCTATTGCTATTCAAGCGCGTGATGTAGAAAAAGTGAAATTATTGCTAGAAATCAAGAATATCGATTTTAAGCCATTTTTTGATGAATTAGTAAGCTTGGCAGTGGATAAATTAGATATCGGTTTAATTCGAAAATGTATCATAGCAGGGGAAAATGTTAGTCAAGAAAAATGGGAATCTGTGGCAAAGGCAGCGGAGCAAAAAGGTGATCCTGTTTTGGCTGTTTTATGTCGTATTAAAAACATGTCTGATGATGAACAGAGTACGAGTCATCAAGCTATTATTATCAGACTAAAAGAAATGGCTTTTTCAGGTGAATGTAGAGATCGTGATTATTATGCCTCTGTCTTAACTGAGTATAGATATTTTGAAAAACTAAGTATTTTAATTAAAGAGATCAGTGAATTTGAAATACTTTCTAATATTTCTAATGATCCTGACATCATGGAGGCGAGTCGTCTTCTTAAGACTCAAGCCAACCAGATATTTTCTAATTGTTCAAACTGTGAGAAGGCTTATAAAGATATTAAGAAAATGGCAGATAAGTTAAGCGCATTAAATGAATTAAAAAAAATCGTTAACCTAATTAAGGGCGATTCAGAAAATAAAAATCGACAGGCTGCTATCAATACATTAAAAACAAAAGCCTCATTGAGTTATAAAAAAGGCGCTATAGAAGAATTAAAAAATGAAATAACAGGCTTTATTGTTCTTGATCAGCACGCGCAGAAAATTCTTGAAATAGAAAAATCGTCTTTTGGAAAAAACGAAAAGAATTTTAAATATATTAGCGATATTAAAGAAAAAATTAATGAAGCTTATGAATCCTATGCTAAGGGAGAAGAGAAAGTAGATGAGTCTTTGCTGAGAAATATCAGACAACTGGTCACTAATTATAACGCGACAATAAGACGGGCAAGTTTTTTTGCATCCAGACCTGATAGCAAGCTAAGAAAACAAGTGGCTAATGTGTTGGATGATATTGAACAGTCTAGCGCGAAGCAAACAGTAAAAAAATAACATAAAATCATAAAGTTGCGATCAAGCAAAATTACAATCATAGACTATACTGACAATGAGATGGAGTAGCCTATATCACTGATAGGATTTTTAAGAACAGCAGCGAGAGGATGTGATAACCAACTTAATTAAAAGGAGAATGTGTTATGCAACCTAGAAACTTATCAAATGAATTACAGTCTGCAGTGAACGAATATTATTTAGCATGTGATCGAGTTTGGCAAGAGAACAATGGCCGGTATAGACAGCAGGATGAGGGTGCCTTTCAGGACGCTGCTACTGAATTCATGATTAAAGTGAGCGGTATATCGAGCGAGATTGGTAGCATAACAGATTTACATGAGGAAAACGCTTTGGAGCGTATGGTTGCAAGTATCACAAAAAATAATGTTAGAGAACGGAAAACAGGGTTACATTTTCTTCCTAGTCAAACGACTATAAGAGATGTCAGTGCGGCGTTAACATCTGTTTCAGAAGCCCTAGCGACAAAGAAAACAGAGTTACATCAGAAGGAACAAAGAACATTGGAAGAGGAAAAAGGCACATTGAATGATTTGGTAGCTGCCGTAACAAAGGCGGCAATATCCTGTATCGATATGCAAAAAAATGTAAGTGGAAAAAATGTAAAATCGAGAACAAGCGTAGTTGAGATGGAAATGACTAATCTTGCAGCAGGAAAGGCAACAGAGCAAGATCAATTATTGGATACCATTATAGATAATATGCAAGCCATGCCAGCAACAGCAAAAAAACCAGATTGGATGAATGTGCTGCAAAATGAGAAATTGCGAGAAGCAGTGACTAGCCGGATTCTGGCGCGAGTTGATCTGCCACAAGGGGCAAAAGGAAAACTCGATTTATCTCATGTGCTAGATGCATCTGAACAAAGTATGTTAGTAAAATGGATAAAATCACCGACAGGGCGTTTTACTTCTTTTGTGAATTCTTTCTTTGATAATAATAAACCTTTTGAAGGCCAAACAAGTTCCTATCGACGTCTGTTTAATAAGAGCTTGGAGACGAAAGGGCCAGAACGAAAAATATCACGCGGTTCATAAAAAGAGGAGAGCATGATGACACCAAATGAATTAGAGAGGGCGTTATGGTCTACAGTGGAGCATTATTATGCGGCAGTAGGGCATCATCGAGGAGATGTAGATAAGCTTGCTACTATCACCATGGATTTTGAAGCTGAGCTGATGCAGCTGATTACGCAGCCGAATACTTATACTGTGGATAATCTGGATCAGATCGATTCTTGTAAAGATACCATTGCAAGACTCAAACAAGCTAATGCGCCAGAGCATAGGACGACGCATAGTAGGAAGACGTTAGAAGTAGTAAATCGTACCTTGGATGTCGTTGGTGGTATTCTTCAGGAAAAGCAAGACAAATTACGAGCACAGAAGGCAGTGATTGATCGGGTAAAACAAGCAGGGGCTGCTGCTAAAGATCTTTTAAGAGCAGCAAAGCAGGAAGAAAAAAAGGGTCAAATTGAAATGCGTTCAATGGCAATGCCTCAACTGAGTTTGCCAAAGACCTTAGATGTTATTATAGATAAAATGTTGGCAATGCCAGCAACAGCAAAAAAACCGGACTGGATGAATGCATTGCAGGACACAGCATTGCGAACAGCGGTGACTGATCGGATCATTGCTCGCAGTCGAGAGAAGGCGGGAAGTGCCACAGCACTGTCGCTTCCTAACGTATTAGAATCTCCTAATATGCTAATAAAATGGCTTAAAACGCCAACAGGACGTTTAGGCTCATTGTTTGAGTACTTTGATGGTCACACCACTTCTTATCAGAAGTTAAATACAGAAGCTATTCGTCAACAAGAGCAGCATGGAGCAGCGGCAGCAAGCAAACCAAAATAGAACAGCGTTTTACTCCGCCGGTGGCATCATTCCTGGTGGCAGTTTGCCCTGTAACCCACGCATCATTTTTAATAAGCCACCTTGCTTCGTGAGTTTCTTCATCATTTTTTGCATATGAGAAAATTGCTTCAATAAGCGATTAATGGCTTGGATATCAGTTCCGGAGCCTAAGGCAATACGGCGTTTGCGAGAACCATTAATGATGACTGGTAAACGTCTTTCTTTGGGTGTCATGGAATTGATGATGGCTTCAATAGAAGAAAGAGATTTATCATTGATATTGCTCATGGCAGCATTTGGAAGTTGATTGGCGCCTGGTAATTTTTTCATGATGCCCATAATGCCACCCATGCCAGAAATTTGACGTAATTGATCACGGAAATCTTCCAAATCAAACGATTTACCTTTCTTGATTTTTTTTGCAAATTTTTCAGCTTTCACACGATCTAAGTTACGTTCAGCGTCTTCCACTAAGGTAAGGATATCGCCCATACCCAAAATACGCGAAGCAATACGGTCTGGGTGAAAAGGCTCTAAGGCATCGATTTTTTCTCCTATGCCCATAAACTTAATGGGTTTGCCAGTGATATGACGAATAGAAAGTGCAGCGCCGCCACGGGAATCACCATCTGCTTTAGTTAAGATCACACCCGTGAGAGGCAGGGCTGTATTAAAGGCTTGCGCTGTATTTGCGGCATCTTGTCCAGTCATGCTATCGACAACAAACAATGTTTCAATGGGTTGTATTGCGCCATGTAAACGAGACATTTCTGCCATCATGTCTTCATTAATATGCAAGCGTCCAGCCGTATCAATAATGACAACGTCAATCAATTTTGTTTTTGCTGCTTGAATCGCTGCTTGTGCGATGGCAACAGGATCTTGCGTGCTCGTACTAGGATAAAATTCTACATTGATATTTTTTGCCAGTGTCTCTAACTGTTGGATTGCAGCTGGTCTATAGATGTCCGTGCTGACCACTAATACCGATTTTTTTTGATTTTGTTGTAACCAGCGGGCGAGCTTAGCAACCGTGGTGGTTTTACCTGATCCCTGTAGTCCTGCCATTAAAATGACGGCAGGTGGTTGAGTGCTAAGATCCAGTGTGTCGCAGTGCTCACCCATCATTATCACTAATTCATCACGTACTAATTTAATGAGCGCTTGGCCAGGCGTGAGGCTTTCCATCACTTCAACGCCTATCGCTTTTTCCTGTACATGCTCTATGCAATGCTTCACCACGGGCAATGCGACATCTGCTTCAAGTAAGGCCATGCGGATATCGCGCAGGGTATCCTTAATATTTTCCTCAGTCAGACGTCCTCTGCCGCTTAAATTTTTTAAAACCTGGGTTAATCGTTCAGAAAGGTTAGTAAACATAAATACTCTATAGGGATAAATGAAGAACAGAGAAGGATTATACATTAATTTTTTGGATTGAACATGGGTCAAATAAAAGGTATATTTTTAGTATGTTACGTGTTAAGGATCGGACGTGCCTGAGCCAGCGTTGACCCATTCAGCTATTATTCTTTATGTGACTGCTATTGTTGTTCTGATTGTATTGTCCGCGTTTTTTTCCTGTGCAGAGACTGGGTTGATGGCGATCAATCGCTATCGCTTACGTCATGCTGGTGTGATGAAGAAGCGTTGGGCATTATTAATTTTAAAATTACTCAAACGCCCCGATCGTTTATTAGGGATGATTTTAATTGGCAATAA